>ENA-OXEB01000009-OXEB01000009.1-human-gut-metagenome-genome-assembly--contig:-NODE-9-length-141241-cov-16.6559_pt1 | contig 141241 bp, 123 predicted proteins | sample MGYA00249353_ERZ652239 | MGnify/ENA primary metagenome ERZ652239 (study PRJEB26925, sample SAMN05826586) | human gut metagenome | biome: ENVO:2100002; feature: ENVO:00000062; material: ENVO:00002003... | reverse complement strand
TGTTCCGTGAGTGGGTGGTTACACCAGAGCGCCCGCTCAGGGAGTGGTTTTAAGGGGAGCAGATGGATATCACGCCGATACTTCATGCAATTTGTGCAGTTGCCGTGCAGGGGCTGGTCGGGTGCATTACCGGTGACTGGGTTTACGGAGCGATAGCGGGTTGTACGTTCTTTATTGCCCGAGAACATACCCAGGCAGAATATCGCTGGATTAAGCGTTTTGGTGATGGTCACAGACAGAACATGCCGTGGTGGGGCGGTTTTGATCCGCGTGTGTGGAATGTGGCCAGTCTGATGGATTTTGTGGTGCCGGTGGTGGCCTGTGCGGGATTGTATGGCTGTATGCTGATTTTTAGCTGAAAAAAAGGGGAGCACTCAGGCTCCCCAACCAGAAGAAGTCGCTTGAAACGACAAGCTCGTTGTTATGCCTTTTAAGAATGTCATACAAAACAGGTCATTACAGTGATTATGATCCCGTTATTGCATAAACCAGTCGTCCGCGGTTTGCCAGACTTCCTGTAGTGTTTCCTGTACGAACTCCAGTGCTGATTCTTTATCGACGGCTCTTAAAATGGTGAGTCCATCATTGCTGGCAGATTTAACGATCACATCTGCATCGTCATATCGCTTACCTATGCGGCGCAGCATTTCTTGCTGCAGAGCAGGAACAGAACCTTTCGGCATTTTGCTGATTTTTTCTTTAGCGATACAGATCTCAACACGCATAACCCCCTCCTGTAACTGTAGTTATGTACAGGTGTTATTTTTAGCTGTGTGGATAACCAGTGTCAATTGGTAATATTGCCTATGGGGCATCTATGGGGCATGTATGGGACACTTTTTATCGGCGAAATCCGTCGAAGTTCGTCGACATCGAAAACGAATCATCTGTCCAACCCTTGAAAAATGGCGCTCCTGGACGATCTTCGTCGATTTTTAAAAATGTTGCGTCACGCGCGTAACGTGACAGGATTAATATCACAAAGCAACGCCACTTCACCAATTGTGTAAAGCGCCATCGTCTCACCCTTGCTCGCGAGGTCCCAGTTTAACTTTAGACGCAGTTTTGCGAACCAGGTAGTTTTGCCCGTTTTTTGTGCATCTATAGGGTGATTTTATTTTTGCCAGGCGATTTTGAGTGATCGTACTCACGAATTCTCATTTTTCTGCAAGAGTTCAAAGAAAGTTAAACGCAGGCAATGTATGTTACGCGTTTTAAAGGGAAGTGTGGTTTGCGAGTATGTACGATTTTAATCTGGTGTTGCTGCTGCTTCAGCAGATGTGCGTTTTTTTAGTCATTGCATGGTTAATGAGTAAAACGCCATTATTCATACCGTTAATGCAGGTCACGGTTCGTCTGCCGCATAAATTTCTCTGCTACATCGTCTTTTCCATCTTCTGCATCATGGGCACCTGGTTTGGGTTGCACATTGACGATTCTATTGCCAATACCCGTGCGATAGGCGCGGTAATGGGCGGCTTACTCGGCGGTCCGGTCGTCGGTGGGCTGGTTGGGCTGACCGGCGGCTTACATCGATATTCGATGGGGGGCATGACCGCGTTAAGTTGCATGATCTCGACCATCGTTGAAGGATTACTCGGTGGCCTGGTACACAGCATCCTGATCCGCCGCGGGCGCACTGATAAAGTCTTTAACCCCATTACCGCCGGTGCCGTCACGTTCGTCGCTGAAATGGTGCAAATGCTGATCATCCTTGCGATCGCCCGACCTTATGAAGATGCGGTGCGTCTGGTGAGTAATATTGCTGCGCCAATGATGGTCACCAATACCGTCGGCGCGGCGCTGTTTATGCGTATATTGCTCGATAAACGCGCGATGTTTGAAAAATACACTTCGGCTTTTTCTGCCACTGCGCTGAAAGTGGCAGCCTCGACGGAAGGCATTTTGCGCCAGGGGTTTAACGAAGTGAACAGCATGAAAGTGGCTCAGGTGCTGTATCAGGAACTGGATATTGGTGCAGTCGCGATTACCGATCGAGAGAAATTGCTGGCCTTTACCGGAATTGGTGACGACCACCATTTACCCGGCAAACCGATTTCTTCAACTTATACTTTAAAAGCGATTGAAACCGGTGAAGTGGTCTACGCTGATGGCAACGAAGTACCTTACCGTTGCTCTTTGCATCCGCAATGCAAACTGGGGTCGACGCTGGTAATTCCGTTGCGTGGTGAAAATCAGCGGGTGATGGGCACCATCAAATTGTATGAAGCCAAAAACCGTTTATTCAGTTCAATCAACCGCACGTTGGGTGAGGGGATTGCGCAATTGCTTTCGGCGCAGATCCTTGCCGGGCAATATGAGCGGCAAAAAGCGATGCTCACCCAGTCAGAGATCAAACTGCTTCACGCCCAGGTGAATCCCCATTTTTTGTTTAATGCGCTTAACACCATTAAAGCGGTGATCCGCCGCGACAGCGAACAGGCCAGCCAGCTGGTGCAGTATCTTTCCACTTTTTTCCGCAAAAACTTAAAGCGGCCTTCGGAGTTTGTTACTCTCGCCGACGAAATTGAACATGTGAATGCTTATCTGCAAATTGAAAAGGCGCGCTTCCAGTCGCGGTTGCAGGTCAACATTGCTATTCCGCAAGAATTATCCCAGCAGCAATTGCCCGCGTTTACCCTGCAACCGATAGTGGAAAACGCCATTAAACATGGGACATCACAACTGCTGGATACAGGGCGAGTGGCAATCAGCGCCCGACGTGAGGGGCAACATTTGATGCTGGAGATCGAAGACAATGCCGGTTTGTATCAACCGGTAACCAATGCCAGTGGGCTGGGGATGAATCTGGTGGATAAGCGTTTACGTGAACGGTTTGGCGATGACTATGGAATAAGCGTCGCCTGTGAGCCTGATAGTTACACCCGAATAACGTTACGACTACCATGGAGGGACGAGGCATGATTAAAGTCTTAATTGTCGATGATGAACCGTTAGCACGGGAGAACCTGCGTGTATTTTTGCAGGAGCAGAGCGATATTGAAATCGTTGGAGAGTGTTCAAACGCCGTGGAAGGGATCGGCGCGGTGCATAAACTGCGCCCGGATGTGCTGTTTCTCGATATCCAGATGCCGCGCATCAGTGGTCTGGAAATGGTGGGGATGCTTGACCCGGAACATCGCCCGTATATTGTTTTTCTCACTGCGTTTGACGAATACGCAATTAAAGCCTTTGAAGAACATGCCTTTGATTATCTGCTGAAGCCAATTGATGAAGCGCGACTGGAGAAAACGCTGGCGCGATTGCGTCAGGAGCGCAGCAAGCAGGATGTTTCGCTGTTACCGGAAAATCAACAGGCGCTGAAATTTATCCCTTGTACGGGGCATAGTCGGATTTATTTGCTGCAAATGAAAGATGTGGCATTTGTCAGCAGTCGGATGAGCGGTGTCTACGTTACCAGCCACGAAGGGAAAGAGGGCTTTACCGAATTGACATTACGTACCCTGGAAAGTCGTACACCACTACTGCGCTGCCATCGTCAGTATCTGGTTAACCTCGCGCATTTACAGGAGATTCGTCTGGAAGATAACGGCCAGGCCGAGTTGATTTTGCGTAATGGCTTAACCGTGCCGGTCAGCCGCCGTTATCTGAAAAGCTTAAAAGAGGCGATTGGCCTGTAAAAGACTGCTAAAATGGCTTTTTGCCTCATCAACACCTGAAGGCCTCATGCTAAGTAACGATATTCTGCGCAGCGTGCGCTACATTTTGAAAGCCAATAATAATGACCTGGTGCGTATTCTGGCGCTGGGTAATGTCGAAGCCACCGCGGAACAGATCGCCGTCTGGCTACGTAAAGAAGACGAAGAGGGTTTTCAGCGTTGTCCGGACATTGTTTTGTCGTCATTCCTCAATGGCCTGATTTATGAAAAACGCGGCAAGGATGAGTCTGCTCCGGCACTGGAGCCGGAACGTCGCATTAATAACAACATCGTGCTGAAAAAATTACGCATCGCGTTTTCGCTGAAAACCGATGACATTCTGGCTATCCTCACCGAACAGCAGTTCCGCGTTTCGATGCCGGAAATTACAGCGATGATGCGCGCACCGGATCATAAAAACTTCCGCGAATGCGGCGATCAATTTTTACGTTATTTTCTGCGTGGACTGGCAGCGCGCCAGCATGTGAAAAAAGGCTAAAAAATTGGCGGTCATGTTTAGAGCATGACCGCCAACCGATTATTTCACTTCTTTAAAACCAGCGGCTTTCATCACCAGTTCCATTTGCGCCATAGTGATACCTTTTTTGGCATCTTCAGCAGAAACGTTGATTCCTGAAATACCCTGCAGGGCTTTAAAATCCACTTTTTCCATATCGATAGTCACGTTTTCCTGCGCGTAGGTATCGGTATAGGTTAATTTTTCTTCAACACCCGCGATGTTTTTGTATTTGGCGCTTAACGGCTCAAGTGTCTTGGCAGCATCTTCTTTGGTGGTTGCACCAATGGAGGCAAATTGAATTTTGGTTTCAGAAGATTGCTTAAGCACCTTGTCACCTTTGTAGACATAGGTAATGGCAATTTCAGTGCCGTTCAGATTGGCGCTGAATTTCTTCGATTCTTCTTTGTCACCGCAGCCAGCAAGAGAGAAAACCAGAACAGATGCAACAACGAGGGAAAACAGCTTATTGAAAGCCTTCATGTAAAACTCCATTTTATTTAATCAAGGAACTGGTGACTCTCACCAGGGGCTATATAGGATATGCCTAATACCGTGGCGTGAGCAGTCCGGAACTGGAGTAGAACTCTTAGTAAAAAGCACTATTTCATCCTTGTTGCTGAAGCATGGGGAATAATTGTTCGCAAAGCAAAACACCGTTATTCATTGCTTCTACCCGTGCCTCGCTTTCTGTATTACGAAATTGTCCCAACACATGTGCCAGCCGATAAAAACCCACCGCGGTGAGGTCATTCGCCAGCAACTCTGCCTGACCAATAGCACTCTGTTCCTGATAGCGCCAGCCGTTATGGAGCAGTTGAATAAGTAACGCCTGGCAGCGTATCAGCAACTGATGAGCAGTAGACGGCACAGGCAAAACGCTGGCAGAAGGTAGCGGTGCCACAGGCGTAGTTTCTGCGTCCAGCGCCCAGGCACGGGTTTTTGTCATCATCACCCGTGGTTCCAGTGTCAATTGCCCTTCAACAAAACTGACAAAGCCAGAAACCAGACACACGGGGTCGTCTGTTTGTTGCAAAAGCGCCGCCATGCGTTCAACGGCATAAGGTGCGCTGGCTGAGGCTGGTAATGATAACGTCAGCACATTATCTTCCCCTTCGCCGCTAATGACCTGCGCATCCAGCGTCTGGCGGCTGCTGTCCCAACCGAGCGAAATACACTCAGCGACCGGCAGAATAAATAAGTTATCGACCTGATTAAGAGGCCGTATGCAGGCGGGGGGACGCTGGCGTAAATATTCCCGCAAAGCCACAATGCCCGGCTGGCGTAACGGCGCGCTCAACATTTGCCAGGCATCAGGCGACAGCGGCACAACGCTGCTTAAGCGGTTGCGGGTAGCTAACAGCAGCTCGCCATCGGCACTGCGTTTTGCTGCTTGTGAAACAATTTGCCCGCCCGCCAGTGCGCCAGCCTGAAAACTAAACAGCCGACGCGTAGCTGCCGGTGAGTTTTCCTGTTCACTTCGCGGCCAACTGCGCGAAAGGTGCAAAATACTGCCGGTGTCGGGATCGGTAAACCAGATGCGTAAACCATAATGCTCAATATCCTGCCAGCAACGCATACCTAAAGACACCAGCCGCAGATGATCAAGCTTTGCTTCTCCGGCAATGCCAGAGCCAACGACCGTGCGCCACGGCACAGGAGGAACTTCACCAATACTGTCGCGCCGGGCCATCTCTTGTGCGCAATTTAATCGACTGTTTAATGCCGCAAGCTGATGTAAGCATTCTCCGGCATTATAGTGGCTGGCGCGGGCGTGGAAGGCATCAACGCTGGCGCGCAGTTGCCGTAGCGATTCACTCACCCAGCGCCAGTTGCAGGTCTCTGCCGCCTGCAATGCGCGGTTGAATGCTGCCTCGTAATGGATGAGCGGCTGGCTGATGCCGCCAAGCCATAATGTCTGGCTTAATTGCTGAACATATTGACGACACGCGTTGCCTTCTTCGCTGGCAAACGGATCGTCAGATGATGTGACGTGTTCGCTGCGCATCTGCCAGATTAAATGGTTAAATTCTGCTTGCTGCGCTTTGGCCTCGACGAAGGCCTGTACCGCCAGTACGACATGTTCGCAAAGTGTGCCTTCAATACAATCACAACGGGCGAAACGAATACTGCTGCGGGAATAAAAACGCACATCGCTCATCGGTAAGCGGGCAGAGGGAATTTCACCCGGCGCACAGAACAACTCAATGGTGATGCCTTTAGCGACCAGCGCCTGTGCGCGTTTGCGGGTAGCATCGGGAAGGGTAGCCAGTTCTTCCAGCCAGATTGCCGGATCCCACTCTTCTTCTTTTTCCGTAGACTGAGTGGTGGCACAAAGTCGTTGATAACTTAACACCAGCATCACGCGATGACGGCCATACCGTTGGCCCCGCAACTGCACTGAGCCTCTTTCAGTGCCTGGCCGTTCGCCAGCTGGGTACGGACACCGTCACTGAAGGTGGCGATTAAAGCGTCGTTCTCATGGCTGATCTCCGGGACGTTGCCATTTTCCAGTTCCTTAAGACTGCGCTTAACAAAACCGGCATTGCTTAACGCCGTCAGGGCCTGCGGTGTCAGTTCTAATAATTCCGGACGTAGTGAATTCATGACTGAAGATTCTCCGCAAGCCATGATGCCAGCTCGCCCGGCGTCATGGCGGCTATTTGTGCGCCGACATTAACCAGCGCCTGGGCCGTATCGCGGTCATAGCAAGGTGTTGCGGTGCTATCGAGCGCTGCCAGTCCCAGCACTTTGATGCCGCTCTGGACACACTTTTTCACCTGATGCGTCAGTAATGATGATGAACCCCCTTCGTAAAAATCGCTCACGAGGATAATGACGCTTTTCGCTGGTTGTTCAATAAGTTGCCGACCATACTCCACGGCACTGGCGATATTGGTCCCGCCGCCCAACTGTACTTTCATTAATAACTCTACCGGATCGGCAACGTCTGCCGTGAGATCAACGACGCTTGTGTCAAACGCCACCAGATGGGTACGAATGCCGGGTAACTGCCACAAACAGGCCGCCATCACCGCAGAGTGGATCACCGAATCGACCATCGATCCGCTTTGATCAACCAGTAAGACCAGTTGCCATTGTTCGCTTTGGCGTTTAATGTGGCTGTTAAAGCGGGGGGATTCGATATACAACTTGCCGTGTTGCGGGTGCCAGTGTTGCAGGTTGGCGCGCAGAGTACTTTTGAAATCAAAGTTTCGCGCCAGTGGAATAAATGAACGGCGACGGCGATCGCGGACACCAGAAAAAGCCTGACGAACTTCCTTTGCCAGTCGAGCCATAATTTCTTCAACAACCTGGCACACTATCCGGCGGGCGGCAGCCAGTACTTCGGGGTTCATCAGATGTTTGGTGTGCAAAACAGCGCGTAGCAGGCTTTCAGAAGGCTGCATACGTTCCAGCACGTCGAGATTCGTCACCACATCTTCAATGCCGTAGCGCAGCACGGCATCGCTTTCCAGCCGCTCAATCACCTGCTGCGGAAACAGCGTGTGAATACTGTTGATCCACTCAGGGGTGGTGAGATTTGAGCCACCTAATCCACCGGAACGTTCACCACGCTGGAGCCGTTCAGGATCGCGCCCATACAGCCACTCCAGCGCGTGGTCTATCTGCCGGGCGTTGTCATCCAGCCCACAAAGCGTCGTTTCTGCCGCTTCGCCAAGAATTAATCGCCAGCGTTGTAGCTCACGGGTGGTCAGAAGATCGTTCAGTTCAGACATGGAAAACTCCCCAGTTTTGCAGCGATGCCAGTGCCTGCTGTTCGAGTTGTTGATGATGTGCAATGGCCTGTGGTGGACAATGCAACGGCATTTGCAGCGCCGAAACGGGAAGTTGCGCCAGTTGATAATGCTCAAGCACCTGATGCGCCAGCGTCCCGCGTTCTCGTGGTGGTAGCCAGGCCATCGCCGCGCGTAAATCGGGCAGGGCGTTAATAAAATCGGCTTCACTCAGTTGATTTAAATGACTGCTGAAACCGGCGATAAATGCCGGCTGACAGGCCAGTTGATGGCGGGCCAGCGCCAGCAAACCGTGCAGCGCCTCACCAGATTGTGCCGGGGATAACTGCGCCAGCATCGTCAGCGCCGCTTCGGCACTGGCGTTGGGATGTTCCAGACGCATTAGTGCGCCAAGAGCCGCGCCGCGATCCAGCGCCGGGGCATGAATTGCCTGACTGCGTCGCTCCAGTAAGGCTACCGCCGCAGAAAGAGAAACGCCGGGTAAATTAACGCCGCTATGTAGATCGCGCAGAATATGGCAAAGCGCTTGCCAGCTATGCAGGTGAGCGTGAAACTCCTTTTCATCCGGTCTGCCGTTAGATTCACACAGCCACAGCGTGCGATCGATAGTCGCGCATAACGTCGTTTGTAATATCTGCGCGCCTTGCATACCGCTAATTTCATCCAGCCGCCATAAGGCATAAAGCACTTCCAGCGCCTGGCCCATTTCGGCAAATTGATTTTCCTGGGCGATTAATAGTGTGAGTTGCTCCAGTAATTGTTGACTGAAGGACGCCAGACCCGCTAACGCCGCCTGGCTAAGACATGTGGTGATACTGCCGATTCCGCCCGCGTCCAGCATATCGGCTTCTAATTTATTGCGTGCGGCTTCCTGGAGTGTGGCACCAAAACAGGCGGCCTCAATCAATGCCGCATGCTGGCTAAGCGGGCGGGTTAATTTCCAGCGTTCTTCACCGTTGCCTGCAAGTGTCAGTGTACTTCCCTGCTGGCGTACAATCCCAGGGATCTCCAGTATTGCCAGCCGATGTAACACCTGACTTTGCGCCAGCCCATCGGGGGTAAAGCGATTTAAGGTAAGCTCCGCCGGAAGGGAGATTGCGGTACGTTCCAGTTCGCAGGTGACATCTTTTGGCAGAGGCGGTTGTGGCGTAGAAGGGGCAAGTTTACCGAATCCGTCACCCGCTAATGTGTCTATCAACGTTAGCAGAATCGGATCGGTATCGGGATGAATAACGCCGCGATAGCTCCACGGCAACGGCGCGTTCAGGGCTTCTTTAATCAGCGAGCCTGCTATGGCATCCAGCCAGTCAGTGCGTAACGGTAGTGTATGACCGCGCAACTGTGCCAGCGCCATCGCATGCAGATGAGCGGCAGCCATATCCGCGGTAGAAGCGGGCAATTTGTGCTGGCGCAAACGGGTAAGGATAGTTTTTAGCAGTTGTTCACCGGCCTTCTGCAAGCCCCACTGCCAGCACCAGTTTTGCCATACCGGGGCAGGCATTCCTGAAAGGTATCCTGCCAGCACATCAAGGCGCTTTTCACTGTAGGGTGTGAGATAACAACCTGTAACGGCATCTGCCAGCGAGGGCAATTCTGGCTTGTTAATTTTCTGAGGGCATTCGCGCCACATCTTTGCCAGTGCCGGAGCGTGCCAGCCACCGCAGACAACTAACACGTCGCCATTATTTTGCTGCATCGCCCATCCAATCCAGCGGGCCATAAAGGCTTCGCGCTGACGATTGAGCGCATCGCCGGAGGCGTCGCCCCGCAGTTGGGCAAAATAGTGCGCCAGCGCAGAGGGTAATGCAGTTTGCTGGCTTTCATCTTCGAACAAGTGATCCCACAGGGTATCGCTGTTATCCATGCGGGTGGCACGCAGCAGTAAGGCCTGGCTTTCATCTTGCGTATCAGGCGAATCGTCCTCTTCTTCACTCTGCGCCCAGCAAGGCAAATCGATGAAGTAAGTTTGTGCCTGAATGCGACGTGCGGCTTGTAGCGCCTGCCACTCCGGCGAAAATTCAGCAAATGGCGTCCAGGCACCACGCCCGGGGGCTGCACCGTCCTGATACTGGCAATAACTGTAAATAGCTACCGGAAGCTGGTGGGCTAAAAACAGTTCGTCTACCCGGTCATTAAAATCAGCCGGGCCTTCAATCAACACGTATCGTGGCCGCTGGCTTTCGATTAACGATTTCACCAGCCGGGCGCAGGCCGGACTATGATGCCGGATGCCGACAATTAACGGCTCGCTCATGCATCTTTCCTCACGGCAGGCGGTGGCGGGCTTGATAATAAGCCTGCCAGTGAGCTTCTTTATGTGTGGCGACACGCTGTTCGAAGTAACGGCGCAGACGCGCGCGATCTTCTTCGTTATCTTTGACGATGGTTCCGGCAATACATTCCACCAGGTCGGCAGGCTCCCCCGCGCGATTCGCTAAAAACCAGGCGCGGACGCCCACAGCATGGGCCACGTTCACGGCTTCAGCGGTGGACATAATCGCTGTCAGTGTATCCATTGACGTTTTCTTTTCGCCGTTGGCACGCAGATCGCGGAAGGTGCGGACCAGTAATTCCAGTACCGCGTCAGGCACTTTATGCGGAATACCGCTATGGGCCAGCAAACGCGCCGAAGCACTGGCGACCAGTTCCAACTCCTGGGCGAAATCCATAATCGGAAAAACCGTTTCAAAATCGAAGCGACGCTTTAGCGCAGCACTCATTTCATTGACGCCGCGATCGCGGGTATTGGCAGTGGCAATAATATTAAAGCCTTCTCGCGCATAGAGCTGACTGGCTTCACCAGTGAGTTCCGGCACCGTCATCACCCTGTCAGAAAGCATACCTAACAGACAGTCCTGCACTTCCAGCGGTGTACGCGTTATCTCTTCGAAACGGACGATTTTGCCGTCGCGCATTCCCTGATAAAGCGGGGCAGGGACCAGCGCTTCCGTTGACGGACCATGATTGATAAGCAGGGCGTAGTTCCAGCCATACTTGATTTGATCTTCGGTGGTAGATGCCCCGCCCTGGATGGTTAACCCGGCATCGCCGCTAATAGCGGTTGCCAGTAATTCAGAAAGAAGAGATTTTGCGGTACCCGGTTCCCCCACCAACATCAAACCGCGGCCGGTAGCAAGAGTGACTAACATACGTTCGACAGCGGAGGGGCTAATCACCACTTTACGGCTGATATTTTGCGCTTCGTCGCCAAGGATAAAAGCACGGGCCGCAGGCAAACTTAACTGCCAACCGGGCGGGCAAGGTGCGTTATCATTTTGTTTTAATTTTGCCAGTTCATCGGCGTATAACACAGCAGCAGGCGGACGCTGCAGATGATTATTCTGCGGTGACATATATTCATCCCTGAAATGTATTAATGAAATAAACGATATTTTACGCGCAATAAATGTTTGGCGCATTAGTTGTTTGAGCGAAAAATATCTGGAAAGCAGATCACAGTAAATAAAAAAACCTGCTGGTGAGGCAGGTTCTTTTATTTACTATTTTCAGGCCTAACACCACAGCCTGTGCAACATCGTGTTCCAACGAACGAATTATAACCACGGCTGGACCCCGTTGCAATTAAGATAATGAGATTTATAATCCAGGCCATTGGGACGTTGCGCCGGATCGGACCAATTTGAATTATTTAGAGTATATTATTCTATTTCTTGGTTGAATATATTCTGTAGTTCACGATTAAAAATTGCTATTACAGTTTCAGGTGATTCACCTCGTAATTTCCGCTCATCAATACACTCATCTCTTATATAAATCAACGCATCATTTATTAGCGGGTCAGCATCTTCTCGATCACGTTGATGAAATGTTGGACGTAGCCGGAATCGCTCCAGTCGATAGACGGAACCTGTAAATAATTCAGAGCATTTATGGATCTCAAGTCTGAAGGAAAACGGATCTTCAGGTACAGGGACCTCATAATCGTAAATAGCAACCAGCTCTTTTTGCACGATCATCGCTTTCCCCGCTGGTAAGTCGTGTTGATAACGGGCAGTTGCATCACTGCCCGCTGTGTTTTAATGGAAAATGACGTCAGGTGCGCTTAACGCCCCACTCAAATCAAACACATCAAGTTCGGCAAAAGTGACGGATTTATTGTCACGGTACACTCGAAGAGAACGGAAGCTCATTAGCGCTTTGCTATCAACATTGTAGTGGTTAAAACCGGGTGAAAACTTAAGGACCAGCCGGTACTCACCCAGGTTATAGACAAATGCGTCCTCATAGCCTGACTCCCAGCCTTTGTATCGCATTCCCATAAGTTGCCCAACGGTAGCGGATTTACCTTCCCAGCGAGTCAGGCTGTTACTGGTTGACTCGTCAGGTGTGAGCAGCACCGTGCGGCGCGACAACTGGCGAAAAGGCGGCATAATTTCGTAATCGGCAAAAAGCTGTGCAAATTCACTGCGCATTTCTGCTGTCATTTCTAACGGGTGGGCAATGCCAATCAGAGCGTCCGCAGGCAGGTCAATTGGCTCATCTTGCGCATTGCAGAACTCCCCCTCTGCGGCCACACGAAAGGCTTTGAGTAAACAACGCGGTTCATTTGCCGGATAAACCCCCCATATTAATCGCTGGGTAACCAGACGGGTAAAGGGATGATTAACAAACAGAGAATGAAAATCTGCCAGCGACCAGCGTCGGGTGGTACGTAGGGCCGTTTCAAGACGCGGGAGCAGGTTTTTGCTCACCTGAGTAGCATCTTTTTTTAGCCCTTTTAGTCGGGCCAGTGCCTCGGGCGCTTTCAGTTGATCGTCATCGGCGCGCAAACGGGGAACGCTTTTCTGGCGAACGTTTTGCTGATCAAAGATAACCGGGTTGAGATTTTCATCGAAGCGAACGGTAAACTGCCGGGGACCAAAATCAAAACTCAACGCCTGCGGATCATCAAGGCCCAGGGTTGGGACTAATCTGTCCGCTAGCTCTTCCTGGCTTAGCCCGCGATTTTCTGCGACCACCTGAAGAAATTCCGCCGCGTTATCACGTAAGGGGCGGGATTTAGCCCGTTGCGATATATGATGCAGCTGTATCAGCGCCATATCATTATTCATCAGGGTAAGGATGTTCAGGCCGCTGACAGCACGGGCAGATTTGCCTTCTTGTGGCCAGGCGAGGATCTGTGTCGTCAGATCCCGTGCCGTGCTTTCGTCACCAAAGAGACTTAACGCCAGAAATGCCCAGTTGTCTTTTGCGGGGGCACCAGCTTGTTGCCACGCAGTGAAGAGATCCCAAGCAAAAGCTGCCAGCGTTTGTGGCTGGCAGAACGTTTTCAGTTGTTCCAGCCCGCTATAAAAACGTCCCCCCTGGGTAAAGCGCAGCATTTCGCCGATAATTTCCAGAGCGTCATTGGTAACAGTTTGATTATTAGTGATAAGGCGCGGCCTGGACCACATTTGCGGATGCCAGAAATCAGGGGCTTTTGGAATGCGTGCCGGGTAAATGTCCATTGGACCCTGTTTAAGCAACTGCTCCAGGGCAGACCATACATCTGTACGCTGCCAGCGGTTTGCCACGGTTTGTAGCAATTCGCCATGTCCCTGTTCGTACAGTAAACGCAGGGCAAGTAATGCGGCTTCGCTATTATCGCTGGGTTTGGTAAAGACAAGAGGGATAAGTGCACTAGCCGTATGTTCCGGCCATTGTAAAATCCACTGGCGAGCCAGATCACGCTGCGCCGCGAAACGTCGCCAGACGTGGGCAACAGGCAGCGCCAGTTCTGTTGCGCCAAAATTTAAAATTAACGGAAATGTTTCTTTTGGACGATGTGAAAAAGCCAACAGCAGACCTGGTAGCGCATCCAATCCGAGGATACTGAGAAAATAGTCCTCACCCGCGAACAGATGCTTTTTCTCATTGATACGCAGCCAGAAGGTCAAAGCCATCTCACGCGGCAACTGTGCCAATAAATACAGGTTCCAGACACTCTTTTCCGGACGATAATGTGAGTAGTTGTCATTTTCCCATATGTTAATTAACGCTTCTATGTGACCGCTGCGGAGCGCCTGTTCTGCTAATTGTGCTTCCGGGGAGTTCCAGCCATTCAGGATCTCTTCAACCCGCCCCTGGTAGTAATGCCACTGAACAAAGAGTGAATTGCGTGCAGCATCCAGTTTTCCGGGGAGTATATAATTCAGAAACAGCCATACATCATCCCCAAAACCCAGTTCCTGTAATACAACTCGTCCACTTTTTTGTTCCATGCGTTGCGCAAGAGATTCCGTGCTGAAATAACGGGCAGGCTCAGTGGCGGCAAGCCTCTCTTGTTCGCCTGGTTGCCAGTAAACTTGCGGAGTTAATTCGAGCGGTGCCAAATCAAGACGTGGAGCTGTCATTTTTTTCTTACTACGCCACGGTGGTGAAACGAGGATTTCTGGCAGATTGCTGTTATCGGTGCCATCAATAACCGGTTTGGGCGGTGCCGATAAATAACTCTTCAGCACTGACTGGGGTTGAGTACTTAACCACGGCATCACTTCTGCTGCCAGTTGTGGCTGCGATGCCATCAGCGTTTGTAACAGCGTACGCCAGTATTCATCGCGTGCTTTTTGCTGTGCAGGCAGCTTTTTGTCTTCGATGATTGGATAACCAGGGCGGGCTGGTGGTTCTGTTAACGCCAGCAGTTCTGCCAGTGCGGCGAGCGTCGCATGGGGGAAGTTTTTATGGTATTTAGCTACACGTTGCAGGCTGGGTTTGTTTTTATCAGCCACCAGTAGCAAGGTGCGGATGACTTGCGGATGGTTAATTTGTACCAGCAGACTGCCGCAATCTTCTTTATGGGCATACATCGCGAGGCGCGGAATGGCTGCCAGTCCTTGTTCGCGCAAAAGGGCGGCGCAGGCCGCGTAGCCGAAGTGGTTTTCATGCGACATGTAGCTGGCTTCTCGATCGCTAAATATATCCTGGCTCCAGTAGTGTTCGAGTTTTCTCACCGCTGTGGGGTCATTAGCAACAACTTTTAACCACTCCTTAGAATGAAAATGAGTTCGCGGGCATTCAAGGCCTACCAACTCATTGGCTATTTCTGGTTTTTCCGGGAGGATCAGCGCAATAAAAGGGCGGCGAACTTTGGTTATTCCTGGTAGTGCGGCAATGAGTTTGTCGGCGCAACGCTGCCAGCAGCTTTCCTCTGCCAGAGAGAGATGCTTACGCAGTCGGAGATCGAATTCGTTATAGGTTTCTGAGCGATAACCATAGCCATAATCCTCGTCCTGATACTGCAATGTCACTACCAGAGGATCACTCTCATAACACCGCGCAATAAACTGGCGTGCAATCACCACCTCAGTCGCATATTCCAGCCCCTCTTGTTGGACGATTTCGTCGAGCAACTGTTGGCTGTCATTTTGCGCGATACAGGCTAGCGCCGCCATTGTCCGGGCCGGGATTGAGGGTTTGTGTTCGCCGATCAAGTTGATGGCCTGCGTGATGGCGGACTGCCACTCCAGTGAAAAATTCTCATAACGCCAGACAATGTTTTTTTTCTTCTCAGCTTTTTGTAGCAATTCATCACCCAATGTCTGGATGAGACTTCCAGTGATAACGGACACTGGTTCGCCCGGCCAGCGACGATGACTGAGCGGCGTTTTGCCTTTTTTATATTTCAGTTCCAGTTGGGCGTTATCCGCCAGCCACGGTAATTCCTTGTCCATGCTCTTTCCTTATTCAAACAGGGCTTCAATATCGTTAATTAGCTCGCTGGCGGTGATGGCATCGATTACGGAGAACTGCGCTTCCTGTGTTGAATTACTCCCCCAGCCATATCTTTCTGCTTTGCCTTCCCATAGCCACAGCTTGCTTAAGAGCTGCTCAGCGCTGAGTTCGGCTGGCGACATGCCTACCGCAAAGCCTTCATCGATTTCCATGATTAACGACCAGCGACCCAAAGGTTTGATCATCCATCCGATCCAGCCTCCATCCTGTGGTTCGCCCTTTATCCAGCCTTTATTCGCCAGCCCCATGACCCGACCACTCGGGCATTTTCTGCCTGCCCAGCGGGTCAGTTCACTGGCATTGCGCTCGGCTTCTGTCAGGGCGTAGCTGTTACGGTCGAGCTGGCGGAACGGTGGTAGCAGTTCGTAGTCGGCAAAAAGCTGACCAAAGGCGGCAGCATCCGTTGGTGATATTTCCAGAACGTGAGGAGTGCCGATAGAGATATCGCCTTCCGGCAGGGTGAAAAGATCATCGTCAGCGGTGCTGGAGCTGTTATCTTCTGCTACGCGAAAGCAAGCCAGTAGCTGGTTTTCGGCGCTATAAACGCCCCAAATCAGACGGCGGGTTAAGTGACGAACCAGCGGATGCTCAACCAGGAAGAGCTGGAAGTTTTCCAGCGACCAGCGGCGGCGCAGGCACATGGCGGATTCCAGCCTTGCTACCTGCTGGGCGGCGATGGTACGCGCATCTTTTTTCAGCAATTTGTAGCGGTTAACCGCATCGTTCGCCCGCGTTTCATCATCGCTTTTGTTCGGTTTGGGCAGGTCTTTCAGGCGGCTGCCGGAAACATCACGCACAAACGGTTTTAAGGTTTCATCAAAGCTGACGGTGAACTGCCGTGGGCCAAAATCCAGCAGCAGCGAACCGTTATCATCCAGACCGAGATCCGGTGCTAACCGATCTTCAAGCTCCGCCACCGTGAGTTCGCGGCTCTCGGCAATGTCGGCAATTTTTTCTTTTGCCCGCTCCTGTAATGCTTTGAATTTCAGTTTCTGGGCGATGCCGTTAAGCTGCATAAGGGCGATATCACTACCGATAGCAGCGAGAATATCCAACCCAACGGTGGCGCGTTTATGCTGGGATTCACCAGGCCAGGCGCGTATTAATGGCGTCAGTTTGCGGGCGGTGTCATCGTTACCGAGAACGCCTAACGCAGTGAACGCCCAACTCTCTTTCGACGGCGCGCCAGCGGTCTGCCAGGCGGTAAACAGATCCCAGGCAAATCCCGCCAGTGAGTCGGCGGAACAGACGTCTTTCACCTGCAATAATCCCGGATACAGAGCCTCTTCCTGAGGGAAGCGGAGCATTTCACCGAGGTGGAGGAGGGCGCTATCTGGCAGTGATTGGGCATTTGCTTTTAATACCGGGCGCGTCCAGAGCGATGGCTGATAAAAGGCCGGAAGAGTGGGGATTTTTGTCGGGTGATTATCTAAGGGATCGAGCGCAAGCAGAGCGTTCACCGCATCGGTTACTTCCGGCTGGTTATAACGTCGGGCGATTTCTTGCAGTAATGGCTGATGACCGTTTTCGGTAAGCATACGCAAGGCAGCGCGGGCGTTATCCTGTGCTTCACCGGCTTTGCCGAGCGCCGCAGGCAGCAGGCCGGTAAGGGCATGTTCCGGGTATTTCAACAGCCAGCTACGGGCGTTTTCGCGTAGCGTTTTCAGTTTGTTGAAGGCACGGGCGACGGCAGGAGCCAGCTCACTCGCTGCGAAGTAATTCGTGATGGGCAAGGCTTCTTGTGGATAGCGTGCAAGTGAGTTTACTAACCCAGGTAACCCTTTGAGTCCAAAATGTAACATGGAGTATTCGGTATCGGTATGTGGAGATAGGGTAAGGGCATTCCATGCTTTTACTGCTTTCTCCAGCGGCAATGTTGTCAAAATCCCCAACTGCCAATAATGCCCGGTAGGTGAATGAAACACCTTAAATTCACTTAGTAAGGTTGAATAATCTTCATTTAGCCATGCCTCAACTACCGCTTCGGGAGCTTTAATATATGTACCAGCGATCCGTCGTTGAAAACCCATCCTTGCCAACAGGTTGGTAGTACTTTCTTCATGGCTAACCGTGATGTGTTTTGAATACCAGATATATTTCGCCAAAAGTTGATTACTGATTTCTTCTGTCAGATAACAGATTGGCTCAATGCCTAATGGCGCTAAATCCAGCACCGGAATCGGCGATTTTTTCTTTTTCGAAAGCCAGGGAGGGGAGACTACTACGGCTGGCAGTAGATCGGCGCTGGCATGGTTTGAGGGCTGTGTCAGTTGTTGCTGGCATGATTTCAGTACGGCAACTGCGGGTGTCGAGAGCCAGGGAATGACCTGTTCTGCCAGTGCTGGTTGTGAGATAAGCATTGTCATTAGCATAATGCGCCAACTGTTCTCTTCTTTTTGCCCAAGAAGTTCCGTCAGTGCCGCCATTGCTGCATGTGGGAACGCAGCAATGGCTTTCGTCATCCGATCGTGACAGCGTTTAGTTTGCCCGGCTACACGTATAAGCAGTGTCAATGCGAACGGATGATTGATATGACGCAACACATCGGCGCAGTAGTCACTTGCGGCATAGGGAGCAAATCGGGGCAGGGCTGCAACACCTTGCTCCTGTAATACGGTGGCTGACCATATCGCACCACAATAGTAATCATCAAAAATGGCATATGGTTCGTGATATTTTTCTAATGAGGCAAGAATGTGCTCATCAGTCGCCACTATTTTTAACCACTCAAGCGAGGGTAATTTTTTTTGCCCCAGTAGACGCTGGGCAATTTCATGTGCAATTTCTGGTTTTTCGGGTAATAACAAAGCAATTAATGGTTGCCGCCATTCTGGAATATGTGGAATTGCGGCAATAAGTTTTTGTGCACATTTTTGCCAGAGAGACTCTTCCGTCAGTGATAAATGTTTACGTAGGCGTAATTCAAATCTGGAATATTGCTCCAAGTAGCTAGGTGCAATGCCAGACGGCAGAATAATAATGACATTATTCGCATAATCCCATTCAATATCAATCTGTTGAAGGTGTATTATTACATCAGTAGCATATTCCAGACCGCCTTCCTGGACGATCTGAACCATAACATCCTCACGCACTTTATATCTTGTGCATTTCATTTCAAGTGCCGTGAGTACAGCCATTACTGGTGATGGTAACTGTGTTGTTTTCAGGCCGTCGATCTGACTGATCGCCTGGGCGACGGTGTTTTGCCATTCTAAAGAACAGGCGCTGAAGTCAAATGTGGCTGTTTTATTATCCCGTTGCGACACACTACAGGCTAAGCGACGTAATTGGGTCAATTTGTCTGCTTGCTGAACAGGAACTCCGGGAAAGCGGCGATGACTTAACGTGGTGTGTACAACTTCGGGCGGAAAAACGACAGCAATATCTTTCGCCAGCCACGGTAAAACAGCATCTGTATTTTTGTCAGGCGCACGGGTTTCTGCTACGAAAGAGGGTTGTTCCTGAATAATGGTGGATAAGTCCGCTACCTTGAGAGAGCCCGTTACCGTTTGGGAAGGTTGCAAAGAATTATCCTTCGCTTGCTCCACATACCCCTTCTTCACCTTCTCCGCAATCAGCTTAAGTTCCGCTTTTTCCGCTGCCGCAGCATCTGAAAAACTTTTTATCTGACTTTGCCCTTTGGTGCCAACTTTTCCCCAACTGATATGCAACTCGTTTCCCTGTTGCTCCACCGCCCAGAATTTATGTGATTTTTCGTCCTGATAGATAAAGTGTCTCATTCTGCATCCCTGTAATTTTATCCAGTTGAATGCAGATGCTACCAGTATTTATGCGGGTTAGAGAGAGACAAAATCGCAAGAAAACAACTTTAGGAATTTATAAAGAAAAGGCGCTGTCGATGCAGCGCCTTGAAGGGGGATTATTTCACCTGATGACCCGGTTTAGCACCAGCATCCGGGCTTAGCAGGAAGATATCTTTCCCGCCTGGACCGGCAGCCATCACCATGCCTTCGGAGATTCCAAAGCGCATTTTACGTGGTGCCAGGTTAGCCACCATAATGGTGTGACGACCAATCAGTGCCTGCGGATCCGGGTAGGCAGAACGAATACCGGAGAAGACATTGCGTTTTTCACCGCCGAGATCCAGTGTCAGGCGCAGCAGTTTGTCAGAACCTTCAACAAACTCTGCGTTTTCGATCAGCGCTACGCGCAGGTCAACTTTGGCGAAGTCGTCAAAGGTGATGGTTTCCTGAATCGGATCATCTGCCAGTGGGCCAGTAACTGGCGCGGCAGCTGCTTTCACTTCTTCTTTAGAGGCTTCCACCAGAGCTTCAACCTGTTTCATATCGATGCGGTTATACAGCGCCTTGAACGGATTCACTTTGTGGCCCAGCAGCGGTTGCTGGATACCATCCCAGGTCAGTTCCGTATTGAGGAAGGCTTCTGCACGCTCGGTCAGTTTCGGCAGTACCGGCTTCAGGTAAGTCATCAGCACGCGGAACAGGTTGATGCCCATTGAGCAAATCGCCTGCAGGTCAGCATCGCGACCTTCCTGTTTTGCGACTACCCACGGAGCCTGTTCATCGACATAGCGGTTAGCCAGATCAGCCAGCGCCATGATTTCGCGCACAGCTTTACCAAATTCACGGCTTTCCCACGCTTCACCAATCACTTCAGCGGCATCAGTGAAGGTTTTGTACAACTGCGGGTCAGCCAGTTCGTTTGCCAGCACGCCGTCAAAACGTTTGTTGATAAAGCCCGCGTTACGGGAGGCCAGGTTAACCACTTTGTTAACGATATCGGCATTCACGCGCTGAACGAAATCCTCCAGGTTGAGATCGATATCATCAATGCGCGAAGAGAGTTTCGCAGTGTAGTAGTAACGCAGGCTGTCAGCGTCAAAATGATTCAGCCAGGTGCTGGCTTTAATAAAGGTGCCGCGAGACTTGGACATCTTCGCGCCGTTCACCGTCACATAGCCATGAACAAACAGGTTGGTCGGCTTGCGGAAGTTGCTGCCTTCCAGCATGGCAGGCCAGAACAGGCTGTGGAAGTAAACGATATCTTTACCGATGAAGTGGTACAGCTCGGCGGTGGAGTCTTTCTTCCAGTATTCATCGAAGCTTACGCTGTCGCCGCGCTTGTCGCACAGATTCTTGAAAGAACCCATGTAGCCAATCGGTGCGTCCAGCCAGACGTAGAAATATTTGCCCGGCGCGTTCGGAATTTCAAAACCAAAGTATGGCGCGTCGCGGGAGATATCCCACTGTTGCAGGCCGGATTCAAACCACTCCTGCATTTTATTTGCCACCTGCTCCTGCAACGCACCGCTGCGGGTCCATGCCTGCAACATTTCGCTGAAAGAGGGCAGATCAAAGAAGAAGTGTTCAGAATCACGCATTACCGGCGTAGCGCCAGAAACCACCGATTTCGGCTCGATCAATTCAGTCGGGCTGTAGGTCGCGCCGCAGACTTCGCAGTTATCGCCGTATTGATCCGGGGATTTACATTTCGGGCAGGTGCCTTTCACAAAACGGTCCGGCAGGAACATGCCTTTTTCCGGATCGTACAGCTGAGAGATGGTGCGGTTTTTAATAAAACCGTTCTCTTTCAGGCGAGAGTAGATAAGTTCTGACAACTGGCGGTTCTCTTCGCTGTGCGTCGAGTGATAGTTGTCATAGCTGATGTTAAAGCCTGCGAAATCAGTCTGATGCTCCTGACTCATTTCGCCAATCATCTGCTCCGGGGTGATACCAAGCTGCTGAGCTTTCAGCATGATCGGTGTACCGTGGGCATCGTCGGCGCAGATGAAGTTGACCTCGTGGCCGCGCATTCGCTGGTAACGGACCCAGACATCAGCCTGGATGTGCTCCAGCATATGGCCGAGGTGGATTGAGCCGTTAGCGTACGGCAGTGCGCACGTCACCAGAATTTTCTTCGCGACTTGAGTCATAGTAGGCATTACTTCTTAATAGTGAAAAGGGGTTAGATAGTACCAAATGGGAAAATGTTAAGTAAGTACTTCTCTATATTCTTCAGGTAAACTATCAACTGATGGTTTATCTATACAAAAAAGGAGTCGGGATGAACGAACAATCCCAGGCCAAATCACCAGAAGCCTTGCGCGCAATGGTCGCCGGGACACTGGCCAATTTTCAGCACCCAACCCTGAAGCATAACCTCACCACGCTGAAAGCGTTGCACCATGTCGCCTGGATGGACGACACGTTGCATGTGGAACTGGTTATGCCGTTTGTCTGGCATAGCGCGTTCGAAGAGTTAAAAGAGCAATGTAGCGCCGAACTGCTGCGCATCACCGGGGCGAAAGCTATCGACTGGAAACTGTCGCATAACATAGCCACTCTGAAACGCGTGAAGAATCAGCCGGGAATTAACGGTGTGAAGAACATTATCGCGGTGAGTTCCGGTAAAGGCGGCGTGGGTAAATCGTCCACGGCGGTAAACCTGGCACTGGCGCTGGCGGCAGAAGGGGCGAAAGTCGGCATTCTGGACGCCGATATCTACGGCCCATCAATCCCAACAATGTTGGGCGCAGAAAATCAGCGTCCAACTTCGCCGGACGGTACCCATATGGCACCGATTATGTCTCATGGCCTGGCAACCAATTCAATTGGTTATCTGGTCACTGACGACAATGCGATGGTGTGGCGTGGACCGATGGCGAGCAAGGCGTTAATGCAGATGTTGCAGGAAACCTTGTGGCCGGATCTCGACTATCTGGTGCTTGATATGCCGCCAGGCACCGGTGACATTCAATTGACGCTGGCGCAAAACATTCCAGTAACCGGTGCAGTCGTGGTCACCACCCCGCAGGACATCGCGCTGATCGATGCGAAAAAAGGCATTGTGATGTTCGAGAAAGTCGAGGTTCCGGTGCTCGGTATTGTCGAGAACATGAGTGTGCATATTTGCAGTAACTGTGGTCACCATGAACCGATTTTCGGTACCGGTGGTGCAGAGAAACTGGCTGAAAAATACCATACACAGCTGCTGGGGCAGATGCCGTTACACATCTCCTTACGTGAGGATCTCGATAAAGGTACGCCAACGGTTATCAGCCGTCCGGAGAGCGAATTTACCGCTATCTACCGCCAGCTGGCTGACCGCGTTGCAGCTCAGCTCTACTGGCAGGGTGAAGTCATTCCAGGCGAGATTTCCTTCCGCGCGGTCTAACGCCTATTAACCATTCTGGTTATTCTTCATACACCGCAGAGATGTTACATTGATGCGGTGTATTAGTTTTTGCCGCATTAATGAACACTTATTTAATACTGCGAATATTCTGCGGACCTTCGTCCGAAACTCTACAAAGTCGATTGATCATACAGGCAATGCTTCATTATCATCCTTCGTGGCTGTGTAGTGGATGTACAGCTATAGTTTGTTATGCACTCATTCTATCCAGGCATAACCTTTACTACAGGGATAACGTTCAATGAATAAGTATTGGCTGTCAGGAATTATTTTTCTTGCCTATGGATTGGCTTCTCCCGCAGTCTCTTCAGAGACTGCCACATTAGCGATTAATGGCAGGATCAGTCCCCCAACATGCAGTATGGCTATGGTTAATGGTCAACCTCAACAGCATTGTGGTCAGTTAACGTATAATGTTGACACCCGTCATCTGTTTTCTTCGCCCGTCAAAGGTGTAACGACAGAAGTGGTTGTTGCAGGTAGCGATAGCAAACGTCGAATCGTGTTAAATCGCTACGATTAATTTGGCAACCTGATTTTAATTGCATTTAGAAAGCCGAAATCATTTATATAAATGATTTCGGCTTTTTTATTGATATCAACAATACCATTTACATAAATCTACATTAATTGATAGATGCGATAAATAGTTAATACTCTTAAATATTTGTTGTATTTATATTGCAATGGTTAATTTGTTTTAAATCAATAAAACAATGTGTTTACATTGCGGCAACTTTTTTGATGTGAGAAATTTGTTTCCAAGAGATACAGACTCTTAACAACCAAAAATAAATTTTATTAAGGAACATATTATGAAACGTTCAATTATTGCTGCCGCTGTCTTTTCTTCTTTTTTTATGAGCGCTGGAGTATTTGCTGCAGACGTTGATACCGGAACATTAACTATTAAGGGGAATATTGCAGAATCTCCGTGTAAATTCGAAGCGGGTGGTGATTCAGTAAGTATTAATATGCCGACTGTACCAACCAGTGTCTTTGAAGGTAAAGCTAAATATTCTACCTATGATGATGCAGTCGGTGTAACCAGCAGCATGTTAAAAATTAGCTGCCCGAAAGAAGTTGCTGGTGTAAAACTCTCGTTGATTACCAACGATAAAATAACCGGTAACGATAAGGCGATAGCCAGTAGCAACGATACCGTGGGTTACTATCTCTATTTAGGTGATAACAGCGATGTCCTGGATGTTTCTGCACCTTTTAACATTGAGAGTTATAAAACAGCGGAAGGTCAATATGCTATTCCGTTTAAAGCAAAATACCTGAAACTGACAGATAACTCAGTGCAATCAGGTGATGTGTTATCTTCTCTGGTTATGCGTGTGGCGCAGGATTAATAAATAAAATTGTAAGTTTCTCCAGGTAATAAACATGGCCGCTATCCCATGGCGGCCTTTTAATTTAAGAGGCATTAAAATGAAAGGATTATTATCTTTACTCATTTTTTCTATGGTCCTTCCTGCACATGCCGGAATTGTTATCTACGGGACGCGCATTATTTACCCGGCAGAAAATAAAGAAGTGATGGTGCAGTTGATGAACCAGGGAAACCGTTCTTCGCTGCTGCAGGCGTGGATTGATGATGGCGATACGTCATTACCACCAGAAAAAATTCAGGTTCCTTTCATGTTAACGCCACCAGTGGCAAAAATAGGGGCAAATTCCGGGCAGCAAGTAAAAATCAAAATTATGCCGAATAAACTGCCCACTAATAAAGAAAGCATTTTTTATCTGAATGTTCTGGATATTCCACCAAATAGTCCAGAGCAAGAAGGTAAGAATGCACTGAAGTTTGCGATGCAAAACAGAATTAAGTTGTTTTACCGGCCAGCGGGTATTGCTCCGGTAAATAAAGCGACATTTAAAAAATTGCTGGTAAATCGCAGTGGCAATGGTTTGGTGATAAAAAATGACTCAGCTAATTGGGTGACGATTTCGGATGTCAAAGCTAATAATGTCAAAGTCAATTATGAAACTATTATGATTGCCCCCTTAGAAAGTCAGAGTGTTAATGTCAAAAGTAATAATGCAAATAACTGGCATCTGACCATTATCGATGACCATGGCAACTATATTAGTGACAAAATTTAATTGCAGGAGCTGCCTATGTTGAGAATGACCCCACTTGCATCAGCAATCGTAGCGTTATTGCTCGGCATTGAAGCTTATGCAGCTGAAGAAACCTTTGATACCCATTTTATGATAGGTGGAATGAAAGACCAGCAGGTTGCAAATATTCGTCTTGATGATAATCAACCCTTACCGGGGCAGTATGACATCGATATTTATGTCAATAAGCAATGGCGCGGGAAATATGAGATTATTGTTAAAGACAACCCGCAAGAAACATGTTTATCAAGAGAAGTTATCAAGCGGTTAGGCATTAATAGCGATAACTTCGCCAGCGGTAAGCAATGTTTAACATTTGAGCAACTTGTTCAGGGTGGGAGCTATACCTGGGATATCGGGGTTTTTCGTCTCGATTTCAGTGTCCCGCAGGCCTGGGTGGAAGAACTGGAAAGTGGCTATGTTCCACCGGAAAACTGGGAGCGGGGTATTAATGCGTTTTATACCTCTTATTATCTGAGTCAGTATTACAGCGACTATAAAGCGTCGGGTAATAACAAGAGTACATATGTACGTTTTAACAGCGGGTTAAATTTACTGGGGTGGCAACTGCATTCTGATGCCAGTTTCAGTAAAACAAATAACAATCCAGGGGTGTGGAAAAGCAATACCCTGTATCTGGAACGTGGATTTGCCCAACTTCTCGGCACGCTTCGCGTGGGTGATATGTACACATCAAGCGATATTTTTGATTCTGTTCGCTTCAGAGGTGTGCGGTTGTTTCGTGATATGCAGATGTTGCCTAACTCGAAACAAAATTTTACGCCACGGGTGCAGGGGATTGCTCAGAGTAACGCGCTGGTAACTATTGAACAGAATGGTTTTGTGGTTTATCAGAAAGAGGTTCCTCCTGGCCCGTTCGCGATTACAGATTTGCAGTTGGCCGGTGGTGGAGCAGATCTTGATGTCAGCGTGAAAGAGGCGGACGGCTCGGTAACCACCTATCTGGTGCCTTATGCAGCGGTGCCAAATATGCTGCAACCCGGCGTGTCGAAATATGATTTAGCGGCGGGTCGTAGCCATATTGAAGGGGCGAGCAAACAAAGTGATTTTGTCCAGGCGGGTTATCAGTATGGTTTTAATAATTTATTGACGCTGTATGGTGGCTCGATGGTCGCGAATAATTATTACGCGTTTACTTTGGGGGCTGGCTGGAATACACGCATTGGTGCCATTTCCGTCGATGCCACTAAGTCGCATAGTAAACAAGACAACGGCGATGTGTTTGACGGGCAAAGTTATCAAATTGCCTACAACAAATTTGTGAGCCAAACGTCGACGCGTTTTGGTCTGGCGGCCTGGCGTTATTCGTCGCGTGATTACCGGACATTTAACGATCACGTTTGGGCAAACAATAAAGATAATTATCGCCGTGATGAAAACGATGTCTATGACATTGCCGATTATTACCAGAACGATTTTGGCCGCAAAAATAGCTTTTCCGCCAATATGAGCCAGTCATTGCCAGAAGGTTGGGGGTCTGTGTCATTAAGTACGTTATGGCGAGATTACTGGGGGCGTAGCGGCAGTAGTAAGGATTATCAGTTGAGTTATTCCAACAACCTGCGACGGATAAGCTATACCCTCGCGGCAAGCCAGGCTTATGACGAGAATCATCATGAAGAGAAACGTTTTAATATTTTTATATCGATTCCCTTTGATTGGGGTGATGACGTTTCGACGCCTCGTCGGCAAATATATATGTCTAACTCAACGACGTTTGATGATCAGGGGTTTGCCTCAAATAATACGGGATTATCAGGAACAGTAGGGAGTCGGGATCAGTTCAATTATGGTGTCAACCTGAGTCATCAACATCAGGGAAATGAAACGACAGCTGGGGCGAATTTGACCTGGAACGCGCCGGTTGCGACAGTGAATGGCAGTTATAGTCAGTCGAGTACTTATCGACAGGCTGGAGCCAGTGTTTCAGGGGGCATTGTCGCCTGGTCGGGTGGCGTTAATCTGGCGAACCGTCTTTCCGAAACGTTTGCTGTGATGAATGCGCCAGGAATTAAAGATGCTTATGTCAATGGGCAAAAATATCGCACAACAAACCGTAATGGAGTGGTGATATACGACGGAATGACACCTTATCGGGAAAATCACCTGATGCTGGATGTGTCGCAAAGCGATAGCGAAGCAGAATTACGTGGCAACCGGAAAATTGCCGCCCCTTATCGCGGCGCGGTTGTACTGGTTAATTTTGATACCGATCAGCGCAAGCCATGGTTTATAAAAGCGTTAAGAGCAGATGGGCAATCATTAACGTTTGGTTATGAAGTCAATGATATCCATGGTCATAATATTGGCGTTGTCGGCCAGGGAAGTCAGTTATTTATTCGCACCAATGAAGTACCGCCATCGGTTAATGTGGCAATTGATAAGCAACAAGGACTTTCATGCACAATCACCTTCGGTAAAGAGATTGATGAAAGTAGAAATTATATTTGCCAGTAATAGTCAGGTGGTTCTATGGAAATTCGCATAATGCTATTTATATTAATGATGATGGTTATGCCTGTGAGCTATGCGGCATGTTATAGTGAGTTATCTGTTCAGCACAACTTGGTTGTTCAGGGGGATTTTGCACTTACTCAAACACAAATGGCGACATATGAGCATAATTTTAATGATTCGTCATGCGTAAGTACAAATACTATCACCCCTATGAGCCCGTCGGATATTATTGTTGGACTTTATAACGATACCATAAAATTAAATTTACATTTTGAATGGACCAATAAAAACAACATCACGTTGTCAAATAATCAGACCAGTTTCACCAGTGGTTATTCAGTTACGGTGACACCTGCGGCCAGTAATGCAAAAGTGAATGTTTCTGCGGGGGGCGGCGGTTCAGTGATGATTAATGGTGTTGCGACATTATCCAGTGCTTCATCATCGACACGCGGGAGTGCCGCAGTACAATTTCTACTGTGTTTATTAGGTGGCAAGTCATGGGATGCATGTGTAAATAGCTACAGAAATGCATTGGCACAAAATGCAGGTGTCTATTCCTTTAATCTGACATTGTCATACAACCCGATAACCACAACCTGCAAACCGGACGATTTATTAATTACTTTAGACAGTATTCCCGTTTCACAATTACCAGCCACAGGTAACAAAGCAACAATAAATAGTAAACAAGGGGATATTATTCTGCGTTGTAAAAATTTATTAGGTCAACAAAATCAAACATCACGGAAAATGCAGGTGTATTTATCAAGTTCTGACTTGTTAACCAACAGCAACACAATACTGAAAGGTGCGGAAGATAATGGCGTAGGATTTATTCTTGAAAGTAATGGTTCGCCAGTCACACTTTTAAATATCACTAACAGCAGTAAAGGATATACAAATTTAAAGGAAGTTGCGGCGAAGTCAAAACTTACAGATACAACGGTTTCAATTCCGATAACAGCCAGTTACTACGTCTACGATACAAACAAAGTTAAATCTGGCGCACTGGAGGCAACCGCATTAATCAACGTGAAATACGACTAATAACAAGCAAGACGAGCAAGTGGCTAATAATAAAAAATAACAAGGTGTCTGCATTTCCCCCTCATGATGAGGGGGCTTTTTTTAGCGATGATAAAAAATCTCACCGTCGTAGGCTTTAATGATTTTACCGTCGGTGTCGCTGATCAACACGTACGCGCCACCCATATAGGTCCAGTGCGTCCCGGCATCAGGCGCGGGCAGGTTACGCAACTGCCACTGCTTAATGTTGTACTCATCGGTACGGTACATTTCTGGTACGGTGTCCCCTGGTTTGAAATGCTTAAAGTCAGCAATGAAACTACTTAACTCATACTTAGAAATTCCCGAGGTATTGGTCGAACCCGCGGTGGCTGGTGCGGCCCAGGCGGCACTGGTAACCAGCAAAAGCGCACCCAGCAACATCTTATTTTTAATGGTCATAAACTCTCCACTTTGGGGATCTGTAATATCAGTCGCATATCTTTCCTGCCATACAATATAACTGACAAGCGATATTTTGTTAGTGATCCCATGATTTCGTAAAAAGTGTAAATGAAAGGATGCCCTAAAAGCATCCTTAGCGAGCAGAGAGTCAGCGGAAATAGCTGATTTAAGAATCATCCTGGGCTGAAGATAACATGCAAGCCTAAAGGATTGAGTTATCGCATTATGCCCATGAAGCCATGTACGCCCATATACACACCGACTAAGCCAATCAACAGACTGGAAAAATAGGGGGCGCGTTTAGCGAGAGTGTTAAATCCGCTCCAGCGTTTTGCGACCTGCTGAACGCTGATTGCTGCGCCAACGCCTACGGTGACAAGCGTTAACGCCAGGCCAATGCTGAAACTGACGACCAGTGTTGCGCCCAGTGTCAGGGCTTTCAACTGAATGCATATCAACAGCACGGTAATTGCTGCCGGGCAGGGGATAAGGCCACCGGTTAAGCCAAATAACAAAATTTGCCAGTTGGTGACCTCTCTACCATCAAAGCGTCGTTTAATGTCATTGGCATGGGCTCGTGCATGGGCATCCTGATACTCGCCATGTTCGTGATGGTGATGATGTCCATGGTCGTGGTGATGTTCGTGATCGTGATGATGATGCTCATAATCATGCCCGTGCATATTCTCCAGCCAGTTGCGTTCGCCGCGCCAGGTACGCCAGAACATCCAGAACGCGGTGCTAATAATGATCACTGCGGAAATCAGCTGGAGCCACGGTTCTGCTGATTGAGCAGTAAAGCGCTTGCTGATCACCATCCCGCCAAAGGCAATTAACCAGACCACTGCGGTATGCGAAATAGTTGCTGCCAGTCCGAGCATCACCGCTTGTTTAATGGTGCCTTTGATGGCGATGATAAACGCCGCCATCATCGTTTTTGAGTGCCCTGGTTCCAGGCCATGAAGCGCACCAAGTAAGATGGCGCTGGGGATGAAGAACCAGGCGTTTCCTTGCTGAAGAAGAGTTGTAAATTCGGTCATGATAATAATTCTTAGTATTAATTCGGCAATCTGATTCTACTCCCCCCAGTACCTGATACTACCCCCCAGTAGATTAATAGTGCTATGATTTTTCATATTCTTGTTAACCAGGTGTTGCCATGTCTCATACAATCCGTGATAAACAGAAACTGAAAGCGCGTGCCAGTAAGATTCAGGGCCAGGTCGTGGCGCTCAAGAAAATGCTCGACGAGCCGCACGAATGCGCTGCAGTTTTACAACAGATTGCTGCTATCCGTGGCGCGGTAAACGGTCTGATGCGGGAAGTGATTAAAGGTCATCTGACGGAACACATCGTTCACCAGGGGGATGAGCTAAAACGTGAAGAAGATCTGGATGTCGTTCTGAAGGTGCTGGATTCATATATCAAATAATTTATTAACGCGATTGTAAAACTGCCGTTTTTCCTCGTTTACAACGCGTGCGCTGGACATTACCATCCTCCTCTGCGATTTATCATCGCAACCAAACGACTCGGGGTGCCCTTCTGCGTGAAGGCTGAGAAATACCCGTATCACCTGATCTGGATAATGCCAGCGTAGGGAAGTCACGGACCACCAGGTCATTGCTTCTTCACGTTATGGCAGGAGCAAACTATGCAAGTCGACCTGCTGGGTTCAGCGCAATCTGCGCACGCGTTACACCTTTTTCACCAACATTCCCCTCTTGTGCACTGCATGACCAATGATGTGGTGCAAACCTTTACCGCCAATACCTTGCTGGCGCTCGGTGCATCGCCAGCGATGGTTATCGAAACCGAAGAGGCCAGTCAGTTTGCGGCTATCGCCAGTGCCTTGTTGATTAACGTTGGCACACTGACGCAGCCACGCGCTCAGGCGATGCGTGCTGCCGTTGAGCAAGCAAAAAGCTCTCAAACACCCTGGACGCTTGATCCAGTAGCGGTGGGTGCGCTCGATTATCGCCGCCATTTTTGTCATGAACTTTTATCTTTTAAACCGGCAGCGATACGTGGTAATGCTTCGGAAATCATGGCATTAGCTGGCATTGCTAATGGCGGACGGGGAGTGGATACCACTGACGCCGCAGCTAACGCGATACCCGCTGCACAAACACTGGCACGGGAAACTGGCGCAATCGTCGTGGTCACTGGCGAGATGGATTATGTTACCGATGGACATCGTATCATTGGTATTCACGGTGGTGATCCGTTAATGACCAAAGTGGTAGGAACTGGCTGTGCATTATCGGCGGTTGTCGCTGCCTGCTGTGCGTTACCAGGCGATACGCTGGAAAATGTCGCATCTGCCTGTCACTGGATGAAACAAGCCGGAGAACGCGCAGTCGCCAGAAGCGAGGGGCCAGGCAGTTTTGTTCCACATTTCCTTGATGCGCTCTGGCAATTGACGCAGGAGGTGCAGGCATGAAACGAATTAACGCTCTGACGATTGCCGGTACTGATCCGAGTGGTGGTGCGGGGATTCAGGCCGATCTTAAAACCTTCTCGGCACTTGGCGCTTATGGTTGCTCAGTTATTACTGCACTGGTGGCGCAAAATACCCGTGGCGTACAGTCGGTGTATCGCATTGAGCCTGATTTTGTCGCCGCCCAGCTCGATTCGGTGTTCAGCGATGTGCGAATCGATACCACTAAAATCGGTATGCTGGCGGAAACCGATATTGTTGAAGCGGTGGCAGAACGGTTGCAACGTTATCAGATCCAAAACGTGGTACTCGACACCGTTATGCTGGCAAAAAGCGGCGACCCGCTGCTTTCACCTTCGGCGGTTGCTACGCTGCGCAGTCGATTATTGCCACAGGTTTCATTAATAACGCCAAACTTGCCCGAAGCTGCCGCCTTGCTCGACGCGCCACACGCGCGCACCGAACAGGAAATGCTGGAACAAGGGCGATCGCTGTTGGCGATGGGCTGTGGCGCAGTGCTAATGAAAGGTGGTCATCTGGATGATGAGCAAAGCCCGGACTGGCTGTTTACCCGCGAGGGTGAACAACGGTTTACCGCACCGCGCATTATGACCAAAAACACCCACGGCACTGGTTGTACACTCTCTGCGGCGTTGGCTGCACTACGCCCGCGCCATACAAACTGGGCTGACACCGTACAGGAGGCAAAAAGCTGGCTTTCATCGGCGTTAGCCCAGGCCGACACGCTGGAAGTTGGTCACGGTATTGGTCCGGTTCACCACTTCCACGCCTGGTGGTGAGCACCGTACTATAGCTGCTTTGGTTATTGTCAGCCTTTGGCACTGACATTCAGGGATGAAACCAATGCAGCTAAGAATTACCAGTCGAAAAAAACTCACCTCTCTATTATGCGCTCTTGGGCTAATTTCCATCGTTGCAATTTATCCGCGTCAGACGGTGAATTTTTTCTATTCGACAGCAGTTCAGATTACAGACTACATCCACTTCTACGGTTATCGCCCGGTTAAATCTTTCGCTATTCGCATTCCTGCCAGTTACACCATTCACGGAATAGATGTTTCGCGCTGGCAGGAGCGGATCGACTGGCAGCGGGTGGCAAAAATGCGCGACAATGGTATCCGCTTACAGTTTGCTTTTATTAAGGCGACGGAAGGCGAAAAGCTGGTGGACCCCTATTTTTCGCGTAACTGGCAACTAAGCCGCGAAAATGGCCTGCTGCGTGGGGCGTATCATTATTTCTCCCCGTCGGTATCCGCTTCAGTTCAGGCGAGATTATTTCTGCAAACGGTGGATTTCTCACAAGGCGATTTCCCTGCCGTGCTGGACGTAGAAGAACGGGGAAAATTATCGGCAAAAGAATTACGCAAGCGGGTAAGTCAGTGGCTAAAAATGGTCGAAAAAAGTACGGGGAAAAAGCCGATTATTTACTCAGGAGCCGTTTTTTATCACACCAATCTGGCGGGCTATTTCAATGAATATCCGTGGTGGGTGGCTCACTACTATCAACGTCGTCCGGACAATGACGGAATGGCCTGGCGCTTCTGGCAGCATTCCGACCGTGGACAGGTAGATGGCATCAATGGTCCGGTGGATTTTAATGTATTTAATGGCACGGTGGAGGAGTTGCAGGCATTCGTTGATGGGATTAAAGAAACGCCTTAAATAAGAAGCAGTGATATACTCCCACCAGACTCCCCGGCAGGAAAAAGACAAATGGAACAAGCGCATACCCAGCTGATTGCCCAACTGAACGAGCGTATTTTAGCGGCGGATAACACGCCGCTTTATATTAAGTTTGCCGAAACGGTAAAAAATGCCGTGCGCAGCGGGGTGCTGGAGCATGGCAATATTTTGCCCGGTGAGCGTGATTTAAGTCAGTTAACCGGCGTTTCGCGCATTACGGTGCGCAAGGCGATGCAGGCGCTGGAAGAAGAGGGTGTGGTGACGCGTTCGCGCGGTTACGGCACGCAGATCAACAACATCTTCGAATACTCGTTGAAAGAAGCGCGAGGTTTTTCTCAGCAGGTGGTATTGCGCGGGAAAAAGCCCGATACGCTATGGGTTAACAAGCGTGTCGTGAAATGTCCCGAAGAAGTCGCGCAGCAGCTGGCGGTCGAAGCAGGAAGTGATGTCTTTTTGCTTAAGCGTATTCGCTATGTCGATGAAGAAGCGGTATCGATTGAGGAATCGTGGGTTCCGGCGCATTTAATTCATGATGTTGATGCCATCGGGATTTCACTTTATGACTATTTCCGCAGCCAGCACATTTACCCACAACGTACGCGTTCCCGCGTTAGCGCCCGGATGCCGGATGCCGAGTTTCAGTCACATATTCAGTTAGATAGCAAAATACCGGTGCTGGTGATCAAGCAAGTGGCGCTTGACCAACAGCAACGGCCTATTGAGTACAGCATTAGCCACTGTCGCAGCGATCTATACGTTTTTGTGTGCGAGGAGTAGTTCCTCGCGCGTTGGCGCACAATCACCGCCCCGATGCCCGACAACCCACGACGCCACTGCATTGCCCAGTAATACGGCATCCGCCAGTGGCAGACCAGAGGCCAGCCCGGCAAGTACGCCACCGGCATGACTGTCGCCCGCCCCAATGGTGTCGACAACTTGCGTTGGAAATGCCGGAATGCAGCCAGAAGCGTCGTTGCTGAAATACCATGCGCCTTCTTTATCGAGACGAACGATCAACGGCGCGGCAAATTTCTCCTGCCATTGCTTGCCAAGTGTTGTTATCTCTGCGGATAAAGCAAAACGTTCGGCGGCAATCTCAGCCTCTTGACGATTGAGCGACACTAAAGGTCGACAGGCCATGATCCGCGCCAGTAATGCATCCGGGATATCGCCAATACGTGGGCCAAAATCGATAAACGGCGTCACGTCTTGCAGCTCTTCCAGCCATTCCACTAACAATTCGCCGCAGGGCGAGGCCAGTTGATAACCGGAAAAATAGAGCAGGCTGCCAGGCGCAACGGTTAATCGCGCCAGCCACTGGCGATTCCACTGATTTTCAACACCGCTGAATGACATAAAAGTGCGTTCGCCATCCGGCTCAACCAGCGCCAGACACCAGCCGTTATCACCTTCGGCGTTATCGATCAGGCTGATTAAGCCCTCTTTTGCCATCCGGTTGCGAATCATCTCCGCCCACACGCCCTGACCGAGCGGCAAGGCATTACCCGCTTCGATGCCGAGGCGCTTTAACGCCACGGCAATATTCAGTGCGCAGCCGCCAACGTTAACGCTCTGCTGTTTCAGTTCGATATCGCACCCACGCCAGGGGAGGGCATAAGCGTCGGCGATCACGTCAATGACCGCCGCGCCGACGACCATCACCGACTGACGCGTGGTTAATTCAGGCAGCAGCGTGTGTAATCGAGCGCCGCTCATACCGCCTCCCGTTGTTGACGATATTTCGCCAGCGCTGTGGCATAGCGGTTGAAATCAAGCTGATTTACCGCATCCAGTTCCGCCTTTAACGCAGGATCGATAGCGTTAACGCCATGCAACGCGCCGCAAATTGCCGTCGCCATAGCACCGATGGTGTCTGTGTCGCCGCCAAGGTTAGCGCACAGGACGGCGCAGCGATTCGGGTCGGTTTGTGCCAGTTCAACCAGCGCAATGGCGCACGGAACGGACTCAATAGTGCTGGTACCTGCGCCAACGACCTGGTAAAGCTGTTCGCTGGCGGATTCGGTGCCGTCGGCATTGCGCACAATTTTCAGCGCAATCTCCAGCCGCGCCGCCAGTGAGGCGCTGAACGTAGTGATGCGTTTTTGCTGTGCATGTCGCGCAATTGAAGGCAGGGAATCAACAATCGCTGACCAGCTTTCTCCGTCAATGGCACGAGAAATCGCCCATGCGATGACTACCGCGCCTGCAACCGCCAGATCGGATTTATGGGTCGGGCTGGACGCCAGCGCTACATCATCAATAAAGGAATCAACATCACGCGCCGGAAGCAAACAACCTAATGGCGAGACGCGCATCGCTGCGCCGTTGGTCACGCCGTTGTTTTCCAGTTCAGCAACGGGTTTACCGTCGCGAATGGCGTTAAGCGCAATCTTCGAGGTCGGACCTAGTACGTTTTTGTTAAAGGCGTCGAAACGCAGCGCCCAGTCGAGAATATTACGCCCAATCAGATCCGGATCGATCTTGCCTTCACGTTCCAGTAACGCATCCGCCAGACACAGCGCCATCGAGGTATCGTCGGTGAATTCGGCGCGGTTAAAATAACAGGCCGCGTTATTCTCCTTTGGTCCAGGAAGAAAACGGTCAATCCAGCCAAAGTGTGCTTTAACGCGGCTGCGTGGCCAAAGCTCGGAGGGCATCCCCATCGCATCCCCTAACGCCTGCCCATAAAGAGCACCGAGAATACGTTCTGTTTTCATTTAACTTCCCCTTGTGTCAACGCAATATCGCGATCATCGACCTTGATAGCCGTAATTTCGTTGTCGGATTCGCGGAAAAAAATCATGAACAGCACGGCGATAATGGCAATCATCACCGCGCCGAAAGTCCACATCCCGGACCAGTTGAAAGTCAGTCCGTTTACCGGTTCCTGATAAGCGAACATCTTTTCCATCATCACACCGCCAAGACGATAGCCGAGCAAACTGCCGAAGCCCTGGCAGCAGAGCGTGATCAGCCCCTGCGCAGCGGTACGCATATGCACGGGGGCTTTTTTATCGACATAGATGTAAGCGGTAACGTAGTAAAAATCGTAACTTACGCCGTGAAGCAAAATACCGAGGAACAGTAACGCGTAGGTGAAATATTCATCCGCACTACCGTAAATAAAGAAGCCATAGCGGATCGCAGCGGTGACCAGACCAAGCAATAATACCTTTTTGATACCAAAGCGTTTAGTGAAAAACGGCAATGCCAGCATAAAGAAGATTTCAGAGAACTGGCCGAGCGTCATCCAGCCGGTGGCGTTTTTCATGCCAACTTCGGTCAGATAACCGTTGGCAAAGATGTAATAGAACGCTAGTGGCATCGCAAACAGGAATGAACAGAAGAAAAAGACGAGGAAGTTTTTATCGCGCAGCAGGATCAGCGCATCCAGGCCGAGCATGACTTTAATATCCATTTTGCCGGTGCTTTTTGGTGGCGTGTCGGGCAGGAAAAACGCAAACACACCGAGCAGAGCAGAACTTCCGGCGGTAATCAGCAGCGGGATGTTAGTCGGTGAGATATCGGCATACCCCAGTATTTGCGGCAAGAAACCACATGCCAGACCGGAGGCAATCCAGCCGATAGTGCCCATCACACGAATGCGCGGGAAATCACGCTCAACATCCGGCACGTTGGCAAAAGCGATGCTGTTAGTCAGCGCAATGGTCGGCATATAGGTTAGCGAGTAGGCCAGCAGTAACGGGAAGAACCCGGCAAAAGTGGTCTGTTGCGCAGCGAAATACATCAGCAGCGCGCCTGCGAACATCAATACCGCCAGCACTTTCTGCGCCGAGAAAAAGCGGTCAGTGATGGAGCCAACCAGAATTGGCGACAGGATCGCCGCAATGGCGGTACAGGCATACGACCAGCCAATTTCTCCGGCACTAAAACCGCTTTTACTTAACCACAACCACAATGGCACAAACCACGCGCCCCAGATAAACCATTCAACAAACATCATGAACGACAGCTTTGCTGTTGTTTTCATCTTTTAATTCCTTCATGACAGGTAATGTAAGGTACGCGATGACAATACCACTTAATAATACCTTTTAAATACCTTTGCGGTGAAAACTTGACCGCGCTAACATTTTTTCTGATGAATCGAGCCAACAGAAAACGCTGAAAAAACATCCAAAAGATGGAAAAACTCGCCCGTAACGACCAGGATTATGATTGCCCGCAAAAGGCGGGCCAGGAAAATCCATAGCCGATATCCAATCGGAATTTACGGGAGCATAGTAATGACAGATATTGCGCAGTTGCTTGGCAAAGACGCCGACAACCTTTTACAGCACCGTTGTATGACTATTCCTTCTGACCAGCTTTATCTCCCCGGACATGACTACGTAGACCGCGTGATGATTGACAATAATCGCCCGCCTGCGGTGTTACGTAATATGCAGACGTTGTACAACACCGGGCGTCTGGCTGGCACAGGATATCTTTCTATTCTGCCGGTTGACCAGGGCGTTGAGCACTCTGCCGGAGCTTCATTTGCTGCTAACCCGCTCTACTTTGACCCGAAAAACATTGTTGAACTGGCGATCGAAGCGGGCTGTAACTGTGTGGCGTCAACTTACGGCGTGCTGGCGTCGGTATCGCGGCGTTATGCGCATCGCATTCCATTCCTCGTCAAACTTAATCACAACGAGACGCTAAGTTACCCGAATACCTACGATCAAACGCTGTATGCCAGCGTGGAGCAGGCGTTCAACATGGGCGCGGTTGCGGTTGGTGCGACTATCTATTTTGGCTCGGAAGAGTCACGTCGCCAGATTGAAGAAATTTCTGCGGCTTTTGAACGTGCGCACGAGCTGGGCATGGTGACAGTGCTGTGGGCCTATTTGCGTAACTCCGCCTTTAAGAAAGATGGCGTTGATTACCATGTTTCCGCCGACCTGACTGGTCAGGCGAACCATCTGGCGGCGACCATTGGCGCGGACATCGTCAAACAGAAAATGGCGGAAAATAACGGCGGTTATAAAGCGATTAATTACGGTTATACCGACGATCGCGTGTACAGCAAGTTAACCAGCGAAAACCCGATTGATCTGGTGCGTTATCAGTTAGCTAACTGCTATATGGGCCGGGCTGGGTTGATAAACTCCGGCGGTGCTGCGGGCGGTGAAACTGACCTCAGTGATGCAGTGCGTACTGCGGTTATCAACAAACGCGCTGGCGGAATGGGGCTGATTCTTGGACGTAAAGCGTTCAAGAAATCGATGGCTGACGGCGTGAAACTGATTAACGCCGTGCAGGACGTTTATCTCGATAGCAAAATTACTATCGCCTGATACGCCTTATACGAACAACACCACCCCGTAGGACGGATAAGGCGTTTACGCTGCATCCGGCAACCTATGCCTGATGCGACGCTGAAGCGTCTTATCATGCCTACATAGCACTGCCACGTATGTTTACACCGCATCCGGCATAAAAACACGCGCACTTTGCTACGGCTTCCCTATCGGGAGGCCGTTTTTTTGCCTTTCACTCCTCGAATAATTTTCATATTGTCGTTTTTGTGATCGTTATCTCGATATTTAAAAACAAATAATTTCATTATATTTTGAAATCGAAAACAAACGACAGGATATGAAAATGTACGTGGTATCGACAAAGCAGATGCTGAACAACGCACAGCGCGGCGGTTATGCGGTTCCGGCATTCAATATTCACAATCTCGAAACGATGCAAGTGGTGGTAGAAACCGCTGCCAACCTGCATGCGCCGGTCATCATCGCCGGAACGCCTGGCACATTTACTCATGCTGGTACAGAAAATCTGTTGGCGCTGGTCAGCGCGATGGCGAAGCAATATCACCATCCACTGGCAATTCATCTCGACCATCACACGAAATTTGACGATATCGCTCAGAAGGTTCGTTCTGGCGTGCGCTCAGTCATGATTGACGCCTCGCATTTGCCTTTTGCGCAAAATATTTCACGGGTCAAAGAGGTGGTGGATTTTTGCCATCGCTTTGATGTCAGCGTCGAGGCGGAGCTGGGGCAACTTGGCGGCCAGGAAGATGATGTGCAAGTCAATGAAGCCGATGCGTTGTACACCAACCCCGCTCAGGCGCGTGAATTTGCCGAGGCAACCGGAATTGATTCCCTGGCGGTCGCCATCGGCACGGCTCATGGGATGTATGCCAGCGCACCGGCGCTTGATTTTTCTAGACTGGAGAACATTCGCCAGTGGGTGAACTTACCGCTGGTGCTGCATGGCGCGTCAGGGTTATCGACTAAGGATATTCAGCAAACCATCAAACTGGGGATATGCAAAATCAACGTTGCAACGGAGCTGAAAAATGCCTTCTCGCAGGCGTTAAAAAATTACCTGACCGAGCACCCTGAAGCGACCGATCCCCGGGATTATTTGCAGTCGGCTAAATCCGCAATGCGCGATGTGGTGAGCAAAGTGATTGCCGATTGTGGCTGCGAGGGCAGGGCATAACGCACCTGCCATTTAACAAGGAAAAAACATGAAAACGTTAATTGCCCGGCATAAAGCTGGTGAACATATCGGCATATGTTCAGTCTGTTCTGCCCATCCGTTGGTTATCGAAGCGGCGCTGGCATTTGATCGCAACAGCACGCGCAAAGTGCTGATTGAAGCAACGTCAAACCAGGTCAATCAATTTGGCGGTTATACCGGAATGACACCGGCAGACTTTCGCGAATTTGTTTTTACGATTGCCGATAAAGTTGGGTTTGCACGCGAACGCATTATTCTCGGCGGCGATCATCTGGGGCCAAACTGCTGGCAGCAAGAAAATGCGGATGCGGCGATGGAAAAATCCGTCGAGCTGGTAAAGGAATATGTTCGTGCCGGCTTCAGTAAAATTCATCTTGATGCGTCAATGTCCTGCGCGGGGGATCCCATACCGTTAGCACCAGAAACGGTTGCGGAACGAGCTGCTGTGCTTTGCTTTGCTGCGGAAAGTGTGGCGACAGATTGCCAGCGTGAGCAACTGAGCTATGTCATTGGCACCGAAGTTCCGGTTCCGGGCGGTGAGGCCAGCGCCATTCAGTCAGTACACATCACCCATGTTGAAGATGCCGCCAATACTTTACGTACGCATCAAAAGGCCTTTATTGCCCGTGGGCTGACAGAGGCGTTAACACGTGTGATTGCCATCGTGGTGCAGCCGGGTGTGGAATTTGATCACAGCAATATTATCCATTATCAGCCGCAGGAAGCGCAGCCGCTGGCGCAATGGATAGAAAACACCCGAATGGTTTATGAAGCACATTCTACCGATTACCAGACCCGGACGGCTTATTGGGAATTAGTCCGCGATCACTTTGCAATATTGAAAGTCGGTCCCGCATTAACCTTTGCTTTACGCGAGGCGATATTTGCACTGGCACAAATTGAGCAGGAACTTATCGCCCCTGAAAATCGCAGCGGTTGCCTGGCGGTAATTGAAGAAGTGATGCTCGACGAACCGCAATACTGGAAAAAATATTATCGTACGGGTTTTAACGATTCATTACTGGATATTCGTTACAGCCTGTCGGATCGTATTCGTTATTACTGGCCGCATAGTCGGATTAAAAATAGCGTCGAAACGATGATGGTGAATCTTGAAGGCGTGGACATCCCACTGGGCATGATTAGTCAGTATCTTCCCAAACAATTTGAACGCATTCAGTCCGGGGAATTATCAGCAATACCGCATCAGCTGATTATGGATAAAATTTATGATGTTTTGCGCGCCTATCGCTACGGCTGTGCGGAATAAGGACGGTATATGACTAACCTGTTTGTTCGTAGCGGAATTTCTTTTGTCGATCGTAGCGAAGTTTTAACCCATATCGGTAATGAGATGCTCGCCAAAGGTGTGGTTCATGATACCTGGCCACAGGCATTAATTGCCAGAGAAGCAGAATTCCCTACCGGGATAATGCTTGAGCAGCACGCTATTGCAATACCGCATTGTGAGGCGATTCATGCTAAGTCGTCAGCCATTTATCTGTTAAGGCCAACAAATAAAGTTCATTTTCAGCAAGCGGATGATGATAACGACGTGGCGGTATCGTTGGTTATTGCGTTGATTGTGGAAAATCCGCAGCAGCAATTGAAACTTTTACGCTGTTTATTTGGCAAGTTACAACAGCCCGATATCGTCGAGACACTAATCACTCTTCCTGAAACCCAGTTAAAGGAATACTTCACAAAGTATGTTTTAGATTCAGACGAATAAATCCCTCTGTAACAATAAAAAGGACTATTTATGAAACGCAAGATTATTGTCGCTTGCGGAGGCGCGGTTGCGACCTCTACGATGGCGGCGGAAGAAATTAAAGAGTTGTGTCAGAATCATAATATTCCTGTTGAATTAATCCAGTGTCGGGTTAATGAAATAGAAACCTATATGGATGGTGTGCATTTGATATGCACCACTGCCAAAGTGGATCGTAGTTTTGGCGATATTCCGTTAGTTCACGGCATGCCTTTTATTTCTGGTATCGGTATCGAAGCATTACAAAATAAAATTCTGACTATCTTACAGGGGTGACCTATGTTTTCAGAAGTCATGCGTTATATTCTCGACCTCGGCCCTACGGTGATGCTGCCGATTGTCATCATTATTTTTTCTAAAATATTAGGCATGAAGGCAGGCGATTGCTTTAAAGCGGGTCTGCATATCGGGATTGGCTTTGTTGGCATTGGCCTTGTGATTGGCTTAATGCTGGATTCCATTGGCCCGGCGGCGAAAGCGATGGCGGAAAATTTCGACCTGAATCTGCATGTGGTCGATGTTGGCTGGCCGGGCTCTTCACCAATGACCTGGGCGTCGCAAATTGCGCTGGTGGCGATTCCGATTGCGATTCTGGTTAACGTGGCGATGTTACTGACCCGTATGACGCGGGTGGTAAATGTTGATATCTGGAATATCTGGCATATGACCTTCACCGGCGCGTTGCTGCATCTGGCAACCGGTTCATGGATGATAGGGATGGCAGGTGTGGTAATTCACGCGGCGTTTGTTTATAAGCTCGGCGACTGGTTTGCCCGCGATACCCGAAATTTCTTTGAGCTGGAAGGTATTGCTATTCCGCACGGTACGTCGGCGTATATGGGGCCGATTGCGGTGCTGGTCGATGCTATCATCGAGACAATCCCAGGCGTTAACCGAATTAAATTTAGCGCCGACGATATTCAGCGCAAATTTGGTCCATTTGGCGAGCCTGTCACCGTGGGTTTTGTGATGGGGCTGATTATCGGCATCCTCGCGGGTTACGATGTCAAAGGTGTATTGCAGCTGGCGGTAAAAACGGCGGCAGTGATGCTGCTAATGCCACGGGTGATTAAACCCATCATGGATGGTTTAACGCCCATCGCTAAGCAGGCTCGTAGTCGTTTACAGGCGAAGTTCGGCGGTCAGGAGTTCCTGATTGGCCTTGATCCGGCGTTGCTGCTGGGACATACGGCGGTGGTATCGGCAAGCCTGATTTTTATCCCACTCACCATTTTAATTGCTGTTTGTGTGCCGGGTAATCAGGTGCTGCCGTTTGGCGATCTTGCCACCATCGGCTTCTTCGTGGCGATGGCGGTCGCCGTGCATCGTGGAAATCTGTTCCGCACCTTAATCTCGGGTGTCATCATTATGAGCATCACCCTGTGGATCGCGACGCAAACTATTGGTTTGCACACCCAACTGGCGGCTAATGCTGGGGCGTTAAAAGCCGGGGGTATGGTGGCTTCAATGGATCAGGGCGGTTCTCCCATTACCTGGTTACTGATTCAGGTTTTCTCCCCGCAAAATATTCCCGGTTTCATTATTATCGGTGCAATTTATCTGACCGGTATTTTCATGACCTGGCGTAGAGCGCGTGGCTTTATTAAACAAGAGAAAGTCGTTCTCGCAGAATAATTTTTACCTGAGGGGGAGGTTATCCCCCTTAACAATCAGGAGTTTTTATGAAATCAGTGGTGAATGATACTGATGGTATCGTGCGCGTTGCAGAAAGCGTCATTCCTGAAATTAAACATCAGGATGAGGTGCGGGTAAAAATTGCCAGCTCGGGCTTATGTGGTTCCGATTTACCCAGGATATTTAAAAATGGTGCACATTATTATCCAATAACGTTAGGCCATGAATTTAGCGGCTATATTGATGCGGTGGGATCCGGTGTTGATGATTTACACCCTGGCGATGCGGTTGCCTGTGTGCCGTTATTACCCTGTTTTACTTGTCCAGAGTGTCTGAAAGGGTTTTATTCCCAGTGCGCAAAATATGATTTTATTGGCTCGCGGCGTGATGGTGGATTTGCTGAATATATTGTCGTTAAGCGAAAAAATGTCTTTGCTCTACCCACGGATATGCCTATTGAGGATGGGGCTTTTATTGAGCCGATTACCGTTGGTCTGCATGCTTTTCATTTAGCGCAAGGTTGTGAGAATAAAAACGTTATTATTATTGGTGCCGGAACCATTGGCCTGCTGGCCATTCAGTGCGCTGTTGCGCTGGGAGCAAAGAGTGTGACGGCGATCGACATTAGTTCAGAAAAACTGGCACTGGCAAAATCTTTCGGTGCGATGCAAACATTTAACAGTAGCGAAATGAGCGCGCCGCAAATGCAGAGCGTTTTACGCGAACTGCGCTTTAATCAGCTTATCCTCGAGACGGCTGGCGTACCGCAAACTGTCGAACTGGCGGTAGAGATTGCCGGTCCTCATGCCCAACTGGCGCTGGTGGGCACGTTGCATCAGGATCTGCATTTAACATCGGCAACGTTTGGCAAAATATTGCGTAAAGAGCTGACGGTTATCGGCAGTTGGATGAACTACTCCAGCCCTTGGCCGGGGCAGGAGTGGGAAACGGCGAGCCGGTTGCTGACAGAACGTAAGTTAAGCTTGGAGCCATTAATCGCTCACCGTGGAAGCTTTGAAAGCTTCGCCCAGGCGGTGCGTGACATCGCTCGTAATGCTATGCCGGGCAAAGTGTTGCTCATTCCCTGAAACCGCGGGCCAGCGTGATGCTGGCCCGGTATTGTGCAAAACAGATCATTCACCAATGGTCCCCCTTCGTTTACACTAGCCACAATTGAATATGGGTAAATGACGATGAATTCATTCGAGCGAAGGAATAAGATCATCCAATTAGTGAATGAACAGGGAACCGTGCTTGTTCAGGATCTGGCGGGAGTATTTGCTGCCTCGGAAGCGACAATCCGTGCCGATTTGCGCTTTCTCGAACAAAAAGGCGTGGTTACGCGCTTTCATGGCGGTGCGGCGAAAATAATGTCTGGTAATAGTGAAACCGAGACCCAGGAAGTCGGGTTTAAAGAGCGATTTCAGCTCGCCAGCGCGCCAAAAAACAGAATAGCGCAGGCGGCAGTCAAAATGATCCACGAAGGGATGACCGTTATTCTCGACAGCGGAAGTACGACAATGCTTATCGCCGAAGGATTAATGACCGCCAAAAATATCACGGTGATTACCAACAGTCTCCCGGCAGCGTTTGCCCTTTCCGAAAATAAAGACATTACTCTGGTCGTCTGTGGTGGCACGGTCCGCCATAAAACGCGCTCGATGCATGGTTCCATTGCCGAGCGTTCATTACAGGATATTAATGCCGATTTAATGTTTGTCGGTGCTGATGGTATTGATGCGGTTAATGGTATTACGACCTTTAATGAAGGTTATTCTATTAGCGGTGCGATGGTCACAGCCGCTAATAAAGTGATTGCCGTTCTCGATTCATCGAAATTTAACCGTCGCGGTTTTAATCAGGTACTACCAATCGAAAAAATTGACATTATTATTACCGATGATGCTGTGTCAGAGGTGGATAAACTGGCATTGCAGAAGACGCGGGTAAAATTAATTACGGTGTAGTATTGTTCTGTATGCCGGATAAGGTGTTTACACCGCATCCGGCATTACGGATTCTCCCTGGTTCAAGAGAGAATAGTTTGATTAACGCAACAGTGGACAATCTGGTGGTAATCGACAACGCAACGCTGCCGGAAGTATTTCAATATGAAAATTTTGCCCACTCAACGGTTCGCCATCAAGATTAAAGGTGATGTCGTGTGGTGCCTGAATATCAAACCACGACGAAGCGCCTTCGATAATATTCGGGTTATCTTCGTCAGATTTTAAGGTTGATACGAGAGCCGGAAGTATTTCATCGCCGGTAAAAATGCGCAGTTGCAGCAAGCCATCGTTAATTAACGCGTTCGGACACAATTGCTGACCGCCACCGGCCTGACGCCCGTTACCAATACCAATGACCAGGGCGTCACCTTGCCAGTGAAAGTTTTCACCGCGGATTTCACAACGGTCCGGTTGCAGAGTATCCATACGCATTAAGCCATGAATGATGTAAGAGACGCTACCCAGCGCGGCTTTTAATTTTTCCGGCGTTTCTGTGGTAATACGCGTCCCAAATCCGCCTGTCGCCATATTAATAAAACAGGTTTGTTTGTTGACCTGCGCCATATCTATCGCAATGGCGTCACCGGCAATTGCCAGTTTCAGCGCCTTATCCAGTGCCTCAGGAATCCCTACACTGGTGGCAAAATCATTGGCGGTTCCTAATGGCAAAATTCCCAGCGCGGGTATGTCATCCCCCTCACACTGAATCAACGCCGTAGAAACTTCATTAATGGTGCCATCGCCACCACCGGCAATCACCGTTGCGACGCCCAACTTCCGGGCCTCCTCTACATATCGTGCGGCATCGCCTTTCTCCCAGGTGACCCGCACATGGATCGTCATTCCTTCCTCACGCAACAGCATAATTGCTTCGCGCAAGGGTAGATTGTCAGTACTTTTGCCATTAAGAATCAGTAAGCTGGCGGGAAATTCTGCCATGATCGTATGTGCCTTTATGATTGGTCTGTAGATAGTGTAGAGCAGAAAACAAAAGGTGGAGTCAGAACAGGATGAAAGTCGGAGGATAAAAAGTCAGTTCAAGTATGGAGGATTCAGTGGTTACCACCAGGAGCTTGCAATGGGGACAGCGAATACTAACGGCTGCCACCGATAAATTTCAAAAAAGAGCATATACCTAATATTCAACTAAACAGTGGCATCTTCAATATAATATATTAAAGCCCCCATGGAGTTACCCTGAAGGGCCTCAATGTCCGTAATTCCTACTTATGTAGGAAATGTTGTACAGAACATTTATTATAATCCTATTCAATTATAATAATCATGCCATTATTATATTTAAACACTAGAGAGTGTCGTTGGTATTTAATGGGGGAAGGTGAGATGAAAAAGATAGCTGCTATATCATTAATTAGTATTTTTATTATGTCTGGTTGTGCTGTGCATAATGATGAGACAAGTATCGGTAAATTTGGTCTTGCATATAAAAGTAATATTCAGCGTAAACTCGATAACCAATACTACACCGAAGCCGAAGCTTCTTTAGCCAGGGGTAGAATATCTGGTGCAGAAAATATAGTAAAAAATGATGCAACTCATTTCTGTGTTACTCAGGGCAAAAAAATGCAAATAGTTGAGCTGAAGACAGAAGGTGTAGGATTACATGGTGTCGCTCGTCTGACATTCAAATGTGGAGAGTGAGAATATTTTTTGGTAAGCGTCAAATATGCGCGTTCTGGCTGTGCGTAGCCGGAACCTGTGGGAGCACGATGCCGATAAGTGAAAGGCATCGTGCTATGAAGGAGGATTCTATCGATGTGGTCAATGGAAGACGGTTACCAGAGATAGGGCTTATGCATAAAAAAATAAGCCCGTGTAAGGGAGATTACACAGGCTAAGGAGGTGGTTCCTGGTACAGCTAGCATTTTATGGGTTATGTTTTTCAGCGAAACGGATGATAACCTTAATAAATGCAGCTGTATGTGATCGGTTTCTAAGAATTTTCCATCCGGGAAAAATAATCGAAATTAATCACTTACCGTGGGGATTACGCGTGGTTTCCCCGGAGAAATTACGCATCAGCAGCGCGTAATTGAGCTCAAGATCCTGCGGGACCGGGAGCCACACAGTATAACCATCGCCTGGTGCTATCGGCATAGCTTCGCCTTTGGCGTTTTCCATGTGCTCAAGGGTAAAATTAATGTTGCCTTGCGGCGTCATCAGCTCAAGGCTGTCGCCAACGGAGAATTTATTTTTCACCGCTACCGCCGCGAGGTCCCCCTTGCGCTCACCGGTAAACTCACCAACAAACTGCTGGCGGTCAGAAACTGAATAACCGTATTCGTAGTTCTGATAATCGTCGTGAGTATGACGACGCAGGAAACCTTCGGTATAGCCACGATGCGCCAGACCTTCCAGAGTTTCCAGCAGGCTGGTATCGAACGGTTTTCCCGCAGCGGCGTCATCGATAGCTTTGCGGTAAACCTGTGCGGTGCGTGCACAATAGTAGAAAGATTTGGTACGACCTTCGATTTTCAGCGAATGCACGCCCATTTTGGTCAGGCGTTCTACATGGGCGATGGCGCGCAGATCTTTCGAGTTCATGATGTAAGTGCCGTGCTCATCTTCAAACGCGGTCATATACTCGCCCGGACGCTGGGCCTCTTCGATCATAAACACTTTGTCGGTTGGTGCGCCGATACCCAGCGTCGGCTCAACATTTTGCACCGGAATCGGCTCGTACTTGTGTACGATGTTGCCAACATCATCTTCTTTCCCTTCCTGGACGTTGTACTCCCAGCGGCAGGCGTTGGTGCAGGTGCCCTGGTTCGGGTCGCGCTTGTTGATATAGCCAGAGAGCAGGCAGCGACCGGAGTAGGCCATGCACAGCGCGCCGTGAACGAAGATCTCGATCTCCATATCCGGCACCTGATTGCGGATCTCTTCAATCTCTTCCAGCGACAGCTCGCGAGAGAGGATCACGCGGGTCAGGCCCATTTGCTGCCAGAATTTCACCGTCGCCCAGTTCACGGCGTTAGCCTGCACCGAAAGGTGGATCGGCATTTCAGGGAAGTGCTCACGCACCAGCATAATCAGCCCTGGATCGGACATAATCAGCGCATCCGGCCCCATTTCCACCACCGGTTTCAGGTCACGGATAAAGGTTTTCAGCTTGGCGTTGTGCGGTGCAATGTTGACCACGACATAAAACTTTTTCCCCAGCGCGTGGGCTTCATTGATGCCGAGCTGAAGATTTTCGTGGTTGAATTCGTTGTTGCGCACACGCAGGGAATAACGCGGCTGGCCCGCATAAACAGCATCTGCGCCATAAGCGAAAGCGTAACGCATATTTTTCAGCGTTCCCGCCGGGGAAAGGAGTTCCGGTTTAAACATAATTCTCTCGTTCTGATGACAGGTCAGATCCGCTTCACCTGATGAAGCGGTTAGGGGAGTGCCCCCACTTTAAGGGCGGGCATTGTAGCGCTGTGGGGGGCTCTGGTAAAGCGCCGGACGCCAACAACCCACGCCCGGCATCGTAATTACGTATTGTCTTTCACCGTCTGGCTTGTGCCATTGGCTTTAACGGAGGCAATTCCGGTTTCACGAGATTGCGCGGTGGCGTACATCTGGCTGGAGCCGATAATTTGATGATTAGCGGCTTTCAGATTGAAATAGAATTTGCCGTTACTTGCCGTTTTTTTCTCATAGCGTTCTTCTTGCGGGCTGTTGCTACGCACCGACGCGATGCCCTTTTCCGCAGAGGCTTTTGAGGTATAAAGCTCGCTGGTGAGGATAGTCTCACCATTGCCCGCTTTTAGCACAAACCGGAACTGATTATCACTGCTCTTACTGAGTTCAAACCAACCAGCCATAATGACTCCTTGATTGAAATTGTGTATCGAAAACAGCATCTAAAGGTGCTGTTTACCGATTAAAGTATGAGCGATTTTCTGATGCCTGCCAGGGCGGAGAGATAATGTCAGTTTGCTGACCATGCGTGGGATAATGTTGCCGGATCTGGTCTGAACGCCATCTCCGGCTAACAAAATAATGTCGCTAAAACTAAACGATGCGGCAGGCGTCGGCTTCCCAGCGGTAACCGACGCCATAAACGGCGCGGATAAATGACTGTTCGGCGTCGAGAGATTCCAGCTTGCGGCGCAGGTTTTTAATGTGGCTGTCGATGGTGCGGTCGGTTACTACGCGGTAGTCGTCATAAAGATGATTGAGCAATTGCTCGCGGGAGAACACTTTTCCTGGTTCGTGAGAGAGCGTTTTCAGCAGACGAAATTCCGCAGGCGTCAGGTCAAGCATTTTACCGCGCCATGAAGCCTGAAAACGACCTTCGTCGATAATCAACGGGCTTTCAGCATCCTGTTGCTGCAACTCGCGCTGCGGTTTGCAACGGCGCAAAATGGTTTTGACGCGCGCTACCACTTCCCGTGGGCTGTACGGCTTACAGATATAATCATCTGCGCCAATCTCCAGCCCCAGCAGGCGATCGATCTCTTCGATTTTTGCCGTCACCATCACGATCGGAATGTCAGAAAAACGACGAATTTCCCGGCACAGCGTCAGGCCATCGGTGCCAGGGAGCATCAGATCTAACAGGATCAGATCCGGTGGTGTCTGGCGCACATACGGCAGTACCTGATCGCCGTGGCTGATAAGCGTCGGCGCATAGCTCGCAGCACGCAGATAATCAATGAGCAACTGCCCCAGCTTCGGTTCATCTTCCACGATCAAAATACGCGGTGTGTTTTCGTCGATTGGTAACTCGGTCATACTTCTCTCTGTAAATCCCGTTCCAGCGGTAACTCTACTGTAATGCTTACCCCGCCAAAAGGCGAATGGGCAGCAATAATGCGACCATTATGTGCTTCAACAATGTTCAGGCAAATCGCCAGCCCCAGCCCGGAACCGCCGCTGGCACGGTTGCGGGAACCTTCGGTGCGATAAAAACGTTCAAACAATTTTTGTAGCTGATCGTCACTGACACCTGGCGCACTGTCGGCAAAGGTCAGGCGCACCGTTTTGTCGCGCTGCCCGGCAGAGATTTGCAGGCTGCCGCCGCTGTCAGTGTAGCGCAGGCTGTTTTCCAGTAAGTTATTGAATAACTGCATTAAACGGTCGCGATCGCCAAATACGGTAATACTGTCTGGCAGGGAAAATTGCAGTTTCAGGCCACGACTGGCGAATCGTTCGCGAAATGCGCCGCCCGCCACTTCCAGCAGTGGGATCAAATCTACCGGTGCTTTTTGATAGGCGAGAGCGCCTTCATCAGACATCGACAACTGATGGAGATCGTCAACCAGTTTGGTCAGTGTACCGACCTCCGCCTGTAAAGACGCCACCGTCTCCGGCGTGAATTTACGCACGCCATCCTGAATGGCTTCCAGTTCACCGCGCAGCACCGCTAATGGCGTACGCAGTTCGTGAGAAATATCGGCCATAAAATCGCGCCGCATTTGCTGGTTTTTCTCCAGTGTGCTGGCAAGCTGGTTGAAGTCTTGCGCCAGTTTGCCCAGTTCATCTTCACTGGTGGGCGTTACGCGGGTAGTGAAATCGCCCGCCGCCAGTTTGTGCGTGCCATCGACAAGTCGTTTTACCGGTGCCAGTAAACCGCGCGCCAGCAGAAAAGTGGCAAGTGCCGCGAGTAACGTTGCCAGGGCGACAATCAACCAGCTGGTTTGCCGCTGTTGTTTATCGAAATTGATATCAGTATTGCGCGTTAACCGCTCAACGGGGGAGGCGATCACCGCGCCAACTTCCGCACCGTTGACCAGAATGGGTCGCCGTGTACCGTCAGGTGGAATCGGCGCTCGCGGACCAACCAGCACTTTGTTGTTTTGATCAACCACCCAGAACTGGGTACGCCAGCCGTGCGGTGGCATACCCGGGCCGGGTTTATCTTCCGAATTATCGTGTTCAAATGAACGCAGGATCTGAAAGACAAAGCGATCATTGTTGCGCAGGAAGCGCCAGTTGCCATGCTGCGCATACTGCTCGCCAAGCGCATCACTTAACAGTTGTAATCGCTGTTCATTACCATGCTTGATGTAATCAATAAAGCCACGCTCAAAACTGATACGCACCGCCCAGTGCATACTGATCAGCAAGACAATGCAGGTGGCGAAAATCGCCAGAAACAGTTTGCCGGTAATACCGGGTCGCCAGAACTTCATTGCGCGCTCCTTTTTCGCCGCGAAATAGCTACATTTTGATGCGTATCGTTCGGCACTCTGGCAAAGATGAACGCCGGAAGGGCGATGATCAACGCCATGCTAAGCCAGGTGTACATAAAGACGGTTTGTGTGGTGCCGCTGTCGACGCTGACATGCTGTGAACCAAAAAGTCCCAGCAACAGCCCGGCGATAGTGACGCCGATACTCATCGACAATTGCATAATCATCGACAGCAGGCTGTTGCCGCTGCTCGCCAGATTGTCCGGGAGATCTTTCAGCGTCAGGGTGTTCATGGAGGAGAAACGCGTCGAGTTGACCATCCCTTGTAAAAACAGGACGAACGGCAAAACGTAGTACCAGCCCAGCAGGGCGGTAGTCATAAACAACAGGGTGACCAGCGACAGACCCAGCGTGGTCGCTACCAGTACCCGACGATAACCAAAGCGATTCACCACCTGTACCACAATTCGCTTCATTCCCATGCTGCCAAGCACCATCGGGATCATCATCAGTCCGGCATGAAACGGCGAGAAACCGAGGCCAATTTGCAGGAAAACCGGTGTCATAAAGGGCAACATGCCACTGCCAATACGTCCGGCAAAGCTCCCCGCCAGGCCCAGCGAAAAGGTACGAGTACGGAACAGTTTCAGACTGAACAGGGCACGGTTGTTATTTCTGGCGTGCAGCAGATAAAGCACCAGTGCCACCACGCCAACTGCGACCAGGCCTGCAATCGTCAGCGGCGATAAACCTGTACCTTTACTGCCGTCCAGCGCCAGGGTTAATACCGCCATGCCAACCGCCAGCAATAAAAATCCGGAGAGATCAAAGCGCCGCGTCTGCATGGTGTAGTTCGGCATTAACAGCAATGTGGCGATCGCACCGATAATCCCCACCGGAATGTTGATCAAAAAGATCCAGTGCCACGATGCGTACTCCACCAGCAGACCGCCGAGCGCCGGACCGAGCAGCGGACCGACCTGACCGGGTAACGTGACAAAGGTCATCGCCGCCATATATTGCTCGCGCGGTACGATTTTCATCACCGTCAATCTGCCGACCGGCACCATCATCGCGCCGCCAACGCCCTGTAACGCGCGTGCCAGCAACAGTTCGTTCAGCGTGCCGGAAAGCGCGCAAAACAGTGAACCGAGAGTAAACAGCACGATGGCGGTAAAGAAAATATTGCGCACGCCGACTTTGTCCGCCAGCCAGCCGCTGGCGGGCAGCATCACCGCCACGGTCAGCACATAAGAGACAATGACCATGTGCATATGCAACGGACTTTCCCCGAGGCTTTGCGCCATTGAGGGAAGGGCGGTGTTTACGATGGTGGTGTCCAGCGACTGCATAAAGAAGCCGAAAGCCACAATCCACAATTGCCAACGGGTGCTGTCGGGAAGATCTGTCATTTACTCGGTTACCGTTTGTTTAGGTTTACGCGAAAAACGCAGCCGCAGACGGTCGAAAAAGAGATACACCACCGGCGTGGTATACAGCGTAAGGAGCTGGCTCATTACCAGTCCGCCGACAATGGTGATCCCCAGGGGTTGCCGCAGCTCCGAGCCGTCGCCGCCCGACAATACCAGCGGCAGCGCACCAAACAGCGCCGCCAGGGTAGTCATCATAATCGGGCGAAAACGCAGCAGACAGGCCTGGAAAATAGCTTCCTGCGGCGTCAGGTTACCGTGCCGTTGGGCTTCAAGCGCAAAATCGACCATCATAATGGCGTTTTTCTTCACGATGCCGATTAATAGCATGATCCCTATCAGGGCGATTAGGCTGAACGGGGCATTGAACAGCTCCAGCGCCAACAGCGCTCCAACGCCCGCCGAGGGCAGGGTGGAGAGAATCGTCAGCGGATGTACGTAACTCTCGTAAAGGATACCCAGCACGATATACACCGTGGCGATGGCGGCGATAATCAGGATCACCTGCGAGTTCATCGTCTCCTGGAACACCTGCGCCGTGCCGGCAAAACTGCCGCGCACCGTCGAAGGCACACCAAGCTGGGTCATTGCGCGATCGATCGCCGCACTGGCGTCCGAGAGCGATTTTCCGGTCGGCAGGTTAAACGAAATGGTCGAGGCCGCCGATAATCCCTGATGATTCACCGATAGTGGGGCATTCGCCGGTTGCCATTTAGCGAAATACGACAGCGGGATCGCTTTGCCTTCGTTATTGATAACGAACATTTTTTCCAGCGCACTGATGTCCTGGGTATAGCGCGGATCCACTTCCATCACCACTTTATACTGGTTCATCGGCTGGTAAATGGTCGAGATTTGCCGCTGACCGAAGGCGTTATTTAACAGACTGTTGGCGGCTTGTACGTCGATTCCCAGCCGTGCCATGGTGTCGCGGTCGTAAACCAGATTCATCTCCGCGCCGTTATCCTGCTGATCGGAGTTCACGTCCGCCAGTTCCGGCAACGTCGCCAGTTTTTTGCGGATTTTCGGCTCCCATTCTCGCAGTGCCGCCAGGTCGTCGGATAACAACGTGTACTGGTAGCTGGCGTTCGACTGACGCCCACCAACGCGAATATCCTGTACCGCCATCAGGAACAGATTCGCCCCCGGTTCTTTCGCCAGTTTTACGCGCAGACGGTCGATAATTTGCTGCGCCGTTTCGCTGCGTTCGTCGCGTGGCTTGAGGGTGATAAACATCATCCCGCTGTTCACTCGCGAACCGCCTGTAAAGCCGGTGACATTATCCACTGCCGGATCGTCACGGATAATTTTCATGAAATCCTGCAACTTACCGCGCATCGCCTGAAACGAAATACTCTGATCCGCCTGAATCCCGCCCATCAACACGCCAGTGTCCTGCTCCGGGAAGAAGGTTTTCGGGATCGAGATATACAGCCAGATATTCAGCGCAATGGTGCCAAGCAGCACCACGCCCACCAGACGGGTATGATTGAGCACCCATTTCAGTGACTTGCCGTAGCTTTGTTGCAGGGCTACCAACATGCGACCAAAACCACGCAGTCGCTTTTGCTCGCGCGGCTTGCTGGCTTTCAGCATCCAGCCACACATCATTGGCGTTAATGTCAGAGAAACCAGCAACGATATACCAATGGCGACAGAAAGCGTCACGGCAAATTCGCGTAACAGTCGGCCCGGCAATCCGCCCATCAACAGCAGCGGCAGGAACACCGCCACCAGTGACAGACTCATCGACAGCACCGTAAAACCGACTTCGCGAGTACCTTGCAGTGCGGCTTGCAACGGTTTCATTCCCGCTTCCAGATGACGTGCAATGTTTTCCAGCACCACGATGGCGTCATCCACCACGAAACCAGTAGCGATGGTGAGCGCCATTAACGAAAGGTTATTGAGACTGAATCCGCACAGGTACATCGCCGCAAACGTACCAATCAGCGAAACCGGCACCGAAACGGCGGGAATAATAGTGGCGCGACCCGAGCGTAGGAATAAAAACACCACCAGAATCACCAGCGCCACCGAGATAATCAGCGTTTGCTCGACTTCTTCCAGCGAGGCGCGAATGGTGGGGGAGCGATCCTGGGCAATTTGCAGATCAATCGCCGCCGGAATGGTTTCCTGCAACTCCGGTAATTTTGCCCGGATGCTGTCAACCGTCTGGATAATATTGGCTTCCGGCAGTTTGCGGATCATCAGTAAAATAGCCGGTTTGGCGTTGGTCATCCCGGCGTTGCGCACATCCTGCACTGAGTCGGTCACCGTCGCCACATCGCCCAGACGAACCGCGCCGCCGTTGTTGTAGTGAATAATCAACGGCTGATATTCAGCGGCGGTTTTTAGCTCATCATTGGTCTGGATCTGCCAGCGGTGAGTGCCATCTTCCAGCGCGCCCTGCGGTTTACGCACGTTGGCATTGCTGACGGCGGTGCGTACGTCGTCCAGCGACACGCCCTGATTAAACAGCGCCTGCGGATTCAGCCCGACGCGTACGGCGGGCAGTGAGCTGCCTCCGACATCGACATCACCAACACCGTCGATTTGCGAAATCGTCGGAGCCAGCTGCGTCGAGGCGAAATCGTACAGTTCACCCTGCGAATAAGTATCGGACGTCAGCGTGAGGATCATAATTGGCGCATCCGACGGGTTCGCTTTGCGATAGGTCGGGCGGCTGGGCATCCCACTGGGCAGCAAACTTTGTGCAGCGTTGATCGCCGCCTGCACATCACGCGCTGCGCCGTTGATATCCCGGTCAAAATCAAACTGCAAAATAATACGCGTGCTGCCGAGCGAACTGCTGGAGGTCATTTCACTGACTCCGGCAATGCGCCCAAGTGAGCGCTCCAGCGGCGTGGCAACGGAAGACGCCATTGTTTCTGGTGACGCACCGGGCAGCGAGGCGCTGACGATAATCACCGGAAAATCGACCTGCGGCAGCGGGGCGACCGGCAGCATACGGAAGCCCAGTATGCCGCACAGGGTAATGGCAACCGACAGTAAAATCGTCGCCACCGGGCGGTAAATGAAGAGGGCAAAAAACTTCACTTACGCCTCCTCTTCATGACGGGCAAAGCGGCTTTTGGTCCACAATGCCAGGCGGTCGAACAGCAAATAAATCACCGGCGTGGTAAACAGCGTCAGCACCTGGCTGACAATCAGACCGCCGACCATGCCGATACCTAACGGACGACGCAGTTCCGCGCCGACCCCGGTACTCAACATCAGCGGCAGCGCGCCAAGCAGAGCCGCCAGAGTGGTCATCAGGATCGGACGAAAACGCAACAGACAAGCCTGGTAGATTGCCTCGCGCGGCGACATGCCTTGCTCGCGCTCAGCAGCCAGCGCGAAGTCGATCATCATGATGGCGTTCTTCTTCACGATACCGATCAGCAAAATAATGCCGATAATCGCAATCACATCCAGTTCGCTACCAGCAATCAGCAACGCCAGCAGTGCGCCAACCCCTGCGGTGGGTAGCGTCGAGAGAATGGTGATCGGGTGAATAAAGCTCTCGTACAGAATGCCGAGCACGATATACATCGCCACCACCGCCGCGACAATCAGCCAGACAGTGCTGCCCAGCGCCGACTGGAAGGCGAGGGTGCTGCCCTGGAACTGCGTGGTGATATCCACCGGCAGATTCAGCGTCTTTTCGGTGTCCATAATCGCCTGCACCGCATCGCCCAGCGAATAGTTATCCGGCACGTTAAAGGAGATGGTCGTTACCGGGAACTGATCCAGATGGTTGATGGAGAGCGGCGCAAAACGCTGCTCAATTTTGGCAATTGAGCTTAGCGGCACCACGCCGCCGTCGCTGCTGGTCAGGCGAATGGTATCCAGCGCCGCGAGGCCTGGGGTATTTTCGGTGTTGTGCTCCAGCACCACGCGATACTGGTTGGCCTGAGTATAAATAGTGGAAATCAGCCGCTGACCAAACGCGTTGTACAGGGCGTTATCGACATCCGCCATGCTGATCCCCAGACGGCTGGCGCTGTCGCGATCAACATTGACATACGCCACCAGCCCTTTGTCCTGCCAGTCGCTGGAGACATCAGAAAGCTGTGGCAGTTGCTGGAGTTTTTCCATCAACTGTGGCACCCAGGTACTGAGCGCATCCAGTGACGTGGCCTGCAAGGTAAACTGGTACTGGGTGCGGCTGACCTGAGTATCAATAGTCAGATCCTGCGTTGGTTGCAGGAAGAGATCGACGCCCGGCACTTTATCTACCGCCGTTTGCAGACGGGCGATGACTTTTTGCACCCGATCATCACGTTCATCCAACGGTTTGAGGTTGATTTGTAAACGTGCACTGTTCAGCGACGGGTTAGTGCCATCAACGCCAACAAATGAGGTCAGGCTTTGCACTGCCGGATCCTGCAAAATCACGTCCGCGACCTGGCGTTGTCGCTGGGCCATATTGGCAAAGGAGCTGGATTGCGGTGCCTGCAAAGTGCCCTGAATAATGCCATTGTCCTGTACCGGGAAGAAACCTTTCGGAATGAACACCCACAGCAGCACGCTAAGCAGCAGCGTGCTGAGTGCCACGCTTAAGGTCAGCCACGGATGATTCAGCACTTTCGCCAGTCCACGACCATAGGCGGCGATTATCCTGTCGAACATTTTTTCCGAGGCACGGGAGAAGCGGTTCTGTTTACGCAACGACTCCTGGCTGAGCATCCGCGCGCACATCATCGGTGTCAGGGTCAGCGACACCACCGCTGAGATCAAAATCGCTACCGCCAGGGTAATAGCAAATTCGCGGAACAGTCGCCCGACGATATCGCCCATAAACAGCAGTGGGATCAACACCGCAATCAGTGAGAAGGTCAGCGAGATAATGGTAAAGCCGATTTCACCTGCGCCCTTGAGCGCCGCCGCCAACGGTTTTTCGCCTTTTTCGATATAGCGGGAAATGTTTTCGATCACCACGATGGCGTCATCGACCACGAATCCGGTGGCGATAGTTAACGCCATCAGTGTCAGGTTATTGATTGAAAAATCGAGAAACACCATAACCGCGAAAGTGCCGATTAACGACAGCGGTACAGCAACACCGGGAATGATGGTCGCCGGAATATTGCGCAAAAACAGGTAGATAATCATGACTACCAGCGCGATAGCCATCATCAATTCAAACTGAGTATCATCGACGGATGCGCGGATATTGGTGGTGCGATCGGAAAGCACTGTCACCTTCACCGATTTCGGCAGACTCTCAGTGAGCTGTGGCAGCATCTGCCGAATGCTGTCGGCGGTGGAGATAATGTTAGCACCGGGCTGGCGCTGAACATTCATCACAATGGCCTGTTCTTTGTTCGCCCACGCGCCGAGCCAGCTGTTTTCTGCACCTTGCTCTACAGTTGCGACATCGCCCAGACGAATTGGCGCGCCGTTCTGGTAGGCGATGATTAGCTGGCGATACTCTTCGGCGGATTGCATCTGGTCGTTCGCGGAAAGCGTGACCGCACGGGAAGGGCCGTCGAGGCTACCTTTTGCCGAGTTAACGTTAGCGCCGGTAATGGCGGTGCGCACGGTTTCGCTGGTCAGGCCGAGGGCGGCAATCGCCTGAGCGTTAAGTTTGACGCGAACAGCCGGACGCTGACCGCCGGAAAGCGTCACCAGGCCGACGCCGGAAATCTGCGAGATTTTCTGCGCGACGCGGGTTTCCACCATATCTTCCACTTGCGTCATCGGCATGGCGGTTGAGGTGACGGCGAGCGTCATGATCGGCGGATCTGCCGGGTTCACTTTGCTGTAAACCGGCGGGTTAGGCAGATCGCTCGGCAACAAGTTGGTCGCAGCGTTAATCGCGGCCTGCACTTCCTGCTCGGCGACATCGAGCGGTAATGTTAGCTGGAACTGCAAAGTGATAACTGACGCACCGCCGGAACTTTGCGACGACATCTGTTTCAGGCCAGACATCTGCCCGAACTGGCGTTCTAGCGGCGCGGTAACGGCAGAGGTCATGACATCCGGGCTGGCACCTGGGTAGAGCGTGACCACCTGAATGGTCGGATAGTCCACTTCCGGCAGCGCCGAAACGGGCAGGGCGCGATAACCGATAATCCCGGCGAGTAAGATCGCCACCATCAGCAGCGTGGTGGCCACAGGACGCATAATAAACAGGCGCGACGGGCCGCCTGTGCTGCTCGGGGGTAACACCTGCATCAGGAGCGTGCTCCTTTTTTCGCGTATTCGCGGCTGGTGGCTTTCTCTTCCGGAGTAGTGGCGCTCTGGGCTTCCACCACTTCCACTTTCGCCCCTTCGGTCAGGCGATCAATGCCGTCTGTCACCACGCGATCGCCCGCAGAAATACCTGCACGGATCACCACTTTCTGACTGTCCTGAATGCCCGGCGTCACCAGATGTTTGCTGACCTTGTTTTCGCTATTCAGCACCCAGACAAAATGGCCTTCATTGCCCATTTGCAGGGCGGCTGTTGGGATCACTACGGCGTTTTGTTCGGTGTCGACTAACATGCGCGCGTTAACAAACTGATTGGGAAACAGCGCATCATCCTGATTATTAAAGCGTGCTTTCACTTTAATCGTACCGGTAGTGGCATCGATTTGGTTATCTAGACTTAACAGCGTGCCTTCACTTAATTTCTTCGAGTTGGTGCGATCCCAGGCTTCTACCACCAGCGGTTTTCCGGCTTTCTGCGCCTGCACTACGGTAGCGATATCGCTTTCCGGCAGGGTAAAGACTAAATCGATAGGATGCGTCTGGGTGATCACCACGATCCCGGTGGTATCACCACTGGAGATTTGGTTACCAACATCAACCTGCTTGAGACCAACGCGACCATCGACTGGTGCGGTAATCCGGCTCCAGTCGAGTTGCAGCTGCGCGCTGGCAACGCTTGCTTCATCAGCCTTAATGGTGCCTTCGGTTTCACTGACCAGCGCCTGTTGGGCATCCAGCTCCTGGCGGGAAACGAGATTGGTTTTTGCCAGTTGTTGATAACGCGCCAGGTCACGGCGGGCGTTGGCAAGCGTGGCTTTATCTTTTGCCAGTTGGCCCTGGGCTTGTGCTAATGCAACTTTGAACTGGCTGGGGTCAATTTCTGCCAGTAAATCGCCTGCTTTGACCTGCTGGCCTTCCTGGAAATGTAACGCTATCAGTTGGCCGTCCACGCGGCTGCGCACCGTAACGGTATTAGCGGCGGTAATGGTGCCAAGCCCGGTGAGGTAACGCGGAACTGCCTGTTCTACGGCGGTCGCCGCCTGAACCGGGGCTAATGGGCCGGAACGCATACCACGTCGACCACCCGCTGGCGATTGCTGCGCTTGTTTCGTCGCCCCTGGGGCTGCACTCCGGGAGTCATTGCGGCCTTGCCAGAACCAGAATGCGGCGATGGCGGCGATAACCACCACGATTACGATTACCCAACGGGATTTATAACTACCTTTCATCGTTAAGAGTTTCTCTTCCTGAAACGTTTCGCGGAATGATACTAGTGTAGCCAGCCAATAAGGGAGAAAAATGGAGGAATTATGAAACACTGTCTGGAATCGTCTGAATGACGGGCACATTTGCGAGCACGCATCCAGTAATAACACAGGAAACTATTTTATCTACGCGTTAGCGATAGACTGCTTGCATGGCGAAAGGAGGTAAGCCGACGATTTCAGCGGGACGCTGAAACGGGAAAGCCCCTCCCGAGGAAGGGGCCATAAATAAGGAAAGGGTCATGATGAAGCTACTCATCATCGTGGTGCTCTTAGTCATAAGCTTCCCCGCTTACTAAGACTACCAGGGCGGGGGAAACCCCGCTCTACCCTCACTCCTGAAAGTATGCCTTCACGATAAGATTGTCAATCCGCAGGCTTTGTAGTCTGCGATCCTGCCAGCAAATATTCTTTGCGAGTCGTTACGCAATAATCACAGAGGAAACTATTTTATTCACGCGTTAGCGATAGACTGCATTCAGGGCGAAAGGAGGTAAGCCGATGATTTCAGCGGGACGCTGAAACGGGAAAGCCTCTCCCGGAGAAGAGGGCTTTTAATAAGGAAAGGGTTATGATGAAGCACGTCATCATACTGGTGATACTCTTAGTGATTAGCTTCCAGGCTTACTAAGAACACCAGGGGGAGGGGGAAACCTCTCCCTAACCCTCACTCCTGAAATTATGTCACTCCGCCCTTAGTGTCAATCGACGGCTCTCCGTTCTTGCGAGGCGAATAGCAAAATTTTCTGCGCCGCCGGGCCTAATTCTGAAAGTTTCTTCGTTTGCTCTTATTTCATTATTGCAGTCGGTATGATACCGGACCTCGATAATTCTCTAAGAAAGGATTTCTTATGAGCGAACAAATCACGTTTGCCACCAGCGATTTTGCCAGTAACCCGGAACCACGTTGCCCCTGCATTTTGCTGCTGGATGTTTCTGGTTCTATGAACGGTAGACCTATTAATGAACTTAACGCCGGATTGGTTACCTTTCGTGATGAACTGCTTGCTGATCCGCTGGCTTTAAAAAGAGTGGAACTCGGCATTGTGACGTTCGGCCCGGTGCATGTGGAACAACCCTTTACCAGCGCCGCTAATTTTTTTCCGCCCATCCTGTTTGCCCAGGGCGATACACCAATGGGTGCGGCCATTACCAAAGCCCTGGATATGGTAGAGGAGCGGAAACGTGAGTATCGTGCAAATGGTATTTCGTATTATCGCCCGTGGATTTTCCTGATTACCGATGGTGCACCAACCGATGAGTGGCAGGCTGCAGCCAACAAAGTGTTTCGGGGGGAAGAAGATAAAAGGTTTGCTTTCTTTTCCATCGGTGTTCAGGGGGCGGATATGAAGACGCTGGCACAAATTAGCGTTCGTCAGCCTTTGCCTCTGCAAGGATTACAATTCCGTGAACTGTTTAGCTGGTTATCCAGTTCGCTGCGTTCGGTTTCCCGCTCCACGCCGGGAACGGAAGTTGTGCTGGAAGCGCCAAAAGGCTGGACGTCAGTGTGAGCTGGCGTCTGGTCTATGCATCAACCGTTGGAACGTCGCACATCAGCGCGGACTTGCCTTGTCAGGATGCCTGCCAGATGCAGATTGCCTGGTTAAATGACCAGCAGCCATTATTGTCGGTATTTGTCGCTGATGGCGCAGGCAGTGTCTCGCAGGGTGGCGAAGGCGCGATGCTCGCCGTCAATGAAGCGATGGCTTATATGTCGCAAAAAGTGCAGGGCGGGGAATTGGGGCTTAATGATGTCCTCGCCACAAATATGGTACTGACCATTCGTCAACGACTTTTTGCCGAGGCGGAAGCCAAAGAATTAGCGGTTCGCGATTTTGCCTGCACATTTCTGGGACTGATTTCATCGCCTGACGGCACCTTGATTATGCAGATTGGCGATGGCGGCGTGGTGGTAGATTTGGGTCACGGTCTGCAATTGCCTCTCACGCCGATGGCGGGTGAATATGCCAACATGACGCACTTCATTACCGACGAAGATGCCGTTTCCAGACTGGAAACTTTCACCAGCACTGGGCGTGCGCACAAAGTTGCAGCATTTACGGATGGTATCCAGCGACTGGCGTTAAATATGCTGGATAATTCTCCTCATGTGCCTTTCTTTACCCCGTTTTTCAATGGACTGGCGGCAGCAACGCAGGAACAACTCGATTTATTACCTGAATTGTTAAAGCAGTTTTTGTCCAGCCCGGCGGTAAACGAGCGTACGGATGATGATAAAACGTTGGCACTGGCGCTGTGGGCAGAGTGAGTTTCTCATGGCGGTTGAAGACAACAATTCAACCGCCAGTTTAAACAATAAATATAACGGCTGATTAGCGAACTAATTTTGCTCTTAGCTCGTCGGCTTCTTCTTTTGGATAGGTGACCAATAAAGGATCAATGGTATAACCGCCGTAAATTTTATCCCCGCGCGTATACATCCAGTCTGAAATATCTTCTTTCTTGATTTTCCACTCCTGGCCATATTCTACGTTTGTAACAATACCAGGGTCATTGCTGATTACGCCAATAAACATGCCGTTAGAATAAGTGACATCCGTAAGCCAGAAATGCTCGGTTCTTCCGTGATCGGTTATCGGGGCTTTGACTGCGAAAGTATCGGCATCTTTTTTATTCATAACCTCGATGAATTTATCGGTTTCTTTCCGCGCATGTTTAATCGCGTCAGACATCGCTTGTTTATCATAACCTCCCGTCACTAACGTATCCGAAACTTCACTAAAGCCCGCGGTAGTAAAAAATAGCAGACTCAACATAAGTAATATCTTTTTCATTTTTTCTCCAGAATCCCTTTGTAGTCAAAGTTAGCAAAAACCTGTGGAAGTTAATCATTATCAGGCCGAAATTGAATTGTATCCTGATAAAATTGCATTATCATTTTTATTTTTGAGTGGGTTTTCCCCATATAGAAATAATTTTAATGGTTAGTTGTTATTATTCATTGAAATATAATATAACTACCCGCGAAATATTATGAAAACAAATATAAAAGTATTTACATCGACAGGTGAATTGACCACTCTTGGCCGTGAACTGGGCAAAGGTGGTGAAGGCGCGGTTTATGATATCGAGGAGTTTGTCGATAGCGTCGCCAAGATTTATCACACGCCGCCACCCGCCTTAAAACAGGACAAACTTGCCTTTATGGCTGCGACAGCTGACGCGCAGTTGTTGAATTATGTCGCCTGGCCGCAGGCAACGCTTCACGGTGGACGAGGCGGAAAAGTTATCGGTTTTATGATGCCAAAAGTTTCTGGTAAAGAACCGATTCATATGATCTATAGCCCGGCACATCGTCGCCAGAGTTACCCTCATTGTGCGTGGGATTTTCTACTCTATGTTGCGCGCAATATTGCTTCATCTTTTGCTACGGTTCACGAGCACGGGCACGTCGTGGGTGACGTAAACCAGAACAGTTTTATGGTAGGTCGCGACAGCAAAGTGGTACTGATTGATAGCGACTCCTTTCAAATTAACGCCAATGGCACACTGCATTTATGCGAAGTCGGCGTGTCGCATTTTACGCCGCCAGAGCTACAAACCTTGCCATCATTTGTCGGTTTTGAACGCACAGAAAATCACGATAATTTTGGCCTTGCGTTGCTAATTTTTCACGTCTTGTTTGGTGGGCGGCATCCTTATTCTGGTGTGCCGCTTATCTCTGATGCGGGTAATGCGCTGGAGACGGATATTACCCATTTCCGTTATGCCTACGCGTCAGATAATCAGCGACGTGGTTTAAAACCGCCGCCACGATCTATTCCGCTATCGATGTTACCGAGTGATGTTGAAGCCATGTTTCAGCAGGCATTCACGGAAAGTGGCGTGGCAACCGGGCGTCCGACGGCTAAAGCGTGGGTAGCGGCACTGGACTCTCTACGCCAACAGTTAAAGAAATGTATCGTTTCAGCAATGCATGTTTACCCCGCTCATTTGACTGACTGCCCGTGGTGTGCGCTGGATAATCAAGGTGTTATCTATTTTATTGATCTCGGCGAAGAGGTCATTACCACCGGCGGGAATTTTGTGCTGGCGAAAGTCTGGGCGATGGTGATGGCGTCAGTAGCACCGCCAGCATTGCAACTGCCATTACCCGATCATTTCCAACCGACTGGCAGGCCGCTTCCTTTAGGCCTGTTACGGCGCGAATACATCATTCTGCTTGAGATCGCACTGTCAGCATTATCGCTGCTGCTTTGCGGCCTTCAGGCAGAACCGCGTTATATTATTTTGGTTCCTGTGCTGGCGGCTATCTGGATTATTGGCAGTCTGACAAGCAAAGCGTACAAAGCAGAAGTTCAGCAACGCCGTGAGGCATTTAATCGTGCGAAAATGGACTATGACCATTTAGTCCGCCAGATCCAGCAGGTAGGCGGCCTGGAAGGTTTTATCGCCAAACGGACGATGCTCGAAAAAATGAAGGACGAAATTCTCGGGTTACCGGAAGAAGAGAAACGCGCTCTGGCAGCACTTCATGACACTGCAAGGGAACGGCAGAAGCAGAAGTTTCTGGAGGGATTTTTTATTGATGTTGCCTCTATTCCCGGCGTTGGCCCTGCGCGTAAAGCGGCGTTACGGTCTTTTGGTATTGAAACAGCCGCAGATGTTACCCGTCGTGGCGTTAAGCAAGTGAAAGGGTTTGGCGACCATCTGACCCAGGCGGTTATCGACTGGAAAGCGAGCTGTGAACGCCGTTTTGTGTTCAGGCCGAATGAAGCGATAACGCCAGCAGACAGACAAGCGGTAATGGCGAAAATGACCGCCAAACGACATCGGCTGGAATCGGCGTTGACAGTCGGCGCGACAGAGTTGCAGCGATTCCGCCTTCATGCTCCAGCACGGACCATGCCGTTGATGGAACCGTTACGTCAGGCAGCAGAAAAACTGGCTCAGGCGCAGGCAGATTTAAGCCGCTGCTGAGCCATTTTTCAATTAACGAAACACCACTTCCGCCCAGCGTGCCAGCCCGGCGGTGACGGAGCCAAAGTCATCGCCGCCTGCAATCGGAATGCCCGGCAACTGTTCTGCCAGCGCTTTTTTAATCAGCGGAGAACGGGCGCTACCGCCGGTCAGGTAGATAACGTCCGGTTTTTCCTGGGCGTTATCCAGGGCCAGTTGCACCTGTTCCAGAATCCGCGTCAGTGGCTGGCTGAGGGCGCTTTCCAGCCCTCGCTGGCTAATCAGCGTAGCCAGTTCATTGCTGATAAACGGCAGTGAGGCGCGGGTTTCCGCTACGCTTGAAAGAGCAATTTTGCACTCTTCTGCGCTACGCACCAGGCGATAGCTTAAACGCTGACGCCAGACTTTCTGTAACAGGGCCACTTTTTCCGGTTCGCGGGCATCGCGTACCAGATCGTTAAGCAGACGACCGTTGGCACTACTGTAGAAATCACTCTGCGCAGGTACGTCGTTGATGGCAACCGCATTCCACCACGGCAGGATCGGCAGGGCGATGCCTTTTTCGGTTTCGCCACCCATACCCAGCAGTGGCATCAGGTTTTTAAACGCCAGCGCGATATCCAGATCGTTACCGCCAATACGGCAACCACTGTGACCCAGCAGGCTGGCTTCACGATCGAGACGCGAACGCCACTGCGGCCCCATCAGCAGCAATGAACAGTCAGTCGTACCACCGCCGATATCCACCACCAGCACCCGTTTTTCTTCCTGCAAGGTGGCTTCGTAATCCAGCCCAGCCGCGACCGGCTCGTACTGGAATACCACGTCCCTGAATCCGGCACGCTTCGCCGCGCGTTCCAGAATCCCTTGCGCCTGGGTGTTTGCTTCATCACCGCCCAGCCCCTGGAAGTTGATCGGACGACCAATCACCGCCTGAGTAATCGCTTCTGGCAGCTGTGCCTGCGCCTGCTGGCGAATGTGCAACATCATTGCGCAGACCAGATCCTCAAACAGCGCTACCTGCTGCGGTTTTAAGCCGCTGGCACCGAGGAACGATTTTGGTGATTTCACAAACCACACTTCTTCTGGATCATCAATGTACTGTGCCAGTGAGGAAAGACCGAACTGCACGCTTTTCGCCGTAACATCGATATCTTCTTCGCGGTTATAACGAATCGCCCGACGTAACAGCGCCTGCGTTTCATCGTCGTCTGCCGGAACATCATGATGGCGGTACAGCCATTCGCTTACCGCTTCACGCGTTGGCGCGCAAAGCATTGAAGGTAGCAGCGTGCTGTCGTTTTCCATTTTTAGCAAATGCGGTTTACCGTCACGCATGACCGCCACTGAACAGTTTGCTGTACCGTAATCAAAACCAATAAACACGAAATAATCCCCATGCCGGTGAAGAAGGGGCGTGACTTTAGCGAAATGTTGCCGTCGCGACAACCGGAATATGAAAGCAAAGCGCAGCGTCTGAATAACGTTTATGCTGAAAGCGGATGAATAAGGAGATGCGATGTATACCCTGAACTGGCAGCCGCCGTATGACTGGTCGTGGATGTTGGGATTTCTCGCCGCCCGTGCGGTGAGCAGTGTGGAAACGGTCGCGGACAGTTATTATGCCCGTAGTCTGGCGGTGGGCGAATATCGCGGCGTGGTGACTGCTATTCCGGATATAGCCCGCCATACTCTGCACATAAATTTAAGTGCAGGTTTAGAACCTGTTGCCGCAGAGTGTCTGGCGAAAATGAGCCGCCTGTTTGATCTGCAATGTAACCCACAAATTGTTAACGGTGCGTTGGGCAGGTTAGGCGCGGCGCGGCCCGGATTGCGTTTACCCGGCTGTGTTGATGCTTTTGAGCAGGGCGTGCGGGCGATTTTAGGCCAACTGGTGAGCGTGGCGATGGCGGCAAAATTGACCGCCAGAGTGGCACAGCTTTATGGCGAACGGCTGGATGATTTTCCGGAGTATATCTGCTTCCCGACGCCTCAGCGGCTGGCAGCAGCAGACCCGCAGGCATTAAAAGCGTTAGGTATGCCGTTGAAACGGGCAGAGGCGCTGATTCATCTGGCAAATGCGGCGCTGGAGGGCACCTTACCAATGACAATACCGGGCGATGTGGAGCAGGCGATGAAAACGCTGCAAACTTTTCCGGGTATCGGGCGCTGGACGGCGAATTATTTTGCTTTGCGTGGCTGGCAGGCGAAAGATGTTTTCCTGCCGGATGATTATCTGATTAAACAGCGATTTCCGGGAATGACACCGGCGCAAATCCGCCGTTATGCCGAGCGCTGGAAGCCCTGGCGTTCTTATGCGCTGTTGCATATCTGGTATACGGAAGGCTGGCAACCAGACGAAGCATGACGTTGGTCGCCGGATGCGGTGCGAGCGCCTTATCCGGCCTGGGGAATGAGCGATTTGTAGGCATGATAAGACGCGTTAGCGTCGCATCAGGCGATGGGGAAGCACGCCTCAGTTAATCGCGAAATAACTACTATTCACCAGCAAATCCAGCGGTTGGGCATCGGCAATCACCTCACCATAAATCAGATCGACGCCGATGCCAGAAAGCGTATCCATCACTAAGGGTAAAACGACTGGCCCGGCGATGGTTTTCATCCCGAGTCGCTGAGCGTGCCCCTGAATAATCGTAATCAGCATCTCATCCATCAAATTACCCTGCACGTTGGCGCATAACTCACCATCAAGTAGCAGGTAATCTGCCATATTCGCTTTCAGCGAGTTGAAGATTTGCAGATCGCGGCCCACCTGGCTGAGCACTATCCGACATCCCGCCAGCCGCAGTTTTTGCACGCTTTCTGCGTGATCTAAAATCGCTTCAGCCGGAATAATCAGATGTAATAACCGTGGTGGTAGAGGGCTATTTTCCAGCTGCTCAAGCAGATCATTCACCAGCGTGGCGCTACTCAAACCGGCAACGGAAAGGGGGAGGGAGATGCTTATGCCTTTACTGGCAACCGCTTTTGCGGCCTGCTGGAAAAATTCGTGGAATACCCGGCGGTCAAGAGCATGGCTAAGCGCCGGATCGCTGAAGCTACGACGAAATGTTTGTTCATCAATAATCTCGCCTTCGCAACTCCAGAGCTTAAGTGAAATCAGCCACAAATTACGCGCTTCCGGGATCCGTGGCGAAGCGACACCGTGGGCGAGCATCATCAACTGATTCTCTTTAATCATCCGCCACTGTTCATCAAGCGACATCGCCGCCCGTTCGCTATGTGCGGCAGCTTGCTGCGGTTCGTAAACCGTCACCCGGCCCCGGCCACCATTTTTGGAGGCATAACAGGCGATATCAGCCTGCGACATCACTTCTGCCGCCTGATGATTGTTGTCATCAATCAAGGTAATCCCGGCACTGGCACCTACCCGATGCACACGGCCTTCCCATATAAAGTGATAGTCATTCACGGCACTGATAATGCGTGTAGCGATAAAACGCGCGCTTTCAACATTACAGTCTGGTAGCAGCAGACCAAATTCATCCCCACCGAGTCGCGCCAGCACGTCGCTGGAACGCAGCATACTCAGCATTAACGACGCCAGTTCGCGCAGCAAAGCGTCACCCGCCGCATGCCCGGCGCTGTCATTCACCGCTTTAAAGCGATCAAGATCGATAAACACCAGGGCATGTCGCTGATGTGTACTGTTTACCGTTTGCAGCAGGATACGCAGTTGTTTCTCAAAACTGGCGCGGTTGGCGAGATGCGTCAGTGCATCATGGGAGGCGCTGTAGCTCAGCTGGCGCAGCATTTTGCGTGATTCGGTAACGTCCTGAATCACCAGAACCGAACCAATATTGCTGCCGTCCAGAGTACTTAACGGCGTAATACTGTAATGCACGTCGTAACTGCCGCCGCTCCGACAGTGCAACACCACATCTTGCTCGATCGCGGAACGTGAGGTGTCGGCACTGTAAATGTTCTCCATTAATGGTCCGTTGTCGCCAAAAGTAATATGCAACACCGTCAGGAGCGGAACACCTAACGCTTCTTCCTGCGTCCAGCCGCTCATCTTCTCCGCCACTGGATTCATAAAGGTAATTTTCATCGCCATATCAATACAGACCACGGCTTCACCGATGGAATCAAGCGTAATGTGCAGGCGCTCTTTTTCCTGAAACAATGCCTCGTTAAGCTGTTTCACTTCGGTCATATCCATATTGATGCCGAGGAGACGTTCGACTTCGCCTTCTTTATTCAGTACCCGGTTGGCGAGGGCGCGGATATGGCGAATACCGTCTTTTACGGTAATGCGAAATTCCAGTTTAAAGGGCGAGCGTGATTGCAACGAATCACGAATCACTTTTTCGGCATGCTGGCGATCTTCCGGCAGCACGCACTCGTACCACACCTGCCAGTTCGGTTTGATATGTGGAGGAATTTCATACAGCTCGAACATCCGCTTATCCCAGCTAAAAATATTCGGCTTCAACTCCCACTCCCAGATGCCAATCCCGCCCGCTTCGTTAGCCAGAGTGATGCGCTCCATCAGTTGCTGATTGACCTGTTCGGTGCGTTTTAGCTCGTTAATGTCTTCAATCTGAGCGATAAAATAGAGCGGCGTGCCATCCGTGTGGCGCACCAGTGAGACGGCAAGCAACGCCCAGACAACATCGCCATTGCGGTTGTAGTAGCGTTTTTCCATTGAATAGGTGTTTATTTCACCGCTTATCAGCTTTTCAACCTGTTGGAGATCTTTATTGAGATCCTCCGGCCAGGTCAGTTGCTGAAAGGTGAGTCCGCGCAGCTCTTCCTGACTGTACCCGAGAAACTGGCAGAGCGCTTTGTTGGTTTGCAGCCATTGTCCCTCGGTGCCCACTAACGCCATACCGATAGCGGAATATTCCATCGCGTTCCGAAAGTGGGTTTCGCTTTCGGAAATGTGTTTGCGTTCCGCACGAAAGGCATACATCACCATGGTCATGATGTTGGCGGGCAGCAGGATCAGCAAAAACGGTAGCCACGGCATATGGCTCATCAGGTACGTACGCGGCGTAGCAAGCAGGGAGGGATCCGCGGCCATCATCAGCGACACCATCATCACCGTGGTAAGGAAGATCAAAAAGGCTTCCATTCGTGGCAGACGCACGGCGCTCCACATCAACAGCACAATAATGAAAGTAAAAGGCCACGGCAGATACAGCATCGAAAGCCAGCTTAACGTCAGTGTGATGGCTAACGTGAGCAGCGACTCAAAAAGCAACCGTGGGTTGCGATGGCGCAGCAGATAGTGTGGTTTAAATAACAATCCCAGCGGCACCAGTGCCAGAGCGCCGATGGATTCTGACAGTACCCATATCAAAAATGCCCTGAGAGGATCGTCTCCGGGCGTCAGCAGGACAACCAGAACACCCCCCAACAGAGGCGGAACAATGGCGCTGCCGAGTGCCAGACGCAGCCAGTCAGCCAGATTTTGCAAGGGGTTATACCACGGCAGCAATTTACGTAGCAGCACTGCCCCGACCACGGCTTCAACAATATTGATGGTCGTCCAGGTCATGTTCAGCGAGCTGGTGGAAAAAAGCAGGATGGATGCGGCGATATTTCCCAGCGAACAGCTCAGCGCAATTCCCGGCCACATGCGCCCGGCATGGCGATAAAACGCCACCATCATGATGGACGTCGGGAACCACAGTGGGGCGAGTTGGGTGCCAAACTGCGAAAGCTCAAGCGAGAAAAGGGTAAAGATAAACGAGACTAAACCTAAACTGACCAGGTGAAGCAGCGGGTGGGGCAGGGCAATTAATACATGCTGTGATTGTTTGCTCATTACCGCTTTATCCGCAAGACCTGGTCGCCAGTATTCGTTTCTGTGTTTATGCTAGTACAAAAGTTTTACATTTTATATGCGAATTGCTCATAAAGTGACGTAAAGGCGGATAATTTGCGCAACTGCGTTTAACATTTTTTACCTTACATAAAACTGATCAACGTAATTTGCCCCCGGGAATTCTTTGTCAACAATTAACTCTGAGCGCGCGGCAACGCTATTCGACTGGTATCAGACGGATGAAATCCCTATAATTGCCGCGTTTGGCGCTTCGTCGCCCCCTTCCTAACATCCAGGTTAATCAGGTCGCTAAATATATGACTGATCAGTCTCATCAGTGCGTCATTATCGGTATCGCTGGCGCATCGGCTTCCGGCAAGAGTCTTATTGCCAGTACCCTTTATCGTGAATTGCGTGAGCAAGTCGGTGATGAACACATCGGCGTAATTCCCGAAGACTGCTATTACAAAGATCAAAGCCATCTGTCGATGGAAGAACGCGTTAAGACCAACTACGACCATCCCAGCGCGATGGATCACAGTCTGCTGCTTGAGCATTTACAAGCGTTGAAACGCGGCTCGGCAATTGACCTGCCGGTTTACAGCTATGTTGAACATACGCGTATGAAAGAAACGGTGACGGTTGAGCCGAAGAAGGTCATCATTCTCGAAGGCATTTTGTTGCTGACGGATGCGCGTTTGCGTGACGAACTTAACTTCTCCATTTTCGTTGATACCCCGCTGGATATCTGCCTGATGCGCCGCATCAAGCGTGACGTTAACGAGCGTGGGCGTTCAATGGATTCAGTGATGGCGCAATATCAAAAAACCGTGCGCCCGATGTTCCTGCAATTCATTGAGCCTTCTAAACAATATGCGGACATTATCGTGCCGCGCGGCGGGAAAAACCGCATCGCGATCGATATATTGAAAGCGAAAATAAGTCAGTTCTTTGAATAAGCTTGATAAATTGTGTACCGTTCAGTGATAACCTGGTATGCCCTTGACGTAATTGGCGTTAAGGGAGTGATGCGCGAAAGGAGAAAATGCCATGCGTCTGTGTGACCGAGATATTGAAGCCTGGCTTGATGAAGGCCGTTTGTCGATCAACCCACGTCCGCCAGTGGAGCGTATTAACGGCGCGACGGTGGATGTACGCCTGGGCAATAAATTTCGTACCTTCCGTGGTCACACGGCAGCGTTTATCGATCTGAGCGGTCCCAAAGATGAAGTGAGCGCCGCGCTTGACCGCGTGATGAGCGATGAGATCGTTCTCGACGAGGGCGAGGCGTTCTATCTTCACCCAGGAGAGCTGGCGCTGGCGGTGACGCTGGAGTCGGTGACGCTGCCAGCCGATCTGGTGGGCTGGCTGGACGGGCGTTCCTCACTGGCGCGTCTGGGGCTGATGGTGCACGTCACCGCGCACCGCATCGATCCGGGCTGGTCTGGTTGCATTGTGCTGGAGTTCTACAACTCCGGTAAGCTGCCGCTGGCGCTGCGTCCGGGCATGTTAATTGGTGCGCTGAGCTTTGAGCCGCTTTCCGGCCCGGCGGTGCGACCTTACAACCGCCGTGAAGATGCGAAATATCGCAACCAGCAGGGCGCGGTAGCCAGCCGAATCGATAAAGACTAATTCAGGCCCATTGAGGATACCATGAGACGATTTCTGACGACGCTGATGATACTCCTGGTCGTGCTGGTGGGCGGGTTATCTGCGTTAGTGTTGCTGGTGAATCCGAATGATTTCCGCGACTATATGGTCAAGCAAGTTGCTGCACGTAGCGGTTATCAATTGCAGCTCGACGGGCCACTGCGTTGGCACGTCTGGCCGCAGCTTAGTATCCTCTCCGGGCGAATGTCTCTCACCGCCCAGGGCGCAAGCCAGCCACTGGTTCGCGCCGACAACATGCGTCTGGACGTGGCGCTTTTACCACTACTGAGTCATCAACTGAGCGTTAAGCAGGTGATGCTAAAAGGGGCAGTGATCCAACTGACGCCGCAGACGGAAGCGGTGCGCAGTGAAGACGCTCCGGTTGCACCGCGCGACAATACCTTGCCGGATCTGTCAGACGATCGCGGATGGTCGTTTGATATATCCAGTCTTAAGGTGGCGGACAGCGTGCTGGTGTTCCAGCATGAAGATGACGAGCAGGTGACAATCCGCAATATTCGCCTGCAAATGGAACAAGATCCCCAACATCGTGGTTCATTTGAGTTCTCCGGGCGGGTTAATCGCGATCAGCGCGATCTCACGATATCCCTTAACGGTACGGTAGATGCTTCTGATTATCCGCATGATTTAACGGCGGCTATTGAACAAATTAACTGGCAGTTGCAGGGTGCCGATTTACCAAAACAAGGTATTCAGGGGCAGGGGAGTTTCCAGGCCCAGTGGCAGGAGTCACATAAACGCCTTTCATTTAACCAAATTAGTTTGACCGCCAATGATAGTACGCTAAGCGGGCAAGCACAGGTTACGCTGACAGAGAAACCGGAATGGCAGCTGAGGCTGCAATTCCCGCAACTGAATCTTGACAACCTCATCCCGCTTAATGAAACCGCGAATGGTGAAAACGGTGCCGCGCAGCAGGGGCAGAGCCAATCAACGTTGCCGCGCCCGGTCATTTCTTCGCGTATTGATGAACCGGCCTATCAGGGACTGCAAGGCTTTACGGCTGATATTTTGTTGCAGGCCAGTAACGTGCGCTGGCGCGGAATGAATTTTACAGATGTTGCCACGCAAATGACCAACAAGTCGGGTTTGCTGGAAATTACTCAACTGCAGGGCAAACTTAACGGTGGACAGGTTTCACTGCCGGGCACGCTGGACGCGACATCAATAAATCCGCGGATAAACTTCCAGCCACGGCTGGAAAACGTTGAGATTGGTACCATTCTGAAGGCGTTTAACTATCCGATTTCGTTGACCGGAAAAATGTCACTGGCTGGTGATTTCTCCGGTGCTGACATAGATGCCGACGCATTCCGCCACAACTGGCAAGGACAGGCACATGTCGAAATGACCGACACGCGCATGGAAGGGATGAACTTCCAGCAGATGATTCAGCAAGCGGTAGAGCGTAATGGCGGTGATGTGAAGGCCGCTGAAAACTTTGATAACGTGACGCGGCTTGACCGCTTTACCACCGATTTGACGTTGAAGGATGGCGTCGTGACGTTAAACGACATGCAAGGTCAATCGCCTGTGCTGGCGCTGACAGGGGAAGGCATGTTGAATCTGGCAGATCAAACCTGCGACACCCAGTTTGATATTCGGGTCGTGGGTGGCTGGAACGGGGAAAGCAAACTGATTGATTTCCTGAAAGAAACGCCAGTACCGCTGCGGGTTTATGGCAACTGGCAGCAACTCAATTACAGCCTGCAAGTGGATCAGTTACTGCGCAAACATCTACAGGACGAAGCGAAACGTCGCCTGAATGACTGGGCCGAGCGGAATAAAGATTCCCGTAATGGCAAAGATGTGAAGAAGTTGCTGGAGAAGATGTAGGTTACCAGGTGACCAGTCCTGTAGGCCTGATAAGACGCGTAAAGCGTCGCATCAGGCGTTCGTGGCGGCATCATTATATTCTGAATATGTAAGATCGAAGGCTGTTCCGTTCACTTGATGTTCCTCGCTACTATGGAACGCTCAAGCCGGTGAACGTGCCAGGGTGGCTCAATCTCCACCACCCTGGCAACCCGGGCTCCCGGCGGTAAATCGCCGATGGCGCGGTTCCCTCATCTTATTCCTTTCGGCTATTGGGTAAAATGACCGATACCATCACACCTCGTACTCCATCTCGCCATCCTTACGCAGCGGTATAATCTGCACCTTCTGCACGCGATGGCTTTCTACCTGCAACGTTTTAAGCAAATAATCCCCCACCTGAACTTCTTCGCCAGGTTTTGGAATACGCTGCAAATACTCCATCAACAGCCCGGCAATGGTGTGATATTCACGTTTTTCATCCAGCGGCAGCGGCACATATTGCACCAGATCCTCCAGCGGCATATGACCATTCGCCGTCCAGGAACCGTCCGCATTCTTCTGAATATCATGGCGGGCGTCGATCTCTTCCACTTCGTTCGGTAAGTTACCGGCAATGGTTTCAGTGACGTCACTTAATGTCACAATCCCTTCCACCGAGCCAAACTCATCCACCACAAAAGCAAAGTGCGTGCGGGCATTACGGAACTGCTCCAGGGCAGGTAACAACGGCAAGGTTTCCGGGAACACCAGCGGCTGGCGAATCAACACCCGCAGGTTGAGCGGTTCGCCGCGCAGAGACTGTTGTAGCAGGTCGATAACGTGAACAACACCGAGCAAATCTTCTGCGTCATCACCGTCGGTAACCACCAGCCGCGTATGCTGATTTCGCTCCAGCAACTGGCGGATTTCTTCTTCCGGCGCGTTGAGATCGATATGCTCAATATCGTGGCGCGACGTCATAATGCTGCTGACGGTACGCTGGTTAAGATTAAGTACCCGCTCAATCATCCGCCGTTCCTGCGGATTAAAGATCTGCTGGTTACCATGATCCACCAGCATGGACGCGGTTTCGGCGTCCAGTTCCGCATCTTCTTTTTGCCCGCTAAGCAGGCGCATTACCGCTTCGGTAGTCCGCTGGCGCAGCGTCTGGTTAGCGGAAAGAAAACGTCGCCGGTTAAAGATAGCCAACTGATTGAGCGCCTCGATCATCACCGAGAAACCAATGGCAGCGTACAGGTAGCCTTTCGGAATGACGAAGCCGAAACCTTCTGCCACCAGGCTAAAGCCAATCATCAACAGGAAGCTTAAGCAGAGAATAACGATCGTCGGGTGACTGTTAACAAATTGCGTTAACGGCTTGCTGGCCATCAACATCAGGCTGATAGCGATAACCACGGCGGCCATCATGACCAGTAAATGGTCGACCATCCCGACGGCGGTAATCACTGAGTCGAGTGAGAAAATGGCGTCCAGTACCACAATTTGCGTCACCACGCCCCAGAACTTCGCACCTTTGCGTTGTGTGGGATTATTGCTGTCTTTCCCTTCCAGCCGTTCGTTCAGCTCCATCGTGGCTTTGAACAACAGGAAGAAACCACCAAACAGCATGATTAAGTCGCGGGCGCTAAAGGTAAACGAGCGGAAGCTGAACAGCGGTTGAGTCAGGGTGACCAGCCAGGAGATTGACGCCAGCAGTAACAGGCGCATTAACATTGCCAGCAGCAGCCCGGTAACCCGTGCGCGGTCACGCTGCTTCGGCGGTAGTTTTTCGGCGAGGATGGCAATAAAGACCAGGTTATCAATGCCGAGGACCAGTTCGATCACAATCAGCGTGATTAACCCGGCCCAGATAGACGGATCGGCAATCCATTCCATAGTAAGTACAAAACCTATTCGTTGTATGACAAATGTCACAATTCGATCATGGATAAATCGGGGCAAAAATGCAATGTTGCAGCACTATTTATCTCATATTATTTGAGGGTAATAACCTCACATTATCCCTGAATTAAAAGTGGTAATAATAAAACATTATTTAAGAAATATCGCATGTGGAGACACTATATTAAATATTGTCAACCTAAAGAAACTCCTAAAAACCATATTGAATGACACTTAATATAATTCTTAAAAATAGCCAATTACCGAATTGTTATCTTGCCTGCTATTCCGTTAGCTGTAACACTTCCTCCTGCATTATTGGAAAGCCAATATTCAATTACCATAATGTCACCTTATATTCGGAAGTTAATTTCCGTAATAACCCTTTCTCATCAACGACTGCATGCTGAGAGGGTGTGAAAAATTAAACTAAATCAGTGTATTGGTAGCTAAAAAGCCAGGGGCGGTAGCGTGTCTGGATGCCTGAAAGACCAGTCTGAATTATTCTGTCAATAGCCTGCGGATGAAATCAATTTTTTTAGGACTGATGCCAGTTAAATTTTTATTCAATTAACTGCAAGGTAAATGTGCATGGCGACATTGCTATTAATAGTGCACAGGATAATTACTCTGCCAAAGTGATAAATAAACAATGATGAAATCCAAAATGAAATTGATGCCATTATTGGTGTCAGTAACCTTGATAAGCGGTTGCACAGTACTTCCGGGCAGCAATATGTCGACGATGGGCAAAGACGTCATCAAACAGCAGGACGCTGATTTCGATCTCGACAAAATGGTGAATGTTTATCCGCTGACCCCGCGCCTGATTGACCAATTACGCCCACGCCCGAATGTAGCGCGCCCCAATATGACGCTGGAAAGTGAGATCGCGAATTACCAGTATCGCGTCGGGCCGGGGGACGTTCTTAATGTCACCGTCTGGGATCACCCGGAACTCACCACGCCAGCCGGTCAGTACCGCAGCTCCAGCGACACCGGCAACTGGGTACAGCCTGACGGCACTATGTTTTACCCGTATATCGGCAAGGTCCACGTAGTCGGGAAAACGCTCGCTGAAATCCGCAGTGATATTACCGGGCGCTTAGCGACGTACATCGCTGACCCGCAGGTGGACGTTAATATCGCCGCCTTCCGCTCACAAAAGGCCTATATCTCCGGTCAGGTGAATAAATCCGGTCAACAGGCGATCACCAACGTGCCACTGACTATTCTCGACGCCATCAACGCCGCAGGTGGCCTGACCGACACCGCTGACTGGTGCAACGTGGTGCTAACACACAATGGTCGTGAAGAGCGCATTTCTTTGCAGGCGCTGATGCAAAACGGCGACCTCAACCAGAATCGCCTGCTTTACCCCGGCGATATTCTCTACGTGCCACGTAATGATGATCTGAAAGTATTTGTGATGGGTGAAGTGAAGAAACAGAGCACCCTGAAAATGGACTTTAGCGGCATGACCCTGACTGAAGCCCTGGGCAATGCTGAAGGCATCGACATGACCACCTCCAACGCCAGCGGCATCTTTGTCATTCGTCCGCTGAAAGGCGAGGGCGGGCGTAACGGCAAGATTGCCAATATCTACCAGATGGATATGTCCGATGCCACGTCGCTGGTGATGGCGACAGAATTCCGCCTGCAACCTTATGACGTGGTGTATGTCACCACCGCCCCGGTTTCCCGCTGGAACCGTCTGATCAATCAGTTGCTGCCAACTATTAGCGGTGTCCGTTACATGACGGATACAGCCAGCGACATTCATAACTGGTAATCGTCATGTTTAACAACATCTTAGTTGTCTGTGTCGGCAATATTTGCCGTTCCCCGACGGCGGAACGCTTACTGCAACGTTATCACCCGGAGCTGAAAGTGGAGTCCGCTGGACTCGGCGCGCTGGTCGGTAAGGGCGCTGATCCTACCGCTATCAGCGTCGCCGCAGAACATCAACTGTCTCTGGAAGGTCACTGTGCCCGTCAAATCAGCCGCCGTCTGTGTCGCAACTACGACCTGATTTTGACCATGGAAAAGCGCCATATCGAACGCTTATGCGAGATGGCACCGGAGATGCGCGGCAAAGTGATGCTGTTTGGTCACTGGGATAACGAATGTGAAATCCCCGATCCGTATCGCAAAAGCCGGGAAACGTTTGCAGCGGTGTACACATTACTTGAACGGTCTGCCCGCCAGTGGGCGCAGGCATTGAACGCAGAGCAGGTATAAGAATGACAGAAAAAGTAAAACAACATGCCGCTCCGGTAACGGGCAGTGATGAAATCGATATTGGTCGCCTGGTCGGCACCGTCATTGAAGCGCGCTGGTGGGTGATTGGCATCACCACCGTATTCGCCCTCTGTGCCGTGGTTTACACCTTCTTCGCCACGCCGATTTATAGTGCCGACGCACTGGTACAAATCGAGCAAAACAGCGGCAATTCGTTAGTGCAGGACATTGGTTCGGCATTAGCCAACAAACCGCCTGCATCGGACGCCGAGATCCAGTTGATTCGTTCGCGTCTGGTGCTTGGTAAAACGGTGGACGATCTCGACCTCGATATTGCAGTGAGCAAAAACACGTTCCCGATTTTCGGTGCGGGCTGGGATCGCCTGATGGGACGTCAGAACGAGACGGTGAAAGTGACCACCTTTAACCGCCCGAAAGAGATGGCGGATCAGGTGTTTACGCTTAATGTGCTGGACAACAAAAACTACACCCTGAGCAGCGACGGCGGCTTTAGCGCCCGGGGGCAAGCGGGCCAGATGCTGAAAAAAGAAGGCGTCACGCTGATGGTTGAAGCCATTCACGCCAGCCCGGGCAGTGAGTTTACCGTCACCAAATACTCCACGCTGGGGATGATCAACCAACTGCAAAACAGCCTGACGGTAACGGAGAACGGCAAAGACGCTGGCGTTTTGAGCCTGACTTATACCGGTGAAGATCGTGAACAGATCCGCGACATTCTTAACAGCATCGCCCGTAACTATCAGGAACAAAATATTGAGCGCAAATCGGCGGAAGCGTCGAAAAGCCTCGCCTTCCTCGCGCAACAGTTACCGGAAGTACGTAGCCGCTTGGATGTTGCCGAAAACAAACTGAATGCCTTCCGTCAGGATAAAGATTCTGTTGATCTGCCGCTGGAAGCAAAAGCGGTGCTCGATTCGATGGTGAACATCGATGCGCAGTTGAACGAACTGACCTTTAAAGAGGCGGAAATCTCCAAGCTGTACACCAAAGTTCACCCGGCGTACCGCACGCTGCTGGAGAAACGTCAGGCGCTGGAAGACGAAAAAGCCAAACTTAACGGTCGCGTAACGGCGATGCCGAAAACCCAGCAGGAGATTGTCCGTCTGACCCGCGATGTCGAGTCTGGTCAGCAGGTCTATATGCAACTGCTGAATAAAGAGCAGGAGCTGAAAATCACCGAGGCCAGCACCGTCGGCGATGTGCGCATTGTTGACCCGGCAATCACTCAGCCTGGCGTGCTGAAACCGAAGAAAGGGCTGATTATCCTCGGCGCGATTATCCTTGGCCTGATGCTTTCTATCGTGGGTGTGCTGCTGCGCTCGTTGTTTAATCGCGGCATTGAAAGCCCGCAAGTACTGGAAGAACACGGTATTAGCGTCTATGCCAGCATCCCGCTGTCGGAATGGCAGAAAGCGCGTGATAGCGTCAAAACCATCAAAGGGATTAAACGCTATAAACAGAGCCAGCTACTGGCGGTGGGGAATCCAACCGATCTGGCGATTGAAGCCATCCGTAGTCTGCGTACCAGTTTGCACTTCGCGATGATGCAGGCACAGAACAATGTGTTGATGATGACCGGGGTTAGCCCGTCAATTGGTAAAACCTTTGTCTGCGCCAACCTGGCGGCGGTGATCAGCCAGACCAATAAACGCGTGTTGTTGATCGACTGCGATATGCGCAAAGGCTACACCCACGAGCTGTTGGGCACTAATAACGTTAATGGCCTGTCGGAAATTCTGATTGGTCAGGGCGATATTACTACCGCTGCTAAACCGACCTCTATTGCCAAATTTGACCTGATCCCGCGCGGTCAGGTGCCGCCAAATCCTTCTGAACTGTTGATGAGCGAACGCTTTGCCGAACTGGTGAACTGGGCGAGTAAAAACTATGACCTGGTGTTGATTGATACGCCGCCGATTCTGGCAGTGACCGATGCGGCAATTGTTGGTCGTCATGTCGGAACCACGTTAATGGTGGCGCGTTATGCGGTCAACACATTGAAAGAAGTGGAAACCAGTCTGAGCCGCTTTGAGCAAAACGGTATTCCGGTGAAAGGGGTGATTCTGAACTCCATCTTCCGCCGCGCCAGCGCGTATCAGGATTATGGCTATTACGAATACGAATATAAGTCGGATGCGAAATAACGACGCCTGCATTCGCACCGCCCCGTAGGCCGGATAAGGCGTTCACGCCGCATCCGGCAAGCAAACCAGCTCATAAGCCGGGAGAACAACCTATGAAAAACAATCCGCTGATCTCAATCTATATGCCGACCTGGAACCGCCAACAACTGGCGATTCGGGCAATAAAATCGGTTTTGCGCCAGGACTACAGCAACTGGGAGATGATCATCGTGGATGATTGCTCCACCTCCTGGGAACAACTGCAACAGTACGTCACCGCCCTCAACGATCCGCGTATCACTTACATTCACAACGACATTAACAGCGGGGCGTGCGCGGTACGTAACCAGGCGATTATGCTGGCGCAAGGGGAATATATCACCGGGATTGATGACGATGACGAATGGACACCCAACCGTCTGAGCGTCTTCCTCGCCCATAAACAGCAACTGGTCACACACGCCTTTTTGTACGCTAACGACTACGTTTGCCAGGGCGAAGTCTATTCCCAACCGGCAAGCTTGCCGCTGTATCCCAAATCGCCGTATTCACGCCGTCTGTTCTACAAACGCAATATCATTGGCAACCAGGTCTTTACCTGGGCATGGCGTTTCAAAGAGTGTTTGTTCGATACCGAACTGAAAGCGGCACAGGATTACGACATCTTCCTGCGGATGGTGGTGGAGTACGGCGAACCGTGGAAAGTAGAAGAGGCGACGCAGATCCTGCATATCAATCACGGTGAAATGCAGATCACCTCGTCACCGAAAAAATTCTCCGGGTACTTCCACTTTTACCGCAAGCACAAAGACAAATTCGACCGCGCCAGCAAAAAATATCAGCTGTTTACCCTCTACCAGATCCGCAATAAACGTATGACCTGGCGCACTTTGCTGACGCTGCTGTCGGTGCGTAACGGCAAACGTCTGGCTGATGGTATTCGGGGGCGCTAAAGATGCTGGAAGATCTGCGCGCCAACAGCTGGAGTTTACGCCCGTGCTGCATGGTTCTTGCCTATCGTGTTGCTCATTTTTGTTCGGTGTGGCGCAAAAAGAACGTCCTCAACAATCTGTGGGCGGCCCCGCTGCTGGTGCTGTATCGCATTATCACCGAATGCTTTTTCGGTTATGAAATCCAGGCTGCCGCGACCATTGGCCGCCGCTTTACTATCCATCACGGTTACGCCGTCGTGATCAATAAAAACGTGGTAGCGGGGGATGATTTTACCATTCGCCACGGCGTCACTATCGGCAATCGTGGTGCCGATAACATGGCATGTCCACACATTGGCAACGGCGTCGAACTCGGTGCCAACGTCATTATTCTTGGTGATATCACGCTTGGTAACAACGTCACCGTGGGCGCGGGCAGCGTGGTGCTCGACTCTGTCCCGGACAACGCGCTGGTGGTGGGAGAAAAAGCGCGAGTGAAGGTAATTAAATGAATATTTTGCAATTTAATGTGCGACTGGCGGAAGGCGGGGCAGCAGGTGTGGCGTTAGATCTCCACCAGCGTGCGCTGCAACAGGGGCTGGCGTCACATTTTGTCTACGGTTACGGCAAAGGCGGCAAAGAGAGCGTCAGCCATCAGAACTATCCGCAGGTCATCAAACATACGCCGCGGATGACCGCGATGGCGAATATTGCTCTGTTTCGTCTGTTTAATCGCGATCTGTTTGGCAATTTCAATGAGTTATATCGCACCATTACTCGCACAGCGGGTCCGGTGGTCCTGCATTTTCATGTGCTGCACAGCTACTGGCTAAATCTTAAGAGCGTGGTGCGCTTTTGCGAAAAAGTGAAAAACCATAAACCGGACGTCACTCTGGTCTGGACGCTGCACGACCACTGGAGTGTTACCGGACGCTGCGCCTTTACCGACGGTTGCGAAGGCTGGAAAACAGGCTGCCAGAAATGCCCGACCTTAAATAACTATCCGCCGGTGAAGATTGATCGCGCACACCAACTGGTGGCGGGCAAACGCCAGTTATTCCGTGAGATGCTGGCGCTGGGCTGTCAGTTTATTTCCCCCAGCCAGCATGTGGCTGACGCTTTCAATAGCCTGTACGGTCCAGGGCGTTGCCGGATTATCAATAATGGCATTGATATGGCAACTGAAGCGATTCTGGCGGACTTGCCTCCGGTGCGCGAAACCCAGGGCAAGCCGAAAATCGCGGTGGTGGCGCATGATCTGCGTTACGACGGCAAAACTAACCAGCAACTGGTACGCGAGATGATGGCGCTGGGCGACAAAATTGAACTGCATACCTTTGGTAAGTTCTCGCCGTTCACCGCTGGCAACGTGGTTAATCACGGCTTTGAAACCGACAAACGTAAGCTGATGAGCGCGCTCAATCAGATGGATGCGCTGGTATTCAGTTCTCGCGTCGATAACTACCCGCTGATTTTGTGTGAGGCGCTATCGATTGGCGTGCCGGTGATTGCCACCCATAGCGATGCGGCGCGGGAAGTGTTGCAAAAATCCGGCGGTAAAACCGTCAGCGAAGAAGAGGTGCTGCAACTGGTGCAGTTAAGCAAACCGGAAATCGCGCAGGCGATATTTGGTACCACGCTGGCTGAGTTCAGCCAACGCAGCCGCGCCGCCTACAGTGGACAACAGATGCTGGAGGAGTATGTCAACTTCTATCAGAATCTGTAGCTACCTGTTGCTGCCGCTGATTTATCTGCTGGTTAACGTCAAAATCGCCCAGCTTGGCGAAAGTTTCCCCATCACCATCGTCACTTTTTTACCTGTCTTGTTACTGCTGTTTTTAGAACGCATCAGCGTTAAAAAATTGATGATTGCCTTAGGGATTGGCGCGGGACTCACGGCGTTTAACTATCTGTTTGGTCAGTCGCTGGATGCCAGTAAATACGTCACTTCAACTATGCTGTTTGTCTATATTGTGATCATTATTGGCATGGTGTGGAGTATTCGTTTTAAAACAATTTCGCCACACAACCATCGCAAGATATTACGTTTCTTTTATCTGGTGGTCGGGCTGGTGGTGGCGCTGGCGGCGGTGGAGATGGCACAAATTATCCTCACCGGTGGCAGCAGTATTATGGAGTCGATTTCGAAATATCTGATTTACAGCAACAGCTATGTGCTGAATTTCATTAAATTCGGCGGCAAGCGCACGACAGCACTTTATTTCGAACCGGCATTTTTCGCTCTGGCATTAATCTCAATTTGGCTCAGCATCAAACAGTTTGGTATCAAAACGCCTAAAACAGATGCTATGATTCTCGCAGGGATAATATTATCCGGATCGTTTTCAGGGGTTATGACCTTTATCCTGTTTTATTTGCTGGAGTGGGCATTTCAATATCTGAATAAAGAGGCGATTAAGAAAAAGTTACCGTTAGCATTGATTTCTCTGGCTGTATTCCTGGTTGGTGTGGTAATCGCGTTTCCTTATATTTCCACCCGTCTGGGCGATTTAGGTACGGAAGGATCGTCATCATATTATCGTATTGTCGGTCCGCTGGTGATGGTCGGTTATTCTTTGACCCATATTGACGGTGTAGTCAGATTTGGCTCACTTTATGAATATGTCGCATCATTCGGAATATTTAACGGTGCGGATGTCGGAAAAACCATAGACAATGGTTTGTATCTGCTGATTATTTATTTTTCCTGGTTCGCGGTGTTTTTATCACTGTGGTACATGGGGAAAGTGATAAAAATGATGATCAACGCTTTTGGTGATAACCGCAATTTTCGCGTGCAATTATATCTTTTTACTCCGGTATCGCTGTTTTTTACCGGTTCGATATTTAGCCCGGAATATGCATTTTTAATCGTCTGTCCGTTTATTTTGCGAAAAGCGTTAAATATTACGAGGTAAGAATAAGAACATGTTGCTTAGCATAATCACTGTCGCGTTTCGTAACCTCGAAGGGATAGTCAAAACACATGCCTCGCTGGCGCATCTGGCGCAGGTGGAAGATATCAGCTTCGAATGGATTGTTGTCGATGGCGGTTCCAACGACGGCACCCGTGAGTATCTGGAAAATCTCAATGGTATCTTTAACCTACGCTTTGTCAGCGAGCCAGATAACGGTATCTACGACGCCATGAACAAAGGCATTGCGATGGCACAAGGCAAGTTCGCGTTGTTTCTCAATTCGGGCGATATTTTTCATCAGAATGCCGCAAATTTTGTCCGTAAGTTAAAAATGCAAAAAGATAACGTGATGATCACCGGCGATGCGCTGCTGGATTTTGGCGACGGGCATAAAATTAAACGTAGCGCCAAACCGGGCTGGTATATTTATCACAGCCTGCCCGCCAGTCATCAGGCGATATTTTTCCCTGTATCCGGCTTGAAAAAATGGCGTTATGACCTGGAATATAAAGTTTCTTCCGACTACGCGCTGGCAGCCAAAATGTATAAAGCCGGTTATGCATTTAAAAAACTCAATGGCCTGGTGTCTGAATTTTCCATGGGTGGGGTATCTACCACCAATAATATGGAATTGTGTGCTGACGCGAAAAAAGTCCAACGACAAATATTACATGTGCCTGGCTTTTGGGCTGAATTATCCTGGCATTTACGCCAACGTACTACCTCAAAGACGAAAGCCTTATATAACAAAGTCTGAATATAAGGAAAACCAATGCAAGATTTAAGCGGTTTCTCGGTGCCGAAAGGGTTCCGGGGCGGCAACGCTATTAAAGTGCAATTATGGTGGGCAGTACAGGCAACAATATTTGCCTGGTCGCCACAAGTATTGTATCGCTGGCGGGCTTTTTTATTACGTTTATTCGGAGCAAAAATAGGAAAAAACGTAGTTATTCGTCCGTCAGTAAAAATTACCTATCCGTGGAAATTAACCTTAGGTGATTACGCGTGGGTCGGCGATGACGTCAATTTATATACCCTCGGTGAAATAACCATTGGCGCACATTCGGTGATATCGCAAAAAAGTTATTTATGCACCGGTAGCCACGACCATGCAAGTCAACATTTCACCATTAACGCCACGCCTATTGTGATTGGCGAGAAATGCTGGCTGGCAACCGATGTCTTTGTTGCCCCAGGCGTCACAATCGGCGACGGCACCGTCGTGGGTGCACGAAGCAGTGTTTTTAAATCGCTTCCGGCAAATGTGGTTTGCCGGGGGAATCCCGCAGTGGTGATACGCGAACGCGTTGAAACTGAATAAATTCAAAAATACAGAGGAATAATACATGTCAAAAGTCGCTCTCATCACCGGTGTAACCGGACAAGACGGTTCTTACCTGGCAGAGTTTCTGCTGGAAAAAGGTTACGAGGTGCATGGTATTAAGCGTCGCGCATCGTCATTCAACACCGAGCGCGTGGATCACATTTATCAGGATCCGCACACCTGCAACCCGAAATTCCATCTGCATTATGGCGACCTGAGTGATACCTCTAACCTGACGCGCATTTTGCGTGAAGTACAGCCGGATGAAGTGTACAACCTGGGCGCAATGAGCCACGTTGCGGTCTCTTTTGAGTCACCAGAATATACCGCTGACGTCGACGCGATGGGTACGCTGCGCCTGCTGGAGGCGATCCGCTTCCTCGGTCTGGAAAAGAAAACTCGTTTCTATCAGGCTTCCACCTCTGAACTGTATGGTCTGGTGCAGGAAATTCCGCAGAAAGAGACCACGCCGTTCTACCCGCGATCTCCGTATGCGGTCGCCAAACTGTACGCCTACTGGATCACCGTTAACTACCGTGAATCCTACGGCATGTACGCCTGTAACGGAATTCTCTTCAACCATGAATCCCCGCGCCGCGGCGAAACCTTCGTTACCCGCAAAATCACCCGCGCAATCGCCAACATCGCCCAGGGGCTGGAGTCGTGCCTGTACCTCGGCAATATGGATTCCCTGCGTGACTGGGGCCACGCCAAAGACTACGTAAAAATGCAGTGGATGATGCTGCAGCAGGAACAGCCGGAAGATTTCGTTATCGCGACCGGCGTTCAGTACTCCGTGCGTCAGTTCGTGGAAATGGCGGCAGCACAGCTGGGCATCAAACTGCGCTTTGAAGGCACGGGCGTTGAAGAGAAGGGCATTGTGGTTTCCGTCACCGGGCATGACGCGCCGGGCGTTAAACCGGGTGATGTGATTATCGCTGTTGACCCGCGTTACTTCCGTCCGGCTGAAGTTGAAACGCTGCTCGGCGACCCGACCAAAGCGCACGAAAAACTGGGCTGGAAACCGGAAATCACCCTCAGAGAGATGGTGTCTGAAATGGTGGCTAATGACCTCGAAGCGGCGAAAAAACACTCTCTGCTGAAATCTCACGGCTACGACGTGGCGATCGCGCTGGAGTCATAAGCATGAGTAAACAACGAGTTTTTATTGCTGGTCATCGCGGGATGGTCGGTTCCGCCATCAGGCGGCAGCTCGAACAGCGCGGTGATGTGGAACTGGTATTACGCACCCGCGACGAGCTGAACCTGCTGGACAGCCGCGCCGTGCATGATTTCTTTGCCAGCGAACGTATTGACCAGGTCTATCTGGCGGCGGCGAAAGTGGGCGGCATTGTTGCCAACAACACCTATCCGGCGGATTTCATCTACCAGAACATGATGATTGAGAGCAACATCATTCACGCCGCGCATCAGAACGACGTGAACAAACTGCTGTTTCTCGGATCGTCCTGCATCTACCCGAAACTGGCAAAACAGCCGATGGCAGAAAGCGAGTTGTTGCAGGGCACGCTGGAGCCGACTAACGAGCCTTATGCTATTGCCAAAATCGCCGGGATCAAACTGTGCGAATCATACAACCGCCAGTACGGACGCGATTACCGCTCAGTCATGCCGACCAACCTGTACGGGCCACACGACAACTTCCACCCGAGTAATTCGCATGTGATCCCAGCATTGCTGCGTCGCTTCCACGAGGCGACGGCACAGAATGCGCCGGACGTGGTGGTATGGGGCAGCGGTACACCGATGCGCGAATTTCTGCACGTCGATGATATGGCGGCGGCGAGCATTCATGTCATGGAGCTGGCGCATGAAGTCTGGCTGGAGAACACCCAGCCGATGTTGTCGCACATTAACGTCGGCACGGGCGTTGACTGCACTATCCGCGAGCTGGCGCAAACCATCGCCAAAGTGGTGGGTTACAAAGGCCGGGTGGTTTTTGATGCCAGCAAACCGGATGGCACGCCGCGCAAACTGCTGGATGTGACGCGCCTGCATCAGCTTGGCTGGTATCACGAAATCTCACTGGAAGCGGGGCTTGCCAGCATTTACCAGTGGTTCCTTGAGAATCAAGACCGCTTTCGGGGGTAATGATGTTTTTACGTCAGGAAGACTTTGCCACGGTAGTGCGCTCCACTCCGCTTGTCTCTCTCGACTTTATTGTCGAGAACAGTCGCGGCGAGTTTCTGCTTGGCAAAAGAACCAACCGCCCGGCGCAGGGTTACTGGTTTGTGCCGGGAGGGCGCGTGCAGAAAGACGAAACGCTGGAAGCCGCATTTGAGCGGCTGACGATGGCGGAACTGGGGCTGCGTTTGCCGATAACAGCAGGCCAGTTTTACGGTGTCTGGCAGCACTTTTATGACGATAACTTCTCTGGCACGGATTTCACCACTCACTATGTGGTGCTCGGTTTTCGCTTCAGAGTATCGGAAGAAGAGCTGTTACTGCCGGATGAGCAGCATGACGATTACCGCTGGCTGACGTCGGACGCGCTGCTCGCCAGTGATAATGTTCATGCTAACAGCCGCGCCTATTTTCTCGCTGAGAAGCGTACCGGAGTACCCGGATTATGAAAATACTGGTCTACGGCATTAACTACTCGCCGGAGTTAACCGGCATCGGCAAATACACCGGCGAGATGGTGGAATGGCTGGCGGCACAAGGTCATGAGGTGCGGGTCATTACCGCACCGCCTTACTACCCGCAATGGCAGGTGGGCGAGAACTATTCCGCCTGGCGCTACAAACGAGAAGAGGGGGCCGCCACGGTGTGGCGCTGCCCGCTGTATGTGCCAAAACAGCCGAGCACCCTGAAACGCCTGTTGCATCTGGGCAGTTTTGCCGTCAGCAGTTTCTTTCCGCTGATGGCGCAACGTCGCTGGAAGCCGGATCGCATTATTGGCGTGGTGCCAACGCTGTTTTGCGCGCCGGGAATGCGCCTGCTGGCGAAACTCTCTGGTGCGCGTACCGTGCTGCATATTCAGGATTACGAAGTGGACGCCATGCTGGGGCTGGGCCTTGCCGGAAAAGGCAAAGGCGGCAAAGTGGCACAGCTGGCAACGGCGTTCGAACGTAGCGGACTGCATAACGTCGATAACGTCTCCACGATTTCGCGTTCGATGATGAATAAAGCCATCGAAAAAGGCGTGGCGGCGGAAAACGTCATCTTCTTCCCCAACTGGTCGGAAATTGCCCGTTTTCAGCATGTTGCAGATGCCGATGTTGATGCCCTTCGTAACCAGCTTGACCTGCCGGATAACAAAAAAATCATTCTTTACTCCGGCAATATTGGTGAAAAGCAGGGGCTGGAAAACGTTATTGAAGCTGCCGATCGTCTGCGCGATGAACCGCTGATTTTTGCCATTGTCGGGCAGGGCGGCGGCAAAGCGCGGCTGGAAAAAATGGCGCAGCAGCGTGGACTGCGCAACATGCAATTTTTCCCGCTGCAATCGTATGACGCTTTACCCGCACTGCTGAAGATGGGCGATTGCCATCTGGTGGTGCAAAAACGCGGCGCGGCAGATGCCGTATTGCCGTCGAAACTGACCAATATTCTGGCAGTAGGCGGTAACGCGGTGATTACTGCTGAAGCCTACACAGAACTGGGGCAGCTTTGCGAAACCTTTCCGGGCATTGCGGTTTGCGTTGAACCGGAATCGGTCGAGGCGCTGGTGGCGGGGATCCGTCAGGCGCTCCTGCTGCCCAAACACAACACGGTGGCACGTGAATATGCCGAACGCACGCTCGATAAAGAGAACGTGTTACGTCAATTTATAAATGATATTCGGGGATAATTATGGCGCAGTCGAAACTCTATCCAGTTGTGATGGCAGGTGGCTCCGGTAGCCGCTTATGGCCGCTTTCCCGCGTACTTTATCCCAAGCAGTTTTTATGCCTGAAAGGCGATCTCACCATGCTGCAAACCACCATCTGCCGCCTGAACGGCGTGGAGTGCGAAAGCCCGGTGGTGATTTGCAATGAGCAGCACCGCTTTATTGTCGCGGAACAGCTGCGTCAACTGAACAAACTTACCGAGAACATTATTCTCGAACCGGCAGGGCGAAACACGGCACCTGCCATTGCGCTGGCGGCGCTGGCGGCAAAACGTCATAGCCCGGAGAGCGACCCGTTAATGCTGGTATTGGCGGCGGATCATGTGATTGCCGATGAAGACGCGTTCCGTGCCGCCGTGCGTAATGCCATGCCATATGCCGAAGCGGGCAAGCTGGTGACCTTCGGCATTGTGCCGGATCTACCAGAAACCGGTTATGGCTATATTCGTCGCGGTGAAGTGTCTGCGGGTGAGCAGGATATGGTGGCCTTTGAAGTGGCGCAGTTTGTCGAAAAACCGAATCTGGAAACCGCTCAGGCCTATGTGGCAAGCGGCGAATATTACTGGAACAGCGGTATGTTCCTGTTCCGCGCCGGACGCTATCTCGAAGAACTGAAAAAATATCGCCCGGATATCCTCGATGCCTGTGAAAAAGCGATGAGCGCCGTCGATCCGGATCTCAATTTTATTCGCGTGGATGAAGAAGCGTTTCTCGCCTGCCCGGAAGAGTCGGTGGATTACGCGGTCATGGAACGTACGGCAGATGCTGTTGTGGTGCCGATGGATGCGGGCTGGAGCGATGTTGGCTCCTGGTCTTCATTATGGGAGATCAGCGCCCACACCGCCGAGGGCAACGTTTGCCACGGCGATGTGATTAATCACAAAACTGAAAACAGCTATGTGTATGCTGAATCTGGCCTGGTCACCACCGTCGGGGTGAAAGATCTGGTAGTGGTGCAGACCAAAGATGCGGTGCTGATTGCCGACCGTAACGCGGTACAGGATGTGAAAAAAGTGGTCGAGCAGATCAAAGCCGATGGTCGCCATGAGCATCGGGTGCATCGCGAAGTGTATCGTCCGTGGGGCAAATATGACTCTATCGACGCGGGCGACCGCTACCAGGTGAAACGCATCACCGTGAAACCGGGCGAGGGCTTGTCGGTACAGATGCACCATCACCGCGCGGAACACTGGGTGGTTGTCGCGGGAACGGCAAAAGTCACCATTGATGGTGATATCAAACTGCTTGGTGAAAACGAGTCCATTTATATTCCGCTGGGGGCGACGCATTGCCTGGAAAACCCGGGGAAAATTCCGCTCGATTTAATTGAAGTGCGCTCCGGCTCTTATCTCGAAGAGGATGATGTGGTGCGTTTCGCGGATCGCTACGGACGGGTGTAAACGTCGCATCAGGCAATGAATGCGAAACCGCGGTGTAAATAACGACAAAAATAAAATTGGCCGCTTCGGTCAGGGCCAACTATTGCCTGAAAAAGGGTAACGATATGAAAAAATTAACCTGCTTTAAAGCCTATGATATTCGCGGGAAATTAGGCGAAGAACTGAATGAAGATATCGCCTGGCGCATTGGTCGCGCCTATGGCGAATTTCTCAAACCGAAAACCATTGTGTTAGGCGGTGATGTCCGCCTCACCAGCGAAACCTTAAAACTGGCGCTGGCGAAAGGTTTACAGGATGCGGGCGTTGACGTGCTGGATATTGGTATGTCCGGCACCGAAGAGATCTATTTCGCCACGTTCCATCTCGGCGTGGATGGCGGCATTGAAGTTACCGCCAGCCATAATCCGATGGATTATAACGGCATGAAGCTGGTTCGCGAGGGGGCTCGCCCGATCAGCGGAGATACCGGACTGCGCGACGTCCAGCGTCTGGCTGAAGCCAACGACTTTCCTCCCGTCGATGAAACCAAACGCGGTCGCTATCAGCAAATCAACCTGCGTGACGCTTACGTTGATCACCTGTTCGGTTATATCAATGTCAAAAACCTCACGCCGCTCAAGCTGGTGATCAACTCCGGGAACGGCGCAGCGGGTCCGGTGGTGGACGCCATTGAAGCCCGCTTTAAAGCCCTCGGCGCGCCCGTGGAATTAATCAAAGTGCACAACACGCCGGACGGCAATTTCCCCAACGGTATTCCTAACCCACTACTGCCGGAATGCCGCGACGACACCCGCAATGCGGTCATCAAACACGGCGCGGATATGGGCATTGCTTTTGATGGCGATTTTGACCGCTGTTTCCTGTTTGACGAAAAAGGGCAGTTTATTGAGGGCTACTACATTGTCGGCCTGTTGGCAGAAGCATTCCTCGAAAAAAATCCCGGCGCGAAGATCATCCACGATCCACGTCTCTCCTGGAACACCGTTGATGTGGTGACTGCCGCAGGTGGCACGCCGGTAATGTCGAAAACCGGACACGCCTTTATTAAAGAACGTATGCGCAAGGAAGACGCCATCTATGGTGGCGAAATGAGCGCCCACCATTACTTCCGTGATTTCGCTTACTGCGACAGCGGCATGATCCCGTGGCTGCTGGTCGCCGAACTGGTGTGCCTGAAAGATAAAACGCTGGGCGAACTGGTACGCGACCGGATGGCGGCGTTTCCGGCAAGCGGTGAGATCAACAGCAAACTGGCGCAACCCGTTGAGGCGATTAACCGCGTGGAACAGCATTTTAGCCGTGAGGCGCTGGCGGTGGATCGCACCGATGGCATCAGCATGACCTTTGCCGACTGGCGCTTTAACCTGCGCACCTCCAATACCGAACCGGTGGTGCGCCTGAATGTGGAATCGCGCGGTGATGTGCCGCTGATGGAAGCGCGAACGCGAACTCTGCTGACGTTGCTGAACGAGTAATGTCGGATCTTCCCTTACCCCACTGCGGGTAAGGGGCTAATAACAGGAACAACGATGACAAATCTAAAAAAGCGCGAGCGAGCGAAAACCAATGCATCGTTAATCTCTATGGTGCAACGCTTTTCAGATATCACCATCATGTTTGCCGGACTATGGCTGGTTTGCGAAGTCAGCGGACTGTCATTCCTCTACATGCACCTGTTGGTGGCGCTGATTACGCTGGTGGTGTTCCAGATGCTGGGCGGCATCACCGATTTTTATCGCTCATGGCGCGGTGTTCGGGCAGCGACAGAATTTGCCCTGTTGCTACAAAACTGGACCTTAAGCGTGATTTTCAGCGCCGGACTGGTGGCGTTCAACAATGATTTCGACACGCAACTGAAAATCTGGCTGGCGTGGTATGCGCTGACCAGCATCGGACTGGTGGTTTGCCGTTCGTGTATTCGCATTGGGGCGGGCTGGCTGCGTAATCATGGCTATAACAAGCGCATGGTCGCGGTGGCGGGGGATTTAGCCGCCGGGCAAATGCTGATGGAGAGCTTCCGTAACCAGCCGTGGTTAGGGTTTGAAGTGGTGGGCGTTTACCACGACCCGAAACCGGGCGGCGTTTCTAACGACTGGGCGGGTAACCTGCAACAGCTGGTCGAGGACGCGAAAGCGGGCAAGATTCATAACGTCTATATCGCGATGCAAATGTGCGACGGCGCGCGAGTGAAAAAACTGGTCCATCAACTGGCGGACACCACCTGTTCGGTGCTGCTGATCCCCGACGTCTTTACCTTCAACATTCTCCATTCACGCCTCGAAGAGATGAACGGCGTACCGGTGGTGCCGCTTTACGACACGCCGCTTTCCGGGGTTAACCGCCTGCTCAAACGTGCGGAAGACATTGTGCTGGCGACGCTTATTCTGCTGCTGATCTCCCCGGTGCTGTGCTGTATTGCGCTGGCGGTGAAACTCAGTTCACCAGGGCCGGTTATTTTCCGCCAGACTCGCTACGGCATGGATGGCAAGCCGATCAAAGTGTGGAAGTTCCGTTCCATGAAAGTGATGGAGAACGACAAAGTGGTGACCCAGGCGACGCAGAACGATCCGCGCGTCACCAAAGTGGGGAACTTTCTGCGCCGTACCTCGCTGGATGAATTGCCGCAGTTTATCAATGTGCTGACCGGGGGGATGTCGATTGTCGGTCCACGTCCGCACGCAGTAGCGCATAACGAACAGTATCGACAGCTCATTGAAGGCTACATGCTGCGCCATAAGGTGAAACCGGGCATTACCGGCTGGGCGCAGATTAACGGCTGGCGCGGCGAAACCGACACGCTGGAGAAAATGGAAAAACGCGTCGAGTTCGACCTTGAGTACATCCGCGAATGGAGCGTCTGGTTCGATATCAAAATCGTTTTCCTGACGGTGTTCAAAGGTTTCGTTAACAAAGCGGCATATTGATATGAGCTTACGTGAAAAAACCATCAGCGGCGCGAAGTGGTCGGCGATTGCCACGGTGATCATCATCGGCCTCGGGCTGGTGCAGATGACCGTACTGGCGCGGATTATCGACAACCACCAGTTCGGCCTGCTTACCGTGTCGCTGGTGATTATCGCGCTGGCAGATACGCTTTCTGACTTCGGTATCGCTAACTCGATTATTCAGCGAAAAGAAATCAGTCACCTTGAACTCACCACGTTGTACTGGCTGAACGTCGGGCTGGGGATCGTGGTGTGCGTGGCGGTGTTTTTGTTGAGTGATCTCATCGGCGACGTGCTGAATAACCCGGACCTGGCACCGTTGATTAAAACATTATCGCTGGCGTTTGTGGTAATCCCCCACGGGCAACAGTTCCGCGCGTTGATGCAAAAAGAGCTGGAGTTCAACAAAATCGGCATGATCGAAACCAGCGCGGTGCTGGCGGGCTTCACTTGTACGGTGGTTAGCGCCCATTTCTGGCCGCTGGCGATGACCGCGATCCTCGGTTATCTGGTCAATAGTGCGGTGAGAACGCTGCTGTTTGGCTACTTTGGCCGCAAAATTTATCGCCCCGGTCTGCATTTCTCGCTGGCGTCGGTGGCACCGAACTTACGCTTTGGTGCCTGGCTGACGGCGGACAGCATCATCAACTATCTCAATACCAACCTTTCAACGCTCGTGCTGGCGCGTATTCTCGGCGCGGGCGTGGCAGGGGGATACAACCTGGCGTACAACGTGGCCGTTGTGCCACCGATGAAGCTGAACCCAATCATCACCCGCGTGTTGTTTCCGGCATTCGCCAAAATTCAGGACGATACCGAAAAGCTGCGTGTTAACTTCTACAAGCTGCTGTCGGTAGTGGGGATTATCAACTTTCCGGCGCTGCTCGGGCTAATGGTGGTGTCGAATAACTTTGTACCGCTGGTCTTTGGTGAGAAGTGGAACAGCATTATTCCGGTGCTGCAATTGCTGTGTGTGGTGGGTCTGCTGCGCTCCGTAGGTAACCCGATTGGTTCGCTGCTGATGGCGAAAGCGCGGGTCGATATCAGCTTTAAATTCAACGTATTCAAAACATTTCTGTTTATTCCGGCGATTGTTATAGGTGGGCAGATGGCGGGCGCGATCGGCGTCACGCTTGGCTTCCTGCTGGTGCAAATTATCAACACCATTCTGAGTTACTTCGTGATGATTAAACCGGTTCTTGGTTCCAGTTATCGCCAGTACATCCTGAGTTTATGGCTGCCGTTTTATCTCTCGCTGCCGACGCTGGTGGTCAGTTATGCGCTGGGCATTGTGCTGAAAGGGCAACTGGCGCTGGGGATGCTGCTGGCGGTGCAAATAGCCACGGGGGTGCTGGCGTTTGTGGTGATGATTGTGCTGTCGCGCCATCCGCTGGTGGTGGAAGTGAAGCGTCAGTTTTGTCGCAGCGAAAAAATGAAAATGCTTTTACGGGCGGGGTGAGTTGCTGTTTTCGGTTCCGACAACGGTTGCCGGATGCGGCGTAAAACGCCTTATCCGTCCTACGGTTCTGTGCTCGGGACCTGTAGGCCTGATAAGACGCGTCAGCGTCGCATCAGGCACTGAATGCCGGATGCGGCGTGAACGCCTTATCCGTCCTACGGTTCTGTGCTCGGGTCTTGTAGGCCTGATAAGACGCGTCAGCGTCGCATCAGGCAAAAAGCGGCAACGAACAAAACAAACGCAGCCTCACCTGGCATCAAATTTATGAGGAAAAAATGAAATTACTTATTCTGGGCAACCACACTTGCGGCAATCGTGGCGACAGCGCCATCCTGCGCGGCTTACTTGATGCCATCAACATTCTCAATCCACACGCCGAAGTGGATGTGATGAGCCGCTATCCGGTCAGTTCTTCCTGGCTGCTCAACCGCCCGGTAATGGGCGATCCGCTGTTCCTGCAAATGAAACAACACAACAGCGCGGCGGGCGTTGTCGGGCGCGTTAAAAAAGTCCTCCGTCGCCGCTACCAGCATCAGGTATTGCTCTCACGCGTCACCGACACTGGCAAGCTGCGCAATATCGCCATCGCCCAGGGATTCACCGACTTCGTGCGCCTGCTGTCAGGTTACGACGCCATTATCCAGGTCGGCGGATCGTTTTTTGTCGATCTCTATGGCGTGCCGCAGTTTGAACATGCACTTTGCACGTTTATGGCGAAAAAGCCGCTGTTTATGATTGGTCACAGTGTTGGCCCGTTCCAGGATGAGCAATTTAACCAACTGGCGAACTACGTTTTTGGTCACTGCGACGCGCTGATCCTGCGCGAATCGGTCAGCTTTGATCTGATGAAACGCAGCAATATCACCACCGCAAAAGTGGAACATGGCGTCGATACCGCGTGGCTGGTCGATCACCACACAGAAGACTTCACCGCCAGCTATGCCGTTCAACACTGGCTGGACGTTGCCGCACAACAGAAAACGGTGGCCATTACCCTGCGCGAACTGGCACCGTTTGACAAACGTCTCGGCACCACTCAACAAGCGTATGAAAAAGCCTTTGCCGGGGTGGTCAATCGCATTCTCGATGAAGGGTATCAGGTGATTGCGCTCTCCACCTGTACGGGCATTGACAGCTATAACAAAGACGACCGCATGGTGGCGCTCAACCTGCGCCAGCACATCAGCGATCCTGCCCGTTACCACGTAGTGATGGATGAACTCAACGATCTGGAAATGGGCAAAATTCTGGGGGCCTGTGAACTCACCGTCGGTACGCGCCTGCACTCTGCCATTATCTCGATGAATTTTGCCACTCCGGCAATTGCCATCAACTACGAACATAAATCCGCCGGGATTATGCAGCAGCTGGGACTACCGGAGATGGCAATTGATATCCGTCATTTATTAGACGGCAGCCTGCAAGCGATGGTTGCGGATACCTTAGGCCAGCTTCCGGCGCTGAATGCGCGACTTAGTGAAGCCGTCAGTCGTGAGCGTCAGACAGGAATGCAGATGGTGCAGTCTGTGCTTGAGCGCATCGGGGAGGTGAAATGAAGGTCGGCTTCTTTTTACTGAAATTCCCGCTGTCGTCAGAAACCTTCGTCCTTAACCAAATTACCGCGTTTATTGATATGGGATTTGAGGTAGAGATTCTCGCGCTGCAAAAAGGCGACACACAAAACACCCACGCGGCATGGACGAAATACAACCTTGCTGCCAGAACCCGCTGGTTACAGGACGAACCTACGGGCAAAGTGGCGAAACTGCGCCACCGAGCCAGCCAGACCTTGCGCGGCATTCATCGTAAAAATACCTGGCAGGCGCTCAACCTCAAACGCTATGGTGCCGAGTCGCGGAACCTGATTTTGTCTGCCATTTGCGGCCAGGTCGCAACACCGTTTCGCGCCGATGTGTTCATCGCTCATTTTGGTCCCGCGGGGGTAACCGCAGCAAAACTCCGCGAACTGGGTGTCATTCGCGGCAAAATTGCCACTATCTTCCACGGTATTGATATCTCCAGTCGGGAAGTGCTCAACCACTACACTCCCGAATATCAGCAACTGTTTCGCCGTGGCGACCTGATGTTACCGATAAGCGATCTGTGGGCCGGAAGGCTGCAAAAAATGGGCTGCCCGAGGGAAAAAATCGCCGTATCGCGCATGGGCGTAGATATGACGCGCTTTAGCCCGCGTCCCGTGAAAGCGCCCGCAACGCCGCTGGAGATTATTTCCGTCGCACGCTTAACCGAGAAAAAAGGCCTGCATGTGGCGATCGAAGCCTGCCGTCAGTTGAAAGAGCAGGGCGTGGCATTTCGCTATCGCATCCTCGGCATTGGCCCGTGGGAAAGACGCCTGCGCACCCTCATCGAACAATATCAACTGGAAGATGTGGTGGAGATGCCGGGCTTTAAACCGAGCCATGAAGTGAAAGCGATGCTCGACGACGCGGATGTCTTCCTGTTGCCATCGGTTACAGGTGCGGATGGTGATATGGAAGGTATTCCGGTGGCGCTAATGGAAGCGATGGCGGTCGGTATTCCGGTGGTTTCTACTCTGCATAGTGGAATACCGGAACTGGTGGAGGCTGACAAATCCGGCTGGCTGGTGCCTGAGAACGATGCTCGCGCACTGGCGCAACGACTGGCGGCGTTTAGCCAACTGGACACCGACGAATTGGCTCCGGTCGTCAAACGCGCGCGCGAAAAAGTTGAACACGATTTTAACCAGCAGGTGATCAATCGAGAACTCGCCAGCTTGCTGCAGGCTTTATAGAGGAGAACGCATGCCATTTAAAAAACTCTCCCGACGCACGTTCCTGACGGCAAGCTCGGCGCTTGCCTTCCTCCATACCCCTTTCGCCCGCGCGCTTCCCGCCCGACAAAGCGTTAACATTAACGACTACAACCCACACGACTGGATCGCCTCATTTAAACAAGCCTTCAGCGAAGGGCAAACAGTCGTCGTGCCTGCCGGATTGGTTTGTGACAATATCAACACCGGCATCTTTATCCCTCCCGGTAAAACGTTACACATTCTTGGAAGCTTGCGCGGCAACGGCAGAGGGCGATTTGTCTTACAGGACGGCAGCCAGGTGACAGGGGAGGATGGCGGCAGTATGCATAACATCACCCTGGATGTGCGTGGTTCTGACTGCACCATCAAAGGGCTGGCTATGAGCGGCTTTGGCCCGGTGACGCAGATTTATATCGGCGGCAAAAACAAACGGGTCATGCGCAACCTGATCATCGATAACCTGACCGTTAGCCACGCTAATTACGCCATCTTACGCCAGGGATTTCATAACCAGATTATCGGTGCCAACATCACCAATTGTAAGTTCAGCGACTTACAAGGCGACGCCATTGAATGGAACGTGGCAATTAACGACCGTGATATTTTGATATCTGACCATGTCATCGAGCGCATCAACTGTACCAACGGCAAAATCAACTGGGGCATCGGCATAGGCCTTGCGGGAAGCACTTATGATAACAACTACCCGGAAGACCAGGCAGTGAAAAACTTTGTCGTGGCGAATATCACGGGATCGGATTGTCGGCAGTTGATACATGTTGAAAATGGTAAACATTTTGTTATTCGTAATATCAAAGCCCGCAATATCACGCCGGATTTCAGTAAGAAAGCGGGCATTGATAACGCGACAGTCGCTATTTACGGTTGTGACAATTTCGTGATTGATAATATTGAAATGATTAATAGCGCCGGGATGTTAATCGGCTATGGGGTAATTAAAGGCAAATATCTCTCGATACCGCAAAATTTCCGGGTGAATGATATTCAACTGGATAATACTCATCTTGCTTATAAATTGCGCGGCATTCAAATCTCCGCCGGGAATGCTGTTTCCTTTGTGGCGCTAACTAACATTGAGATGAAGCGTGCGTCGCTGGAGTTACACAACAAACCGCAACATTTTTTTATGCGAAATATCAATGTGATGCAGGAATCCTCAGTTGGACCCGCATTGAGCATGAACTTTGACATGCGCAAAGACGTTCGTGGTGTTTTTATGGCGAAAAAAGAAACACTGCTGTCTCTTGCAAATGTTCATGCGGTGAATGAAAAAGGACAAAGCTCCGTCGATATCGACAGGATTAATCACCATATTGTTAATGTGGAGAAGATTAACTTTAGATTGCCGGAACTGAGGGAGTAGATTTGCGACCATTCCTGGAAAAATGGAGTCATACTTAGGAACAATGCTACTGCAATCCACAACGAAGCGGCGTAACATCACAAGTAATTCAGTAATCAATTCAGGGTAATTGATGCTGGCGAAAAAAATCGAACAAGCTATAATTCAGCAACCATTTTACAGGTGGATGAAATAATGACGAATTTAAAAGCAGTTATTCCTGTAGCGGGTCTCGGGATGCATATGTTGCCTGCCACTAAGGCGATACCCAAAGAGATGCTACCAATCGTCGACAAGCCAATGATTCAGTACATTGTTGACGAGATTGTGGCTGCAGGGATCAAAGAAATCCTCCTGGTAACTCACGCGTCCAAGAACGCGGTCGAAAACCACTTCGACACCTCTTATGAGTTAGAATCACTCCTTGAGCAACGCGTGAAGCGTCAACTGCTGGCGGAAGTACAGTCCATCTGTCCGCCGGGCGTGACCATTATGAACGTGCGTCAGGGCGAACCTTTAGGTTTAGGCCACTCCATTTTGTGTGCGCGACCTGCCATTGGTGACAACCCATTTGTCGTGGTACTGCCAGACGTTGTGATCGACGATGCCAGCGCCGACCCGCTACGTTACAACCTTGCTGCCATGATTGCACGTTTCAACGAAACGGGCCGCAGCCAGGTGCTGGCAAAACGTATGCCGGGTGACCTCTCTGAATACTCCGTCATCCAGACTAAAGAGCCGCTGGACCGTGAGGGTAAAGTCAGCCGCATTGTTGAATTTATCGAAAAACCGGATCAGCCGCAGACGCTGGACTCAGACATCATGGCCGTAGGTCGCTATGTGCTTTCTGCCGATATTTGGCCGGAACTGGAACGTACTCAGCCTGGTGCATGGGGACGTATTCAGCTGACTGATGCTATTGCCGAGCTGGCGAAAAAACAATCCGTTGATGCAATGCTGATGACCGGCGACAGTTACGACTGCGGCAAAAAAATGGGCTATATGCAGGCGTTTGTGAAGTATGGCCTACGCAACCTGAAAGAAGGGGCGAAGTTCCGTAAAGGTATTGAGAAGCTGTTAAGCGAATAATGAAAATCTGACCGGATGTAACGGTTGATAAGAAAATTATAACGGCAGTGAAAATTCGCAGCAAGAGTAATTTGTTGCGAATCTTCCTGCCGTTGTTTTATATAAACCATCAGAATAACAACGAGTTAGCAGTAGGGTTTTATTCAAAGTTTTCCAGGATTTTCCTTGTTTCCAGAGCGGATTGGTAAGACAATTAGCGTTTGAATTTTTCGGGTTTAGCGCGAGTGGGTAACGCTCGTCACATCATAGGCATGCATGCAGTGCTCTGGTAGCTGTAAAGCCAGGGGCGGTAGCGTGCATTAATACCTCTATTAATCAAACTGAGAGCCGCTTATTTCACAGCATGCTCTGAAGTAATATGGAATAAATTAAGTGAAAATACTTGTTACTGGTGGCGCAGGATTTATTGGTTCAGCTGTAGTTCGTCACATTATAAATAATACGCAGGATAGTGTTGTTAATGTCGATAAATTAACGTACGCCGGAAACCGGGAATCACTTGCTGATGTTTCTGATTCTGAACGCTATGTTTTTGAACATGCGGATATTTGCGATGCACCTGCAATGGCACGGATTTTTGCTCAGCATCAGCCGGATGCAGTGATGCACCTGGCTGCTGAAAGCCATGTTGACCGTTCAATTACAGGCCCTGCGGCATTTATTGAAACCAATATTGTTGGTACTTATGTCCTTTTGGAAGCCGCTCGCAATTACTGGTCTGCTCTTGATAGCGACAAGAAAAATAGCTTCCGTTTTCATCATATTTCTACTGACGAAGTCTATGGTGATTTGCCTCATCCAGATGAAGTAAATAATACAGAAGAATTACCCTTATTTACTGAGACGACAGCTTACGCGCCAAGCAGCCCTTATTCCGCATCCAAAGCATCCAGCGATCATTTAGTCCGCGCGTGGAAACGTACATATGGTTTACCGACAATTGTGACTAATTGCTCGAACAACTATGGTCCTTATCATTTCCCGGAAAAGCTTATTCCACTGGTTATTCTTAATGCACTGGAAGGTAAGGCATTACCTATTTATGGCAAAGGAGATCAGATCCGCGACTGGTTGTATGTTGAAGATCATGCGCGTGCGTTATATACCGTCGTAACCGAAGGTAAAGCGGGTGAAACTTATAACATTGGTGGGCACAACGAAAAGAAAAACATCGATGTAGTGCTCACTATTTGTGATTTGCTGGATGAGATTGTACCGAAAGAGAAATCTTATCGTGAGCAAATCACTTATGTTGCTGATCGTCCGGGACACGATCGCCGCTATGCTATTGATGCTGAGAAGATTGGTCGCGCATTGGGATGGAAACCACAGGAAACGTTTGAGAGCGGGATTCGTAAAACGGTGGAATGGTACCTGTCCAATACAAAATGGGTTGATAATGTGAAAAGTGGTGCCTATCAATCGTGGATTGAACAGAACTATGAGGGCCGCCAGTAATGAATATCCTCCTTTTTGGCAAAACAGGGCAGGTAGGTTGGGAACTACAGCGTGCTCTGGCACCTTTGGGTAATTTGATTGCTTTTGATGTTCACTCTACTGATTATTGCGGTGATTTTAGTAATCCTGAAGGTGTAGCTGAAACCGTAAGAAGCATTCGGCCGGATATTATTGTCAATGCAGCCGCTCACACCGCAGTAGACAAAGCAGAATCAGAACCGGAGTTTGCACAATTAATTAACGCAACAAGTGTCGAAGCGATTGCGAAAGCAGCAAATGAAGTTGGAGCCTGGGTTATCCATTACTCGACTGATTACGTCTTCCCTGGAAATGGCGATATGCCATGGCTGGAGACGGATGCAACCGCACCACTAAATGTTTACGGTGAAACCAAGTTAGCCGGAGAAAAAGCGTTACAGGAATATTGCGCGAAGCATCTTATTTTCCGGACCAGCTGGGTCTATGCAGGAAAAGGAAATAACTTCGCCAAAACGATGTTACGTCTGGCAAAAGAGCGTGAAGAATTAGCGGTTATTAACGATCAGTTTGGTGCGCCAACAGGTGCTGAACTGCTGGCTGATTGTACAGCACATGCCATTCGTGTCGCACTGAATAAACCGGATGTCGCAGGCTTGTACCATTTGGTAGCCAGTGGTACCACAACCTGGTACGATTATGCTGCGCTGGTTTTTGAAGAGGCGCGCAAAGCAGGCATTCCCCTTGCACTCAACAAGCTCAACGCAGTACCAACAACAGCCTATCCTACACCAGCTCGTCGTCCACATAACTCTCGCCTTAATACAGAAAAATTTCAGCAGAACTTTGCGCTTGTCTTGCCTGACTGGCAGGTTGGCGTGAAACGAATGCTCAATGAATTATTTACGACTACAGCAATTTAATAGTTTTTGCATCTTGTTCGTGATGGTGGAGCAAGATGAATTAAAAGGAATGATGAAATGAAAATGCGTAAAGGTATTATTTTAGCGGGTGGTTCTGGTACACGTCTTTATCCTGTGACTATGGCTGTCAGTAAACAGCTATTACCTATTTATGATAAACCGATGATCTATTACCCGCTCTCTACACTGATGTTGGCGGGTATTCGCGATATTTTGATTATCAGTACACCTCAGGATACTCCTCGTTTTCAACAATTGCTGGGTGACGGTAGCCAGTGGGGCCTGAATCTTCAGTACAAAGTGCAACCTAGCCCAGATGGCCTCGCGCAGGCATTTATCATCGGTGAAGAGTTTATTGGTGGTGATGATTGTGCTTTGGTTCTTGGTGATAATATCTTTTACGGTCACGATCTGCCGAAGCTAATGGAGGCCGCTGTTAACAAAGAAAGTGGTGCAACGGTATTTGCCTATCACGTTAATGATCCAGAACGCTATGGTGTCGTTGAGTTTGATAAAAACGGTACGGCAATCAGTCTGGAAGAAAAACCGTTAGAACCAAAGAGTAATTACGCCGTTACAGGTCTGTACTTCTATGATAACGACGTGGTTCAGATGGCGAAAAACTTGAAGCCGTCTGCACGTGGTGAGTTAGAAATTACAGATATTAACCGTATTTATCTTGAGCAGGGACGTCTGTCTGTCGCGATGATGGGGCGTGGCTACGCGTGGCTGGACACGGGGACTCATCAGAGTCTGATAGAAGCAAGTAATTTTATTGCGACAATTGAAGAGCGCCAGGGATTGAAGGTTTCCTGTCCTGAAGAGATTGCATTTCGTAAAGGTTTTATTGATGTTGAGCAAGTAAGAAAATTAGCTGTACCACTAATAAAGAATAATTATGGGCAGTATCTTTATAAAATGACGAAGGATTCAAATTAATGAATGTGATTAGAACTGAAATTGAAGATGTGCTAATTCTGGAGCCAAGAGTATTTGGTGATGATAGAGGTTTCTTTTATGAGAGCTTTAATCAATCAGCATTTGAACATATTCTAGGCTATCCGGTCAGCTTTGTTCAAGACAATCACTCACGTTCATCAAAAAATGTACTCAGAGGCCTTCACTTTCAACGCGGCGAGTACGCACAAGATAAACTTGTACGCTGCACTCATGGAGCAGTTTTTGATGTTGCTGTTGATATTCGACCCAATTCGGTATCCTTTGGTAAATGGGTTGGTGTTCTGCTTTCAGCTGATAATAAGCAGCAGTTGTGGATACCAAAAGGGTTTGCTCATGGCTTTTTGGTTCTGTCTGATATCGCTGAATTTCAATATAAAACTACAAACTATTATCATCCTGAAAGCGATTGTGGAATATGTTGGAATGATGAACGCATTGCAATTGATTGGCCCCAAACATCAGGGTTAATCCTTTCGCCAAAAGATGAAAGGCTCTTTACGTTAGATGAGCTTATCAGATTAAAATTAATTGCATGAATACGAATAAATTATCTTTAAGAAGAAACGTTATATATCTGGCTGTCGTTCAAGGTAGCAATTATCTTTTACCATTGCTTACATTTCCATATCTTGTAAGAACACTTGGTCCTGAAAATTTCGGTATATTCGGTTTTTGCCAAGCGACTATGCTATATATGATAATGTTTGTTGAATATGGTTTCAATCTCACAGCAACTCAGAGTATTGCCAAAGCAGCAGATAGTAAAGATAAAGTAACGTCTATTTTTTGGGCGGTGATATTTTCAAAAATAGTTCTTATCGTCATTACATTGATTTTCTTAACGTCGATGACCTTGCTTGTTCCTGAATATAACAAGCATGCCGTAATTATATGGTCGTTTGTTCCTGCATTAGTCGGGAATTTAATCTACCCTATCTGGCTGTTTCAGGGAAAAGAAAAAATGAAATGGCTGACTTTAAGTAGTATTTTATCCCGCTTGGCTATTATCCCTCTAACATTTATTTTTGTGAACACAAAGTCAGATATAGCAATTGCCGGTTTTATTCAGTCAAGTGCAAATCTGGTTGCTGGAATTATTGCACTAGCTATCGTTGTTCATGAAGGTTGGATTGGTAAAGTTACGCTATCATTACATAATGTGCGTCGATCTTTAGCAGACGGTTTTCATGTTTTTATTTCCACATCTGCTATTAGTTTATATTCTACGGGAATAGTTATTATCCTGGGATTTATATCTGGACCAACGTCCGTAGGGAATTTTAATGCGGCCAATACTATAAGAAACGCGCTTCAAGGGCTATTAAATCCTATCACCCAAGCAATATACCCAAGAATATCAAGTACGCTTGTTCTTAATCGTGTGAAGGGTGTGATTTTAATTAAAAAATCATTGACCTGCTTGAGTTTGATTGGTGGTGCTTTTTCATTAATTCTGCTCTTGGGTGCATCTATACTAGTAAAAATAAGTATAGGGCCGGGATATGATAATGCAGTGATTGTGCTAATGATTATATCGCCTCTGCCTTTTCTTATTTCATTAAGTAATGTCTATGGCATTCAAGTTATGCTGACCCATAATTATAAGAAAGAATTCAGTAAGATTTTAATCGCTGCGGGTTTGTTGAGTTTGTTGTTGATTTTTCCGCTAACAACTCTTTTTAAAGAGATTGGTGCAGCAATAACATTGCTTGCAACAGAGTGCTTAGTTACGTCACTCATGCTGATGTTCGTAAGAAATAATAAATTACTGGTTTGCTGAGGATTTTATGTACGATTATATCATTGTTGGTTCTGGTTTGTTTGGTGCCGTTTGTGCGAATGAGTTAAAAAAGCTAAACAAAAAAGTTTTAGTGATTGAGAAAAGAAATCATATCGGTGGAAATGCGTACACAGAGGACTGTGAGGGTATCCAGATTCATAAATATGGTGCACATATTTTTCATACCAATGATAAATATATATGGGATTACGTTAATGATTTAGTAGAATTTAATCGTTTTACTAATTCTCCACTGGCGATTTATAAAGACAAATTATTCAACCTTCCTTTTAATATGAATACTTTCCACCAAATGTGGGGAGTTAAAGATCCTCAAGAAGCTCAAAATATCATTAATGCTCAGAAAAAAAAGTATGGTGACAAGGTACCTGAAAATTTGGAGGAGCAGGCGATTTCATTAGTTGGGGAGGACTTATACCAAGCATTGATAAAGGGTTATACGGAGAAGCAGTGGGGAAGAAGTGCAAAAGAATTGCCTGCATTTATTATTAAGCGAATCCCAGTGAGATTTACGTTTGATAACAATTATTTTTCCGATCGCTATCAAGGTATTCCGGTGGGAGGCTACACTAAGCTTATTGAAAAAATGCTTGAAGGTGTGGACGTAAAATTAGGCATTGATTTTTTGAAAGACAAAGATTCTCTAGCGAGTAAAGCCCATAGAATCATCTACACTGGACCCATTGATCAGTACTTCGACTATAGGTTTGGAGCGTTAGAATATCGCTCTTTAAAATTTGAGACGGAACGCCATGAATTTCCAAACTTCCAAGGGAATGCAGTAATAAATTTCACTGATGCTAATGTACCATATACCAGAATAATTGAGCATAAACATTTTGACTATGTTGAGACAAAGCATACGGTTGTTACAAAAGAATATCCATTAGAGTGGAAAGTTGGCGACGAACCCTACTATCCAGTTAATGATAATAAAAACATGGAGCTTTTTAAGAAATATAGAGAGTTAGCTAGCAGAGAAGACAAGGTTATATTTGGCGGGCGTTTGGCCGAGTATAAATATTATGATATGCATCAAGTGATATCTGCCGCTCTTTATCAAGTGAAAAATATAATGAGTACGGATTAATGATCTATCTTGTAATTAGTGTCTTTCTCATTACAGCATTTATCTGTTTATATCTTAAGAAGGATATATTTTATCCAGCCGTATGCGTTAATATCATCTTCGCACTGGTCTTATTGGGATATGAAATAACGTCAGATATATATGCTTTTCAGTTAAATGACGCTACGTTGATTTTTCTACTTTGCAATGTTTTGACATTTACCCTGTCATGTTTATTGACGGAAAGTGTATTAGATCTAAATATCAGAAAAGTCAATAATGCTATTTATAGCATACCATCGAAGAAAGTGCATAATGTAGGCTTGTTAGTTATTTCTTTTTCGATGATATATATATGCATGAGGTTAAGTAACTACCAGTTCGGGACTAGCTTACTTAGCTATATGAATTTGATAAGAGATGCTGATGTTGAAGACACATCAAGAAATTTCTCAGCATACATGCAGCCAATCATTCTAACTACTTTTGCTTTATTTATTTGGTCTAAAAAATTTACTAATACAAAGGTAAGTAAAACATTTACTTTACTTGTTTTTATTGTATTCATCTTTGCAATTATACTGAATACTGGTAAGCAAATTGTCTTTATGGTTATCATCTCTTATGCATTCATCGTAGGTGTTAATAGAGTAAAACATTATGTTTATCTTATTACAGCTGTAGGTGTTCTATTCTCCTTGTATATGCTCTTTTTACGTGGACTGCCTGGGGGGATGGCATATTATCTATCCATGTATTTGGTCAGCCCTATAATCGCGTTTCAGGAGTTTTATTTTCAGCAAGTATCTAACTCTGCCAGTTCTCATGTCTTTTGGTTTTTTGAAAGGCTGATGGGGCTATTAACAGGTGGAGTCTCTATGTCGTTGCATAAAGAATTTGTGTGGGTGGGTTTGCCAACAAATGTTTATACTGCTTTTTCGGATTATGTTTATATTTCCGCGGAGCTAAGCTATTTGATGATGGTTATTCATGGCTGTATTTCAGGTGTTTTATGGAGATTGTCTCGAAATTACATATCTGTGAAAATATTTTATTCATATTTTATTTATACCTTTTCTTTCATTTTTTATCATGAAAGCTTCATGACTAATATTAGCAGTTGGATACAAATAACTCTTTGTATCATAGTATTCTCTCAATTTCTTAAGGCCCAGAAAATAAAGTGAAAATGTATTTTTTGAATGATTTAAATTTCTCTAGACGCGATGCTGGATTTAAAGCAAGAAAAGATGCACTGGACATTGCTTCAGATTATGAAAACATTTCTGTTGTTAACATTCCTCTATGGGGTGGAGTAGTCCAGAGAATTATTAGTTCTGTTAAGCTTAGTACATTTCTCTGCGGTCTTGAAAATAAAGATGTTTTAATTTTCAATTTCCCGATGGCCAAACCATTTTGGCATATATTGTCATTCTTTCACCGCCTTCTAAAATTTAGAATAGTACCTCTGATTCATGATATTGATGAATTAAGAGGAGGAGGGGGTAGTGATTCTGTGCGGCTTGCTACCTGTGATATGGTCATAAGTCACAATCCACAAATGACAAAGTACCTTAGTAAATATATGTCTCAGGATAAAATCAAAGACATAAAAATATTTGATTACCTCGTCTCATCTGATGTGGAGCATCGAGATGTTACGGATAAGCAACGAGGGGTCATATATGCTGGCAACCTTTCTAGGCATAAATGTTCTTTCATATATACTGAAGGATGCGATTTTACTCTCTTTGGTGTCAACTATGAAAATAAAGATAATCCTAAATATCTTGGAAGTTTTGATGCTCAATCTCCGGAAAAGATTAACCTCCCAGGCATGCAATTTGGACTCATTTGGGATGGAGATTCTGTCGAAACCTGTAGTGGTGCCTTTGGCGACTATTTAAAGTTTAATAACCCTCATAAGACATCTCTTTATCTTTCAATGGAACTTCCAGTATTTATATGGGATAAAGCCGCCCTTGCGGATTTCATTGTAGATAATAGAATAGGATATGCAGTGGGATCAATCAAAGAAATGCAAGAGATTGTTGACTCCATGACAATAGAAACTTATAAGCAAATTAGTGAGAATACAAAAATTATTTCTCAGAAAATTCGAACAGGAAGTTACTTCAGGGATGTTCTTGAAGAGGTGATCGATGATCTTAAAACTCGCTAAACGATATGGTCTCTGTGGTTTTATTCGGCTTGTTAGAGATGTCTTATTGACTCGTGTATTTTACCGGAACTGTAGAATTATTCGATTTCCCTGCTATATTCGCAATGATGGTAGCATTAATTTTGGTGAAAATTTCACAAGTGGAGTCGGTCTCAGGCTGGATGCATTTGGACGTGGCGTGATTTTTTTTTCCGATAATGTGCAAGTTAACGACTATGTTCATATCGCCTCAATTGAGAGCGTTACGATAGGTCGGGATACGCTTATTGCAAGTAAAGTATTTATTACCGATCATAATCACGGTTCCTTTAAGCACTCTGATCCAATGAGTTCGCCAAATATACCTCCAGACATGCGCACGTTGGAATCTTCAGCTGTTGTAATTGGCCAGAGGGTTTGGTTGGGTGAGAATGTGACGGTTTTGCCTGGAACAATTATTGGTAATGGAGTCGTAGTCGGCGCCAATTCTGTTGTTAGAGGTTCTATTCCCGAAAATACTGTCATTGCGGGAGTACCAGCAAAAATCATAAAGAAATACAATCATGAGACCAAATTATGGGAAAAAGCATAGTCGTTGTTTCTGCGGTCAATTTTACCACTGGCGGTCCATTTACCATTTTGAAAAAATTTTTGGCAGCAACTAATAATAAAGAAAATGTCAGTTTTATCGCATTAGTCCATTCTGCTAAAGAGTTAAAAGAAAGTTATCCATGGGTTAAATTCATTGAGTTTCCTGAGGTTAAAGGGTCGTGGCTAAAACGTTTGCACTTTGAATATGTAGTTTGTAAAAAACTTTCAAAAGAGCTGAATGCTACGCATTGGATTTGTCTGCATGATATTACGGCCAATGTCGTCACTAAAAAAAGATATGTGTATTGTCATAACCCTGCACCTTTTTATAAAGGAATTTTATTCCGTGAAATTCTTATGGAGCCTAGCTTTTTCTTATTTAAAATGCTATACGGGCTGATATATAAAATAAACATTAAAAAAAATACTGCAGTGTTTGTTCAACAATTCTGGATGAAAGAAAAATTTATCAAGAAATATTCTATAAATAACATCATTGTCAGTCGGCCAGAAATTAAATTATCTGATAAAAGCCAACTTACTGATGATGATTCTCAATTTAAGAATAACCCTTCTGAGTTGACAATATTTTACCCTGCTGTTCCACGAGTATTTAAAAATTACGAGCTTATTATTAGTGCAGCAAGGAAATTGAAAGAACAATCCAATATTAAATTTCTGCTTACTATCAGTGGTACAGAAAATGCGTATGCAAAATATATTATCAGTCTTGCAGAAGGACTGGATAATGTTCATTTCCTCGGGTACTTGGATAAAGAAAAAATCGATCATTGTTATAATATTTCAGATATAGTTTGTTTTCCCTCTAGGTTAGAAACATGGGGATTGCCGTTGTCTGAAGCTAAAGAGCGAGGTAAGTGGGTATTAGCATCAGATTTCCCATTTACTAGAGAAACTCTTGGTAGTTATGAAAAGAAAGCTTTTTTTGATTCTAATAACGATGACATGTTAGTTAAACTTATTATTGACTTCAAAAAAGGTAACCTCAAAAAAGATATCTCTGATGCAAATTTCATTTATCGTAATGAAAATGTATTAGTTGGGTTTGATGAACTAGTTAATTTTATTACTGAAGAACATTGAAATGGTATATATAATAATCGTTTCCCACGGACATGAAGACTACATCAAAAAATTACTCGAAAATCTTAATGCTGACGATGAGCACTACAAGATTATCGTACGCGACAACAAAGACTCTCTATTATTGAAACAAATATGCCAGCATTATGCAGGCCTGGACTATATTAGTGGAGGTGTATACGGCTTTGGTCATAATAATAATATTGCGGTGGCGTATGTAAAGGAAAAATATAGACCCGCAGATGATGATTACATTTTGTTTTTGAATCCCGATATCATCATGAAGCATGATGATTTGCTGACATATATTAAATATGTCGAAAGTAAGCGTTATGCTTTTAGTACATTATGCCTGTTCCGAGATGAAGCGAAATCTTTACATGATTATTCCGTAAGAAAATTTCCTGTGCTTTCTGATTTTATTGTGTCATTTATGTTAGGGATTAATAAAACAAAAATTCCTAAAGAAAGTATCTATTCTGATACGGTTGTTGATTGGTGCGCAGGATCATTTATGCTGGTACGTTTTTCAGATTTTGTGCGTGTAAATGGCTTCGATCAAGGTTACTTTATGTACTGTGAAGATATTGACCTGTGCTTGAGGCTTAGCCTGGCTGGTGTCAGACTTCATTATGTTCCCGCTTTTCATGCGATACATTATGCTCATCATGACAATCGAAGTTTTTTTTCAAAAGCCTTCAGATGGCACTTAAAAAGTACTTTTAGATATTTAGCCAGAAAACGTATTTTATCAAATCGCAACTTTGATCGAATTTCATCAGTTTTTCACCCGTAATATAAAGCCGTAAGCATATAAGCATGGATAAGCTATTTATACTTTAATAAGTACTTTGTATACTTATTTGCGAACATTCCAGGCCGCGAGCATTCAGCGCGGTGATCACACCTGACAGGAGTATGTAATGTCCAAGCAACAGATCGGCGTAGTCGGTATGGCAGTGATGGGACGCAACCTTGCGCTCAACATCGAAAGCCGTGGTTATACCGTCTCTATTTTCAACCGTTCCCGTGAGAAGACGGAAGAAGTGATTGCCGAAAATCCAGGCAAGAAACTGGTTCCTTACTATACGGTGAAAGAGTTTGTCGAATCTCTGGAAACGCCTCGTCGCATCCTGTTAATGGTGAAAGCAGGTGCAGGCACGGATGCTGCTATTGATTCCCTCAAACCATATCTCGATAAAGGAGACATCATCATTGATGGTGGTAACACCTTCTTCCAGGACACTATTCGTCGTAATCGTGAGCTTTCAGCAGAGGGCTTTAACTTCATCGGTACCGGTGTTTCTGGCGGTGAAGAGGGGGCGCTGAAAGGTCCTTCTATTATGCCTGGTGGCCAGAAAGAAGCCTATGAATTGGTAGCACCGATCCTGACCAAAATCGCCGCCGTAGCTGAAGACGGTGAACCATGCGTTACCTATATTGGTGCCGATGGCGCAGGTCACTATGTGAAGATGGTTCACAACGGTATTGAATACGGCGATATGCAGCTGATTGCTGAAGCCTATTCTCTGCTTAAAGGTGGCCTGAACCTCACCAACGAAGAACTGGCGCAGACCTTTACCGAGTGGAATAACGGTGAACTGAGCAGTTACCTGATCGACATCACCAAAGATATCTTCACCAAAAAAGATGAAGACGGTAACTACCTGGTTGATGTGATCCTGGATGAAGCGGCTAACAAAGGTACCGGTAAATGGACCAGCCAGAGCGCGCTGGATCTCGGCGAACCGCTGTCGCTGATTACCGAGTCTGTGTTTGCACGTTATATCTCTTCTCTGAAAGATCAGCGTGTTGCCGCATCTAAAGTTCTCTCTGGTCCGCAAGCACAGCCAGCAGGCGACAAGGCTGAGTTCATCGAAAAAGTTCGTCGTGCGCTGTATCTGGGCAAAATCGTTTCTTACGCCCAGGGCTTCTCTCAGCTGCGTGCTGCGTCTGAAGAGTACAACTGGGATCTGAACTACGGCGAAATCGCGAAGATTTTCCGTGCTGGCTGCATCATCCGTGCGCAGTTCCTGCAGAAAATCACCGATGCTTATGCCGAAAATCCACAGATCGCTAACCTGTTGCTGGCTCCGTACTTCAAGCAAATTGCCGATGACTACCAGCAGGCGCTGCGTGATGTCGTTGCTTATGCAGTACAGAACGGTATTCCGGTTCCGACCTTCTCCGCAGCGGTTGCCTATTACGACAGCTACCGTGCTGCTGTTCTGCCTGCGAACCTGATCCAGGCACAGCGTGACTATTTTGGTGCGCATACTTATAAGCGTATTGATAAAGAAGGTGTGTTCCATACCGAATGGCTGGATTAATCTGATTTAACCAACAATAAAATTGAGGCCCGGCGTATATTGCACCGGGCTTTTTTTTGCCAAATATCTTATAGACTAAATTTCACTGCTTAATATTAACTTAATAAATATCAGCTATTCTTATAAAGAAAATCTGAATTGTTTTTCGTTGCGTTGACCATCGAACAACGTAGCGTTAAAACTTTTAGCTCTTATCAGGATGCTAAAAACATCATGATTCACAGTTAAGTTAATTCTGAGAGCATGAAATGAAAATCACCATTTCCGGTACTGGCTATGTAGGCTTGTCAAACGGGCTTCTAATCGCACAAAATCATGAGGTTGTGGCATTAGATATTTTACCGTCACGCGTTGCTATGCTGAATGATCGGATATCTCCTATTGTTGATAAGGAAATTCAGCAGTTTTTGCAATCAGATAAAATACACTTTAATGCCACATTAGATAAAAATGAAGCCTACCGGGATGCTGATTATGTCATCATCGCCACTCCAACCGACTATGATCCTAAAACTAATTATTTCAATACATCCAGTGTAGAATCAGTAATTAAAGACGTAGTTGAGATAAATCCTTATGCGGTTATGGTCATCAAATCAACGGTTCCCGTTGGTTTTACCGCAGCGATGCATAAGAAATATCGCACTGAAAATATTATATTCTCCCCGGAATTTCTCCGTGAGGGTAAAGCCCTTTACGATAATCTCCATCCTTCACGTATTGTCATCGGTGAGCGTTCAGAACGCGCAGAACGTTTCGCTGCTCTGTTACAGGAAGGCGCGATTAAGCAAAATATCCCGATGCTGTTTACCGACTCCACTGAAGCAGAAGCGATTAAACTTTTTGCAAACACCTACCTGGCGATGCGCGTGGCGTACTTTAACGAACTGGATAGCTATGCAGAAAGTTTAGGTCTGAATTCCCGTCAAATAATCGAAGGCGTTTGTCTCGACCCACGTATTGGCAACCATTACAACAATCCGTCGTTTGGTTATGGTGGTTATTGTCTGCCGAAAGATACCAAGCAGTTACTGGCGAACTACCAGTCTGTGCCGAATAACCTGATCTCGGCAATTGTCGATGCTAACCGCACGCGTAAAGATTTTATTGCCGATGCCATTTTGTCACGCAAGCCGCAAGTGGTGGGTATTTATCGTCTGATTATGAAGAGCGGTTCAGATAACTTCCGTGCGTCTTCTATTCAGGGGATTATGAAACGTATCAAGGCGAAAGGTGTTGAAGTGATCATCTACGAGCCAGTGATGAAAGAAGACTCATTCTTCAACTCTCGCCTGGAACGTGATCTCGCCACCTTCAAACAACAAGCCGACGTCATTATCTCTAACCGAATGGCAGAAGAGCTTAAGGATGTGGCAGATAAGGTATACACCCGCGATCTCTTTGGCAGCGACTAACATCTTGTTATCAGGGCTATTTACGCCCTGATTGTCTTTTGTTACTTACACAACAATTCATTATTTTTATCACTTATCCTATAGCATTCACGAGGATTATCGCTAAACTATGCGGACTTGGAAATTTCCGTCAGTTAGGGTAATGATGAGAGTAGAAAATAATAATGTTTCTGGGCAAAACCATGACCCGGAACAGATTGATTTGATTGATTTACTAGTGCAGTTGTGGCGTGGCAAGATGACAATCATCATTTCCGTCATTGTGGCTATTGCCCTGGCTATTGGATATTTGGCAGTAGCGAAGGAGAAATGGACGTCAACAGCAATTATCACTCAGCCCGACGTGGGGCAAATTGCTGGCTATAACAATGCCATGAATGTTATCTATGGTCAGGCTGCACCGAAAGTATCGGATTTGCAGGAGACGTTAATTGGTCGCTTCAGTTCTGCCTTCTCTGCATTAGCAGAAACGCTGGATAATCAGGAAGAACGAGAAAAACTTACCATCGAACCTTCTGTTAAGAACCAGCAATTACCATTGACTGTTTCTTATGTTGGGCAAACTGCAGAGGGCGCACAAATGAAGTTGGCCCAATACATTCAGCAAGTTGACGATAAAGTGAATCAAGAGCTAGAAAAGGATCTCAAAGACGACATTGCTCTGGGACGGAAAAACTTGCAGGACTCTTTAAGAACGCAGGAAGTAGTCGCGCAGGAGCAGAAAGATCTGCGTATCCGTCAGATTCAGGAAGCGTTGCAGTATGCGAATCAGGCGCAGGTGACAAAACCGCAGATTCAACAGACTGGCGAAGATATCACACAAGATACGTTGTTCCTTTTGGGGAGCGAAGCGCTGGAGTCGATGATTAAGCATGAGGCGACCCGTCCGTTGGTGTTCTCGCCAAACTACTATCAGACTCGTCAAAACCTGCTGGATATCGAAAGCTTAAAAGTTGATGATCTTGATATTCATGCTTACCGTTATGTGATGAAACCGATGTTACCTATTCGTCGTGATAGCCCGAAAAAGGCAATTACCTTGATTCTGGCGGTGCTGCTGGGTGGCATGGTTGGCGCGGGGATTGTGCTGGGGCGTAATGCTCTACGCAATTACAACGCGAAGTAATCTTTTCGGTTTTAAAGAAAAAGGGCAGGGTGGTGACACCTTGCCCGTTTTTTTGCCGGATGCGGCAACAATATCGCATCCGCTTACCCCGCAACTCACTGATGCCGTTTACGCAGGTTCTCAATTACCGTCGTTAAATCCAGCCCCTGATCCTGCAACAACACCAGCAGGTGATACATCAAATCAGACGCCTCGTTGGTCAGCTCAAAGCGGTCATGTACCGTTGCTGCCAGCGCGGTTTCCACGCCTTCTTCACCCACTTTCTGCGCAATGCGTTTGGTGCCGCTGGCATACAGTTTGGCGGTGTAGGAGGTTTCCGGATCGGCAGATTTGCGCTCGGCGAGCAGTTGTTCCAGTTGATACAGGAACAGCCACTGGTGAGCGGTGTCGCCGAAGCAACTGCTGGTGCCTTTGTGGCAGGTCGGGCCGATGGGATTCGCCAGCACCAGTAACGTGTCGTTGTCGCAGTCCGGGGCAATACTCACTACGTTGAGGAAATTGCCCGACGTTTCGCCTTTGGTCCACAGTCGCTGTTTAGTGCGCGAGAAGAAGGTGACTTTGCCGCTTTCGAGGGTTTTGTCTAAGGCTTCCGGGTTCATATAGCCCAGCATTAGCACTTCGCCGGATACCGCGTGTTGCACAATCACCGGCATAAGTCCGTCGGTTTTTTCCCAGTCCAGTTCGCGACGTTGTTGTTCTGTTAACATATCCTGATCTCCACGCCCTGTGTTGCCAGGTACGCTTTTAATTCACCAATATTGATTATTTGTTTGTGGAATACGGAAGCTGCCAGCGCGCCGTCAACGTCGGCATCGCGGAAGGCTTCGAGGAAGTGTTCCATGGTGCCCGCGCCACCGGAGGCAATCAGCGGGACGTGGCAAACTTCACGCACTTTTTTCAGTTGTTCGAGGTCGTAACCGTTACGCACGCCGTCCTGATTCATCATATTGAGGACGATTTCTCCGGCACCGCGTTTTTGCACTTCCTGTACCCAGTCGAGCGTTTCCCATTGAGTGACGCGGGTGCGGCTTTCATCGCCGGTATATTGATTCACATGATATTTACCGGTTTCGGCGTCGTACCAGGTATCAATACCGACCACAATACACTGCACGCCAAAGCGATCGGCCAGGCGAGTAATTAATGTTGGGTCTGCCAGCGCAGGAGAGTTGATGGAAATTTTATCCGCGCCAAAGGAAAGAATTTTCGCGGCATCTTCCAGAGACTTAATCCCACCCGCCACACAAAACGGAATGTCGATCACTTCCGCCACGCGAGATACCCAGCTTTTATCTACCACACGGCCATCGCTGGAAGCGGTGATATCGTAGAACACCAGTTCGTCAGCGCCTTCTTCAGCGTAGCGTTTTGCCAGCGGCACGATATCGCCAATGATTTCATGGTTGCGAAACTGTACGCCTTTCACCACCTGACCATCACGAACGTCGAGACATGGGATTATGCGTTTTGCCAGCATGCGATGGCCTCCTTCACGGTGAATTTACCTTCCAGTAATGCCCGACCAACTATTACGCCGCGCACACCAGTGCCACGCAGGGCCGCCACATCATCAATGTCGCCAATACCGCCGGAGGACTGAAATGCCACCTGCGGATATCTGGCGCACACTTCTTCATATAAAGAGACGTTAGAGCCTGCCAGCGTGCCGTCGCGCGAGATATCGGTACACAGCACATGTTTCAGGCCGACGGGCAGATAGGTTTCCACCAGTTGTTCCAGTGAAACGCCCGAGTTCTCTTGCCAGCCGCTGACTGCCACCTGCTTGTTGCCTTGCTCGTCAATACGGACATCCAGCGCCAGCACTAAGGCATCGGCACCGAAGCGTTCAAACCAGCCTTTCACCATATCTTGTGATTTCACCGCGGTGGAGCCGACCACTACGCGCGCAACGCCCGCTTCCAGTAACGCCGCCACATCTTCTTCGCTACGCACGCCGCCGCCAACCTGCACCGGAACGTTAACGCCCGCGACCAGGGTTTTAATCAGCGGGATTTGACGTTTAGCCGGATCTTTTGCCCCGGTCAGATCCACCAGGTGCAGCACTTCGGCACCCTGCGCGGCGTAATCCTGCAATCGCGGCAGCGGGTCGTTACCGTAATCGCGCTGTTTGCCGTAATCGCCCTGATGGAGACGCACCACAGTGCCGTCGATTAAATCTAATGCCGGAATAATCATCACATCTCCAGGAAGTTTTTCAGCAACTTAGCACCAGCGGCACCAGAACGCTCCGGGTGGAACTGCACGCCGTAGAAGTTATCTTTTTGTACCGCCGCGGTGAACGGTTCGCCGTAATTACACTGGGCGATGGTCCACGGATTGACCGGCATTGCGTAGCTGTGAACAAAGTAAAAGTACGCGCCGTCTTCAATCCCCTGAAACAGGCGGTTGCCTGCCTGCGGGTAAACGCGGTTCCAGCCCATATGTGGCAGTGGCAGACCAAAGTCGGTCATTTTCGGCACGTCTTCGTCGATGATGCCCAGCAAGTCGACGCCGTTGCTCTCTTCGCTGCGCCGCCCCAGCAGTTGCATCCCTAAGCAGATGCCCAGCACCGGTTGGGTACAGGCTTTGATGAGATCAAACAGCTCGCGCTCACGTACCTGATCCATCGCCGCTTGCGCAGTGCCAACGCCGGGTAAAAACAGTTTATCGGCCAGCAACACGACGTCCGGGTCACGGCTGACTTTGGGTTCATAACCGTGACTCGCAATGGCAGACTTCACCGAGTTCAGGTTGGCGCAGCCGGTATCAAGGATCACCACGTTCATTACAGCACTCCTTTCGACGAGGGCAGGGTATCGCCTTCCACGCGGATGGCCTGGCGCAGGGTGCGACCAAAGGCTTTGAACAGACTCTCTACACGGTGATGATCGTTTTTACCTTTGGTTTTCAGGTGTAGCGTCACGCCCATGGTGTATGAGAGCGAACGGAAGAAGTGCTCGATCATTTCGGTGCTGAGATCGCCCACGCGCTGGTAGGTAAACTCGGCTTTATATTCCAGGTGCGGGCGACCAGAGATATCCAGCGCGCAGCGGGCAAGGCATTCGTCCATCGGTAGCACAAAACCAAAGCGGCAAATACCGCGTTTGTCTCCGAGGGCGATTTTTAGCGCTTCGCCCAGCGCCAGGCCGGTATCTTCGACGGTGTGGTGATCGTCGATATAGAGGTCGCCTTTGACGTTGATTTCCATGCGGAAACCGCCGTGGGTAGCGATCTGATCCAGCATATGATCAAAGAAGCCAACGCCGGTGTTAATCTTGCTGCCACCTTCACGATCCAGCCACACCTGAACGTCAATCTGCGTCTCTTTGGTATTACGCACTACGTGAGCGTAACGGTCACGTCTGGTGAGTTGCTCGCCAATCATTGGCCAGTTCAGGGTTTCGCGGTCGTAGCGTAAACCAGTAATGCCCATGTTTTCCGCCAGTTGAATGTCGGTCGCGCGATCGCCAATCACATAACTGTTAGCGCGATCCATCGCTTGCTCAGCCAGATAACGTTCCACCAGTTTTACTTTCGGCTTACGGCAGTCGCACTCATCGGCGGGCAGGTGCGGACAAATCAGCACTTCATCAAACTGTACGCCTTGCGAGGTGAAGATCTGCATCATCAGGTTGTGCGGGCCATCGAAATCCGCCTGTGGGAAACTTTGTGTTCCAAGACCATCCTGATTAGTGATCATCACCAGCTTGTAGCCCGCTTTTTGCAGCTTCAGCAGTTCCGGGATCACGCCCGGTTCAAAGGCGAGTTTATCAAAACGGTCCACCTGAAAATCACTCGGCGGTTCGCTAATCAGGGTTCCATCGCGATCGATAAAAAGATACTTCTGACTCATCAAACTTGCTCCGCACGTAAGGCGTCAATGACGCGCTGGCTTTCTTCACGGGTTCCGACGGTAATTCGCAGGCAGCCGCTTAAAGAGGGTTGTTTATTCTGATCACGTAAGATAATGCCCTGATCCCACAAAGATTTAAACACCGCACTGGAGGCTTTAAAGCGCGCCAGAATGTAGTTGGTTTCAGAGTCGAAAACCTGCTCTACGCAGGGGATCTCTTTCAGTGCGGCAATCAGGTATTCGCGTTCTGCAATAATTTGCGCTACCCGTTCGCGCATGGCGACGATTCCCTGTGGGCTTAACGCCTGGGCCGCAATGTCGGCAACCGGCGTCGAGAGCGGGTAGGGGGCGATCACTTTCATCAGCAGGTTGATGACTTCTTCGTTTGCCAGCGTAAATCCGCAACGAAGCCCCGCCAGAGCAAAAGCTTTCGACAGTGTGCGTAAAATAGCCAGGTGCGGATATTCCGCCAGCCAGCCAGCCAGCGATGCCTGCGGGCAAAACTCGATATAGGCTTCATCGGCAACCACAATCGCCTTACCGCGGGTTAACTCCAGCAGGGTGCGAAAATCCTGCGGATTGATCAGTTGCCCGGTCGGGTTATTGGGGCTGCAAACATAAACCACTTTTACGCCGTCCAGCTTGTCGGAAATGCCCTGTAAGTCCAGTTGCCAGTTGTCCAGCGTCGGCACTGTGCGGCACTCGACGCCAATCGTTTCGGCGCTGACGCTGTACATGCCGTACGTTGGCGGGCAGTAGAGGATGGCGTCTTTACCCGGTTCGCAAAAAGCGCGAATCAGCAGTTCAATACCTTCGTCCGCGCCACGGCTGACCAGCACCTGCTCCGGTTTTACGCCTGCATATTGCGCGTAATTTTCAATCACCGCTTTCGGCTGGCATTCCGGGTAGCGGTTGAGCGTTTGCTGAGTAAGCTGAAACTCCACGGCAGTGGGGTATTCGTTGGCGTTCAGCCAGACATCGCCGTTACCGCCCAGACGACGCGCCGACTGATACGGCGTCAGGTTGCGGACGTTTTCACGCGCTAAATCGGTAATAGTCACGGTGCTCATGCTTGCTCCTTAAGGGCGTTAACACGCAAAGTAACGGCATTTTTGTGGGCGGTCAGGCGCTCGGCGGCGGCCAGTGTTTCTATGGTTGAAGCCAGCGCGGAGAACCCCTCTTTCGACAGTTCCTGTACGGTCATGCGCTTCTGGAAATCTGCCAGCCCGAGGCTGGAACAGGTGGCGGTGTAACCGTAAGTCGGTAGAACGTGGTTGGTGCCGGAGGCGTAATCACCTGCCGATTCCGGTGACCAGTCACCAAGAAATACCGAACCGGCGCTGGTGATGCTATCGACCAGTTCACGGGCGTTGCGGGTCTGAATGATCAGGTGCTCCGGGCCGTACTGGTTGGAGATCTCCACGCACTGCGCTAAATCTTTAGTCACGATCAGGCGGCTGGCGTTCAGTGCCTGGCGGGCGGTTTCGGCACGCGGCAGTTCTGCCAGTTGGCGTTCGACGGCCTCGGCAACGCGACGCGCCATATCAGCAGCGGGCGTCAGTAAAATCACCTGTGAGTCCGGGCCGTGTTCAGCCTGAGAGAGCAAATCAGAAGCCACGAAATCCGGCGTAGCGCCGCTGTCAGCAATCACCAGCACTTCCGACGGGCCTGCGGGCATATCGATCGCCGCACCGTCCAGACGCTGGCTCACCTGACGTTTCGCTTCGGTGACAAAGGCGTTACCCGGCCCGAAGATTTTGTCCACTTTTGGCACAGATTCCGTACCAAACGCCAGTGCGGCAATGGCCTGTGCGCCGCCGACGTTAAACACGTCCTGCACACCGCACAGTTGCGCCGCATAAAGGATCTCATCGGCAATCGGCGGCGGTGAGCACAGCACCACTTTTTTACAGCCCGCAATACTCGCCGGAGTCGCCAGCATTAATACCGTTGAGAAGAGCGGGGCGGAGCCGCCAGGAATATACAACCCAACTGAAGCTACCGGACGCGTGACCTGCTGGCAACGCACGCCTGGCTGCGTTTCTACATCTACCGGCGGCAGTTTTTGCGCAGTGTGGAAGGTTTCAATATTCTTTACTGCCACCGCCATCGCCTGTTTTAGCTCGTCGCTCAGGCGTTCGCTGGCGGCGGCGATCTCCTCTGCAGACACCTTCAGCGCGGTAACCGTGGTTTTATCAAACTTCGCGCTGTATTCCCGCAGGGCCTCATCGCCGCGTGCTTTCACGTTATCGAGAATATCGTTAACAGTGCGGGTAATGCTTTCAGAGGCGGAAATCGCCGGGCGCATTAACAGCTGGCGTTGTTGCTCCGCAGTACAGCTATTCCAGTCAATGATTGTGTTAAAGCTCATGGCGATCACTCCATCATCTTCTCAATCGGCAGGACCAGAATTGAACTGGCACCCAGCGCTTTCAGTTTTTCCATGGTTTCCCAGAACAGGGTTTCGCTGCTGACCATGTGCATCGCTACGCGCTGTTGGTCACCCGCCAGCGGCAGAATAGTTGGGCGTTCGGCACCTGGCAGCAGGGCGATGACTTCATCCAGACGTTCGGTCGGTGCGTGCATCATGATGTATTTTGATTCGCGCGCCTGGATCACACCCTGAATACGGGTCAGCAGTTTGTCGATCAGTTGCTGTTTGGATTCTTCCATTTCGCCATCGCGTTGAATCAGGCAGGCTTTCGAGCGATAGATAACTTCGACTTCGCGCAGGCCGTTAGCTTCCAGCGTGGCACCGGTGGAAACCAGATCGCAAATCGCATCCGCCAGTCCGGCACGCGGGGCGACTTCAACAGAACCGTTCAGTAAGCAGGATTTAAAAGAGATGCCTTTCTGGTCGAGATAACGCTTGAGCAGGTGAGGATAAGAGGTGGCGATACGTTTACCGTTTAAGGAGAGCGGACCGTCCCAGGCTTCATCAACCGGCGTTGCCAGCGAAAGACGACAGCCGCCGAAATCCAGACGACGCAGGGTAAAGTAGCGTGGATCTTCACCCTGGGCGCGGCGGTTAAGCAGCTCTTCTTCCAGCACGTTTTCGCCGATAATCCCAAGGTCTACCACGCCATCCATTACCAGACCGGGAATGTCGTCGTCACGCACGCGCAGAATATCAATCGGCATGTTTTCTGCCATCGCGATCAGGCGCTGGGTGTGAAGATTAATTTTAATGCCACAGCGCGCCAGCAATTCGCGTGAGTCATCACTTAAACGGCCGGATTTCTGCATAGCTATGCGTAAACGAGTGTTGTCTGTCATTTTGTTATTCCTCTTTAAACCTGTCTGAACCGTTATCAACCGCGCAATAAAAAAGCCCCCGGAAGGTGATCTTCCGGGGGCTTTCTCATGCGTTCATGCACCACTGGAAGATCTGAATGTCTTCCAGCACACATCGCCTGAAAGACTAGTCAGGATGATGGTGATGATGGTGGTGTTTAAATTGAACGCGTGTCATAAAAGTCTCTGTGAATGTTTATTCAACTGATGTCTTTTAACCTAAACCACTTTCACGTTAGAAAGCAAGGGCTTTTTTATATATTTTATGGCAATGGATTTGTTTAATGAATGAGCGGGGAAAGGAGGGGGCTAAGAGGACTGTCCTCTTAGCTGATGGCACCAAAAATAGCGAAGCCTGGATTTTCGTCTCACTGACAATACCTTGATCTACAAACTAATTAATAAATAGTTAATTAACGCTCATCATTGTACAATGAACTGTACAAAAGAGGAGATTGACATGCGTACAATTAGCTACAGCGAAGCGCGTCAGAATTTGTCGGCAACAATGATGAAAGCCGTTGAAGATCATGCCCCGATCCTTATTACTCGTCAGAATGGAGAGGCTTGTGTTCTGATGTCACTCGAAGAATACAACTCGCTGGAAGAGACGGCTTATCTACTGCGCTCCCCCGCTAACGCCCGGAGATTGATGGACTCAATCGATAGCCTGAAATCAGGCAAAGGAACGGAAAAGGACATCATTGAGTGAAACTAATCTGGTCTGAGGAATCATGGGACGATTATCTGTACTGGCAGGAAACAGATAAGCGAATTGTTAAAAAGATCAATGAACTTATCAAAGATACCCGCAGAACGCCATTTGAAGGTAAGGGGAAGCCAGAACCCCTGAAACATAATTTGTCAGGTTTCTGGTCCCGACGCATTACAGAGGAGCACCGTCTGGTATACGCGGTTACCGACGATTCACTGCTCATTGCAGCATGTCGTTATCATTATTGAACAGATTCATTCATAGAATGAATTGTCAGTTTTGATACGCTAGCGTAGCCTTATAGATCTAAGGTGTATCAGGAGATAACGGATGAAAAAGGTCGCAATTGTCGGGTTAGGGTGGTTAGGCATGCCGCTGGCGATGTCACTTTCAGCGCGAGGCTGGCAAGTCACCGGGAGTAAAACCACACAAGATGGTGTCGAAGCGGCCCGAATGAGTGGCATTGATAGCTATCTGCTTCGCATGGAGCCTGAGCTAGTTTGCGATTCTGACGATCTGGATGCCCTGATGGATGCCGATGCGCTGGTCATTACGCTTCCGGCACGTCGTAGCGGCCCCGGCGATGAGTTCTATTTACAAGCGGTACAAGAGTTAGTGGATAGCGCGCTGGCCCATCGTATTCCCCGCATTATTTTTACCAGCTCAACATCTGTCTATGGCGACGCGCAAGGCACGGTGAAAGAAACCACCCCGCGTAATCCAGTAACCAACAGTGGACGAGTATTAGAAGAACTCGAAGACTGGCTGCACAATTTACCCGGTACTTCGGTCGATATTCTGCGTCTTGCGGGCCTGGTCGGACCGGGACGTCATCCCGGACGCTTCTTTGCCGGAAAAACCGCGCCTGATGGTGAACATGGTGTTAATTTAGTCCATTTAGAAGATGTTATTGGCGCTATCACTCTGTTGTTACAGGCACCTAAAGGCGGACACATCTATAATATATGTGCGCCAGCTCACCCTGCGCGTAATGTTTTCTATCCGCAGATGGCCCGTTTACTGGGGCTGGAACCTCCGCAGTTCAGAAATAGTCTGGACAGCGGCAAAGGTAAGATTATTGATGGCAGTCGGATTTGTAATGAACTGGGATTTGAATACCAGTATCCCGATCCGCTGGTAATGCCGCTGGAGTAAACGATCACGCCAGCAGGACGCCGCATGCACTGCAAGGGGGCGTGTATGAAACCACTGCTGGATGTGTTGATGATCCTCGATGCCTTAGAAAAAGAAGGCAGTTTTGCGGCGGCGTCGGCCAAACTCTACAAGACGCCGTCCGCTCTGAGTTACACCGTTCACAAGCTGGAAAGCGACCTTAATATTCAATTGCTTGATCGTAGCGGACACCGCGCTAAATTCACCCGCACCGGAAAAATGTTATTAGAGAAAGGGCGGGAAGTTCTGCATACCGTGCGGGAACTGGAAAAGCAGGCGATCAAACTGCATGAAGGCTGGGAAAACGAGCTGGTGATTGGCGTGGACGACACGTTTCCTTTTTCTCTGCTTGCGCCACTCATTGAAGCTTTTTATCAACATCATAGCGTGACGCGCCTGAAGTTTATCAATGGCGTACTCGGTGGTTCATGGGATGCCCTGACTCAGGGGCGAGCGGATATTATTGTTGGCGCGATGCATGAGCCACCATCTTCCAGTGAGTTTGGTTTTTCACGGTTGGGCGATCTGGAACAAGTCTTTGCGGTCGCGCCTCATCATCCGTTAGCCCTGGAAGAAGAGCCGTTAAATCGTCGTATTATTAAGCGATATCGGGCGATTGTGGTGGGGGATACTGCGCAGGCAGGCGCTTCTACGGCATCACAACTTCTCGACGAACAAGAAGCCATTACCGTTTTCGATTTTAAAACCAAACTGGAGCTGCAAATTAGCGGCCTCGGCTGCGGCTATTTACCCCGTTATCTGGCGCAACGTTTTCTCGATAGTGGCGCGTTAATCGAGAAGAAAGTGGTCGCCCAAACTCTCTTTGAACCCGTCTGGATTGGCTGGAACGAACAGACCGCAGGACTTGCCAGTGGCTGGTGGCGGGATGAAATTTTAGCAAATAGTGCGATCGCCGGTGTTTATGCAAAATCTGATGACGGAAAATCAGCCATTTAAAGAAAAATTATTCTGACAAGCCTCTCATTCTCTTGTCATTTCCCCCCCATTTAGGCACAATGCGCCGCTGTCAAAAAATGACTAAAAACCGACGTTTCATCAGCGTCGGTTATTTTTTGCTTCAAACCAATCATTCATACCAAGAGGCCGGGCTTCGTACCGGATAGATATTTACTAAAAATCGACAGTTGTTGTCGCTGAGGAATCCAAAAAAATGGGGCAATTTTTTGCTTACGCGACGGTTATCACCGTAAAGGAGAATGACCATGTCGCATAACGTTACTCCAAACACCTCTCGCGTGGAATTGCGTAAAACGCTTACGTTAGTTCCGGTTGTAATGATGGGTCTTGCCTATATGCAGCCGATGACGCTGTTTGATACTTTTGGTATCGTTTCAGGCCTCACGGATGGTCATGTGCCGACAGCCTATGCGTTCGCATTGATTGCGATCCTGTTTACGGCTCTGAGCTACGGGAAGCTGGTTCGCCGCTATCCTTCTGCTGGCTCTGCATACACTTACGCCCAGAAATCCATTAGCCCGACTGTCGGCTTTATGGTGGGTTGGTCTTCTCTGCTCGACTATCTGTTCGCGCCGATGATCAACATTCTACTGGCGAAAATCTATTTTGAAGCTCTGGTGCCTTCCATCCCATCGTGGATGTTTGTGGTGGCGCTGGTGGCCTTTATGACCGCCTTTAACCTGCGTAGTCTGAAATCCGTAGCGAACTTCAACACTGTAATCGTCGTGTTGCAGGTAGTGCTGATCGCGGTGATTCTGGGCATGGTTGTTTATGGCGTATTTGAAGGTGAAGGCGCTGGTACGCTGGCGAGCACTCGTCCATTCTGGTCTGGCGATGCGCATGTTATCCCGATGATTACCGGGGCGACAATCCTGTGCTTCTCCTTTACCGGCTTTGACGGCATCAGCAACCTGTCGGAAGAAACCAAAGATGCAGAGCGCGTGATCCCGCGTGCGATTTTCCTGACCGCGCTGATCGGCGGCATGATCTTCATCTTTGCAACTTACTTCCTGCAGCTGTACTTCCCGGATATCTCTCGCTTTAAAGATCCGGATGCGTCACAGCCTGAAATCATGCTGTACGTTGCGGGTAAAGCGTTCCAGGTTGGCGCGCTGATCTTCTCCACCATTACCGTACTGGCGTCCGGTATGGCGGCGCATGCAGGCGTAGCGCGTCTGATGTACGTAATGGGTCGTGACGGCGTATTCCCGAAAAGCTTCTTCGGTTATGTACACCCGAAATGGCGTACTCCGGCGATGAACATCATCCTGGTTGGCGCGATTGCCCTGCTGGCAATCAACTTCGACCTGGTAATGGCAACGGCGCTGATTAACTTTGGTGCGCTGGTGGCGTTCACTTTCGTTAACCTGTCGGTCATCTCGCAGTTCTGGATCCGTGAGAAGCGTAACAAGACGCTGAAAGATCACTTCCAGTATCTGTTCCTGCCGATGTGTGGTGCGCTGACCGTTGGTGCGCTGTGGGTTAACCTGGAAGAAAGCTCAATGGTTCTGGGTCTGATCTGGGCTGCTATCGGTCTGATTTACCTGGCTTGCGTCACCAAGAGCTTCCGTAATCCGGTTCCGCAGTACGAAGACGTAGCATAATCATCTTTTCTAATAATAAACCGGAGTCGAATGAACATTTGGCTCCGGTTTTTTTATTCTTTTGTATCGAACTCCTCATTAATAACCATTTGTTCTAATTTAGAGAATTTGGTTATTGGTCTGCATTCCACCAGTCATGAATAATTTCCTCATTAACATTCATCTGGTTAATTAATTTATGTTTTCAATGATATTAAGCGGGCTAATTTGTGGTGCTCTGCTGGGATTTGTCATGCAGCGTGGGCGTTTTTGCCTGACAGGTGGTTTTCGCGATATGTATATCGTGAAAAATAATCGCATGTTTTACGCCTTGCTGATTGCAATTTCGGTACAAAGCGTGGGGGTTTTTGCGTTAATTCAGGCGGGCCTACTGACTTACGAAGCCGGGGCGTTCCCGTGGCTTGGTACTGTTATAGGTGGGTATATCTTCGGGCTGGGAATTGTTCTGGCGGGTGGATGTGCCACCGGGACCTGGTATCGCGCGGGTGAGGGATTGATCGGCAGTTGGATCGCGCTTTTCACTTATATGGTGATGAGTGCGGTGATGCGTTCTCCACATGCCAGTGGTTTAAATCAAACCTTGCAGCACTACAGTACTGAACATAACTCTATTGCTGAGACTTTTAATTTGTCTGTGTGGCCGTTGGTTGCCGTTTTGCTGGTGATAACGCTCTGGGTGGTGATGAAAGAGTTGAAGAAGCCAAAACTCAAAGTCGCGACCTTACCGCCGCGCCGAACCGGGATCGCTCATATTCTGTTTGAAAAACGCTGGCATCCCTTTGTCACAGCTGTACTCATCGGTTTGATTGCGCTTTTAGCCTGGCCCCTGAGTGAAGCAACCGGACGCATGTTTGGGTTAGGAATCACTTCCCCAACGGCCAATATTCTGCAATTTCTGGTCGCGGGTGACATGAAATACATTAACTGGGGCGTTTTCCTAGTGTTAGGGATCTTCGTGGGGTCATTTATTGCAGCCAAAGCGAGCCGTGAGTTCCGCGTTCGCGCAGCTGATGCACAAACAACATTACGTAGCGGGTTAGGTGGTGTACTGATGGGCTTCGGTGCCAGTATTGCAGGTGGTTGCTCTATCGGTAATGGACTGGTTATGACTGCAATGATGACCTGGCAGGGCTGGATTGGCCTTGTATTTATGATTCTCGGAGTCTGGACTGCGTCCTGGCTTGTGTATGTTCGACCGCAGCGTAAGGCGCGACTGGCAACTGCTGCGGCAAATTAAGTAAGGTGTAAAGATGGTGATTAAAAAGCTGGATGTGGTGACGCAGGTCTGTCCGTTTCCACTCATAGAAGCAAAAGCAGCTCTGGCAGAAATGGTCAGCGGCGATGAGTTAGTGATTGAGTTTGATTGCACCCAGGCAACTGAAGCAATCCCACAGTGGGCGGCAGAAGAAGGACATGCCATCACCGATTATCAGCAGATTGGCGATGCAGCGTGGAGCATCACCGTTCAAAAAGCCTGACTCAACATTGTCCTCCGCCGTACCAGCGGCGGAGGCTTCAAATTAGACAATCTCTTCCGCGTACTGCCAAAGTGCTTTTAACAGCGCCACTTTCTCTTTGTCATCGGCATATTGTTGTACCAGCATCTGCAATTCATCAGCATAACCCTGCAAAAACTCTGGCGTGAAGACCTGGCGACGGTGCTCCAGCCAGCGTTGCTGCTCGGCATAATCCAGCGTCCCCGGGAAGTTGCGTGCCCGATAATTGAACAACAGCTTTTCAATCCGTTTATCAACAAAAGTGATATCCAGTGCCGGTAAATTACGCGGCTCGGTTTCCAGCACAATTTTCATTGCTGCACGATCTGCGTCACTGAAAAAGCCGTTATAAAGCTGTGCATCCACGTTATCTGAAGGCGTAAACGGTTCGGCTTCCGCGAATATCGCCACCACTTTTTCGCGCACTTGCGGATTTTCACGCAGAATTTTCAGGTTATCGAGGCAATGCTGACGATTAATTCCCAGTCGGTCGGCATCTTCCGGGCGTAGCGTATTCGCCTGGGCCAGCACCGGACATTTATTGATATGCACCAGCTTAACCGGAACGGCGGCGTTATCGCCAAGATCGGTTTTTGCGGTATATAAACGCTCGCGCAATGTGTCGCTATCCAGTTCCAGTAATGGCGAAATGTCTCCTGCCAAATCCACCATAATTACGGCATTGCGATTTTCAGGATGCCACGCCAGCGGTGCCACCCAACTGGTATTGCCGCGCCATGCTCCAAACATTCCGGAAACGTGCACCAGGGGTTTCATCTGCGGAACATCAATCAACGCCATCAGTTTGTGTTTATTACGATGGGTAAAGAGATAATCAAACAGGCGTGGCTGACGCGTTTTTACCAGCTTTGCCATCGCAATAGTGGCGTACACATCAGCCATCGCATCGTGGGCGTTGCTATGTTCAATACCATTCGCTTTGGTTAAATGCTCAAGGCGAAAGCTCGGTAGACCGTCATCATTTTCAGGCCAGTTTATTCCTTCCGGGCGCAGGGCATAACAGGCACGCATAACATCCAGTAAATCCCAGCGCGAGTTATCATGCTGCCAGCTCCAGGCGTAAGGATCGTAGAAATTACGATAAAAAATGTTGCGTGTGACTTCGTCGTCGAAACGCACATTGTTGTAGCCCAGAATACAGGTCTTCGGTACGGTAAAAAGCGAGTGAATACGGGCGGCAAACGCGGCTTCGTTTTCTCCTTTCGCCCGTGCTTCCTGCGGGGTAATACCGGTAATTAATACGGCTCCTGGCTGGGGTAAATAGTCATCAGCGGGCTTGCAGTAAAAGACTTCGGGTTCGCCGATGACATTGAATTCGCTATCGGTGCGAATGGCTGCGAACTGTGCAGGGCGATCTAACGCGGGGTGCGTGCCAAAGGTTTCGTAATCGTGAAAGAGGAAGGTAGGTTGTTTATCTGTGTCTGTCATTGTCTAGCATTGTCCACTGTAGTTAATTAACTGTCTGTTATCACTCGAAAAACAACCATTTTTTCACCTGAGTATGTCTACGAACGTCAAATATAGTTGTTTACTGTGCGCTGTTGTCCATGTGATATTGTGTACCAGATGTGTACCAAACCATTATTTCTGAGCGTACCAAATATTATTTATGGCTATAAGCGACACAAAACTGCGTAGTATTTATGGTAAACCATATTCGGGCCCACAAGAAGTGGCTGATGCCGATGGCCTCAGCGTACGAATTTCACCGAAGGGGGTCATCCAGTTCCAGTACCGCTATCGCTGGCATGGCAAGCCTAATCGACTTGGGCTTGGTCGATACCCATCCCTGTCTTTGAAGGATGCCAGACAGATCACTGCTGACTTGCGAAAGCTCTATTTCTCAGGAACGGATCCACGCACTTATTTTGAAGAGAAGGTGGAGAACTCCATGACGGTCGCCCAGTGTCTCGACTACTGGTTCGACAACTACGTCTCTACAACTCTCAGAGAAAAGACCCAGGCACTTTACCGATCAACGGTTATGAAGCGCATGCATGACGCATTTCCTAATCGTCCGGCATCTTCTATCACGGTTAAGCAATGGGTTGACCTGCTTACCGAAGAAGAAAGAGATAATCCACGCCGAGCAAGGCAGGTGCTAAGTCAACTAAGATCAGCAATAAGTTGGTGCATGCGGCGTCAGTTGATAGATAGTTGCGCAATTATGAGCATCCAACCAAGGGACTTCGGCTCCCGCGCTGAGGTAGGGGATCGGGTGCTGTCGTATCACGAACTGGCTAAGATTTGGCTTGCTATTGAAAGAAGCCGTGCGTCTACGTCAAATAAGCTCCTTCATCAGATGCTTATGCTGTGGGGGGCGAGGCTCTCAGAGCTTAGGCTGGCAACAAAGACAGAATTTGACCTGCTGGACAACGTATGGACCGTACCGAAAGAGCATAGCAAGATGGGTAATGTTATCCGCCGTCCAATCTTCGAACAAATTAAGCCTTTTCTCGAAAAGGCCATGACAACGTACAATGATGTTCTTTTCCCTGGAGAAGACATAAACAAACCGATCAGCATCGCTGCAGCCAACCGATTCGTAAATAGAATAAGGGGAGGGATGGATCTGGGTTACTGGCGAACACATGATTTCAGAAGAACGCTTGTTACACGTCTGTCCGAGATGAATGTCGAGCCTCATGTTACTGAGCGAATGCTCGGTCATGAACTTGGCGGGATAATGTCCGTATACAATAAACACGACTGGATAGAGGCTCAGCGCAAAGCGTATGAGCTTCACGCTGATAAATTGTTCTGGCACATCAGGAGCATTTCTGATTAACGCCACCGTTAAGAATCCACCCTTCAACAGCTTCACGAAGGTATGATTTGGGGTGGGTTCTGACTGGCTTCGGAAATCCGTGTCGTTTGGTATAGTTCCAGATTGTCTGACGTGATGAAACACCGAGCTTGTTCATCACTTCTTTCTCAGGAATCAGGCTGGTATCGGTCATCTTAATTCTCCAGGCAAAAAGAAACCGCCATATAGCGGCTCTATCAGATATGTACAGGCCTCATCGAGTGTGAGGCGTTAGTCCTTGCGTAGCTCGCTGATTCTTCTGTAAGTCTCTGGTGCTTTGTTTCCGTGTATCTTCATTTCCGACTTCAACAGAGCAACAAGGGAATCCCATTCGTTGAGGATTCCTTTGAATGCCGGAACGCGCTTTGCAACCTTGTCGAATGAATCTCTGATTTCTGGAATCTGCTCAACAAGTGCAACGCATCGTCGGAAATCGGCTGCGTCATGTGGAGCGCCGAAGTGATGACCATAGATATTCTTTTTCAGTCCACATGCGATTGAGGCAAGAGTTGCGCTACTGATGCCAACATCGCCAGTCGATTGCCATTTCAAAACCTTCATAGCCAAATCTGACATTTCTTGTCTCCATAAAACAAAACTCGCCGTAGCGAGTTCAGATAAAAGAAAACCCGCACTCGGCGGGTTCGCATTCGTTCAAATTGCGTTTACTTCTTGGCGTTCTGTTCATCCATCTCGATATACCATGGGTTGCTTCCCTTGGGCATGTTTAACGACTGCTCGCGATAGTATCTGATGCGCTCCATGAAATACTCGCGTGAGTGCTCAGGTTGCTCTCATGCTACCTGCTCAGTGATAACAGGTATGTTAAGGCGCTCTCTGTACTCCATGCCTGATGCTGCAAGGTCAACGTTTACCTTGTTCTGTTTTTCTTTCGATTTCTCGGCGATGTTATGCCTGACATTGTCAACCAGCCTCCTTCTGAACATAACGGTTATAAATCAGTCCATGAGGGCCATAAGGAAGCGGGATGTGCCACTCCTCTGGTTCAGAAACTATCCATTCCCCGGCCATCTCCGCTGGAGAGGTAATGATAAGTTGTTTGCTAATAAAATGACCACTCCTCTCAACAACAAGCTTACCATCTTCATTAATAAAAGCTTGAATGTCAGGTGTGCTTCCACACTTGGTGATGCAGCGTTTGAACATTTTGTGTCTCCCCATTTTATGGACGGGGTAATTATAACACATTGAAATATAGTAATATTTGACGTAGATTTCTTTTGATCTATAAGCGATTTTTTAATGCTTTTAAGTTATAAATACTTGTTTTCATCACCCATCTTGCTGCGGTGCTACTATTGAAAAGTGCTCACACCCTTTAGCCCAAATAGTTTTGATAGTTGTCCAACTGACTGGAACCTTGATTTCGATTCTCCCGCTGCAGTCACAAGTTTCGCAATCATCATCACCAAAGCATTCCGGGCAGCTTATAAACGTAGTTTCTGAAAATTCACCGGATAGCACACCCTTAGCGCCGTTCTCGGCTGTTAGTCTCTTCGGCACCATGACCCAACCATCCGGAGTTACCGGGGAGTTGCCCGACAGCTCGTTCAACTTGTAAGTTTGGCTTACAGGTTCGGCTTCCAGTTCTGCTATGCGCTTTTTTGCTGCTTCCAGCTCAACACGCAGCCTCCCAACCGTTAGTGCAATATCCTCGTTCTCCTGGTCGCGGCGTTTTATGTATTGCTGGTTTCTTTCCAGTTCATCCAGCAGGGCCAGAACTTCCGGGTTGCTAACATCGATAACAGTGACGCGGGACAGCCCATAATGGTCATCTGCGATACTGCGGCCTTCTGCGTAGTAGTAACCTTCATCGTCGTAGGTTGCGCCTGTACATCCATACGTGATGTGTCTGCCACATATACGCTGCACTGTCATTTCATCACCACAAATGCGGCATTTTGGTACTGGTTGCGGTGAGTAACGCTCACGCAGTGCCTGATAGTCAATTTCGCTCACTGGTTGCCTCCTTTGCTGGGCTTTCTAGCTTCTGAGTGGTTGTATCAAACTCAAACAACTTAACCACGTCATCAAACAGGACATAATCGCCATCAGAATCTTCAGTCATGTCAGCGCCACAATCCTGACCGCACGAGTCACAACCACCCATATCAAGTTCGTATCGCTTCAGGTTTGCGATATTTGATAAATTCAGCGCCAGTACAGCCAGGTCATAAACCTCTTCGGCGGTATACCCTGCACCATGCCCATACATTTCAATGCGGGATATGATTTCTTCTACCCGTTGTTTTGTGATCGTCATTTTTGCTCACCTCCCTGTTCTTCCAGAAAAATACGCATAGCCTCAAGCATCTCTTCGGTGTCATACGGAGACAGCTTGTCACGCAGGATGTGTTCAATGCTGTTAATGAACTTTCGGATTGCTTTGCGTTCAATTTCAGTCAGAAAAGCATCGGTGGCTGGGGTGTCTGATTGCAGAGACTTTGCGCGATAGTCATTCCACCCTCTTGCATACATGGGATTAACTTGCACTCCATCTTTTACGCAATATGCCTGACCTCCACGGTTGATAACCTTGATTTCGTCCATAGCGCCAGACTTCAGCCCCGCATTCTCCGCCGCCAGCGCCGAAAACTTCTCGTGTGCCAACTTAACAGCTGCATCAGCCTACTTAATTGACTCAATCGCTTTCTGTTGGTCTTCGGACAGAGCCAAAATCTTGGCCTCCGCTTCAGCAAATTTACGCACCAGATATTCAGCGTTTGTTTCGTTAACCTTTAAATCTCGTGGGAAGCATTTACCTTTCAGAAAACCATCCATCTCAATTAGTGACATTTGTTTCATTTCTTCCCACTCAGCCACATCGCATTCAGATATTTGTTTTGATTCACTGATGGAAAAGAATTTCTCTTAAGCAATTCCTCTCTCGATGGCATTGGCTTTACGCGTTGGCGAATAATCATTTCTGCCGGAAGAATGCCGGGATTGTATGCAAGTCCTCTCATGGTAAATTCCTCTTTGTTAATTTATTCGTATGCCTGCTCTTTCTTCATCGAGTTTTTTTAGCTTGTATCGCATAGCTCTTACTGAATAAATTGAGCGGCAGGTTGCAATTGCTATTTCTTCTGCGGAGAACTTACCGAAAAGTGATACTTCGGCTCTTGTCCAGCGTCTTCCACGAAGTCGGCTAACAATGTCAGCGCCAATCCTTGTTGCTTTCGCCATAACTGCTTTTTCAGTCCTTTCCAGTTTTTCAGCGATAACTTCAACTGGCATTGTCGCCGCTACTTCGTGCAAGAAATCGACTTCCCATTTCTCCCATGGAGTCTTTTTCATAGGCGATACCGTTATTTGATAAGAAGTGAAGGTTTCCCAACTTTGAGTTGAGCACCGGGGATATTTATTCCTGCTTTTAGTTGGTGTTTGATTGCCAGTTTGTCGGCTTTAATTATCGTTTCAAACTCAACGTATTCAGGAGGAAGGGCGCTTGAGTCGATGATTTCTACAGTTTCTGACGGTTTGCGGATTGTTGCCTGGTGAATACCTGCTCGAATCTTTTTCTTGCCAACCATTTCAAGCGATGACGCTATATATGATTTGATGCTGTCAATCTTATTTTGAATTACTGCGGCTCGCTCATTCAGCGACTTTGCCTCTTCCTTGAGGCGTTCAGCATAACCAGATTCATTTTTAATGACGGAAAGAAGTTGCTCTATTTTATCGGTAAATTCTCCTTCCATGCCTTCTATTGTGTCAGCAATCATCTCTGGCTCTAAATCTGAATCCATCAATTTTGCGTATTCATTGGCTATTTCATATAGTTTGCTCACTGGCAACCTCCAGTTTCGCTTTGCATTCTATGTAAATGGCTTGTACGTTCTGCTGCAATTTCATTCCAGCTGTCAGGCGATATGCTTCTGCAAAATATCGCTTCAAATCATCCATGTTTTCTGCCTGAGCCATTTCATCGCAAAGAAGTTGTGCTTTATCCATTATTTCCTGCTGGCGTTTCCGTTCATCTTCGCGGATATCTTCCTCTGATTTGTGCGGCATAACTGGTTCCTGATGCATACCTTCATCTTCGTTAAGCAGGTGAATGGCATTATCCAGTCGCTGGGCTTTAGGCCAGTATTTGCTGGCGCGTTTAACTATTGTTTTACGCGCCATCTCTTCCCAGAATGTTTTCCACGGTCCATTCTTTGCCTTGCTCGTTGCTTCCACAGCTTTAATTTCTGCCAGACTCATTTCTTCAGTCAGGTAGTCACCATCTGCTGTTTTAACCGTGCAATAACCTCCAACAATAGAGCCTCGCTCACCAAATGCGTTGTATTTGTGGGTTGGTGCTGAATCAAGGCCATTTGATTCATAGGTGTCGTTTGAGTACACCAATTTGCATTGCCCCCACTTAATTGATCCTGTCGATTGCGCAAGATGAAGTAATCCCATGTAACTGATATCAAGGCACACCATGCCGTCGCGAGGAACCAGATAAGCCAGTTTGCTGGCCGGGTTTAAGGTGATGCCGATCGCCGCAACATTGATGATGGCGTTCTGTGCGCTGGTTGGATTTGCCAGTGCCGTTTTAGCCAGGTAATCGTTTTTCTGGAAATACTGAATTGCAAACTGGCTTTCCTTAGCCCATGTCACCGTCTGTTCAGTCAATGCTCCGCAGAATAACTGCTCCTGCTGTTTAACGAATTCAACGATATTGCTCATGCAGCTTCTCCAAAAATGTGTCTGCGTTTGAATATTGCGAAGGCATATTCAGCCTTAACTCTTTCGGTTATTGCATCCCAGAACCATTCAGCGGCTTTTTCCTGATAGTTACAGTCATCATCTTCCAGCCAGTCGATAGCGTCCTTAGTGTGTTCATCTGGTTTATATGAGCGAAGCATTTCGCTTATTGGGTCGCAACGTTTGCAGAGGCGATCAACTTCACTGTTGATTCGTTCGTAATCTTCATCAGTAAAACTTGCGATGATTTGCGATATTTCACGCTTATCATTCAGAGTCAGAATCATCATCTTTCTCCTGTTCTTTGTGCTGATTGAGCATTTTGTTCATCTGACGAATGAATTCTTCGTCTGACCAGTTATCTGTAAAGCTCATGGACGGCCTTGTTGTTTCAAAATATCCCAAAGCTTTTCGAGCAAACTTTTCATTCTTGGTTGTTTAAAGTCTGCTCCGGTTAAAATGTTTTTTCGTGAATGCTGTACCGATAAAATCGGGTTGAAAGGGCGAACCGATGCCGCCCCTGCAATAGCGAACTGTTGCATAGGATGCTCCTTCTGTTTGATTGCATAACGAAAACGCCTCGAGTGAAGCGTTATTGTTATGCATATAAAAAGGCCCTCACACTGGAGGGCAAAGAAGATTTCCAATAATCAGAACAAGTCGGCTCCTGTTTAGTTACGAGCGACATTGCTCCGTGTATTCACTCGTTGGAATGAATACACAGTGCAGTGTTTATTCTGTTATTTATGCCAAAAATAAAGGCCACTATCAGGCAGCTTTGTTGTTCTGTTTACCAAGTTCTCTGGCAATCATTGCCGTCGTTCGTATTGCCCATTTATCGACATATTTCCCATCTTCCATTACAGGAAACATTTCTTCAGGCTTAACCATGCATTCCGATTGCAGCTTGCATCCATTGCATCGCTTGAATTGTCCACACCATTGATTTTTATCAATAGTCGTAGTCATACGGATAGTCCTGGTATTGTTCCATCACATCCTGAGGATGCTCTTCGAACTCTTCAAATTCTTCTTCCATATATCACCTTAAATAGTGGATTGCGGTAGTAAAGATTGTGCCTGTCTTTTAACCACATCAGGCTCGGTGGTTCTCGTGTACCCCTACAGCGAGAAATCGGATAAACTCTATTCACCCCTACAGAGAGCAAAAGAGAAACGCCGATGAACAACTCATGGTGGCAGGAACTAATGCATTTTTTCCTGCAAGGAATGACACTTAAACAGTTGATTCATATGCTAATCATCCTGATCATATTGATTATTGTTATGCCGGTAAGCGTAAAAGAATGGATAAACCTGCATAATCCAGAAATCCTTCCTTATTATTGGATGTATTACATCCTGTTGTTCTGCGTTAGCTATGTGCTTAACGGTGTTGTTAATTCCGCTTATCACGCTGTGACTGAAAGAATTGAGGTATCCGCTGCTCAGAAGCGCAAATCTAAAGAAGAAAAATATGTGCAAGATTTGTTTGATTCGTTAACTCTTGGAGAAAGAGCGTATTTGGCATTCGCTGTAGCCGCGAATAACCAGCTAAAGACAGAAAAGGGAAGCCCTGAAGCAATCTCATTGCTCGAAAAAGGGCTTCTTATTCGGATACCTTCTGCTACTGGATATCCTGAAATCGACCGTTTTGTTATCCCGGAACGCTATAGAAATGAGTGCTACATTCGGTTTGCCGGGAAGGCAGACAGCCTTATGGATGAACTTATCGCTCAGGATAAGCATGGCAAAAACAAGTAATTAGCAAATGAATTTATCATCTCGCCGTCAGTTGTTTTGATTTCCGGTAGCCTGCCGCGTAAAGAGCTACGTTCGGAAGACAAGTTGAACCTTCATATTTTCTGGTCAACGTTGTCAGAGTTATCACTTCTGCTCTCATTGCTGGTTTGCGCTTGCATTGCAAGACCACTCGTGAAGGGGTTGGCCTGTGTAGCTTGTCGGAGCTGATCGCCTCCTGACTTTGCAGATTTGCGCGACGAGCTCTACGGCGAGAAGCTGCGGTGCCTTTAAATTCTGTTTTTCTGGACATGGATTCCTCCCGAATAAACTTTGGCGATGCAATCTCGAAGCTCCTCCTGAGACGGTTGCTTCGGCATTGCATCCCACAGCTTATGTGGTTGGGTGATCTGGCTTTTCAGCCACGTAGTCGAGAGTCGACGTTGTTTAAAGAGCCTGCCAGTCTGTTCCATTTGGCTTCCAGCGTCCTGCTGACGGTTAAATAGTACGATATGTACTTTACAAGATCAATACAATTTGTTGTAAGTTGGCGTGGTTTTTTATAACGCTTTGTATTTAATAGTGTTGTTTTTTAGCGTGGATGTATTGCCTCGGCGATGTAAGGAGAGATCAGAATTGCGTGGTTTAGTGGGTTGCATCTATTTATTTTTCAATAAATACAATTGGTTATGTGTTTTTAGGTGGGGCGATCGTGAGGCAAAGAAAACCCGGCGCTGAGGCCGGGTTTTTCTAGGCTACCAGAGACTCAATCCAAGAGTCTCTGGTATGGAATGGCAACACTCGTGCGGTATCATTAAATAGTAGTGATAGTTGCTGTAGCTCAGGTGTTAACCCATCGCTGTCAACTATTACAAATCTATTGTTTATGTCAGGAACGACCTGACTTAAGTCAACAATCTTCCCAACTGTTGAGTGGGCAGTATTCCATCCCTTACTGCTGGCAAGGCTTACCGTAAACCCGCGTTTTGGTGGTATTAGTCGAGACTCATTCCTTAGCGTTAACGGAACAGTAATGTTATGCCCACTAATACCTTTCACTTTTTCCTTTAAGGCTAGTCGCTTCCCAAGCCCTGCTGATTTTAAGTAACTGATTACACATTTTTCGAACTTATCGTCTTTGACCTCAGCATACCAATCAGCAGTTTGGGCGGATGCAAGAATCCCACCACGAATAACATTTGCAGTTACCTGTCCAACGGACGACTCATCTGCCCACGCAGATATCTCTCCAGAGTCATTTAATGAAATTCCTTGCGAAGCGAGTGATGACCTGATCAGATCAATTTTCTTTTTAGTCAGGTGGATGCCGCGTGATTCAATATTCATCAATGTATCGCAGTAGTCTGTAACCCTATACTGACCACTCATCTCTTGAACGAATACACTTATCTGCTCACAATCATCGTAGTATGTGAAGGGACTAATAACGCGCAGCAACGTGTCGCTCATTGGGTGGCATTCAAACCCGAGCTTAGATATGACTGTTGAACACGTTACATTTCCCATGATAGCTGACCTGATTTATCTTGATTAGGTAAAGGTGGGCTGCCTTCATATATGATATTAAGCGCCTCGCAAAAATAATTCCAGTAGCCAAAAAAATCATCTGGCTTGATGTTCGTTTCAAGCTTAAGTGCAATTTCTTCCCCAGCTGATTCGAAGTACATGTGATAGTGAGGACCTCGAGCCACCTCAACAAAATCTGGATGGTTCACTATAGATTTATTACGGTGTGGCTTGTTATCCGCAGGGTACGGGTCAAGCGCGTAAATGCGCCTGTCATGAAGAAACATCACAAATGAAATCTTCACTATATCCACCCCTTCAACGATAGGAGGACGCCAGTGAAGCATAAATCTTATGCCTGTGATTGGGTTGCCAATTTCATCAAAAGCTTTGAGATCCAATTTAAACCAGATTGGGGTTCGTCCCTCACTTCCGGTCCATGTAACTCCGCTAAAAGTTACTTTTTTCAAGCGAGTAATAGCTTGGTCAACCTCATTCTGGGTAGGCTTAAAGTCGCCTTTTTTAGCCACTGATTCGTATCACCATGAAAGTTATTGTTAATACCTGTGCTTCTTGTCACCCAAACGTCTCTTCAGGCCACTGACTAGCGATAACTTTCCCCACAACGGAACAACTCTCATTGCATGGGATCATTGGGTATTGTGGGTTTAGTGGCTGTAGAAACATCTGACCGCTATCCCTGATCAGTTTCTTGAAGGTAAACTCATCACCACCAAGTCTGGCTATACAGAAATCGCCTGGCTCAACAGCCTGCTCAGGGTCAACCAGAATTAACATCCCGTCAGGAAAGCTGGGCTTGGAACCTGTTGGTGCGGTCATTGAGTTACCTTCAACCTCAAGCCAGAATGCAGAGTCACTGGCTTTTTTGGTTGTGCTTACCAATCTCTCCGCATCGCCTTTGGTAAAGGTTCTGAGTTCTGGAGAGAACATCCCAGCCTGAACATGAGAAAAAACAGGGTACTCATATTGTTTTTTAACTGGGGCCGATGAGTATTCGCCAACAGGTGAAAATGTCCCGTCGTGGTTGAATGATATGTTATCAATACCAAGGTATTTAAACACCACACCAATATCACTAAGAGATGGATGACGAGATCCGCGCAACCAGTGTCCAATCCCACCCTGCGTCATACCTAGCTCTTCGGCTAACTTCTCTTGAGTTATGCCGAGCTCTTTCATTCTGGATCTAGCCAGTTCATACCATTTCATTTTCATGTCCTTATTATTACGCTTTGTACTGGAACCATCCATGCACAATGTGTATTTTTACTTGTATTCGTAAAGTACATATTGTATTTTTTTATTCGTGTTTACTATGGAGGGCATATGAGCAACCTACGAAAATATCGAGAGTCACTGAATATCTCTCAAACAACACTTGCTAAGGCAGTTGGATGCACACAGGGAGCTATCGGACATTGGGAATCTGGTCGTCGCTTCCCAGACCTTAAAACATGCCGTGCTCTTGTTGCGTGCCTAAACAAGTTAGGCGCAAAAGTCAGTCTTGATGACGTGTTCCCGCCGGAACACAAAGCCGCTTAATAAGCGGATCCGCTCTTTGTAACAACGGACATTCGTCCTACGTCGCTGAAAAGCGAGTTCCAAGATATCTGACCAACTAAGGCCATATGCGTTTCCACGCATACCTTTCAACTAACTATTCACTATTGGAAATCTTAAGAAATGGAAAGAACAAGTTACAGCAAACTATCACAGCGTGACGTTGATCGCGCAGAAACAGATTTACTTATCAATCTGTCAGCTATTACCCAGCGCGGTCTGGCAAAGATGATTGGCTGTCATGAATCGAAGATAAGCAGAACGGACT
>ENA-OXEB01000002-OXEB01000002.1-human-gut-metagenome-genome-assembly--contig:-NODE-2-length-200669-cov-19.5758_pt1 | contig 200669 bp, 173 predicted proteins | sample MGYA00249353_ERZ652239 | MGnify/ENA primary metagenome ERZ652239 (study PRJEB26925, sample SAMN05826586) | human gut metagenome | biome: ENVO:2100002; feature: ENVO:00000062; material: ENVO:00002003... | reverse complement strand
GTCGGGCTCATAACCCGAAGGTCGTCGGTTCAAATCCGGCCCCCGCAACCAATTATTGAACACCCTAACGGGTGTTTTTTTGTTTCTGGTCTCCCATAAAAAAGCGCCATTCAGCGCCTTTTTATCATCCCCTTCTCGCCAGCGTCGCCCCATCGGCAAAATACGCTTTAATCCCCGCAAGAATAGACTCCGCAACTTCCTGCTGGAAAGTCGCCGTTTTCAGTTTACGCTCTTCCTCAACGTTACTGATAAACGCCGTTTCGACCAGAATGGAGGGAATATCTGGTGCCTTTAGTACGGCAAACCCGGCCTGTTCAACTTGATTTTTATGCAGCTTGTTGATTTTACCGAGCTTATTCAGTACCGCTTTACCAAACTTCAGGCTGTCGGCAATGGTCAGCGACTGTACCATATCGAACATGGTGTGGTCGACATAGCGGTCACCGCTTTTGCTCACGCCACCAATCAAGTCCGAGGCGTTCTGGGTTTGTGCCAGATATTTTGCCGCAGTACTGGTTGCACCTTTGGTTGAGAGCGCAAACACAGAGGAACCGCTCGGCTGACGACTGGTAAAGGCGTCGGCATGGATAGAGACAAACAGGTCAGCACGCTGTTTCTGGGCTTTTGCTACGCGCACTTGCAATGGAATGAAGATGTCTTCATTGCGCGTCATGTACACCTTCATATTGCCCTCTTTCTCGATCAGAGAGCGCAAACGGCGAGCTATTTGCAATACCACATCTTTTTCGCGCGTTTTGTATTTCCCCACCGCACCGGAGTCTTCGCCACCGTGGCCAGGGTCAAGCATAATGACAATCGGACGATCGCGCCCTGCTTTACCCGGTTGTGGACCACTTTGCGCTGGCGGCACCTGCTTTTCGAGGTCGCCTTTGTTGTAATCCTCCAGCAGCGCCAGCAGCGGGTCCTGCATATCCTGTGCATTGGCCGGATAGAGGTCCATCACCAGACGCTCTTTAAACCCGGCGACCGGCGCAAGGGCAAACAGCTGCGGTTTTACGTTTTGCTTTAATTCAAAAACCATCCGTACGGTTTGCGGGTCAAATTGCCCGACGCGCGCCGACTTGATGAACGGGTCGTCTGCACGAATTTGTGCCGCCATCCCCTTGAGTACCGAGTTCAGGTTTACATCTTCGATATCCACCACCACGCGTTCAGGGTTACTCAACGCGAACTGCTTATATTTCAGCTGACGATTTGATTCCACCGTCACGCGGGTGTAGCTGGACGCAGGCCAGACGCGCACCGCCACGACCTGGCTGACCGCAGCCAGACTGACCTGACTTACGCTCAATAGCCACATGGCACCCGCGCCTTGCAGTAAACGACGACGGCTGATTGCAGTGTTGGATCCTGACATGCCTCTCCCGAGCAAAAGAAATCTAAGCTGTGTAACAAGTAAACGACTAATTTGACCGGAAACTTTAGCGAAAGACGCATAATCTGTCATCTAATAAACGGTAAACATTCTTTTTATATTCACGGCATTACTGATAAAAAAGTCGCTCTCGCATAAAATTTACACTTGCACCCTGCGAAAAAACAGAATAAAAATACACTAATTTCGAATAATCATGCAAAGAGGTGTGCCGTGGTAAAGGAACGTAAAACCGAGTTGGTCGAGGGATTCCGCCATTCGGTTCCCTATATCAATACCCACCGGGGAAAAACGTTTGTCATCATGCTCGGCGGTGAAGCCATTGAGCATGAGAATTTCTCCAGTATCGTTAATGATATCGGGTTGTTGCACAGCCTCGGCATCCGTCTGGTGGTGGTCTATGGCGCACGTCCGCAGATCGACGCAAATCTGGCTGCGCATCACCACGAACCGCTGTATCACAAGAATATACGTGTGACCGACGCCAAAACACTGGAACTGGTGAAGCAGGCTGCGGGAACATTGCAACTGGATATTACTGCTCGCCTGTCGATGAGTCTCAATAACACGCCGCTGCAGGGCGCGCATATCAACGTCGTCAGTGGCAATTTTATTATTGCCCAGCCGCTGGGCGTCGATGACGGCGTGGATTACTGCCATAGCGGGCGTATCCGGCGGATTGATGAAGACGCGATCCATCGTCAACTGGACAGCGGTGCAATAGTGCTAATGGGGCCGGTCGCTGTTTCAGTCACTGGCGAGAGCTTTAACCTGACCTCGGAAGAGATTGCCACTCAACTGGCCATCAAACTGAAAGCTGAAAAGATGATTGGTTTTTGCTCTTCCCAGGGCGTCACTAATGACGACGGTGATATTGTCTCCGAACTTTTCCCTAACGAAGCGCAAGCGCGGGTAGAAGCCCAGGAAGAGAAAGGCGATTACAACTCCGGTACGGTGCGCTTTTTGCGTGGCGCAGTGAAAGCCTGCCGCAGCGGCGTGCGTCGCTGTCATTTAATCAGTTATCAGGAAGATGGCGCGCTGTTGCAAGAGTTGTTCTCACGCGACGGTATCGGTACGCAGATTGTGATGGAAAGCGCCGAGCAGATTCGTCGCGCAACAATCAACGATATTGGCGGTATTCTGGAGTTGATTCGCCCACTGGAGCAGCAAGGTATTCTGGTACGCCGTTCTCGCGAGCAGCTGGAGATGGAAATCGACAAATTCACCATTATTCAGCGCGATAACACGACTATTGCCTGCGCCGCGCTCTATCCGTTCCCGGAAGAGAAGATTGGGGAAATGGCCTGTGTGGCAGTTCACCCGGATTACCGCAGTTCATCAAGGGGTGAAGTTCTGCTGGAACGCATTGCCGCTCAGGCGAAGCAGAGCGGCTTAAGCAAATTGTTTGTGCTGACCACGCGCAGTATTCACTGGTTCCAGGAACGTGGATTTACCCCAGTGGATATTGATTTACTGCCCGAGAGCAAAAAGCAGTTGTACAACTACCAGCGTAAATCCAAAGTGTTGATGGCGGATTTAGGGTAAGCGATGAAAATCGTCGGATGCGACATGCGTAACACTCGTACGTCGCATCCGGCAATTACGTTTATTCCCGTGAACTAAACAACGCCGCCAGACCACTGCGCCGCTCAGTACGAGTGGCGATTGCCGCACTTAATATGCGCTCATCGGCATACAGCGACAGACGGCGACGCGCGCGGGTCACCGCGGTATAAACCAGCTCTCGCGTTACTACCGGCGTGCGTTGGCTCGGCAAAATCAACGCCGCATGGTCGAACTCCGATCCCTGCGATTTATGTACCGTCATCGCCCACGTAGTTTCGTGCTCTGGCAAGCGACTCGGTTGCACAGACTTAATATTGCCGTCCGGCATCGCAAACCAGACGCGCGTCCCCTGCCCGCGATCCAGCGCAATACCGATATCGCCATTAAACAACCCAAGCGCGCTGTCATTACGGGCAATCATCACCGGTCGACCTTCGTACCAACGAGAGTGCGGATGACGATGAATTTTGCGCTTCTGTTGCATAAACTGCTCAATTCGCTCATTCAGTCCAGCCACGCCAAACGGCCCTTCCCGCAGGGCGCACAAAAGCTGGTACTCATTGAACGCCTGAATGATTAAATCCGGCTCGGCACGCGCTTGCAGCAGATCCAGATAACGTCCGTAACCCGCAAGAGCTTCCTCAAGCATCGCAATATAATCTTCGCCGCTCTGTAAAAGCCGTTTTTCGATATCAGTAAAATCCTGCTGAAAAACGGTTTTCACTGCCGTTTTATCACCACGGTTGATCGCCGCAGCTAACTGACCAATGCCAGAATCGCTGCCGAAACGATAGCTTTTTTGCAGCAGGCAGAGACTGTCGCGCAAAGATGCCGCTTCTGTGCCGGTTCCTGCCGGAACGTGAGTCCCCGTCAGGCGGCTTAGCTGCCTGGCACGCTCGGCGGTAAAGCCCGCGTTGGCATAAGCGCAGATATCGCCCAGCACAGCCCCAGCCTCAACCGAGGCCAGTTGATCACGATCGCCGAGAAAGATCACTCGCGCATGATCGGGCAAGGCGTCGATCAGTCTCGACATCATAGGCAGATCGATCATTGACGCTTCATCTACCACCAGCACATCAAGATGCAGCGGGTTACCGGCATGATGACGTAAACGCTGGCTACCCGGCTGCGCGCCCAGCAATCGGTGCAAAGTGCTGGCATCTTCCGGAATGCGTTTCTTTTGTTCATCGGTCAGCGGTAACTGTCGCAAAGCCTTGCCGAGAGATTCGGTTAAGCGCGCGGCAGCTTTACCCGTTGGTGCAGCCAGACGGATACGGCAGCGTTCGCCGTCGGCCATTTGAATTAACGCTGCCAGCAACTTCGCTACGGTGGTCGTTTTACCGGTGCCAGGGCCGCCGGAAATCACCGAGATCCGCCGCGTCAGCGCCACTGCCGCCGCAACTTTTTGCCAGTTAATTTCATCGCTTACTGGAAAAAGTTTGTCCAGGGTTTGCGCCAGTAGAGCTTCATCAACCTCAATGGCATGATTCACTTCGTTGAAAAAGCGTGCCACTGTGCGCTCGTTACACCACATGCGATTCAAATAAAGACGATCGCCACAGAGGATCATCGGCGTGGGTTCATCTCCCCTGCTGACCGCTTGAGAAGCCAGCAAGCATTCTTCCCAATTTTGTAGCTCACCGATTTCACTGACACAGGTCGCCAACAGCGGATGCGACGCCTCGTTATTTTCCAGTCGTGAAAGCGGCAAACAAACGTGTCCCTCTCCGGCATCATGACTTAACAGTGCCGCCGCGAGGGTGACGGCAGGATGTTCATCTCCCGCCACGGTCAGGGCAAATTGCACATCCAGCGGGCGTAGCTGTTTGTGCTCCACAGCTTCCAGTAATTGCTTTTGCAATTTCATTACGCCTCCTCCAGGGTCATACCGGCAAACATCTCATCCATCAGGGCAATCAACCCGGCGTTGGGTCGGGTTGTGTAAATCCCCTGTTGCGGATGTTCTTTATCAACGCCACGCAGGAACAGATAAATAACGCCGCCAAAGTGGTGCTCATAGTCGTAATCAGCAATGCGATGGCGCAGATAACGATGCAGCGCCAGGGTATAAAGCTGATATTGCAGATCATAGCGGTGTGCCTGCATTGCCGCTGCCATAGCCTGTTGGGTGTAAGCCGAACTGTCTTCACCCAACCAGTTGGATTTATAGTCGAGCAGGTAATAACGCCCTTCGTGGCGGAACACCAGGTCGATAAAGCCTTTTAACATGCCACGTACCTGCATGAACTCCAGCGGCGGGCAGCCTGCGGATAGCGGGTCAAACTGGCGGATTAACGTATCAAGCTGACTGGCGATAAGCGGTTCACTAATCGGCAGATAAAACTCCATCTCCACCTGTTTATTGCGGGCGGAAAGTTGACTCAGGCTTACGCCGGTTTCATTGAGAGGTGCCTGGAGGACAGCCGTGATCCACTCGGTCAATACCGGTTCCCACTGCGATTCAAAGCCGCCGAGTTCCAGTTTTTCCCGCACCCAGTTCGGGTCAACCGGCTGGGTAAAATCCAGGTCTTCAAACAAACTGTGCAAGAACGTCCCCGGTGACGCACCGCGCGGAAACTGATGTGGTGTTAACGTCGGTTCTTCAACGACGCTGGCAACGCCTGCAGCATCGACATCCAGCCGAGGCATCAAATCCTGGGCGATACCGTGACCACGCTGTTGCAAACCAGAGTAGCTGGTGACGCGCCAGTTATCGCCGGGCAATCGTTGTAACGTCTTCGCATTCAGCTCTGCTGTAGAAACATCATTAACCTGCCAGGGTTGGTTATCACCAGTTTGTGCCGTTTGCCAGGCAATATCATCATCGCATAACGCTTCAATACAGGTGCGAAGCCCTGCCGCATCTTGCGGTTCCCCTTTTTGCAGCAAACGCCCGAGCGCACTTTGGTGGACGTCGGTGTCACCTTTTTTATCGCCACGACGGCGCACCAGCGGTGCAACGCCGAGACTGCAATGCCAAACCGAACGTGTCAGCGCCACGTAAAGCAAACGCAGATCTTCCGCCAGACGTTCGGCCTCCGCGAGGTCGACGCTTTCTGGCGCAGCATTAAGATCCAGAACTGCCTCAAACGAGTGGCGATCGTGATAAAACGCCTGCTCCTGGACGCGGAAATTGGTGATAAACGGCAGCCAGACCAATGGATATTCCAGCCCTTTCGATTTGTGGATCGTGACAATCTGCACCAGATGTTTATCACTTTCGAGACGCATTTGTTGGCTGGAGGCATTACTGTCTGGCTCGAGGATATGTTGCGATAACCAGCGTACCAGCGCATGTTCACTTTCCAGCTGCGTTCCGGCTTCTTGTAGCAGTTCGCTGATATGCAAGATATCGGTAAGACGCCGCTCACCGCCTGCCGTTGCCAGCAAGTTTTCAGCAATGTTACGCGCCGACATCAGCGCCCGCAGCATCGGCATAACGCCACGTTTGCGCCAGATTTGCCGATAACCATCGAACTCTTCGACTACCACATCCCACGCATGTTCGTCATTGTTCAGCGTTTCGATATCCAGCGCGTTCAGCCCCATCATTGACGTTGCCAGCGCACTACGCAGGGTGTTCTCACGTTCGGGCGTCATCACCGCCTGCAACAACCAAAGCATTTCCTGCGCTTCCAGAGTTTCAAAAACACTGTCGCGGTTCGAAAGGTAAACGGAAGGGATTTCCAGCAACGTTAAGGCATCGCGCACCTGGGCGGCCTCCTGGCGGCTGCGCACCAGCACACTGATGTCCGAAGCACGCACCGGACGCGCGTCGTCGCCGTTCATCAGCAACGCTTCGCCCCGCTGTCCGGCTTGTAGCCAGTCGCGGATTTGCGCAGCACATACCTGCGCCATAGTACTTTGATAATCGCCAACGCCGCAGCTTTCGCCTTCCATCAGCCACATTTTCATCGCAGGCTGTGTTTCACCTTTAAATACAAAACGTAACGCCTGATTTTTCCCGGCTGATTTCACTGGAATAAACGGTATTTCGCGAAACATGAACGCGTCATCAGTCTGGCTGAAAAGCTTATTCACGCTGTTCACCATTCCTGGTGCGGAACGCCAGTTGGTGTCTAAAGTGTAGTGGGCGTGAACTTCGCTACGCGCCTTCATATAAGTGAAGATATCCGCACCCCGGAATGCATATATGGCCTGCTTCGGGTCGCCAATTAGCAACAATGCGGTTTCCGGCTGATGGTGCCAGATACGGCGAAAAATTCGGTACTGCTGGGGGTCGGTATCCTGAAATTCATCGATCATTGCCACCGGGAATCGCGTACGGATCGCCGCTGCCAACACCTCACCGCTTTCGCTACGCAGCGCGGAATCGAGCCGACTTAACATGTCATCAAAACCCAATTCGCCACGGCGGCGTTTTTCACGCGCTACTGTTTCGCGGATCTCAGCCAATGCGCGGGTGATCACCAGATCGCGGATCGACAATGGTTCTGCAAGCAGTTGATCGATCGCCTCAAACAGTGGATGTCGCGGGGTTTCCCCCCCGGCCTTCGTGCGATCTTCTAAGAAACGCTGGGAGAATTTTTCCAGCGACTCCGGCAACTGATAACTGTTTGTCTCTTCTTCTGCCCAGGCGCTGATCTTGTCGATCCATTTAGCCTGATTGCTACGGTTAAACTTGCGTCGATCAATACCAGAAGATTCGATCAGCGCATCCAGTTCACCCACTGCGTCGCGCCACTGCTGTTTTACCGTATCAATACGCGCCACAATTTGCGCGTGACGGGAAGCCAGCGTTTCATCATCGGGCGGCGGTGCTTTGATAACCGGCGCTTCGCCTTGCAGATAACGATTAATATCGCGCAGCAACGCCTGCGGCCCTTTCCAGGTTTCAAAGACGACCTGGGCTATTTCACGCGGCAGCGGGTAGCAGTGGCGACGCCAGAAATCGGCGCAGGCCTGGTAGCGTAGCAGAGACTCATCTTCAATCAGCTGCTGCTCAAACAGCATGCCGGATTCAAAGGCATTCAGGTTGAGCATGCGCTGGCAAAAGCCGTGAATAGTAAAGACTGCCGCTTCATCCATCTGCCGTTCGGCTAACAACAACCACTGCGCGGCTTGCGCTTTATCGTCGATCTCTTCCAGCAGGCGTTCGTACAGTGGATTGTCGGTGGTTTCACGCAGACAGGCGATGCGCAACTCGTGGATATTGCTACGGATACGACCGCGCAATTCTGCCGTGGCAGCCTCGGTAAAGGTGACCACCAGCAGTTCTTCAACGGTCAGCGGGCGGGGAAAGGCGGCGGAACCGCCTAGTCCAAGTAACAGGCGCAAATAGAGCGCCGCAATCGTAAAGGTTTTGCCTGTGCCGGCAGAGGCTTCAATCAGGCGCTCACCCTGTAAGGGCAAGCGCAAAGGATCTAGTGTCTCGGCGACATCACTCATTCTTTTCACTCATCAGGGGCATTGTTTGCTGCAACGCGCTGACGTTCTCCCACACTTTCCAGCCTTCAGGGTGTACATATTCGGCTTTCCCGTTCTGGCTGCCGGAAATCTGCGACAGAATAGCCATGCCTTGCGGCTCGACCACCGCCTGATGGAAGAAATCAGCAAGTTTTTGCGGCGTCAGCAGTTTTATCTGGGCCACGATTTTATCACGCGAATCGAAGCGCATATTGCCGCGATCGAAATCTTTACTTAACTTCGATGCTTCTTCGCCGAGCGTTTGCGGTGCCTGCAGCATCTGGGTAATTACCGCCTGCTGGATTTGCGCAAACTCATCTGGCTTCATCGCTCGCAATTTTGCCTCTGCGGTTGGGAAAAACGCCTTGTAACGCTCCCACAAGAATGAAGGCTGTTTATCATTGCTTTGCAAAAGGAAGCCCATGCCCCACTGACGCCCCACGCTCATTGGAAACGCAAACACGGCATAGCCCAATTGTTCTTCGGTACGCAACTGATTGTAGAACCACGGCTGTACGATCTGCCCCAACAGAGAGCTATAGGCTGAGCTGGTGTATTCATCGTAGCCAGTCGGTACAAATACCGCTGCCAGTGCGGAGTCGGTGCTGTTACCGGCTTTTTCAAAGATGACGGATTGTTTTTTATCGACCACTACATCTTTGTTTCGACACCACTCTGAACCATCAGCGCCCAACTGTTTTTGCACATCGCGTGCCAGCGTTGTTGCCTGGGCCTCGGTCATGTTGCCGATAACCATAAACTCTGGTCGAGCCCCTGATTTTAAGGCGTCGCGATAGGCCAGCACCTCTTTCAACGTAATGGAGGGCAAAATTTTACGCCGTTCATCTCGCGAGAAGTACGGCACTTGCGAGAGCATCTGCGCGGGCATAATCGCCTGCTCAAACGCTTTACCCTTTTCTGCGGAATCCATCATCTGGTTATACCAGGACTTCACCTGCTCAAGCTGATCTTCCGTAGCGGTATAGCTAAAGTACCCCTCGAGCAATGCCTGGAACAGCTGCGGCAGACGCTGGGTGTAACCATTAGCATTAACCATAAGGCCGTTGTTAGCGTTGGTGGAAAAACTTATGCCACCAACCGACGCCTGGTTGCTTAACTGATCAAGCGCCAGCCCTGCGAGATAATCATTGAGCGCAAACATCACCTGATTGCGGGCGCTGTCCATGGCTTTCGGATTACGCAAAATCAGGCTGACATCAGCTTTGGGCTCGCTGGCAAAATAACGGCTTGGCGCATACACCACGCGCAGATTCGACTCATCAACAATCAGCTCTGGATGGTCGTATTTCTTCTCTGACTTAATCAGCGAGAAATCATCAGGAATATAAGGGTTAAGCTCTGGCAAAGAGAGCGCAATGTCGGCGGCTTTTTTCTGCCAGTCGGCGAAAGTTTGTGCGCTGATTTTATCGACCTGATACGGCGCATCGACAAAGTAAGCCGTTTTGTTGTGCGGCTCTTTCGGGCTGATATACCAGATACGCGCATTCTGCGGCGTCATCATCGCCAGACGTTCCTTTACTGCTTTAGCATCGTACCGATCGGCAATATTGACTGCATCCAGCGTATGCTCAACAGGAACGCGAATCATGGTATCTGCCAGCCATTCGACGTAATCCATATCACGGGTGATCGACGGATAACGGAAGTCGATATCCAGCACATTCGCCAGTTCATCGAAGTATTGTTTATCAATGCCTTTTTCACGTAACAGATTGAGATAGCTAAAAATTGCCGCCACAACCTGATCGCGATTAGCCAGGCCTTTATCGGTTAAAGACGCAGAGATCGCTAATACGCCGCTGTTGCCGTTGACGATAGGATCGGAGTTGGCGCTAATGCCCTCAACTAATCCCTGCTTTTGCAGCCAGTCAGAAAGTGTACCTGGGCTGCGATTGCCAATCAGATAGGTAATCAATTCATCGGTTTTACTACGGAACTTCGCTGAGTTGTTATCGATGCGAAACTCAACGCGCAACACTTTACGCGGCAGCGCAGGGACGTAATGAATGATAATGCCCTTTTGCGCGTCGGTGACTACCGGCACGGTGATTTCCGGTTTTTTGCTCTCTTTGTTCGGCACGCGACCAAAGGTGTCCGCCGCCATTTTTGCCAACTCCGGCAGCGGTTTATTACTGTAAATAACCGCCTTCATCAAATTGGCGGAATAGTACTTCTCGTGGAAATCTTTCAGCGCCTGCTGCACCGGATTACCAGGTTTGTCGCTTAAAGTTTCGAGGTTACCACCAGAAAACTTTGAACCGGGGTGTGCCGGGTTAATGGTTTCTGCGCTGACCTGTGCCATGCGCATCCCGTCACGCGTACGCGCCATGGTTAATTCAGCGTTCACCGCATTACGCTCACGTTCGGCATATTTCTTGTCGAGCAAAGGTTCAGCAATAGCATCGGCCAGGCGGTCTACCGCACCAGGCAAGGCGTCGTTCTCAACTTCCAGATAGAAAGCCGTGCGATACGGCGCAGTGCTGGCATTGTGACTACCGCCGTGCATTTTGAGATATTCGGCCAGACTGTCAGCCTGCGGGTACTTTTTCGACCCCATCAGACTCATATGTTCAAGGTAATGTGCCAGCCCCTGGTACGCCTCGGGATCTTCCAGCGACCCAACGGGCACCACCAGCGCCGAGAGCGATTTAACTGCCTGCGGATCAGAAACCAGCAAGACCACCATACCGTTATCCAGACGTATAGCCTGATACTGGCGGTTATCTTTATCACTTTTACGGATGGTTTCCTGAATCGGCTGCCATCCCGTTTCTGCCTGACTTAAGGGTGCCCAAAGGGCAACTAACAACAATAATGCTTTGAACCAGGTGCTGCGGGGCATTCACGGACCTCATAATCAACTTAATTTTCTGTCCAGATTCAACACGTTAACGCAAATCATCTGCCAGAATTTAATCTTGTGCTGCACGAGTCAGCCTATGTTTATATAACCATCAGTCCGTGACTGGTGCGCATCATAAAGTAAGCGGATAGATTGCGCAATTTTTATACAGCACTCATGACTGATTAAAGCGAAACAGCGGTAACAGGAAACGTTGCGACTGTTCAACGATGGCCTCCATTGTCTCTGGTGTTAATTGCCGCCAGAGCCTTTGATACCAGATATCATCACCTTCGCCACGCACCATCATGTTGCCTTCGTAAGCCTGAAGGAATTTCGTACGGGCTTTTTGCAACGTGGAATCGTCATCCAGCATGGCATCGTTTTGCGCGTCATAACAGGTTTTTAGCCACGCGCCGCCACTTTCAGGTAACACCAGCAATGGCGCGGACATTCCTTCACGATACCCCTCAATCAGTTGTGAGAGGTAATGCAAAGCCTGTTCGGCTGCAAGCGGCGGAAAACGCCACTCGCCGTCTTTGCGTAGAAAAAGGCGACTTTCACCATTACCACCGCTGGCACAGTAGACAAGGTGTTCCAGCCAAAGTTGCATTCCCTGGGCCACACTTAATAAAGAGGGACGCCAGCGCAACAGGCCATCCGGCTGCACCTGCGGCAACCAGCCAGTTATCTGCACACCGTTGCAGGCGAGATCAATTTCCATACTCTGCCCCGGCTGGCGACAGGCAATGACTCTGTCGGCAAGCTGCTGCATCTCCTGGCACTGTGTTTCCCAGAAAATTTCACCAAAAGCGCCATACGGTAAATCCCCTGCCGCTCGGAAGCGGCGGAACAAGCGTTCGGCATCATCCTGCTCAACCAGTGCATTCAATAACTGCTGATTGATTTGATAACGGCTAAGTCCTTCCAGAATAAATGGCTCGGTGTCGGGGATTTCGCTGTCTTCAGTACGGAAGTTCACCTGCAAACGCATCTGGAAAAATGCCCGCACCGGATGTGCCCAGAATCGTTGTAGCGTTTCCAGCGGCACGGTTTCCGGTAAGGTAAACGGCAGCGGCTGAACAAATTCAGAATGTGCTTTACCAGCCTGGCTGGCCGCAGGTAGCCATTCACGAGCATAGCTTTGTCGTTCGCCTGGCTGGTAGTTTTGTGGATCAAACGGCATCCGGGTATGGAGGCAAGTAAGATGCGCTTTTACCCTTGCCTCGCTTTCATCACAGTTGAGCGCTTCATCGCCCGGTAGATAATGACTTTGCCCGATGTAGTCGATCAGTTCCTGCACCAGTACCGACGGGAAACGCTCACTGTTATCCTGAATGGAACGACCGATATAGCTGATATAGAGTTTTTGCTGCGCGGAAATTAACGCTTCCAGGAACAGATAGCGGTCGTCATCGCGACGGCTACGGTCGCCACGCTTCGGTTTCTGGCTCATCAGGTCAAAGCCCAATGGCGCAAGCTGACGTGGATAAACGCCGTCGTTCATTCCCAGCAGGCAAACCACTTTGAACGGAATTGAACGCATTGGCATCAGAGTACAAATGTTAACCGGTCCGGCGAGAAAACGCTGGCTGATACGTTCTTGATCCAGACGCTGTGCCAGTTCATCACGCAATAGTGACAGCGGCACCGCGTCGCCATACTGCGCACCTAAACCTTCGGCGATAATCGCCTGCCATTGTTGTTCGATCAGCGTCATCGCCGCTTCGGTTTCCGCATCCGGCAGGAAGAAGGCGTTGAGCATATCGCGACAAACCGGCAACCACTCTTCCAGCGGACGCTCCTGTGCCAGCCCGCGACGCCAGATGTTTAGCTGCATTAGCAGTGAAGCCAGATGCCCCACCAGTTCTGCAATTAAGCCGCTCGATTCATCATAAGGTAGAACCGATTGCCACTCGCCCTGCGCGCTCTCCATCGCGTAGCCCAACAACATACGCGTCAGGCCAAATCGCCAGGTGTGTTGTCCGGTGGCGGGGAGTTCCAGCTCGCGAACGTTGTCGTCATCTATGCCCCAACGAATGCCGGATTCGTTGACCCACTGGCGTAAATAACGCAGCCCTTCTTCGGTGATGTCAAACCGCGCCGCCAGCACCGGCACATCCAGCAACGCCAGCACATCCTCTGACACAAAACGACTGTCAGGCAGTGATAACAGGCTGATAAACGCTTCCAGTACCGGATGTGACTGCCGCGCACGACGGTCGGAAATGGCGTAAGGTAGGTAACGATCCGCAGGTGCGCTACCAAACACAGCCTGAATAAACGGACTGTAGCTGTCGATATCAGCCACCATCACGATGATGTCGCGCGGAGTAAGTGTCGGGTCTTCCTCCAGCATCGCCAGCAGGCGATCGTGTAAAACTTCAACTTCACGCTGCGGGCTATGGCAAACGTGGAAGGTGATACTGCTATCCAGTGGATCAAGCGGGCGTTTGTTATCGCTACGGGAAAACTCTTCGATGTTCACACCAGCAACGGCGCGGTTTTCCAGTTCCAGAATGTCAGACTGAATGTTATGCAGCAGGTTATCTGGCGTGACATCGACAAAGGCGTCCAGCTCCTGGCTGCTCTCCAGGTCAGAAAGGAGATAAATGTAGTCGCGCCCAAGCTTACCCCATGAAGCCAGCAGCGGGTTGCCGACATCCTGTTCACCATCGCTGTTAAAGAGCTGCCCGGCATTTTCGCTATCACGAAATAGCGGCAATTCGCGATCTTCAAAACTGTGTCGACGCTGACGGGTCAGCAGTTTCGCCAGATAAGCAGGATCTTTAATATCGCCCCAGTAATAACGGCAGGGGTTGGTAAACAGGAGATGGATTTCAATATGTTTACCCAGCGCCTGTAGCGCCTGGAGATAAACAGGCGGTAACGCGGAAATACCGCATATAAAGACGCGCGAAGGTAACCCCGGCGGGCAGGTCGTCGCGGACTCCAGCGTTTCGATAAAGCGCTGATAGAGATTGGCGCGGTGCCAGCGCGGTTGCCCGAGTTGATGGGTATATTCCACCAGCGCCTTCCACAACGGGGCTTGCCAGGCCTGTGCTTCTCCCAGCCCTTCAACCAAATGTCCTGTTTCCCACTGTGCCAGCCAGTCCGGACGATAGACCAGATACTGGTCAAACAGGTCCGCCGCTTTTGAGGAAAGCTGGAACAGTTTTCGCTTGTCGCTATCGTCAGTCAGATAATGCCGCAACAGGGTAAAGTCTTCGCGCTCCAGCAATTGCGGCAGCAGAGTCATCAGTTTCCAGCTCATGCTCTGTTTGTTAAAGGCGCTCTCTTTGGGGATTTCCGGTAACACCCGGACGAACATATCCCAGATAAAGCTCGCTGGCAGCGGAAAATCAATGTTTGCCGCAATACCAAACTTTTGCGACAGGGTCATTTGCAGCCACTGTGCCATACCGGTACTTTGCACCAGAATCATCTCTGGTTCGAAAGGATCGTCCAGCCGTTCGCGTTCGACAATAAACTCCATCAACGCTTCCAGCACGTCCAGACGATTGGAATGGTAGACCCTTAACATAGCGGCTCCTGACTACTGACGATTCGGGCAATGCAGGCGGGTCATCTCGCCTTCTCTGCCCCCGGGTGAAACTAGCGTAACGCTGATGCTGACACATCCCGCCTGCGATGTCTGCATTCGGTTGACCTGCCAGTTGGCAGGTGGCGAAATCGCGCGCAGTTGCGTTTGCTGCCAGCCATGCCGCCAGAGCTGTTGGTACTGGTTTCTGCTGGCAAGACTGTTCATTAATGTTCGCTGGAAACCCGATAACGCAGTGACAATCATCACCATCAACACCATCGCCAACATTACCTCCGGCAGGCTAAAGCCTTGTTGATTCTTCAGGGAAGCTGACATAACGCCCTCTCTTTCAGCGGACAAAAATCGCTCCAGCCGCGTGGCGAAAAAACAATGTTTCCATCAATGACTTCGCCTGTTCGCCACAACGAAACGCCTTCATAACCGGCAATCAATAAGGCTTCATTATCTGCCAGTAAACGCAAACAAACCTGGGCATCGGTTTCAGCGTACTGCGAGCACTGAACTGCTGGCTGCGTCTGCCAGGAGTGCATTTTTCCCCACGCCAGCGCCGACTGAACGATGGCCTGGCGGCGCAATGACTGACTTTCCATGCTCACGCGAGAGGCAAAACTGCGATCCTGTTGGCTCATTCCTTGTAATAGCAAACTACCCAAAACCAGCAGCATCAGGACCAGAGCCAGTGACGAAACACCCTTTTCGCGGTTCACAGGTTGAATCCTGTCACGCTATAGCTGGCATTCACCACGGTTTGCGGTTCAGACTTACTGGCAGCACGCATATTAACCGTCAACACCGGCGAGAAGCCGCTGACATCCTGACGTACGACCTGAAAAGTGTCGATAATGATGGCATCCGGATTAGTGACTTTATCCCAGCCCTTACCTTCACAGGATGTCGCACCGCGTAGCGTTTCCAGCACATGCTCCTTCAGACGAAATCCAATCTGGTCGGACTCTTTTACCGGTTCGCGATCCCAGATACCGTTACTGTTCGCATCCCACTGCACAATGACACAGTCACCCTGTCCGACAATTTCCAGCCCTTCGCCGGTACAGATGCCATGACAATAACCCGCCCTCTGGAGATGCTTCGCGACGGTAAATACCCGCAGCCAGATTTCATCTTCCAGCGCCAGCTTACGGGTGCTCGTTAAACTTTCACGCTGTAACGCAGGCAGAAAGCGTGCCGCCCCCAGCAACAATACGCTACTGATCGCCATAGCAATCAACACTTCCAGCAGAGAAAAACCTTGCTCTTTTACAGGCATCCTTCTGTTTCTCCTTGCTGACAAAGCCGGAGTCTTCCCCACGGCGAAACCACCAGCCACCACTCGCCCGTTGAGTTTTTGAAGCGAATATGCCCGGCCCATGCGGTATTGCGCAGGCCAAAGAAAGCAAGCGAAGGTGTCAGGTCGCTCATTTCGACTTCGGGCCAGCGTGGCACAAAGACCAATGGTGAACTGCCATGACAGGTATTGGCCCCAGCAGCGGAACTCACAAGGCACCATAACGTCCCCTCCCTGATAACGCTGATACTGTGGTCGCGGTTATGCCAGTTGGCATCTTCACGTAAATAGAGCAAATAGTCCCGCGCCTGGCTGGCGGTTTGCCATAGCCGTTGCGACTGCTGCCAGTATTGCCAGCCATAGAGTCCACTTGCGCTTAGCATGACCAAAATCAGCATCGCGACCAGCGTTTCAATCAGCGTATAACCACGTTGTGTTTTCATGCCGGCAGTATGGAGCGAGGAGAAAAAAAGACGAGGGCCAGTTTCTATTTCTTCGGCGCATCTTCCGGACTATTTACGCCGTTGCAGGACGTTGCAAAATTTCGGGAAGGCGTCTCGAAGAATTTAACGGAGGGTAAAAAAACCGACGCACACTGGCGTCGGCTCTGGCAGGATGTTTCGTAATTAGATAGCCACCGGCGCTTTAATGCCCGGATGCGGATCGTAGCCTTCAATCTCAAAGTCTTCGAAACGGTAGTCGAAGATGGATTCGGGTTTACGTTTGATAATCAACTTCGGCAGCGGACGCGGTTCGCGGCTTAATTGCAGATGAGTTTGATCCATATGGTTGCTGTACAGATGCGTGTCGCCACCGGTCCAGACAAAATCACCCACTTCCAGATCGCACTGCTGCGCCATCATATGCACCAATAACGCGTAGCTGGCAATGTTGAACGGCAGGCCGAGGAAGACGTCACAGGAGCGCTGATAAAGCTGGCAAGAGAGTTTGCCGTCTGCCACATAGAACTGGAAGAATGCATGGCACGGTGCCAGCGCCATTTTATCCAGTTCGCCTACGTTCCACGCTGAAACAATAATGCGGCGCGAATCCGGGTCGTTTTTCAGCTGGTTCAGTACCGTAGTGATCTGGTCAATATGACGACCATCTGGCGTTGGCCAGGCGCGCCACTGTTTACCATACACTGGCCCGAGGTCGCCGTTTTCATCGGCCCATTCGTCCCAGATGGTGACATTGTTTTCGTGTAGATAAGCAATGTTAGTGTCGCCCTGCAGAAACCACAGCAGTTCATGGATGATGGAACGCAGGTGGCAACGTTTAGTTGTCACCAGCGGGAATCCATCTTGCAGGTTAAAACGCATCTGATGACCAAAAATGGAAAGCGTTCCGGTTCCGGTACGGTCGTTTTTCTGTGTGCCTTCGTCGAGCACTTTTTGCATCAGTTCTAAATACTGTTTCATGGTTCCTCAGGAAACGTGTTGCTGTGGGCTGCGACGATATGCCCAGACCATCATGATCACACCCGCGACAATCATCGGGATGGAAAGAATTTGCCCCATGCTGATGTACTGCACCCAGGCACCGGTAAACTGCGCGTCGGGCTGGCGGAAAAACTCAACAATGATGCGAAACGCGCCGTAACCAATCAGGAACAAACCTGAGACAGCTCCCATTGGGCGTGGTTTACGAATATACAGGTTGAGGATAATAAACAGCACCACACCTTCCAGCAGCAGCTCGTAAAGCTGTGATGGGTGGCGCGGCAGCACACCGTAAGTGTCGAAAATGGATTGCCACTGCGGGTTGGTTTGCAGCAGCAAAATATCTTCTGTACGGGAGCCAGGGAACAGCATGGCAAACGGGAAGTTCGGGTCAACGCGGCCCCACAATTCACCGTTAATAAAGTTGCCCAGACGCCCGGCACCAAGACCAAACGGAATGAGTGGTGCGATAAAATCAGAGACCTGGAAGAAGGAACGTTTAGTACGGCGGGCGAAGATAATCATCACCACGATAACGCCAATCAGGCCGCCGTGGAAAGACATGCCGCCGTCCCAGACACGGAACAGATACAGCGGATCGGCCATAAACTGCGGGAAATTGTAGAACAGAACATAACCAATACGTCCCCCGAGGAAGACGCCGAGGAAGCCCGCATAGAGTAAGTTTTCAACTTCATTTTTGGTCCAGCCGCTGCCCGGACGATTCGCCCGTCGTGTTGCCAGCCACATTGCAAAAATGAAACCCACCAGATACATCAGGCCGTACCAGTGAAGCGCCACGGGTCCTATTGAGAAAATGACCGGATCAAACTCCGGAAAATGCAGATAGCTACTGGTCATCTGTCACCACAAGTTCTTGTTATTTCGCTGAAAGAGAACAGCGATTGAAATGCGCGCCGCAGGTTTCAGGCGCTCCAAAGGTGCGAATAATAGCACAAGGGGACCTGGCTGGTTGCCGGATACCGTTAAAAGATATGTATATGATCCGCGCTATAACCCTCCGCGAATCAGCCCGCCCATGCCGCGACGCTCCATAAAGGCTGCAACCTGATGGCGAACTTCGGTCGCCAGTTGCGCTTCCAGACTACGCTGCGCAAGATTTTCTGCTTCGGCATAATCAATGCGCCGCAGCAGGTATTTTGCCCGCGCTACAGAACGTCCGTTCATAGACAGATGGCGATACCCAAGCCCAATGAGGATTGCCACGCACATGGGATCGCCCGCCATTTCACCGCACAAACGGAGATCGATTCCATGTATTTCCGCTTCCCGGGCGATCATCGCCAGAGCTCGTAACATTGCAGGATGAAGACTGTCATAAATGTTCGCCACCCGGGTATTGTTGCGATCAACGGCCAGAATGTATTGAGTCAGATCGTTGGTGCCAACAGAGATGAAATCGACCCGCTTTGCCAGATGCGGCAGCATAAATACCATTGACGGCACTTCCAGCATGATGCCGATACGTGGTTTGGGAATTTCGTAACCGATCATCTCCTCGACTTCACGTCCGGCACGTTCAATCAGGCGGCGTGCTTCATCAACTTCATCGAGGCTTGTGACCATCGGCAACAGAATATTCAGGTTGCCCGTAGCGGCATTAGCACGCAGCATCGCCCGCACCTGGATCAAGAAGATCTCCGGCTGATCGAGCGTAATGCGAATCCCACGCCAACCCAGGCATGGATTCTCTTCGCTGATCGGCATGTAAGGCAGTTGCTTATCTGCTCCGACATCCAGCGTACGCAAGGTGACGGGTTTATCATTGAACATTTGCAGCATCCCCTGATACTGCGCCACCTGTTCTTCTTCCGACGGGAAACCACTTTGCAGCATGAATGGGATTTCAGTGCGATAAAGACCGATGCCATCAATACGGCTGCCCAGTTTTTCTTCATGTTCCGGGCTTAAACCAGCATTGAGCATGACTTTTATACGCTCACCGCTTTTTAACTGCGCGGGTAAATTGACGTCATCTTCCGCCAGACGGCTAAGCTCAATCTCTTCACTAATTAGCCGCTGATATTCTTGCAGCAGTACCGGCTCCGGATCGACCAGCAATTCACCGCGATAGCCATCAACGATCAGCGTCCTACGATGCAGCACCGAAGGCTGAATATCCGCGCCCATCACGGTAGGGATCCCCAGCGCACGTACCATGATCGCAGCATGGGAGTTGGCTGCGCCATCTCGCACGACAACACCGACTAAGCGATCCTGGGGCAGCTCAGCAAGCGTTGTCGCTGACAGTTCATCTGCCACCAGAATGAAACGTTCCGGCCAGGCGTTCGGCCCTTGATTAGCGTCATCAAGATGAAACAGCAATCGCTGACCCAGCGCACGTAAATCGCCAGCCCGCTCTTTGAGATAGTTATCACTTAGCGCGGCAAACTGTTCGGCAAATTTTTCAATGACCGTTTTTACCGCCCACTCTGCCACCGAGCCTTTATCAACCTCGGCAAACAATTCGCGACGCAGCCGGGTGTCCGAAAGCAGGTGCGAGTAAAGATCGAAAATAGCCGCCGTTTCTTTTTGTGCACCGACGGCAAAGCGTTTGCTGTAGCGGCGAAACTCGTTTGCCGCTTCTTCCAGCGCCCCGGTCAGTCGTTCGCGTTCCAGAGCCGGATCCAGCGTTGATGCCTGATACACCTGTTCCATTAAAGGTAACGTGGCATCCTGCCAGCCTTCGGCAATCGCCACACCAGGTGCTGCCGGTAATGCGCGGATTCGCGTCTGGCGATATTGCCCAAACAAGGCAGTCAACTGCGACTGAGAAAGAATAGCTGCCATCTGGGTGGCAAGCGTCACCAGGAAGGATTCTTCACTTTCGTCATACTGGCGCAACTCTCGTTGCTGTACCACCAGTACACCAAGCAACTGGCGACGTTGAATAATTGGTACGCCTAAAAACGCGCGGAAACGTTCTTCTTTTACGGAGGGGATGTATTTGAAGCTGGGGTGCTTTTGCGCATCTGCAAGGTTTATCGGTTCCGCCAGCCTGCCAACCAGGCCGACGATCCCTTCATCAAACGCGAGCGTTACAGTGCGACCGCGTGGTTTTTTCAGCCCCCGGGTCGCCATCAGGTAGTAACAACGTCGATCATGATCGGCCAGGTAGACCGAACAGACCTCGGTATCCATCGCAAGACAGATGTCGGTAACCAGAATATTTAACGCCTCATTCAGGCGTGGTGCGCTGGCTACCTTTTCGACTATTTCGCGCAGGCGAGTGAGCATAATTGGCGTGACTTAACCTCTTTTACGTCGATAAGCAGATGCGTTTTGTGGTTTTGGCGTATTTTCCTGCAGTGACATCACCACACTCGCGAACTCTTTCATTACCCTACGGTAGACATCACGTTTAAATGACACCACCTGTCTGACCGGATACCAGTAACTTACCCATCGCCAGCCGTCAAACTCTGGTGTACTGCTGGTTTGCATATTGATTTCTGCATCGCCGCTCACCAGCTGCAAGAGAAACCATTTTTGTTTTTGGCCGATACAAACCGGCTTCGTGTCCCAACGCACCAAACGTTTCGGTAATTTGTAGCGCAACCAGTTACGCGTTGAAGCAAGGATTCGAACGTCTTTGCGGCTTAATCCTACTTCTTCAAACAATTCACGGTACATCGCCTGCTCTGCGGATTCTCCGGGGTTGATTCCGCCTTGCGGAAATTGCCAGGAGTGCTGACCAAATCGCCGGGCCCACATTACCTGCCCCTGGCGATTACAAATCACGATACCTACGTTTGGGCGGTAGCCATCGTCATCAATCACCGGACTACCTCAAAATAAAGCTTTATATACGAATGATTGTTTCATACTCCAGGAAGACGGTAAACCACTCTCTGCAGGGCATTACACACTAATAACAATTGAATAACTCACAGTTATGTGCAGAGTTATAAACAGAGGAAGGGGTGGATAGCCGTTTTTATTCACCTTTTCTGTGGATAGAGTTGTGAAGAACTACGGAATTACTACGGGAAAACCCGGAGCATTCTGAATAAGCCCGATATAGACATTTTAAAATATTCATTATCAGTCAATGCATTACATGTAATTTTAGTAATGAAAAAGAGTAATTCGTGACCCAGGTCACACCTCTCATTTACGGGTTGGCGAAAGATCAACCAATGCCGTATTTATCCACAGAATGTGCCACTAAGTTAAGCACTGAACCACTAAAAACTGGAGTTTCGTCGCACGTCAAGGCTGTAAATGGAAACAGTAGTGGAGGTTTTTCACAGTTATCCCAGCTTTCTGTGGATAACATGGTGTAAGATCCTGTTTATTTTCAGTGACCAGATTTGGAAAACCCGTTGCAGTGTTGCGCAACTCGATTACCGGCAACCTAAAAAGCAATATAAATCAGAGAATTGAACAACGCATGTGGAAAAAGTTACACTGCGAATATTCGGCACATAATTGCTGTTTGTTTTTTAATCAAGGTATCATGACATGTCCCAACCTCGCCCACTGCTCTCTCCTCCCGAAACTGAAGAACAGTTGTTAGCGCAAGCACAGCAACTTTCTGGTTATACATTGGGAGAACTGGCGGCACTTGTCGGGCTGGTTACGCCAGAGAATTTAAAACGCGATAAAGGCTGGATTGGCGTGTTACTGGAGATCTGGCTAGGTGCCAGCGCAGGGAGTAAACCTGAGCAAGATTTTGCTGCTCTGGGCGTGGAACTTAAAACTATCCCTGTGGATAGTCTTGGTCGTCCGCTGGAAACAACATTCGTTTGTGTTGCCCCGTTAACGGGCAATAGCGGGGTGACCTGGGAAACCAGCCACGTGCGCCACAAACTCAAACGCGTACTGTGGATACCGGTTGAAGGCGAGCGCAGCATCCCGCTGGCGCAGCGTCGCGTTGGATCACCGTTGCTGTGGAGCCCGAATGAAGAGGAAGACCGGCAGCTACGCGAAGACTGGGAAGAATTAATGGATATGATTGTTCTCGGTCAGGTTGAGCGGATTACCGCTCGTCACGGGGAGTATTTACAGATACGACCGAAAGCAGCGAATGCGAAAGCGCTTACCGAAGCCATTGGTGCCCGGGGCGAACGGATTCTGACGCTGCCACGCGGCTTTTATTTGAAGAAGAATTTCACCAGTGCACTACTGGCCCGTCATTTTCTGATCCAGTAGCCATCGCTTTGACCTGCCGCTTTCCGGGCATATAATTACCGCTTCATTTTTTTGGCAGGGCTTTTTAGATGTTATTTGCATGGATAACCGATCCTAACGCCTGGCTTGCGCTCGGTACGCTGACGCTGCTGGAGATCGTTCTTGGGATCGACAATATTATTTTCCTTTCTCTGGTGGTGGCAAAGCTTCCCACAGCACAACGTGCTCATGCGCGCCGTCTGGGGTTGGCGGGAGCCATGGTTATGCGTCTGGCGCTGCTGGCATCAATCGCCTGGGTTACGCGCCTGACAAATCCGCTTTTTACAATATTCAGTCAGGAAATTTCTGCCCGTGATTTGATTCTGCTTCTGGGTGGCTTGTTCCTTATCTGGAAAGCCAGCAAGGAAATCCACGAATCCATTGAAGGTGAAGAAGAAGGGCTGAAAACACGCGTTTCATCATTCCTCGGCACTATCGTGCAGATTATGCTGCTGGATATTATCTTTAGCCTCGACTCGGTGATTACGGCTGTGGGTCTGTCAGATCACCTGTTTATTATGATGGCAGCCGTGGTGATTGCCGTAGGCGTGATGATGTTCGCCGCGCGCTCGATTGGTGATTTTGTCGAACGCCATCCTTCGGTAAAAATGCTGGCGCTCTCTTTCCTGATTCTGGTGGGCTTTACCCTGATTCTGGAAAGTTTCGACATCCACGTACCGAAAGGTTACATCTACTTCGCGATGTTCTTCTCTATTGCGGTTGAAAGCCTCAACTTGATTCGCAACAAAAAGAATCCGCTCTGATACTCCGTACGCTCTCCTGCGGGAGGGCGTACTCACTCCTTTTACCCTCACAGTTTAAGATTTTCCTGCTTTCAAGATATATAACGTCGGTTTATAAACAGACTATTATCATAGGTAGGCCAAATGAGGATAACCGGATGAAAAAATGGGCAGTAATAATTTCTGCAGTCGGACTGGCGTTTGCTGTTTCCGGGTGTTCCAGTGATTACGTCATGGCGACCAAAGATGGCCGTATGATTTTGACCGATGGAAAACCTGAAATTGATGATGATACCGGGCTGGTGAGTTATCACGATCAGCAAGGTAACGCGATGCAAATTAACCGTGATGATGTTTCGCAAATTATTGAACGTTAACAAATAAGGTCAGCATCCGGCTGGCCTTAAGATTTTTCTCTTTCCCTTTTCCCTTCCCTCTGCCATTTTTATATTCCTTATGTCGTGATTATAAAAAGGAAACGGCTATGCAATATCACCGTATACCCCACAGTTCGCTGGAAGTCAGCACGCTGGGGCTTGGCACGATGACGTTTGGTGAACAGAACAGCGAAGCCGACGCCCACGCACAACTCGACTATGCCGTCGCTCAGGGCATTAACCTTATCGACGTTGCCGAAATGTACCCAGTACCTCCGCGCCCCGAAACGCAAGGGTTAACCGAAACCTACGTCGGCAACTGGCTGGCGAAACATGGCAGCCGCGAAAAGTTAATTATCGCCTCCAAAGTGAGCGGACCGTCGCGCAATAATGACAAGGGCATCCGCCCGGATCAGGCGCTGGATCGGAAGAATATCCGCGAAGCGCTGCATGACAGCCTCAAGCGCCTACAGACTGATTACCTCGATCTTTATCAGGTGCACTGGCCGCAGCGCCCGACCAACTGCTTCGGCAAACTCGGTTATAGCTGGACGGATTCTGCGCCTGCGGTTTCGCTGCTGGATACGCTGGACGCACTGGCAGAGTACCAACGCGCGGGAAAAATTCGTTATATCGGCGTGTCGAACGAAACTGCATTTGGCGTAATGCGCTACCTGCATCTGGCGGACAAACACGATCTGCCGCGTATTGTCACCATTCAGAACCCTTACAGTCTGTTAAACCGCAGTTTTGAAGTAGGTCTGGCAGAAGTCAGCCAGTATGAAGGGGTCGAACTGCTGGCCTATTCGTGCCTGGGTTTCGGCACGCTGACCGGGAAATATCTCAATGGTGCAAAACCCGCTGGCGCACGTAATACGCTCTTTAGTCGGTTCACCCGCTATAGCGGTGAGCAAACGCAAAAAGCCGTCGCGGCGTATGTTGATATCGCCAGACGTCATGGCCTGGACCCTGCTCAGATGGCGCTCGCGTTTGTACGCCGTCAACCGTTTGTTGCCAGCACTCTGCTGGGCGCAACCACGATGGATCAGCTGAAAACTAACATCGAAAGTTTGCATCTGGAGTTAAGCGAAGACGTATTAGCTGAAATTGAAGCGGTGCATCAGGTTTATACTTATCCGGCACCATAAGATTAACGCCGGTTAAAACCGGCGTTAAATATTAATGACGGCGCTGCCAGATCCACAGCGCCGTTATTGCCAGCGCAAACAGCGCACCGAAGCCAATGCCAATGGGCACGACCGGGATGCCTATCATTACCGCCAGCGAGTAAATGCCCAGCATCAACAACATGGCGCTGTTTTCGCCAAGGTTTTGTACTGCAATCGCATTCCCCGCCCCGACGCTTTTTTTACCCCGCTCCTGTAGCAACGCATTGAGCGGAACGACAAAAAAGCCCCCCATCACGCCAATCAGCATCAACAAGGCATAGGCTGGCAGCAGCTCGTGTTGCAGGGAAAAAATCAGTACCACCACGCCAATCAAAATCCCGGCTGGCATACAGCGTGACACGGTTTCCAGCGTAACTAACTTCGCTGCCGCACCTGCGCCAACCACGATACCAATCGCTACCATCGCGTTGAGATAGGTGGGCGTAGCGTTATCGGTAATGCCCAGCGCCACCGGTACCCACAGCACCAACAGGAAACGCAGCGTGACACCCGCTCCCCAGAATAAACTGGTGCCCACCAGCGAAAAACGCGTTTCACCATTGCGCCATAGCGAGGTGCAGGCATTCAGGAAACTGCGGGTCATGTTGATGAGATTCCAGGACTGCCCCGGACGCGCCGCCGCCAGTTTGGGAATGTAGATATTGGCAACGACCGCACCACCGTAGGCCAGTGCGCATGCGGCCAGGGCGACGAGGACATGCCAGTCAGCCAGCACACCACCGGCTACGGAACCGAGCAAAATCGCCGCTATGGTAGAAGCTTCCATTAAACCGTTAGCTTTCACTAACTTACTACCCGTGGTTAATTCGCCGAGAATACCGTATTTCGCCGGTGAATAGGCTGCAGCACCAACACCCACCAGCGTATAGCCGAGAAACGGATTGATACCAAAGCAGATACTGGCTGCGCCCAGCAGCTTCAGGCCGTTGGCAAACATCATCACCCGGCCTTTGGCGAAGCTATCCGCCACCTGCCCGACAAACGGCGCAAAAAGAATGTAAGCACCTACAAACACCATTTGCAGGATGGGCTGGCTCCACTCCGGATAGAACTGCGCTTTCAGTAACGCCAGAGTGGCAAACAGTAGGGCATTATCGCCAAACGCAGAGAGAAACTGCGCCACGATAACCGCTTTCATCCCCTTCGACCACAACGAAGTGTTAGTGTGCACTGACTCACTCATCGTGTTGTTCCGCTTCGTCTACCCAGCTTTTCAACGTGACAAAGTCAGGTTTGCCGCTGCCAAGTAATGGCATCTGTTTCAGATAGCGAATATCGCGCGGTACAGCAAGCTCCGGCACGCCGTGCTCGCGGGCATACTGTTGCAACTTATCGCGCGTCAGTTCGTTATCTGTGGTGAAAAGCACCAGTGCCTCGCCTTTGCTGGCATCGCTCTTAATCGCAGTGGCATGGACTTTATCTGGCGAAACACCAAGTGCCAGTTGTTCCACCATTTCCAGCGACACCATTTCGCCTGCAATTTTGGCAAAGCGTTTTGCGCGGCCCTGAATCTGCACAAAGCCCTGCTCGTCAAAACGCACAATATCGCCAGTGTCATACCAGCCGCGCTCCATTTCGCCGCGAACATTCTCGGCGGTGGGCACTTCCAGTACACCTGGCTTCTCCACCCGCAGATAGCCGTTCATTATGTTCGGCCCTTTCAGTTGCAGGCGTCCGCCCTCTTCGATACCAGGGACCGACAACAGGCGCGCATCCATTCCTGGTAGAATACGCCCTACCGTACCGGGTTTCGCCGCCATCGGTACGTTGATAGAAACGACAGGCGCGCATTCGGTCACGCCGTAGCCTTCAAGGATGCGCAGGCCAAATTTATCCTGCCAAAGCTGTTTGGTACTTTCTTGTAATTTTTCTGCGCCTGCCACCACATAGCGTAGACGATAGAAGTCATACGGGTTGGCGAAACGCGCGTAGTGACCGAGGAAAGTCGAGGTGCCGAACAACACGGTGCAACTGCGGTCATACACCAACTCCGGCACAATGCGGTAATGCAGCGGGCTTGGATAAAGGAACACTTCTGCACCTGTAAGCAGTGGCGTAAACAGGCCTACCGTCAGCCCAAAGGAGTGAAACAGCGGTAACGCCGACATAAAGCGATCGTTGGTGGTGAAGTCGGCAATCGTTTTAATCTGCTCGACATTCGCCAGAATGCTTTTATGGCTATGGACGACGCCTTTCGGATGGCCTTCAGAACCGGAGGTAAAAAGGATCAGCGCCTCTTCTTCCGGCTGCTGTTTAACCTGTGCCAGACGCGGCATCAGCAAATGAGCGAAGATCCATACTTTGTCGGCAGTGGTGACATCTGCTTTTAAATCTTCCAGATAGACCCAGCGCACCTGAGTAAGTTGCTCCGGCAGATGCCAGAGTTTGCCTTTATCGAGAAACTGGCGGGAAGTGAAGATGGTTTTGATTTCAGCCGCCGTAATAGCACTGGTCAGCCCTTTTACCCCGGCAGTGTAGTTCATCATTGCGGGCATGCGGCGACGGGCGATGGCCCCAAAAATCACTGCCGCACTGATGCCTGCATTGGGCAGCATTAAGCCGATGCGTTCGCCTTCAACACTGTATTTTTCAAGGATGCGTCCAACAAACAGCGTTTTCGTAAGCAATTTGCGATAGGAGTCTGGGGTAAAGTTGACGTCTTCGACACATTTCTTCCCGGCTCCGAAGCGGTACATTGCACTCAGTAAAGATTCGTACAGCGTTTCACGCGGGCGCACCGCCATTCGCGCTTCCATCATTATTTGATGCAGCATTTCGCCAGCGATTTTGCGACGGTCACGGGCACGCGGCGCATCCGGCATCGCCACCTGCGTTGGTGGCAAAATATGCAGAGTAATTTGCGGGAACAAGCGACGTTTAACCAGACCTTTCAGGCGGCTGAAGTGCGTAAGTTCCGCCCCTTCAATACGCACAGGAATAACCGTTGCACCAGACTTCGCCGCGACAAAACCCGCGCCATCGTAGATTTTCATCAGCGAGCCTGTCGTGGTGATGCGTCCTTCAGGGAAAATCACCACTGGTCGGCCCTGTTCCACCAGACGTACCAGATGTTTAATAGCCATAGGTTGCGTCGGGTCGAGAGGAACAAAGTCGATAAATGATTTCAGCCAACGCATATACCACTGTTGGCTTATTGAGGTGTAAACGGCAAACACTGGACGCACAGGTAAAAACAGTCCAAGCAAAATGCCATCAATAAAAGAGACGTGATTAGGCGTAATTAGAACGCGCTCGCCCTTCAGTGCCTGGGTGTCACCCGTAACGCGAACGCGATACAAAACACGGCACAAATTTCGAAAAAAGCTAAAAAGCATTCCAACTCCCTTTGCTCTGATTCAGTAAAAGCGAATGGAGGGAGATTACACGAGATAAAGAACGCGAGCGACAGTAAATTAGGTGCGAAAAAAAACCTGCGCATCCGCGCAGGTTGGTGCAAGAGACAGGGTACGAAGAGCGTACCGAATAATCTCACCAATCAATACCTCTGGGATCTTGATTGTGGTCTGCACGACGACTCTTCGCCAGCGAGAAAACGCAAAGGAATGAAGGGAAATGCAACGAGGTGTGTAAATTGTCGGTTACTGTTACAGATTGATGACCGGCAAAAAAAACCTGCGCATCTGCGCAGGCTGGTGTAATTCATGTGCTCAACCCGAAGTTGACTTCACCTATCAATACCTCTGGGATCACCACTTTAGCAACCTGAAGCCAAACGCCACCAGCGGTCAATCGCAACAGCGTTTCGCAAAGTGTAACCAAAGGTTTGCAATCTCTTTTTTTGTCTTACTTATTTGCGTTTGGCTCACATTCCCACGATGAAAACACGCCCCCCCTTGAACCAACGGGCGTTTTCCGTAACACTGAAAGAATGTAAGCGTTTACCCACTAAGGTATTTTCATGGCGACCATAAAGGATGTAGCCCGACTGGCAGGCGTTTCAGTCGCCACCGTTTCCCGCGTCATTAATAATTCACCCAAAGCCAGCGAAGCTTCCCGGCTGGCTGTGCATAGTGCAATGGAGTCTCTTAGCTATCACCCGAACGCCAACGCCCGTGCGCTGGCGCAGCAGACCACTGAAACGGTCGGTCTGGTCGTTGGTGATGTTTCCGATCCGTTTTTCGGTGCAATGGTGAAAGCGGTCGAACAGGTGGCTTATCACACCGGTAATTTTTTATTGATTGGCAACGGTTACCACAACGAACAAAAAGAGCGTCAGGCCATTGAGCAACTGATCCGCCATCGCTGTGCTGCGTTGGTCGTCCATGCCAAAATGATCCCGGATGCTGATTTAGCCTCATTAATGAAACAAATGCCCGGTATGGTGCTGATCAACCGTATCCTGCCTGGCTTTGAAAACCGTTGTATTGCTCTGGACGATCGTTACGGTGCCTGGCTGGCAACGCGTCATTTAATTCAGCAAGGTCATACCCGCATTGGTTATCTGTGCTCTAACCACTCTATTTCTGACGCCGAAGATCGTCTGCAAGGGTATTACGATGCCCTTGCTGAAAGTGGTATTGCGGCCAATGACCGGCTGGTGACATTTGGCGAACCAGACGAAAGCGGCGGCGAACAGGCAATGACCGAGCTTTTGGGACGAGGAAGAAATTTCACTGCGGTAGCCTGTTATAACGATTCAATGGCGGCGGGTGCGATGGGCGTTCTCAATGATAATGGTATTGATGTACCGGGTGAGATTTCGTTAATTGGCTTTGATGATGTGCTGGTGTCACGCTATGTGCGTCCGCGCCTGACCACCGTGCGTTACCCAATCGTGACGATGGCGACCCAGGCTGCCGAACTGGCTTTGGCGCTGGCGGATAATCGCCCTCTCCCGGAAATCACTAATGTCTTTAGTCCGACGCTGGTACGTCGTCATTCAGTGTCAACTCCGTCGCTGGAGGCAAGTCATCATGCAACCAGCGACTAACCGCAGTTAAAGCAATTCCAGCGCCAGTAATTCTTCGATGGTCTGGCGACGGCGAATCAACCGCGCCTGACCATTATCAAACAGAACTTCTGGTAACAGCGGACGGCTATTGTAGTTGGATGACATTGATGCGCCATATGCCCCTGTATCATGCAGTACCAGATAATCACCTGCCTTCACTTCCGGCAAGGCGCGGGTTTCAACATTTCCCCCTTCCTGCTGGGTAAAGACATCGCCCGATTCACATAACGGTCCGGCGACGACGGTTTCCACCGTTGGCGCGTGTTCCAGAGAACGACCATCAGCTGCCAGGGCACTGATATGGTGGTAACTACCGTACATTGCCGGGCGCATCAGATCGTTGAACCCGGCATCAACCAGCACAAAGTGGCGGCTCCCCATTTGTTTGACGCTCCGCACCTGAGTAATTAATACGCCAGACTGCGCTACCAGGAAGCGACCCGGTTCAATTTCCAGTTTCACAGGGTGGCCCAAATGGCGGGCAATTTGCTCACGCGCGGCATTCCACAGACCATAATAATGTTCGGTATCAACCGCCTCTTCACCCTGTTGATAAGGAACAGAAAGCCCACCGCCCGCAGAAATAGCCTGTAAATCCTGACCGAATTCGATGACCTGACGCACCATAGCACCACACACCTGTTCCAGATGGGCATAATCAACGCCAGAACCAATGTGCATGTGAATGCCGACCAGCTGCAGATGATGACGTTGTATCACGTCCAGTGCGGCGGGCAGATCGGTGTACCAGATACCGTGCTTGCTGTTTTCGCCACCGGTATTGGTTTTTTGGCTATGTCCGTGACCAAACCCCGGATTAACGCGCAGCCATACCCGATGCCCTGGCGAAACCTGGCCCAGTTGGTCGAGCATATCAACAGAACCCGCATTCACCGGAATTTGCAATTCACTGACGCGTTCAAGCGTCGCCTGATCGATAACATCTGCCGTAAAAACAATATCATCGGGGTGCGTTTGCGGATTGTAACCCGCCGCCAACGCACGCTCTATTTCGCCTAACGAGACGGAATCCACTTTCACGCCCTGCTCACGCATTAAGCGCAAAATATGAATATTGGAACAGGCTTTCTGTGCAAAGCGCACCACATCAAACTGTTTCAGCGCTGCAATCTGCCGACGAATAATTTGCGCATCGTAGACCCACACCGGGCAGCCAAATTCAGCGGGCAAACGCAGCAGATTTTCGGCGGTGAGATCGGTATCGGTGCTGAACAGTGAATGTGGCATAACAAACTCCAGATAAGTGCTTTTTTATGATTACGCCACATCATAAAAAGAATAAAAAATATCGATTTATGTCGAGTCTATGCAAAAATGATATGGATTACCGGATTGCGAGAGAGCGCTAATGGCCGCCGTTAACTTACGTCATATTGAAATTTTTCATGCGGTAATGACCGCCGGAAGCCTGACTGAGGCGGCACACCTGCTACACACCTCACAGCCAACCGTCAGCCGCGAACTTGCGCGCTTTGAGAAGGTGATCGGGCTGAAATTGTTTGAGCGCGTACGTGGGCGATTACATCCTACCGTGCAAGGACTGCGTCTGTTTGAAGAAGTGCAACGATCCTGGTACGGACTGGATCGCATTGTCAGCGCCGCAGAAAGTCTGCGCGAGTTTCGCCAGGGAGAACTGTCTATTGCCTGCCTGCCGGTCTTTTCGCAATCTTTTTTACCGCAGCTCCTGCAACCCTTTCTGGCACGTTATCCCGATGTCAGCTTAAATATCGTGCCCCAGGAATCACCGCTACTTGAAGAGTGGCTCTCGGCCCAGCGTCATGATTTAGGACTCACTGAAACGCTCCATACGCCTGCGGGAACAGAACGTACCGAATTACTCTCTTTAGATGAAGTGTGTGTGTTACCTCCGGGTCATCCGCTGGCGGTAAAAAAGGTATTAACGCCGGATGATTTTCAGGGTGAGAACTACATCAGCCTTTCCCGTACTGACAGCTATCGCCAGTTGCTGGATCAGCTATTTACTGAACATCAGGTTAAACGACGCATGATCGTAGAAACCCACAGCGCCGCGTCAGTCTGCGCAATGGTACGGGCGGGGGTAGGTGTTTCGGTGGTTAACCCGCTCACCGCACTAGATTATGCGGCAAGCGGTTTAGTGGTGCGGCGGTTCAGTATTGCGGTTCCGTTCACCGTCAGCCTGATCCGCCCCCTGCACCGCCCGTCATCAGCGCTGGTTCAGGCGTTTAGTGGGCATTTACAAGCGGGGTTACCGAAACTGGTCACTTCTCTTGACGCTATTTTGTCGTCAGCTACGACAGCATAAAAGCGACAGCATCCTCGGCATGGATCGCCGCGGTATCAAACACAGGCAAAACACTGCGCTCTTCTGGCACCAGTAAACCAATTTCTGTGCAGCCAAAAATGACGCCCTGTGCGCCCTGTTCTGCAAGGCGAGCAATCACTTGCGCATAATAAGCGCGTGACGCTTCGGTAAATTGCCCCAGACACAGTTCTTCAAAAATAATCTGATTAATTTTCGCCCGTTCATCCGCTTCAGGAATAAGACAATTGATGGAAAATTGTTCCGTCAGCCGCCCGCGATAAAAATCCTGTTCCATGGTGTAACGCGTACCCAGCAGCGCCACACGAGTCATTCCGGCCCCGGTAATTGCACGTCCGGTGGCATCCGCAATGTGTAAGAAAGGCAGAGTGCAACGTGACTCAATGGCATCCGCCACTTTATGCATCGTATTGGTACATAACACAATACCTTCTGCGCCCGCCCGCTGTAAGCCAAGCGCCGCCTCAGCCAGAATGTCCCCGGTTTTATCCCATTCCCCGCGACGCTGGCACTCTTCTATTTCATGAAAATCGACGCTATGTAGCAGCACTTGCGCAGAGTGAAGCCCACCAAGCCGCTGTTTAATGCCTTCATTTATCAAACGATAGTAAGGAATGGTGGATTCCCAGCTCATTCCTCCCAGCAAACCAATTGTTTTCATTCCTCTCTCCTGATGTGTGTTACCGCAACAAGGCTGAATAAGGAACGAGACAAACGCCTCAACGGCCAAGTGCCCAATCTCTATTAACGAAAAAAGGGCCGGATGTACAGCACATCCGGCCCGTGAAATCAGACGCCGATATTTCTCAACTTCTCGCCTGCCATCAGTTTGCGTTCGATATGTTCCAGCGTGACATTTTTGGTTTCCGGAATGAGCCAGAAAGTAATGCCCACAAACGCAATGTTCAGCGCAGTGTAGAGCCAGAACGTACCGGCAGCGCCAATGCTATCAAGCAGTGTCAGGAAGGTCGCGCCGATAATCATATTCGACACCCAGTTCGTGGTGGTCGAACAGGTAATACCGAAATCGCGGCATTTCAGCGGCTGAATTTCAGAGCACAGGATCCACACCACTGGCGCGGCGCTCATCGCATAACCGGCAATACACATCATCGTCATGCCAACAGAGAGCCAGGACAAGCCACTGGAAGCCGTACCGTTATCAAACTGCATCAGGCAATAGCCCAGCACCAGAGTGCCTAACGCCATCACGCTGAAACCAATTTTCAGAGCCGGTTTACGCCCTGCTTTATCTACCGTAAACACCGCAATAAAGGTGGCGAACATAAAGGTCAGCCCTACGACCAGAGTCGCAATCATCTGTTGTTCTGTGGTCGTAAAGCCCGCCATTTTGAAGATACGCGGCGCGTAGTACATGATGATGTTCATACCGGTAAACTGCTGCATCGCCTGCAACAACATACCGAGAAACACAGCACGACGGACGTTACGGTTGATCTTAAACAGTGCCCAACCGCCCTGTTTTAACTTCAGGCTTTCACGAATTTCGTTGAGTTCTTCTCGCGCTTTTTCCGACGTATCGCGCAGCATACGCAATACTTCTTCCGCCTCAATATGACGCCCCTTTTCCGCCAGCCAGCGCGGGCTATTTGGCAGGAAGACTACCAGAATAATCAGCAGAACTGCTGGTAAAGCAAGAACCCCCAACATTGCGCGCCAGTTACCGCTATAACTGAACGCTGTATCGGATAAAAACGCCAGCACGATGCCGAGTGTGACCATCAACTGGTACATACTGATCATCTTACCGCGAACGTTTTCACTTGCCATTTCAGAAAGATACAGAGGAGCGGTGTAAGACGCGATCCCGACAGCAATGCCCAGCACCACACGAGCGGCGATTAACATCTCTACGCTGGTCGCAAAAGCGGACCCTATAGAACCGAGTACAAACAGGATGGCCCCCGCCATCAGGCTGTATTTACGCCCCAGGCGGAACGACAGCCAACCATTAAACAGCGCACCAATTGCTGCACCGAGCATCATGCTACTAACCACCCATTCCTGCAAACGACTGGTCAGCACAAAGTGATCGGTAATGAACGGCAACGCTCCGGCGATTACGCCGATATCAAGACCAAATAACAATCCTGCGACCGCAGCAGCTACCGAAACAAACATATTCATACGCCGCGTATCCCGCAAAGAACGTGGCGTTAAAGCAGATTCCGTATTGATAGTAACCATTTTTTCCTGCCAGCAGAGAGTAAGACATAGTGAAAAAATACGTGAACAACTCACGCAGGTGTCAGGTCGGAAACAGCATAAATATGGATTAAATTGCTGCGACATGTCGTTATGTGATGGATATTCCAATTTTCAAATTAAGTTGAATTATTGAGATTATTATTAACCACCTAATTTTACAGCAGATAAAATTCATAAAGTTCATTAATTGATAATTAATATGGATTATTTCATAACCATGATATGGATTATGATGATCTACAGGTATAAAAAACCCTGCCATGCGGCAGGGTCATAAAAGTAAGAAGAATGAATTAACGCGCCAGCCAACCGCCATCCACGGCAATGGTATAACCATTCACATAATCTGAAGCGCTGGAGGCAAGGAACACTATCGGCCCCATCAGGTCACTCGGCAGTCCCCAACGACCAGCTGGAATGCGGTCGAGAATTTCCGCGCTACGTTGTTCATCTGCCCGTAGTTGTTGAGTATTGTTGGTCGCCATGTAACCCGGGGCTATCGCATTAACATTAATGTTGTGTTTAGCCCATTCGTTCGCCATCAATCGCGTCACACCCATCACGCCGCTTTTTGATGCGGTATAAGAAGGCACACGGATCCCGCCCTGGAAGGAGAGCATTGACGCGATATTGATAATCTTGCCGCCATTGCCTTGCGCGATAAAGTGTTTCGCCGCTGCCTGAGACATGAAGAATACGCTCTTGATATTCAGGTTCATGACATCGTCCCAGTCCTTTTCGCTGAACTCGAGAGCATCTTCGCGGCGAATCAATCCGGCGTTATTCACCAGGATATCAATATGACCAAACTCCGCTACCGCGCGATCCAGCAGTGCTGGAATACCATCAATCTTTCGCAGATCGGCGGTCAGGCTTAAAAAACGACGCCCCAGCGCTGTGACCTGCTCGATGGTTTCAGTCGGTTCAACGATGTTAATGCCAACAATGTCACAGCCCGCTTGCGCCAGCCCCAACGCCATCCCCTGACCCAGTCCAGTATCACAACCAGTGACGACCGCAACTTTACCTTCGAGAGAAAATGCACTTAAAATCATAACAATACCTTATTCGTTTATGCCCACAACTAGCGCAAATCTTTAACGGCCACATGGTCCATATCATCAAAGACCTGGTTTTCACCGACCATGCCCCAGATAAAGGTATAAGCTTTGGTTCCGACACCGGAATGGATCGACCAGCTCGGGGAGATCACCGCCTGCTCGTTATGCATCACAATATGACGCGTTTCTTGCGGCTGCCCCATCATGTGGAAAACGCAGGCGTCATCATCCATATTGAAATAGAAATAAACTTCCATCCGGCGCTCGTGGGTGTGACACGGCATGGTGTTCCACAAGTTACCCGGAGCCAGCTCCGTCAGCCCCATACTCAATTGGCAGGTTTCCAGTACATCCGGGACAAAATATTTGTTAATCGTGCGACGGTTACTGGTGAGGTTATCGCCTAACGTGACTGGAGATACTTCGTCCGGTGTGACTTTTTTGGTGGGATACGTCGTATGCGCGGGTGCGCAATTGTAATAAAACTTCGCCGGAGTGCCGGTATCAATACTGGCAAAGACAACTTCTTTTGCACCTTTACCAACATACAGGGCGTCGCGGTGACCGATTTCATAGCATTGGCCATCGACAGTAATCGTACCGGCACCGCCAATATTGATAACACCTAACTCGCGACGTTCAAGGAAATAGCTTACGCCGAGTTGTTTACCAACTTCCCCGCCAACGGAAACCGTTTTAGTTATCGGCATAATGCCGCCAACAATAATTCGGTCAATGTGGCTGTAAACCATGGTGTACTCATCGGCGACAAATACCTTTTCAACCAAAAATTTATTGCGCAGCCCTTGGGTATCCAGCGTTTTTGCGTGCGCACTGTGGATGCTCTGTCTTACGTCCACATCAACCTCCGATAATCAGTGAAGCGTGAAAATAGAAAACGATAGTGAAACACTGTTTCGTTTTCTCTATAAAGGGATGATATGCCCATGGGCTAGGGTTTTCAATTAAAAATAAAACAATGTTTCATTTTTAAGTTAAGGATTAAAAAAAGTGCAGTGTCGATCACGAATATGTCATGAGAATGGAAAAATGAGGGAGCCCAGAAAATGTATGTCGACTTGCCAGCCATCATTATTCAACAGATTAATGACGGCAGATATTTATCGGTAAGGAGGAAATGCAGAGCTATTCGTCACGTTCAATGGTCAATGCCACACCCTGGCCCCCGCCGATACAAAGCGTTGCCAGTCCTTTGCGGGCATTACGTTTCACCATTTCATGAACCAGAGAAACCAGGATTCGGCAACCGGAAGCGCCTATCGGGTGACCGAGTGCGATCGCGCCACCATTGACATTGACCCGACGCTCATCCCACTCAAGCATCTTGCCAACCGAAAGCGCCTGTGCAGCAAACGCTTCATTAGCCTCGATAAGATCGACTTCAGCCAACTGCCAGCCTACACGCTCCAGGCAACGGCGGGTCGCATACACCGGCGCAATTCCCATCAATGCCGGATCTACACCAACGCTGGCAAATGCGCGAATGCGGGCCAGCACGGGTAAATTCAACGCTCGTGCTTTGGCTTCGCTCATCATCATTACCGCAGTTGCGCCATCGTTTATGGATGATGCATTACCCGCTGTCACAGAACCGAGACTATCAAATGAAGGATTTAAACGGGCTAAGCCTTCTGCGCTGGCGTCAGTGCGTGGCTGTTCATCGGTATCAACAACCAACGTCTGCCCGTTACTTTGGGTCATTACCGGGACGATCTCATCTTTAAATCGTCCGGCGTCAATCGCCGCTCGCGCTTTTTGTTGCGAGCTAAGTGCGTAAGCATCCTGCAACTGACGGCTGATGCCATATTCGCGAGCCAGATTTTCGGCGGTGACACCAATATGATAATCATTGAAGGCATCCCACAACCCATCATGCACAAGACTGTCAACCAACTGGCTATTGCCAAGCTGTGCACCGGTGCGGCTATCAGTCAGAACATGTGGTGCGCGGCTCATGTTTTCCTGGCCACCGGCGATGACAATATCAGCCTCGCCACACTGTATCGCCTGAGTAGCCAGATGCAGTGCTTTAAGCCCGGAACCGCAAACGTCATTAATAGTGATTGCAGAAACGCTATTAGGCAGACCACCTTTAATAGCCGATTGCCTTGCCGGATTCTGCCCTGCCCCTGCAGTCAACACCTGACCAAGAATTACTTCATCCACCGCATATGCAGGAACGCCGGTACGTTCTATTAACGCTTTCACGACCAGACTACCAAGTTCCACGGCGGAATGACCCGCTAACGCACCACGAAAGCAGCCGATAGGTGTCCGTAACGCCCCGACAATCACAACGTCTTTCATCACAACCTCGCACCAATTAACAGTGCAATAGTAAATGATTGTTAATTACAGTTATCTTAATTGTTTAAAAAAAGTGATTTTTATCACAAAGGAAATATGCCTGAGCAGCAGTCAGAGACATAACTGGCACGTAAGGTTTGCAACCACTAACCCACCAATAGAGGGGTAGATAGGGCGTTAATCTCCCATACTTAACCTGGTTTATGGTAAATTGCCCTCCATTTTGTTTAATTTGTAGATGATACGTTCAGATAATGTCTAATATTTGGTCTAAAGAAGAAACTCTGTGGAGTTTCGCGCTCTACGGCACAGCCGTTGGTGCAGGCACGCTCTTCCTTCCTATTCAGTTAGGTTCGGCAGGGGCTGTGGTCCTGTTTATTACTGCTCTGGTCGCCTGGCCTTTAACATATTGGCCACATAAAGCCTTGTGCCAGTTCATCCTCTCATCAAAAACATCAGCAGGTGAAGGGATAACGGGCGCGGTAACACACTACTATGGCAAGAAGATTGGTAATCTGATTACCACGCTGTACTTCATCGCCTTTTTTGTCGTCGTGTTGATATATGCAGTGGCAATTACCAACTCACTTACGGAACAGCTGGCAAAGCATATGGTTATTGATCTTCGCATCCGTATGTTGGTGAGTCTGGGTGTTGTATTAATTCTGAATCTCATTTTTCTGATGGGACGTCATGCCACTATTCGGGTAATGGGATTTTTGGTATTCCCATTGATTGCCTATTTCTTATTTCTTTCCATTTACCTTGTCGGTAGTTGGCAACCTGATCTATTAACAACCCAGGTAGAGTTCAATCAGAATACCCTTCACCAGATATGGATATCGATTCCCGTGATGGTTTTCGCCTTTAGCCATACGCCCATTATTTCTACGTTTGCCATAGACAGACGTGAAAAATATGGCGAACACGCTATGGATAAATGCAAAAAAATTATGAAAGTCGCTTATCTCATCATCTGCATAAGTGTACTGTTCTTTGTCTTTAGCTGCCTGCTTTCTATTCCACCTTCGTATATTGAAGCTGCTAAAGAAGAAGGGGTCACCATTTTATCGGCGCTTTCTATGCTGCCGAACGCCCCAGCATGGTTGTCAATTTCCGGGATTATTGTCGCAGTAGTTGCGATGTCGAAATCATTCCTGGGTACGTACTTTGGCGTTATTGAAGGTGCCACAGAGGTCGTCAAAACAACACTACAGCAGGTTGGTGTAAAGAAAAGTCGTGCATTTAACCGCGCACTATCAATTATGTTGGTATCGCTGATTACCTTCATTGTTTGTTGCATTAACCCGAACGCGATTTCGATGATTTACGCGATCAGCGGCCCGCTCATTGCCATGATACTTTTCATCATGCCTACGCTGTCAACGTATCTCATCCCGGCGCTTAAACCCTGGCGTTCCATCGGAAATCTGATTACGCTGATCGTGGGTATCCTGTGCGTATCGGTAATGTTCTTTAGCTAATATCAGTTGTGGATGGTTCAAAATTGCTACAATTTTGAACCATTCCATTTTTCATAATATTCATTTGTTATTATTCCACCCTATCACTTCTCTCGTCATATCCTAGTATTATCAGTTAGTTAAACACACAAAGAGATCTGAACATCTTAAATAAGACTATTTAAGATGCATAACTTAGATTCGCAAGATATCTTCTGGTCATTCAAAAACAATTTGCGATATAGATATTCTTATACCATGAGATAGTTATCTGGACCGCTCTCAACCATGCAAGATTAAATCAGTGAAACATAATCATATTTGATAACGAGAAATGCATTTTTAAATGCCTTACTCAGAATTATAGCAAATACAGATTAATCGCAATTTTTCCCGGCAAAATTACAAAATCATGGTGTATTGACATCATCAATAACCAATGAAATTATGCAATTATATACGGATAGGGAGGTTCTTAACATGGGGCTTTGTAGTCGTTATAAAAGTCTTACATGCAATAGTTGCTCAATGCATTGCCAAATAATGCCAGAAGAGTCACCGCGTTTGCAGTATTGCGCAAACTCGTGTTTTTGTATGTGGCCCGAAGAAAGTTCATATTTTAATCGTGGTGTGGTAGAAGGTATCTTAACAAAAAACCACAATGCGAGATTAAGCGGATATATTTTTGTCGATTTTTCAGTAAGTTTTTTACGTCTATTCCTTGAAAAAGACTGGATTGACTATCTTGCAAGTACTGACATGGGGATTGTTTTAGTCAGCGACCGCAATATGCAATCGTTAGCTAATTACTGGCGAAAACACAACTCAGCAATATCTGCTGTCATATATAATGATGATGGTCTTGATGTTGCCAATGAAAAGATCAGACAACTATTTATTGGTCGTTATTTATCATTTACCAGAGGTAACACATTAACTCAGATGGAATTCACCATAATGGGGTATATGGTTTCTGGTTATAATCCATATCAGATTGCTGAAGTTCTGGATATGGATATCCGTAGCATCTACGCGTACAAGCAACGAATCGAAAAGAGAATGGGTGGTAAAATAAACGAATTATTTATTCGTTCACATTCGGTCCAACATTGATACTCAACGACCAGCCAGAATCATACTCTGTTTATACGGGCATTTATTGAAATGTCCGTATTTTATAAATAGGCCGTCCCCTCAAGAGTAAACACCATAGTATTTAAAACCATCACACGAAAAATTCAGAAGCATTACGAAATATGAATTTACAAACAATAGTGGCATAAATGTTAACCATGTTAATTTACGTAAAGTTTTACGTTGCAACATTAAAGCCTCATTTCAATCATCATGATAAATATAAAATTAATATATATTTATGCCGTAAATACCAATATACTTAGCAAACTATGTGATCTCCATTTCGATTGATTTAGTGTTTATTGACGTATGTACTGGATTATTAACGATAATATCGAGTTCTGGCCTGAGCACCGAAAATTAATATCGATACATAACGCCGATCTTAACGTCGTTCTGACAACGCCAGCCAGTCGATGTTTATCACTTCTACTTGAAGCTTTTCCTGATGTGGTTGCACAACAAGATTTTTTCACCAGAGTCTGGGAAGAAGAAGGTATGCGTGTGCCTACTAACACGTTATATCAGAACATATCCATTATCAGACGCGGATTTCGCGCTGTTGGTGATACTACCCACTCGCTAATTGCAACCGTGCCGAGAAGAGGATTCAAGATCCATAATGACATTAACATACAAAATCATGTAATAAACTCGTCAACAGACGCACATACACACAATGCCCCACCTGCCATAAAAGTTAATGCGGGATACAAAGAGAGCATTGGTGGCGCAAAGAATTTCAATAACAAAATCCTCAAACATATAAAAAGTCATCTAATTATGTTGAGCGCATTTGTCATAGGCGCATATTCTGCATATTGGCTATGGAATAATAATCAACCGAAGCCATTTTTCAAGGATTACAAGACTGTTGCGGAAATTAATGGCTGCCATTTTAATGTAACAGAAGATACAATTGATGGGTTGAAAGAGTTCGATAAATATAAAACACGGATACTGGATTCGGGGATTAACTGTAAAAAACATCCGTGGTTATACTTCCCTCTTGCAAAATCCTCACCGGGGATGATTGTTATGGCATGCAATAAAAACTATAACCAACATGAAGTGGCAAACTGTTTAACCCTGTCTTACCGTGAGGTTAATCGTGATTGATTATAAAAAAAACTTATTATTTATTTTAGTTTTTATCAGTGGGTTTATTCTCTTCACTGTCTATTCTTACACTGCAGAAAAAATGATATATAACGAAACATGCACTGCAAATTGGGTAATTTTTAATGACCAGGGACGAGCAAATCTTACCATCGACTTTATGTATAACAAAAAAAATAAAACAGGAACTGTTGCGTTGAGTGGAACCTGGCAACAAGGTAACAGAGAAAGTAAATCAATACGGCGAAATATTGAATACACATGGATTGAAAACTATGACACAGCCCATTTAACATCAAAGAAAGTTAATAAGTTTGAGATTATGGATCAAGTTGATGATGATAGACTTGCACAACTTATTCCTGATTTTTATGTCTTTCCAGAAAAAAGTGTAAGCTATAATATACTAAAGCAAGGTAAGCATGCTTTTATTTTGAGCATTGGTAACAGAGCAATAATGCATTGTGCAAGGTAAACTAAAATAGATAACAAAAAGATGGAACCTCGTTAATCATAAAACAATAAAATTAAATATTCTCGCAGTATATGGCAGTCTAAAGCATCAAAGATTTGATCAACATCTTTCATTTTAGACATCTCCTTGCAATGTAAAATATCATGTATCAACAACATCTGGTGCAAATCCATGAGTCGAACTCGACATTCATCTTAGCTCGATTATTATTCCTTCGTACAGTCGATGTAAACAATACAGAAAGAGGATTATTAAGAACCAGTTTACTCAGTGAATCAATAGAGGAAAGGACTAACGTTTCTTTAAAAGAATTGATTTCATCATCTGTTAAACTAAACTCATCATTGACAGATCGTGAGATATAACTGTTTTTAACTTTACTCTTTACGTTGACTTTATTGACAGAATTAACATTCACATATCTTGAATTTAATGTCCATGATGTTGTTTGCGTGAGAACATTCTCAGCATTAAGGAATTTTTTTAACGGAATCCTTGGTTTCTTTTTCGAGTCCGAATTTACAATATCATGCATATAGACCATTTCATGAATCTGCGAAAATTCAATGTCCATTGTATACCTCACATTTTTACCGTGACTCGATGTTACTGTTCAATAATCACCTTCCATCAATACTAAAATTAATACCCCTAATGTGCCGATAACAAATATAGTCATTCTACGTAACGTCTCCATAAGGTGATATTTGACATTATCAGAAGCTGCGAATTCGGATTTTGCTCTAATCAAATGAGAGAAATGTAAAATGAAGCCACGAAATATTAATAATAGCCTACCACTGCAACCATTAGTTCCTGATCAGGAGAACAAAAATAAGAAAAATGAAGAGAAATCCGTTAATCCAGTTAAAATCACAATGGGGTCTGGTTTAAATTATATTGAACAAGAATCTCTTGGAGGAAAATATCTAACACATGATTTGTCAATAAAGATAGCGGATATTTCTGAAGAGATAATTCAGCAAGCAATATTATCTGCTATGAGCATATATAAATTTTCGATAACAGATGATTTAATGAGTATGGCTGTAAATGAACTCATAAAACTGACCAAAATAGAGAATAATGTAGACCTGAATAAATTCACTACTATATGCACAGACGTTCTATCCCCCCGCGTCACCAGACATAATAAAGAAAAAAACAAACGACATTCTACCCTTCTCAAAAATCCCCTTTTTAATTTTCATTGAAAAAATGGCAATTGATACTATGAATCCAGGTCATACACATTAAGGCATTTATGTAATGTCGTAATTAAGATAACTAATAAGGTGAATATTAGTAAAACAACTAATGATGTTATTAGTTTGTAGTGAACAGTACTTTTACCAATAATGAAAAATATACCATAAGCAATGCAAGCTTAAAACTCATAATTTAAAAAAGATAAATATAAAAATATCAATGAGTCAATCAATAATAATTTGGCATCACGAGACACATCACAGAGGAATATTATGAGCACAGAAACAATTGAAATATTCAATAATAGTGATGAATGGGCAAATCAACTAAAACACGCATTATCGAAAGGAGAAAATCTGGCATTACTACATGGTTTAACTCCTGATATCCTTGATAGAATATATGCATATGCATTCGACTACCATGAAAAGGGTAATATAACGGACGCAGAAATTTATTATAAATTCTTGTGCATTTATGCGTTCGAAAATCATGAGTATCTAAAAGATTTTGCATCAGTATGTCAGCCCCAAAAGAAATATCAACAAGCATATGACCTTTACAAACTAAGTTACAATTACTTCCCGTATGATGACTATTCAGTTATTTATCGTATGGGTCAATGTCAGATTGAGGCTAAAAATATCGATAACGCAATGCAATGTTTCTATCACATTATTAACAATTGTGAGGATGATAGTGTTAAGAGTAAAGCGCAGGCATATATTGAACTCTTAAACGATAATTCAGAAGATAATGGCTAAGCATTACAATCATTTGGTTAAATTTGCTGGTTATAGTGCAGTTAACCACTATAACCAGCACCTCTTATGTTTTCTTAAATCAGCATCTTAAAACAGTTAAGAGCATACTATAAATCATTATTTTTCAATGCGTTAGAGAACAATCTACTTTATCAAAATTGAATAAGGCTATTTCAGATTACATCACTGAATTCCTAAGATAAATTAGTGAACACAACCATAGATATGTCAAATGTAATTTCCTGTAGCGTTAATGACACATAAATATGAATAGCCATAATTTCTATTGCTTAAGCAGGATGCAAGAAACCAATTTTTTCATAGAGGTTAACTAATGGACTTAGAAAATAAATTCTCATATCATTTTCTTGAGGGATTAACGCTCACGGAAGATGGAATTCTTACTCAAGGAAATGAGCAAGTTTATATTCCACAGAAAGAGTTAGGTGTATTAATAGTATTACTTGAATCCGCTGGTCATGTTGTACTGAAAGATATGATCATCGAATCAGTATGGAAAAATATTATTGTTAGTGACGAGTCCCTGACAAGATGTATCTATTCTTTGCGCTGCATTTTTGAAAAAATTGGCTATGATCGTTGCATAGAAACAATCTACCGGAAAGGTTATCGTTTCAGCGGGCAGGTTTTCAAAACTAAAATTAATGAAGATAATACTTCAGACTATTCCATAGCTATATTCCCTTTCACTACTTCATTGAATACACTGGATCCATTAATACTTAATCAGGAATTAGTGCAAATCATTTCAAATAAAAAAATCGATGGTCTCTATACCTATCCGATGGCTGCGACAAATTTTTGTAATGATCACATATCTCAAAATTCATTCTTGAGCAGATTCAAGCCAGATTATTTCGTTACAGGAAGAATAAACCAGAATAATGCAGTGAACACTTTATACATTGAGTTGATCGACGCTAAAAACCTTTTCCTCATCGCCAGTAATCATCTCCCTGTTGATGAACTACATAATACATCACAATTTATTATAGATAATATCCTTCAAACGGTACATAAACCAGAACGATCTGTAAGATTAGCTAAGCAGGACCAAGGATATAAGAATCATTATTTATCAGATGAAATGTTAGCCGGAAAGAAAGAACTTTACGACTTCACCCCTGAAAGCATTTACAGGGCCATGACTATATTTGATAGATTACAAAATAAAAGTGATATACAGACGCTAAAAACAGAATGTTATTGCCTTCTAGCGGAATGCCATATGTCTTTGGCACTTCATGGAAAAAGTGAACTTGAACTTGCTGCTCAAAAAGCATTAGAGCTTTTAGATTATGTATCAGACATAACCACTGTCGATGGAAAAATTTTAGCTATTATGGGACTGATAACTGGTCTGTCTGGACAAGCAAAAGTATCTCATATCTTATTTGAACAGGCTAAGATACACTCAACTGATATAGCCTCTCTCTACTACTATAGGGCACTAGTCCACTTTCATAATGAAAAAATTGAAGAGGCAAGGATTTGTATAGACAAATCACTACAACTCGAACCCAGAAGACGAAAAGCAGTTGTGATAAAAGAATGTGTAGATATGTATGTGCCTAACCCGCTCAAAAACAACATTAAACTCTACTATAAAGAAACTGAGAGTGAAAGCCATCGAGTTATAATTGACAACATTTTGAAATTAAAGCAGCTGACGAGAATTTGTATGCGATAAATTTTTATTGACGCAATTTTATTATTTAGATGTATGCAACTTGTTATTTAAACAACAGAGATAAAAATATCTAAGATATTCACCTTATTGCAAGATATTTAAAATGCTCTAGAGTTAAAAGTATGATGTAAAGACCATTGGCCTGGACAATTAAAAAAGGGAGCTTTATGACTAATCCAATCGGTATCAATAATTTATCTCAAAGTTCAAATATAGCGAATGCAACGGGTGATGAAGTCGTATCATTAGATAAACACATCAACACCAGTGCTACTGATACAGATCAAATACAAGCATTTATAGTTTCAACATGGATGGCGCCTTTTCAAAATGATATGTATTCAGAAGATAATCCTATCTCACCTTACTATAAAATTGAGTGGTAGACGATTGACCAAATAAATCATAACGAGATACTTTTATAATAGTATCTCGTTCCTTTCATTCAATCCTCACACATGAAAAAATATGCGCTCACCAAAAGTTAAATTCTTAACCATCTTCACGTTTTGTATATTTATTACAAAAATGTCTTTCGCCAGCAACTCTTGCTCTAATGAAGCAGGAACAATGTTCAGAATCGAACCAAATTTAATTAAAGCTATCGCTCTTGTTGAAAGCAATCTAAAAAAGGATAGCATAGGCAAGAACAGAGATAAGAATAACAATATAAAGAGTTTAGATTATTGGTTAATGCAGATAAACCAGATGCATATTCCCCTGTTAAAAAAACGTGGAATAATAAAAGATGAACGAGATTTGTTAGATAACCCTTGTCTGAACATTAAAATAGGAACCGAGATTTTATATAACCATTTTTCACGTTGTGGAGTAACGTGGCAATGCCTGGGGACTTATAATGCGGGTTTTGCAATGGATAACCAAAAAAAGAGACAGCAATATGCCCCAAAATATATATTGTATATACCAGGCTTAATGAACTAGACAATCGTAAGGCTTCAGCAAAATGAGCCTAAAGCCTCTTTTTTTTATATAGTGCAAACACCCATACGTAAAGCTGTTTTGATCAACTCGATACCACTGTGAACATCTAATTTCTTCATGATATTGAGTCTATGAGTTTCGACTGTTTTCCTGCTTAACTGCAAGAAATTAGCGATTTCTTTGTTTGTTTTACCATCAGCTATGAGTTGTAATATTTCTGACTCACGATTTGTAAGTTGATTATCAGAGGAATACCTGGAAGATATTTTTTCACAATCCATATGTACACTATCAAAATAAGTGTAACCATTACTAATCGAATCAATAGCACGATTTAGTTTCGCCGGGTGACTGGTTTTCCATACGCATCCTTTCGCACCTGCTTCAAGCAATTTTATTGAATCAATATACGGCATCTTTGCTACAAATGTAATAATATGAGCATCTATCTTATGCGATTTAACCCATTTTACGAGTTCGGCCCCCATCATTCCACCTGCAAATTCTCCTAAAATAAATATTTAGGCTGTAGATTTGTTACACTCCGCTATAGCTTTCTTCAGATCTTTATAGCCCCCAACAACCTCATATAAATCAGGATAATGTCCGAGAAATCCAATTATCCCATCAATCATAAACGGCTGCTGATCTGAAACTACAATTTTAATTTTTCCCATATATTCATCCTGAGTGTAAATGCTTTAACGCATTCATTTATAATCATCCCTTCCATTATTATTATAAGCAAAATTCAAAGAATACATTGATGAAATAATAATGAAATATAATTAAAAATAAAATTTTTGCGTAAAAAAAATACCACAGGCATTAAAAAATCATGAGATGATTAAAATATTACAATTAGATTATATTCAAATCATTAAACTTGAGCCAGGGAGCTATAAGTCCTCAGGGCTTGCCAAAACAGAATTATTCATATCCAAAGAATGTGTTTCAAACATTTTTTCAACTAAATAATGTCTGGCTTGTTCGCAGATTTCGTTAACCTTGTCAGGGGAGAAACAATGATTATTAATTAAATATTGCTCACAATTATCCACAAATTCCTGCGGACTAAATTCAGCAATAAATTGATCGGTAAAAAACACAAAACGCTTATCATCATGAAATGTAATATGGACATTCCATATTGATTTGTCGACAAAATATGACTCTACTTCAAGAGACTTATCTTTGAAACTGGTAGGTATATGGAGATTTACAGGACCTGATATTGATGGTAATTTTGTTACCCAACTTTCAAAAATTTTGATAAAAACATCAACTTCTTCTGAAGGTTTTAACAATATACTCTTCAGATCGTTTATCATGTTTATTCTTTTTTTTTCAAGTTCTGAGCATAGCAAGCTTATCAAGGGTATAAAATTATCCATCTCATCAATAATGCCTTTTGTATAGCCATCATAATAACCTTGAATAAATTTTTCTTCTCTCTTTTCCTCAATACTCTGAATTTTTGCGGTGGTTTCAAGAAGGATTTTTTCTTTAAGAGAAACTATTTCTTTCAATCCATCAGAAATTTTTCTTTTAATCACAACACCATTTGCAGGAGATTTTATCAAGCTCATCTCTATTTTTTTTCGCATAAAATGTAATTCTCTCTAAAAGTGTTGATGCAAGTGGTAACGGCGATTGTATGTGGTCAACAAAATCAGGAAATAATAAATTAAATCGTTGCTGCATTGCCAATGGTTGTTGCCTTATATAGGGTAACAACGTTGAAAAACCACATGTGATGATATTGTGATAGTTAGCGATGCCGGGTTTGTATCGTGCCTTTTCATTTATTTCCAGCGGTATAGCTGATAAATAATCCCTTAGTACATCAGGAACCTTATAAAAAAACCCGCGTTCTGCAAACCTTTCTCGATAAAAGTGACAACCACTGAGTAAACAGATCAATGGAAGTAAATTCCAATTGTTTATGTAGTAAATAAGTGAACTATTCAGATTAAAATGTTCAACTGAAAGATTATACTGCAGGAGAATCATTTCATTGGTAATAGATATCAGCACCGGATTGTTAATAGGTGTATTATTCAAGCTTACTCGTTGAGGATGAATATAACTAATTGGATCATATATAATCTTTCTTAGGGCAAGATTCATAACGTTCTCATATGTCTACTTAATTTTCAACCTGACTAAATTAGTTAGAATGGCCCTATACTTCCATAACAGCCAGCAAGTCGCTACGGATATTAATGCAAGTAAGATAGAAACCGGCATAGCCTTATCATAAGCAAAAACAGGTTCGCTAATTTCATATGTTGGTGCTTGCTCAATAATGTCTCTTCGTTTTGACAATACAACAGAAATATTCTCATATTGTACGCTTGCAAAACTATTAACAATAAATCTCTTTATGTCATTTATTTTTATTTCTGGATTGATATCTTTTTCATATACTGCAAGTACAGAAATATGAATTGGTAAAGCAGTTTTACCACTATCGCCAGTATCAACATCGTAACTAACATGTACTCTCGAAGAAACAATACCATCCATAATTTTGAGAGATTGCTCTAACCGCTGCTCAATAGCAGAATATAGCCTTGCTTTTTCCGCTCGTGGAGATGAAACGAGTGCATCTGCAGGGAACATCTGCGATATTTGAATATCAGGCTTACCCGGGAGATTGTAGATTTTTAGCCAATCCACCGCAGAAGCAAAATCCGTTGGTTCAACATAGATTGAGAATCCAGTTTTGCCTTGATCCTTCTTTTCAGCATTAATATTATGTCTTTGTAAAACAGCAAGGACATCATTAGCTTGCTGTTGATCAAGATGGTTCAGTAATTCCTGCTGCTTGCAGCCGCACAACAGCAGGATAAACAATAATAATGATATATATTTCATGAGCGGGTCAACGTCTCAACTGCAGCGACAATTTTTCTTGCTAATGTTCCCACCAATGAAACCTCGACATTATAATTAAGCACATGATCCTGCAAGACTAATAATTTTTCAGGAGTTAATCCTTTTTTATCAGACGTTAATGCTTGTAACGCATTTTGCTGCCAATTTTCAGTTTGTACAGCATAGTTAGCAAAAGCGGAGATCATTTTATCATCCGGGTTGTCAAGATTGAGAACCCGGTCATTTAAATCAATCACTTTCGCTTGCTGTATTTCATGAGCAGTTGATTGCTCAGCTCTATCAATAGGTGGCATATTGCTTACTGACATAATAAAATCCTTATCCAGTTTAGCGGAAGTTTTGTATGATTGCCGAATCAAGATCTTTATACGCTTTTACAACGTTAGATTGCGCATTTCGATATAATGTATACTCAGCTAATGCACTTTGATATTCGGCAAGGAATTTCGGGTCGGAAGGATTGGTTGCTAAATCCTCCAACGCTTTTTCAACTTGCTGGTTCAGATCATCAACGCCCTGATCAAATTGTTTGCTGATGTCCATAATATAACCATTCCAATCTGCCATAAGTCTTCCTCAATTATTCCTGAAATGTCCACTTGCTACCTTGAGACTTCTCGAATCGGTTATCTCCGTAGCTAAATGAACTATTATTTGTGTCCTGATTTTTCAAATTCACATTAAATCTTACATATTGTTTACCCCATTGTTTATAATATTCGTCAACATAGTTATTAATTTTATTTAATTCACTGTCACTTAACGTACCAATGATATTGAAATACACATTGTTAGCTGTTTTATATTTTTCATAAGAAAGACCTATCGCTGACAACGTTTCAATAGCCTGACTTTCCAATACATTATCATCTAATACCGCAATACTTATATTGCTGGCATATGGCATAGTTTGCAGTAATCCTTTAATAAGATTATCGATTAGTTGCTGTGTGATAGCGTTCCGTTGCTTACTCACTGTCAATCTTAGATTACTGGCATCTAATAGTTGAAGTTTAAAATATTGTAAATCAGGGAAATTATCAGCAAGCCATGAAAAAATTCGTATCGATTCATCATCAGGATTTATCACCCGTACTGGCTTTCCTGGTTGATTTTTTTCCAGTGCTTGTTTGACCCAGACTGCTTCATCCAAAATATTGGTATTAATATAGATAACATGATCTCTACCATATAAAATTTCATAATTCCTGTTTTTGTTTACAAGAATTTTATCGATATGTCTCAGCTGCGGATCATTACTGGCATTAACAATATAAAAAACAATGAAAATGATAGCAAAAAGAAAAAAAAGCATTACATACTTAAACAGCTTACTGCTAAAGAAATGTTGTTTTGTAGAAATAATGTTATTTTCAATAATGCCTGGCAATGAATACTGCCAAACTTCATTTTTTTCTTTTACAGCAAATTTGAGACCTAAAACTTCTATTTGCTGATTCAATGTTAACGTTCTATCTTCAGGTTCTTGTGCTGTTAATTCTCTGAATGTTACTACCAGATCAGGGTCGGTAGTAATTATTATCTCAAAACTACCTGTAAGCTCGCCATAAGGAACGACTATTGTGTTTTCTGGTAACTCAGAAAAAGCATCACTTCTTCCTAACGAAACATCATTACCAATGATAACAAGTAGACGCCCATTAAGTATTTCATACTCGCATCCATTCAATGGTCCGCTCAACAAACGAATGGCATAAGATTCCAATAAGTCTTGTGATAAGAATTTATCATTATTTTCCATGAATAGCACCCGCTAATTCCATAAGCTCTAGTTTAGAGTAGTGTAACAAGACGGAAATTTCATGACCAAAATATGATGACACAGAATAAAAAATTATAATTTCGAGGACTATTTTAAATGCCTCTATGCATAACTTTATTTACAATTTAAGGTATAAACCCTATTCCCCCAATGTTAAGCAAATATAACAATTACTCTTATTTTAACTTTTACACGTAATATTTACCCTAAATGATTTTAGAGTACAGGTTGGCATATGCAAGTCTTTTCCAGTGATGTCTACTTCACTGTAGTCACTAATGCATTATTAGCATCCCAAAAAGAATATTACAGCGATTTAGTTGCGTTGGTTGATCTTGGGCATTCATTCGTTGTTATTGATGAGCATCAACATCGAAATCTCAAACCAAATACAGAACCTGTAAACATCCTTTTAAGCAACAATTTCATCAGGATCAATAAGAATATTAGATTATCTGATTTAACGCATTTCCTGATTTCGAATCTTCATACACAAAATGTGTATTCCACACAAGAAGCACTTACCCATGATGATATAGATATCCTGCGGTTATGTGTTTCTTACTCGTTAAAACAAGTAGCCATTATTAAAGGAATTGATTATAAAACAGTATCATATCACAAAATAAGAGCCCTAAATAAACTTAACATAAAAGGTACTGTTGAGTTGTTTATAGCACTCTGTGAATGGGATAAACATTATTTTAAACTCCAATCTTGCGTAAGAGAAAGTTGATATGTCATTAGTAGGATATAATAGTAAAATCATAATAACCATCGCGCTGATATCGTTGCTCTCTGCATGCACCAGAGAAAATTCATTAAAGGAGAATCAAAATAAAAGAAGTGGCGAATCCCAAGCGATAGTAGATGCAAGACAGTTCTTTAGCGAACACCCGGAATATATATCTACAGCAGAACTGGAGCAAAAGCTATATCGCGAATTTGCACAGGTTACTACAGTTCCAGCTTATAAAGAGATGAGTATGTATCAATTGCTTGTCATTTCACAAGATCATTTAACTCATTAAATAATGAATCTACACGGTTTTTGCGTGTAGATTCTTATAAATTTCTGACTACGACAGATGTTTAATTTTTTAAATTATCGTCTTTATTCTCGATTTCTTTCTCTTCACCTTCAATGAATTTATCTTCTGAAGAGAGCTGTTCATCTGGAACAGGTTGTCCAGCATTCTCCACATCTTCAAGCCACAGCAGAAGACGTAATATTTCATCTATATTTTCGAAGCTAACATAATCGTAGCGACGATGGGTAGCATAAATTTTTCGTGCTAATTTTTTATCTGTGATAATTGGTATTCCGATTTCCTTTGCATATTTCCTTACGGCTAAGGCTACCTCATTAGTTTCTCTTACAGAAATCAATGGAATAGGTGAAAGATGTGGCTTAAAGTATATCCCTATTGCAATGTGAGTAGGGTTGGCAATCATCAAACGACTATTACTGACATCAGACTTCAATTGCTCAGAAAGAATTTCCTGATGCGCTCTCTGCGTTTAGACTTAATTTCTGGATTTCCTTCTTGCTCCTTGTATTCTCTTTTAACTTCTTGTTTATCCATTTTCATATCTTTCATAAATAAAAAATATTCAGCGATAAAATCAAAAATTAAGACAATTATCATACTGCCGAGACAATACAGTATGAGAAGGAATAGCATCTCTCCCCAACCTGATAATAAAGATATGATATCTCCATCAAGAGTTTTAAAAAGCAGTGATTTATGATTACTCCAAAATACTTTGATCGCCAATGCAAAAAAAATAATATAAAGAATTGCTTTAACAGATTCTTTTACGGTTTTTAAGCCAAATATACGCTTTAAGCCATTTACTGGATTCAATGAATCAAGCTTAAATTTAACAGCTTCAGTTGCTAATTGCTTTTTACTTTGAAACCAGGAGACAAGTATTGTTGTGAACATGCAAACCAGCAAAAAAGGAATGTTCGTTTTCAACCAACCAACCCCCATAGCTTTAAAATAGTCCCAAATATCTGGTTTAGCGTTATGATCAAGGATGTATTCAAGAATCGACATAATGTGATGCACATCAAAAACATATCCGAGATATAAAGTACCCACAAGCATTATTACAGAGATGGTTAAGTCTCTACTTTTTAGAATTTGCCCTTTTTTAGAAGCATCCTGGAGTTTCTTTTGTGTTGGCTTTTCAGTTTTATTGGCCATGAAACACTCTATTTCTCAATGTATAGTTGCAATTGTTCTGGGAAAAAGGATAACGGCATTACTCGTTCAGCCAGTATTGGGCCAAAATAAATAATTAATATTAAAAATGCCAGCGCACTTTTGACAGTCAGTGAAATGGCAAAAGCATTTAGTTGTGAAGCATAACGTGCCAGCAATCCCAGGACAGCCTCACCGCCCAGCATAACGGCAATCACGGGGCTTGCGTAAACGATAGTATGAGTCATTATGTTATTAATATATGAGAATAAAGGCTCTAATTTAGGAAAATTAAAATTGCCTGAAGGCCATAAATTATAACTTTGCCAAAGAGTTTCCAGAATAAAGTTCATTCCACCTTTAGTAAGATAAACCGCAGCAGAGAAAAGGTTAAATAATCTTGCTAATTCCGAGGTATCGACACCTGTAGCCGGATCCAAAGTACTACTTAATGTTGCACCGCGTTGGTTATCGATAAAGCTACCTATAGCAAGGAAAATCCAAAACGGGGATGCTAATAAGCATGCAATAAACAGCCCTATGATAATTTCTCTGGCAGCGAACAAAGCAATATCGATTTCATTTAAGTTCAATAATTCATAGTGGTAATGCTGAACTAATGCACATGATACCACTATTATTATTGGATGACGGACTACTGTTGGTATATTCCCACTGGCGAAAAATGGTAACAAATAGAAAGTGGGTGCCAATCGGCAAAAACAGAGCGCTGTAGCAGCCAGCAGACTATGCAACTGATAGAGTATCGCCTCACCCATGCTATCCTCTCGCGAATGCTAAATTCAGCATTTCAATACCAAAAGAATATAATTTTTCGCCATACCATCCGCTCATTAAAAAAAAGCAAATACTTACGCATAATAATTTCACGCCAAATGGCAACGTCTGTTCTTGCAACTGTGTTACCGTTTGAAAAAGCCCTACTAATAAACCAACAAATGTCGCAACTGCGATAGGTCCTGCAGACATAACTAAAATCAGATACAGCGCCCTATTCCCTGCAAAAACAATATCGTCCATATTTTTTCCTCAGGGATTAATGGATAGGTCAAAATATTGTAAAATGAGTCCTTTTGATAACATTGTCCAACCGTCCATCGCGACAAACAAAATTAATTTTATCGGTGTAGATATGGTTACCGGACTCATCATCATCATACCTAACGTTAACAGAACGCTGGATATAACCAGATCCACTACAACAAAGGGTAAATAGATATAAAAACCTATAATAAATGCACTTTTTATCTCACTCAACGCATATGCCGGGAGTAACGAGAAAATTGAAATATTATCATCATCGAATATCTCTTCATTGTCTTCAGAGCTATTCACCTTCTGAATCTTTTCAAAAAAGTTAACCAACTCCGGTTCGGAATATTTTATCAAATATGATTTATAACCACTCATGCCTGTCTCAACAAAATTAACAACCGACGCTACATTATTGAATGAAAGATTCTCATTCTGACTGTTATAATATATTTCCTTCCCAACCGGCATCATTACAAACATTGACAATAGCAAAGCAACCCCATTAAGTGTCATATTTGATGGCACTTGCTGAAGCCCCAGCGCGTTTCGGACAATAACAAAAACAATCGAGAATTTAATAAAATATGTCCCGGATGCTATTATAAACGGCAATAGTGTAAATAATGATAGTATAGCTATCAGTGAAATGCTATTTGACATTATTATGCCCTGATAACCAAGAATGAATCTCTACGCCCAATTTATCATCCACTTCAACAAGTTCGCCATAGCCAGTTAGCGCGCCATTTACACGTATTTCTATATTTTTCTCAGATTCAGAAAGCAGAGATATTATTCTTTTTGCACAGAGTTCGTCTATTTCATATAGATTCATTATTTTCTTACCAAGAACAAACTCAATTTTTACAGGCAAGTCTTCAAAACTATTAATCATCTGATCGTCATTTTCATCATAAATCTCACTCTCGTTTTTTTTGATATCAAAATCATCTGTTTCAAAATCTTCCTCGTACTCAAAATGATCAGCCATTTTTAACTCCTCTGGATAAATTAAATCACAAATTTTTGTATTATAAATAACCGCATAAGCCAAATTATTTGAGATTAATAAAACATCACCAACTTCAATATCAACAAGACTTCTGTAACATGTTTTACTAAATCCAATTACAAAATGAATGGAGCAATATAACGATTTTTTGTCTAACGCTGGAGCGTTTCCGTATTGGCAGACTGTGACTTTATCTAACCAAAGATTCAATTCCCCTGTCCATATTCTTATTAGTGGTTGAGCAGGGCTCAATACTCCATCAAATACTTTACCTACGCGCAAACGATTATATTTTAGTTCAGGATGCTTTAGATTTAACGGGGAACTGGATAAACTGAGGCATTCCCCTATTAACCTTTCCGTTTCTGGCATTAAAGCCATCCCAGCGAGCTCAGATGAAATTAAGGGAAATATTTCTCCAAGCAATACCCATCCAGACCAGCTGCCACTCTCTTCTGCTATCGGTAGCCATTTAGCACTAAATTCGGGCATTAATAATGCAACATCTTCGCCATTTTCTTTCCAATTTTGAAAAGTGGTTTCAAACGTATGAGTGTTTCGATTTACTTTCCTCAGACCGAACATTAACTTTCATCCTTCTGATCGTTTTCGAATTTGCTTTCATTTTCTTGCTCCTCATAAGGCTGATGTCGTTGTCCTTGTCGTTCATCTTGCTCAGTCAATACCCAACGTTGTGCTGTAACTCATTATGAAAACTATTTAATTCCCTCATCATTGATAAGGTTGGACATCTCTTTCAACATGAGAGTCATTGAAGCTTTCGACCAATTTAGCGGAATGATAGGGCTTGGCGCTTCATGCAAAGTTCCCGACTTGTGGATATAGTTATAGCTTTCGGGAAGTGCCATTTCTGGTACGCTCCTGCCATTTGCACCAATCATATTCTCGCCTGTTATTTGGGCCAATGATCTATTCATAAATTGTACTGAGTCATTCAAATACTCTTCTTTTCTTGATTCTTTATAAACAATTGCTGCTGATTTTGCATACCATGAGTCAAAAAACCATTCTGCTTCTGTTGATGGAATGAAGCTCTTTTCTCTTTTTGCATGCGAATTTTGATCGGTATCGGTTTTAATATCATTGAACCAAAAATTTGCCGACTGATAATTATCCTTCTCGTATCTTTTTATACCATACGGACCTGCTAGTTTTTTAACTATTTTTAGAACTTGCTCTTTTCTTCTGGTGTTTATCTTTGAAAGATTTGTAGGATAAATAACATTAAGTAAAGCCGCATCGGCTTCTCTGTAATGTTTATCTTTTTCCAGATAACCTGGGGATTCTCCCCCTAAATCAAGCTGTAACGTTATTCTTTCATAACCTTTATCTATGAGGTGGTTCAACCTCGTTGTTGAAAGAGTTTCATCCAGTTCATTGACTTTAGCTTCGCGTAGTAAATCAGAGACAAAAACAGAGTCTTTCTTCGAGAGTAGGTTTGACAAACGTTCCAGTCCAGAGGTCACCAGTGCAACGGAAGATGTGTTTAATCGGGCATCTTCTTCCCATGCTCAGGAATCTTCCATAACATAGAAATTGGCTTTATCCAGATAAGCAATCAGCAGCGCAACCGACTTTAATCGGTCACCTTTTTGCCAATCTTCAGCGTTAATAGTACCAGTGTTGATTGCTTGTATAAGGAGATCAAGGTAAAGACCTAAAGCATCATTTTGTTTATGGTTCCACAGCTGCGGCTTGCCTTCTTCCTGCACATCTGCCATCACGGGGGAGTTGCTGTCAAATCGGATATGCACAGCATTCATTTGCACGGGAATTCCATCCAGTCGTTTTGGGTTGCTAATGACGTCCTGCATCCGCTTAATCTGGTCGGGCGTAGACATATAATCCCACAGGGTGAGCAGAACCTTTTTTGCGGCTACACTATTTCCCTGATCTGATACTAATGCCATATAGCCCCATAAACTATCCCTCAACCAGACAGCATCATAGTGGGTTTCTGCCGCTGTTTTGTCATCTTCGAAAGTAGAAGCAAGAATAAACGTTCCCCAGGGTTTCTCCGTCAACGTTAACTTTCGTGTGTTTTCTGTTAATGTTAGCAATCCTTGAATTTCGTCTTTGGTATAGTGGCTCTTTATTTCATTTTGTAATTTGGCTGAGTGAATCAGAAGACGATAATTAGGATACTTATCTGGATTTAACGATAAATAACTTTTATCTGTTGCTGCCCCCGTGGAATTAAGAATGTTAAATACAGATTCACTCGTCACTTCTGCCCCTGTCGCCTGGCATGTGCCGCACGAAAATATACCAGCGAGCAGAAGAGTTAATGCAGATTTCCCTTTCATAAAATATTCCATCAATCGTTTGTTAAAAGCGTAGATAACCACTTATTTAACAACTTGAAAATAAGGTGTTTTACCTGGGTTGTTACAAAAGGATTGCATTGCGTAAACGCTTTTTATTTACAACAAAATGGGGAAGTATTACGGCGAAGATAAATTGGAGCGGGCGAAGGGAATCGAACCCTCGTATAGAGCTTGGGAAGCTCTCGTTCTACCATTGAACTACGCCCGCTTCGAGATGCGTAAGGCATTATAAACCTTACGCTCTCCTTAGCAAGTGCCACGCTGCTGACTGCTGATTAATTCGCCATCAGCATTTTGGCTTGCTGCCCTGAGGCGGCAAGTAACGTAGCGGATCAATTGCCGTTGCACGGTAACGAATCTGGAAATGCAGGCGAACAGATGCCGCATCCGTGCTCCCCATAGTGGCGATTTTTTGCCCAGCCTTCACGCTTTGCCCATTATTTACCAGCATCGTGTCATTATGGGCGTAAGCCGTAATGTAATCTTCACTGTGTTTAATCATGATGAGATTACCGTAGCCACGCAGCTGGTTGCCCACATACACCACCTTTCCTGCACCCGCGGCGTAAATAGGTGTACCCCGTGGAGCTGAGATATCAATCCCTTTATTGCCGCCATCTGCTGTCGAATACGGCATGATAACTTTCCCTGTCGTTGGCCATAACCAACAATGTTGCCCTACTGGCGGCCAGGATGATTTCGGTACCGCTGATGACGGTGTAACCGATGCGGTTTTGGTCGTTGATTTGGCGGTTGATTTACGTGTAATACTGCTACTTTTCGCCCCACCCAGTTTTAGTTTCTGACCAACTTCAATGGTGTAAGGGGGGGAAATGCCGTTCAGTCGCGCCAGTTCTTTTACGCTGGTTCCCGTGGTGCGCGAAATACGATATAGCGTATCCCCCCGTTTCACGGTGTAAACGGAGCCGGAATACGTTCCTGTATCGGATGATTTGCTACCCGAACAGCCCGCCAAAAGCAGTCCAACCGATAACAACATCACGATACCCAGAGATTTTTTATTCAGGCGTCCCGCACTCAAAATCTTTCCTCGCTTAAAAAACAAGACGCCTTATCATAGCAGCCAGCCTCTTGATACCCAATCTCTTGCTTCTGGAAAAACGTGGTAATAGAGAAAGAGGTTAATTTCATTTGGCAAAGGGAAGTATCATCAGCAAAATATTCGCTGTAGAGGTATCGAACTTCCTGACTTTTTACCCTATTTCCCATCCTGATGCGTAATAATCCCAATTTATCACATTGATTTTATCGCCACTCATATTGATACGTATCACTGCCCCTATTCAGAGTCCTGTTTCGTATCATATCTGTGTTTTTTTAACGTCATCACACTTCCTACCTCCCCTAACGCTTATCGTCGTTTCTGGCGTAAATCTTGCCTGCTTAGACTAAATCTTTGCCATAAGAACCAAATGTTCAAATCGAGGGGATTTCTATGGAAGCGCGGGAAGCAACCGCTACGGGTGAATCATGCATGCGCGTCGATGCCATTGCTAAGGTCACCGGGCGGGCACGATATACTGACGATTATGTTATGGCGGGCATGTGTTATGCGAAATATGTACGTAGCCCTATCGCACATGGTTATGCCGTAAGTATTAATGATGAACAAGCCAGAAGTTTGCCGGGCGTACTGGCGATTTTTACCTGGGAAGATGTGCCTGATATTCCATTCGCTACAGCTGGGCATGCCTGGACACTTGACGAAAACAAGCGCGATACCGCCGATCGCGCACTGCTAACTCGCCATGTTCGTCATCATGGTGACGCCGTTGCCATCGTCGTGGCCCGCGATGAACTCACGGCAGAAAAAGCGGCGCAATTGGTCAGCATTGAGTGGCAAGAATTACCCGTTATCACCACGCCAGAAGCGGCGCTGGCAGAAGACGCTGCACCAATCCATAACGGTGGCAATTTACTGAAACAAAGCACGATGTCGACGGGTAATGTCCAACAAACAATCGATGCCGCCGACTACCAGGTACAGGGGCACTATCAGACCCCCGTTATTCAACATTGTCACATGGAAAGCGTAACATCGCTGGCGTGGATGGAGGATGACTCGCGAATTACCATCGTTTCCAGCACCCAGATCCCGCACATTGTTCGCCGCGTGGTTGGTCAGGCGCTGGATATTCCCTGGTCATGCGTACGAGTCATCAAACCATTTGTCGGTGGCGGTTTTGGTAATAAACAGGATGTACTGGAAGAGCCAATGGCGGCATTCCTGACCAGCAAGCTTGGCGGCATTCCGGTGAAAGTTTCCCTTAGCCGTGAAGAGTGTTTCCTCGCAACCCGTACCCGCCACGCTTTTACCATTGACGGGCAAATGGGCGTGAACCGCGACGGAACATTGAAAGGTTATAGTCTGGATGTTCTGTCTAACACCGGCGCTTATGCATCTCACGGGCACTCCATCGCTTCTGCGGGGGGGAATAAAGTCGCTTACCTTTATCCTCGTTGTGCCTACGCTTACAGTTCAAAGACCTGCTATACCAACCTCCCCTCGGCTGGTGCGATGCGTGGTTATGGCGCGCCACAAGTCGTATTTGCCGTTGAGTCTATGCTTGATGACGCCGCGACAGCGTTAGGTATTGATCCTGTTGAAATTCGTTTACGCAACGCCGCCCGCGAAGGAGATGCTAATCCGCTCACGGGCAAACGTATTTACAGCGCAGGGTTGCCGGAGTGTCTTGAAAAAGGCCGGAAAATCTTTGAATGGGAAAAACGCCGTGCAGAATGCCAGAACCAGCAAGGCAATTTGCGCCGCGGCGTTGGCGTCGCCTGTTTTAGCTACACCTCTAACACCTGGCCTGTCGGCGTAGAAATAGCAGGCGCGCGCCTTCTGATGAATCAGGATGGAACCATCAACGTGCAAAGCGGCGCGACGGAAATCGGTCAGGGTGCCGACACCGTCTTCTCGCAAATGGTGGCAGAAACCGTGGGGGTTCCGGTCAGCGACGTTCGCGTTATTTCAACTCAAGATACCGACGTTACGCCGTTCGATCCCGGCGCATTTGCCTCACGCCAGAGCTATGTTGCCGCGCCTGCGCTGCGCAGTGCGGCACTATTATTAAAAGAGAAAATCATCGCTCACGCCGCAGTCATGCTACATCAGTCAGCGATGAATCTGACCCTGATAAAAGGCCATATCGTGCTGGTTGAACGACCGGAAGAGCCGTTAATGTCGTTAAAAGATTTGGCGATGGACGCTTTCTACCACCCTGAACGCGGCGGGCAGCTCTCTGCTGAAAGCTCCATCAAAACCACCACTAACCCACCGGCGTTTGGCTGTACCTTTGTTGATCTGACGGTCGATATTGCGCTGTGCAAAGTCACCATCAACCGCATCCTCAACGTTCATGATTCAGGGCATATTCTTAATCCACTGCTGGCAGAAGGTCAGGTACACGGCGGAATGGGAATGGGCATTGGCTGGGCGCTATTTGAAGAGATGATCATCGATGCTAAAAGCGGCGTGGTCCGTAACCCCAATCTGCTGGATTACAAAATGCCGACCATGCCGGATCTGCCACAACTGGAAAGCGCGTTCGTCGAAATCAATGAGCCGCAATCCGCATACGGACATAAGTCACTGGGTGAGCCACCAATAATTCCTGTTGCCGCTGCTATTCGTAACGCGGTGAAGATGGCTACCGGTGTTGCAATCAATACACTGCCGCTGACGCCAAAACGGTTATATGAAGAGTTCCATCTGGCAGGATTGATTTGAGGATAACATCATGTTTGATTTTGCTTCTTACCATCGCGCAGCAACCCTTGCCGATGCCATCAACCTGCTGGCTGACAACCCGCAGGCCAAACTGCTCACCGGTGGCACTGACGTACTGATTCAGCTCCACCATCACAATGACCGTTATCGCCATATTGTTGATATTCATAATCTGGCGGAGCTGCGGGGAATTACGCTGGCGGAAGATGGCTCGCTACGTATCGGCTCTGCAACGACATTTACCCAGCTAATAGAAGATCCTATAACTCAACGTCATCTCCCGGCGTTATGTGCTGCGGCCACGTCCATTGCTGGACCGCAGATCCGTAACGTCGCTACCTACGGTGGAAATATTTGCAACGGTGCCACCAGCGCAGATTCTGCCACGCCAACGCTAATTTATGACGCGAAACTGGAGATCCACTCCCCGCGCGGTGTTCGTTTCGTCCCGATTAATGGCTTTCACACCGGGCCGGGCAAAGTGTCTCTTGAGCATGACGAAATCCTCGTCGCCTTTCATTTTCCGCCACAGCCGAAAGAACACGCGGGCAGCGCGCATTTTAAATATGCCATGCGCGACGCAATGGATATTTCAACGATTGGCTGCGCCGCACATTGCCGACTGGATAACGGCAATTTCAGCGAATTACGCCTGGCATTTGGTGTTGCCGCGCCAACGCCGATTCGCTGCCAACATGCCGAACAGACTGCACAAAATGCGCCATTAAACCTGCAAACGCTGGAAGCTATCAGCGAATCTGTCCTGCAAGATGTCGCCCCGCGTTCTTCATGGCGGGCCAGTAAAGAGTTTCGTCTGCATCTCATCCAGACGATGACCAAAAAAGTGATTAGCGAAGCCGTCGCCGCGGCGGGGGGAAAATTGCAATGAATCACAGCGAAACAATTACCATCGAATGCACCATTAACGGGATGCCTTTTCAGCTTCACGCCGCACCAGGCACGCCGCTCTCGGAATTACTCCGCGAACAAGGACTGCTAAGTGTCAAACAAGGGTGCTGCGTGGGTGAATGTGGTGCCTGTACGGTGTTGGTCGACGGCACAGCAATAGACAGTTGCTTATACCTTGCCGCCTGGGCTGAAGGAAAAGAGATCCGCACGCTGGAAGGTGAAGCGAAAGGCGGAAAACTTTCTCATGTTCAGCAGGCTTATGCGAAATCCGGCGCAGTGCAGTGCGGGTTTTGTACGCCTGGCCTGATTATGGCTACCACGGCAATGCTGGCGAAACCACGCGAGAAGCCATTAACCATTACGGAAATTCGTCGCGGACTGGCGGGAAATCTTTGTCGCTGCACGGGGTATCAGATGATTGTAAATACAGTTCTGGATTGCGAGAAAACGAAGTAAAAGGATATCCGGCCTGAATTCAGGCCGGATTCACTGAGGTTATGTGTTTAACAACTCATATTTCTTAATCTTGCGATAGAGCGTAGCAATGCCGATGCCCAGTTCATCAGCAACTTGCTTCTTGCTGTTATGACGTGAAAGCGCCTCGCGGATCATTTGCTTTTCCATCTCCTCCAGCGCCGTGCCGCCCGCATCATCGAGTGACAGGTGCGCCTCACTGACCTCTGTTACATCACTTTGCTCCGTTGTGCCATTATTCAGCAGATTTGGCGGCAATAGCGTGCTGTCGATAACTTCACCTGAAGGAACCACGTTAACCAGATATTCCATCAAATTGCTTAACTCGCGCAGGTTTCCGGGCCAACGATGCTTACGCAATATTTCGACGACATCGGGAGCAATGCCAGGATAAACCGATCCCAGACGACGGGTATGCAGATGTAAAAAGTAATGCACCAATAGTTCAATATCTTCCTGACGTTCACGCAGCGGTGGCAGAGTTATCGGGATAACATTAAGTCGGTAGAAGAGATCTTCGCGGAATTTACCTTCGGCAATGAACTGGGCCAAATTCTGATTAGTTGCAGAAATGATGCGAATGTCGACTTGTATTGGGCTACTGGCACCAATCGGCAGAATTTCACGTGCCTCAATAGCGCGCAGTAATTTAGCCTGCAACATTAATGGCATATCACCTATTTCATCGAGAAACAGCGTGCCCGTATTCGCCGCCTGAATCAACCCTGTTTTACCGTTGGCAGAAGCGCCAGTAAATGCACCTTTAACATAACCGAACAGTTCGCTCTCCAGAAGCTGCTCCGGAATCGCGGCACAGTTGATAGCAATAAAGGGTTTATTCCGTCTTCCGCTCAACTTATGGATTGCACGGGCGACGACTTCTTTACCCGTGCCGCTTTCACCAACCACCATAACGCTGGATGGGCTGGGTGCAATACGGCTAATGAGTCGTTTTAATTGCCGCATAACACGGCACTCGCCAACCAATTGTTCAATATGCGGTTCATCAGGTGCATTTGCTACAGAAAAACTGGTATGCGATTGGTGAAACGCCATTAAAAATAATTGTCGGCCCTGAATGTTATGCAATTGACCAATGATTAATTCACTTTTATCGTCCCATGAAACAATATGCTGCATATGTCCATGGGTAAAATTACTCTCAAATGTTAATGGTCTGAAACGGATAGGTTTCCCAATAATATTATTTTGCACAACACCAAGTGTTTTTAAGGCAGTCTGATTAACAAACTGAACCCGATTTTCATCATCTACAACTAATACGCCCTGATCCATATTATCGATCATGGTCGCAAATATTTTACTGATGTTATCTCCTGGCCCCTGATCCTCCAGAAGTTTCGAAACAAAAATGGTGGATATATGGCGAACATAATCAGAAAATTCGCGTAAATTATCACTGATATGCTCTTGTTGCTCGTGGGTAACGGCAATCAAACTTATCACCCCAACACAACGATCCTGTAAAATGACAGGCGTACCCAGAAATGCTTTTTCGCGGCAATTTTCTTTACTATCGCAACCTTCGCAAAGGGGATCGAAGCGAGACTGTGTCACAACTTTTTCAGTTTTCGTTTCCAGGACGTGGCGGAGCAGGCGTGAGTTGCCGCTCAACTGGCGACCAAGAAACTTCCCATACGCGCCCGTTCCGGCAACGCGACACAAGTTTTCATCAACGATCTCAACCTCAAGCTGCAAAACGCTGGCAAGCATTCTGGCAAAACGCTGAATTGTCGGTTGAATTTGCATCAATACTGACTGCGTAGTAGCAAGCTCCATAGCTTTACCTTCCAGACTTACTTAAAAGTCGATCATTGAAGACGTTGATGGTTCACAGATCATGATGATATTAACTCAGGCGAAATTGGCTTTGATAAAAACATAAGATTTTTATCATTTTCTAATGAAATTATGGAAGAGATATCACATTTCTATATCAATATGAGAATTACGGCGGTGAGTTTATCAAACTGAAGAGAGATAGCCTGCCCCTTTATCTTATTTCTGATACTTAGCAGCAAATAAATAACGCGATAAAAAAAGCCAAACGTTTTCGTATTTTACAAACAACCAGAAGCTGGCATCAATTTGTGATCAACCCCACACATTATCCGTCAAATTAGTCTTTTGCAGCCGCGCGGATAATTCTGGCACACTTATTGTTAGTCCCAGGTATAGCTGTGAAAACACCAATCACTTTGGCAAGTCACAGTGAAATAAACCACTTTGCCTGTCATTCCACTACCGGGACTTTATGATGAAAACTGTTAATGAGCTGATTAAGGATATCAATTCGCTGACCTCTCACCTTCACGAGAAAGATTTTTTGTTAACGTGGGAACAGACGCCAGATGAACTGAAACAAGTACTGGACGTTGCCGCAGCATTAAAAGCACTGCGTGCTGAAAACATCTCAACCAAAGTCTTTAATAGTGGATTAGGTATTTCCGTATTCCGCGACAACTCCACCCGTACCCGCTTCTCTTATGCTTCCGCGCTTAACCTGCTCGGCCTTGCACAACAAGATCTCGACGAAGGCAAATCACAAATCGCTCACGGCGAAACCGTGCGTGAAACCGCCAATATGATCTCCTTCTGCGCCGACGCTATTGGTATTCGCGACGATATGTATCTGGGCGCAGGCAACGCCTATATGCGTGAAGTTGGCGCTGCACTTGATGACGGTTACAAGCAGGGTGTACTGCCACAGCGTCCGGCTTTAGTGAACCTGCAATGCGATATTGACCACCCGACTCAGTCAATGGCTGACCTCGCGTGGTTACGTGAACACTTTGGTTCACTGGAAAACCTGAAAGGTAAAAAAATCGCCATGACCTGGGCCTACTCTCCAAGCTATGGCAAACCGCTCTCTGTACCACAAGGCATCATCGGTCTGATGACTCGCTTCGGTATGGATGTCACCCTGGCCCATCCGGAAGGCTACGACCTGATCCCGGATGTGGTTGAAGTGGCGAAAAACAATGCTAAAGCCTCCGGTGGTAGCTTCCGTCAGGTCACCAGCATGGAAGAAGCCTTCAAAGACGCAGACATCGTTTATCCGAAGTCATGGGCACCTTACAAAGTGATGGAAGAGCGTACTGAATTGCTGCGTGCGAACGATCACGAAGGCTTAAAAGCACTGGAAAAACAGTGTCTGGCACAGAACGCGCAACACAAAGACTGGCATTGTACTGAAGAGATGATGGAACTGACCCGTGATGGCGAAGCCCTGTACATGCACTGCCTGCCAGCTGATATCAGCGGCGTATCCTGTAAAGAAGGTGAAGTGACTGAAGGCGTATTCGAAAAATACCGTATCGCTACCTACAAAGAAGCCAGCTGGAAGCCTTATATCATCGCCGCGATGATCCTGTCCCGTAAATACGCCAAACCAGGTGCACTGCTCGAGCAACTGCTGAAAGAAGCGCAAGAACGCGTGAAATAACCCCTCGGGCCGATCAGCTGGTCGGCCCTCTATTTCCAGAGGCCAAAAGGATAGGATATGTCCGTTTTCTCATTGAAGATTGATATCGCCGATAACAAATTTTTCAACGGCGAAACATCACCGCTCTTTTCGCAAAGCCAGGCCAAACTGGCGCGCCAGTTCCACCAGAAAATAGCTGGTTATCGCCCAACACCGCTTTGTGCGCTGGACGATCTCGCAAACCTTTTTGGTGTGAAGAAAATTCTCGTCAAAGACGAATCAAAACGATTCGGTCTGAACGCCTTCAAAATGCTTGGCGGTGCGTACGCCATCGCTCAATTATTGTGTGAAAAATATCATCTTGATATCGAAACGCTGTCATTTGAGCACCTGAAAAATGCCATCGGCGAAAAAATGACTTTCGCGACCACCACCGACGGCAACCACGGGCGCGGTGTGGCGTGGGCAGCACAGCAACTCGGACAGAATGCGGTGATTTACATGCCGAAAGGTTCTGCTCAGGAACGCGTTGACGCCATTCTGAACCTCGGTGCCGAGTGCATCGTCACGGATATGAACTATGACGATACCGTTCGCCTGACCATGCAACACGCGCAGCAGCACGGCTGGGAAGTGGTACAGGACACGGCATGGGAAGGTTACACCAAAATCCCAACCTGGATCATGCAAGGCTACGCAACCCTGGCAGATGAAGCCGTCGAGCAAATGCGTGAAATGGGCGTAACCCCGACGCACGTTCTGCTGCAAGCCGGTGTCGGAGCAATGGCCGGTGGTGTGCTGGGTTATCTGGTCGACGTCTATAGCCCGCAAAATCTGCACAGCATTATTGTTGAACCTGACAAAGCTGACTGTATTTATCGCTCCGGCGTCAAAGGCGACATCGTCAACGTTGGCGGTGATATGGCCACCATCATGGCAGGCCTGGCCTGTGGCGAACCTAACCCGCTGGGCTGGGAAATCCTACGTAACTGCGCCACCCAATTCATCTCCTGCCAGGACAGCGTTGCCGCATTAGGTATGCGCGTGCTGGGTAATCCGTACGGCAACGACCCGCGCATCATCTCCGGTGAATCCGGCGCTGTCGGTTTGGGCGTTCTCGCAGCGGTTCATTATCACCCGCAACGTCAAAGCCTGATGGAAAAACTGGCGCTGAACAAAGATGCCGTGGTGCTGGTTATCAGCACTGAAGGCGACACCGACGTGAAGCACTACCGCGAAGTTGTCTGGGAAGGCAAACACGCTGTAGCACCTTAATCACCCTATTGGAACTGCTCCCTGCAAAACGGGGAGTAAAAAATCTGGAGAAAAATAATGGCTAAGAATATTCCATTCAAACTGATTCTTGAAAAAGCAAAAGATTACCAGGCGGATATGACTCGCTTCCTGCGCGACATGGTTGCTATTCCCAGTGAAAGCTGCGACGAGAAACGCGTAGTACATCGTATTAAAGAAGAGATGGAAAAAGTCGGCTTCGATAAAGTTGAAATCGACCCGATGGGCAACGTTCTCGGTTATATCGGCCACGGCCCGCGTCTGGTGGCAATGGACGCTCATATCGATACCGTCGGCATTGGCAACATCAAAAACTGGGACTTCGATCCGTACGAAGGCATGGAAACTGATGAACTGATTGGTGGTCGCGGTACTTCCGACCAGGAAGGTGGCATGGCCTCTATGGTTTATGCCGGTAAAATCATTAAAGACCTCGGTCTGGAAGATGAATATACCCTGCTGGTTACCGGTACGGTGCAGGAAGAAGACTGCGACGGTCTGTGCTGGCAGTACATTATTGAACAATCCGGCATTCGCCCGGAATTTGTGGTCAGTACCGAACCAACCGACTGCCAGGTATACCGTGGTCAGCGCGGTCGTATGGAAATTCGTATTGATGTTCAGGGTGTTAGCTGCCACGGTTCTGCACCAGAACGCGGTGATAACGCCATTTTCAAAATGGGTCCGATTCTTGGCGAATTACAAGAACTCTCCCAACGTCTGGGTTATGACGAATTCCTCGGCAAAGGCACCCTCACCGTTTCTGAAATCTTCTTCACATCCCCAAGCCGTTGCGCTGTAGCAGACAGTTGCGCAGTTTCAATCGACCGTCGTCTGACCTGGGGCGAAACCTGGGAAGGCGCGCTGGACGAAATCCGCGCCCTGCCTGCAGTACAGAAAGCTAACGCGGTTGTTTCTATGTACAACTACGACCGTCCGTCCTGGACTGGCCTGGTTTACCCAACCGAATGCTACTTCCCGACCTGGAAAGTGGAAGAAGATCACTTCACCGTTAAAGCACTGGTGAATGCCTACGAAGGGCTGTTTGGCAAAGCGCCGGTTGTTGATAAGTGGACCTTCTCAACTAACGGTGTATCTATCATGGGCCGTCACGGCATTCCGGTGATCGGCTTTGGCCCGGGTAAAGAACCTGAAGCGCATGCACCTAACGAAAAAACCTGGAAATCTCACCTGGTGACCTGTGCCGCGATGTACGCTGCAATCCCGTTAAGCTGGCTGGCAACAGAGTAATTACTCTTCACTTATTCCCCTCCGGTTCGCCGGAGGTTTTTTGGAGTTTGCTATGCGCGTATTGATCAAAAACGGCACTGTCGTTAACGCAGATGGACAAGCCAAACAGGATTTGCTGATTGAAAGCGGGATTGTTCGCCAGTTGGGCAACAATATTTCGCCGCAGCTCCCGTATGAAGAAATTGATGCCACTGGCTGTTACGTTTTCCCTGGCGGCGTGGATGTCCATACGCATTTCAATATTGATGTCGGCATCGCGCGCAGTTGTGATGATTTTTTTACCGGTACCCGCGCAGCTGCGTGTGGCGGTACAACAACCATTATTGACCATATGGGATTTGGCCCAAACGGCTGTCGGTTACGCCATCAACTGGAGGTTTATCGTGGTTATGCCGCCCATAAAGCGGTCATCGATTACAGCTTTCACGGTGTGATCCAGCACATTAATCACGCAATCCTCGACGAAATCCCGATGATGGTCGAGGAAGGACTGAGCAGTTTTAAACTCTATTTAACCTATCAATACAAACTCAACGATGACGAGGTTTTGCAGGCATTACGCCGCTTGCATGAATCCGGCGCGCTGACCACCGTGCACCCGGAAAATGATGCGGCTATCGCCAGCAAGCGGGCGGAATTTATCGCCGCAGGGTTAACCGCGCCGCGCTATCATGCCTTGAGTCGCCCTCTGGAATGCGAAGCGGAAGCCATCGCCCGCATGATTAACCTGGCACAAATTGCCGGTAACGCCCCGCTCTATATCGTGCACCTGTCTAACGGCTTAGGTCTGGATTATCTGCGTCTTGCCCGTGCGAATCACCAGCCAGTCTGGGTTGAAACCTGCCCACAATATCTCCTGTTGGACGAACGCAGTTACGATACAGAAGATGGCATGAAGTTCATTCTTAGCCCACCGCTGCGTAACGTACGCGAGCAGGACAAACTGTGGTGTGGCATCAGCGATGGTGCGATTGACGTGGTGGCAACCGATCACTGCACCTTCTCGATGGCTCAACGCCTGCAAATTTCTAAAGGCGATTTCAGTCGCTGCCCAAATGGCTTACCCGGTGTGGAAAACCGCATGCAGTTACTGTTTTCCAGTGGCGTGATGACGGGACGTATAACACCGGAACGCTTTGTTGAATTAACCAGCGCAATGCCCGCCAGGTTGTTTGGCCTGTGGCCGCAAAAAGGATTATTAGCGCCCGGTTCCGACGGCGACGTGGTGATTATCGACCCACGTCAGAGCCAACAAATTCAGCATCGCCATCTCCACGACAACGCCGACTACTCGCCATGGGAGGGTTTTACCTGTCAGGGCGCGATTGTCAGAACCTTATCCCGTGGTGAAACGATTTTCTGTGACGGCACCTTTACAGGCAAAGCCGGGCGAGGTCGTTTCCTGCGACGCAAACCGTTTGTCCCTCCCGTGCTCTAACCACTGCCAGGGATCTATACACAATCAAGAATGATGAGTGAGGAAAAATGAGTAAGAAAATTGTTCTCGCCCTGGGCGGGAATGCGCTGGGCGATGACCTGGCCGGGCAAATGAAAGCGGTAAAAATTACTTCTCAGGCAATTGTTGATTTAATTGCCCAGGGACATGAAGTTATCGTCACTCATGGTAACGGGCCGCAGGTGGGCATGATTAACCAGGCCTTTGAAGCTGCCGCAAAAACTGAAGCGCACTCGCCAATGCTGCCGATGTCTGTCTGTGTTGCATTAAGCCAGGGTTATATTGGTTACGATCTACAAAACGCTTTAAGAGAAGAACTGCTTTCTCGGGGCATTAATAAACCTGTAGCAACGCTGGTTACTCAGGTCGAAGTCGACGCTAACGATCCGGCATTCCTCAACCCGACCAAGCCGATCGGTTCGTTCTTTACCGAGCAAGAAGCAGAGCAACTGACAAAACAGGGTTACACTCTGAAAGAAGATGCTGGTCGCGGCTATCGCCGTGTTGTTGCCTCGCCAAAACCGGTTGATATCATTGAAAAAGAAACGGTTAAAGCTCTGGTAGATGCAGGTCAGGTGGTGATCACCGTTGGCGGTGGTGGTATCCCTGTTATTCGTGAAGGTAACCATCTGCGTGGTGCCAGCGCGGTTATCGATAAAGACTGGGCCAGCGCCCGTTTAGCAGAAATGATTGATGCCGATATGCTGATCATTCTGACTGCGGTAGAAAAAGTGGCCATTAACTTCGGTAAAGAGAATGAACAGTGGCTCGATCGCCTGTCATTAAGTGATGCTGAACGCTTTATCGAAGAAGGTCATTTTGCGAAAGGTTCTATGCTGCCTAAAGTGGAAGCTGCCGCCTCGTTTGCTCGCTCTCGCGCAGGTCGTGAAGCACTGATTACCGTATTGAGCAAAGCGAAAGAAGGGATTGAAGGCAAAACAGGAACGGTGATTTGTCAGTAATTTAAAGGCCGGGTGGGTAATACCATCCGGCCAAAGATTGTCAAGTAAGTGCGCTTTGTTGATGCCGGATGCGGCGCGAGCGCCTTATCCGTCCTACAAAACATCGCAAATTCAATAGATTGCAATGCACTTGTAGGCCTGATAAGCGTAGCGCATCAGGCAATTTGGCGTTTGTCATCAGTCTCAGGCCGGGTGGGTAATACCATCCGGCCATTTTCATTTAAGCCACTTCCAGCACTTCTTTTGTCGCTTTCACGCCCTGATGCATCAACATCATTAACGCCTCAAGTACGCCGCCGCCAATCGCCCGGGCTTTATCAGAAACGCTGGTGAAATCAGCGGTTTCACCACGAGGATCGATATCACCAATTTTAAAACCACCAACCACTGCCAGGCCGTCGTTCAACAAGCCACGCACCATCCCCGTCAACGGTGCTTTAATTTCATGCTCACCAATCCAGGCAATCACATCGCCCTCTTTCACCAGATCGCCTAATTTCACGTTGGATCGCATAATGCCTGCAGCAGGAGCACGGATCACCCGTCGGGTGGTATGCCCCATAATATTGCCAGGAACACCGGTATTCTCCTGCGCACAACCAGAGTAAATCACCTGACCGAGCCAGTGCCCGCGATTTGTTTCAATTACCGCATGACAATCCTTCCCAGCAGTAAAGCCCGGCCCAAGCGCGATTGTTACTGGTGCCATATCTGCCCGCGTTCCCAAATTCTGTTTCGCCAGAATAGCGTCCACCACGCAAAGCGGTTTCAGTTCATCAAGCAATGAACAGGCGGGATCTACCATCACAGGAATGAATCCGCGTTCGGTAAGTTTCATCGCTTCCGCAGAGCTGGTTGCCAGGCGAGCAGTGACGCCTTCGACCGTCATTTCGCCATCGAACACGGCCTGGGCAAACGCCACGGTACAACGAATCACTGTCGGTTTTTCCACTTCCAGCATGATCACTTTAAAACCCGCATGATACAGACGTAGCGCCACACCACTGGCGATATCTCCCGCACCGCGAATCACCACCATCTGGTGTCCGGAAGGATGAGAAGGTTTCATCATCAGCCCACCCGGCGCGTTATTTTTCACCTGTAATATTTCTGCCAGCACGCTGATGGCGATCTCCTGCGGCGTTTCCGCACCTATGTTGTAACCAACGGGCGCATGTAAACGGGCAATATGTTCTTCAGCCACGCCTTTCTCACGCAATTGACGCAGGAAAAGCTGAACCTTGCGACGACTTGCCAGCAACCCCAACCATGCAATGGGCTGTTCAATGAGTTTGTCGAGGGCTTCACGATCCTGATTATTCGTGGCAATCAGGACAAAATTATCAGGGCGAATATCCAGTGCTTCCACTGCCGCACCAAACGACTCAGCATGGAGAAGCGTGGTTGATGGTGGGAATAGTTCAGGATTGAGGCTTTCGCGATAAATATCAGCAACGGCAATATCAAATCCTAATAGCGCCGCACTCTGGGCTATCGCCCGGTTGACATGCCCCGCGCCAATCAACACCAGACGTGGACGCATACCATGGACGCTGATAAATACTGACATTGCACCTCCACAATCTGACCCGACAGCATCCGCACCGTTACGAGCCATACGTCCATGGAATAATCGCGGCTTACGTTCCTGCAATGCCTGAAGCGACTCTTCAATCACCTTCCGCTCAACCATTCCGCCACCAATTGTACCGACGATAGAACCATCGGCGCGCACTAACATTTGTGCAGAATGGCGGGGAGTCGAGCCTCGGCTATCAACAATTTGCGCCATAGCAAACGGACAATTTTGCTCTTCGAGTTTTGCAGCCTCTGTGAAAATATTCATACCAACCTCAATGGATATCCTTTCAGTAACCCGGAATACCCGGGCCGCTAATTCACAAATCTGCGCGCGATTGCAGGATGTTCTTGTATATCGCCCAGCCAGATTGCCTCTACGTCGTGTTGTTGCAGCGGTTGAAGGAGCTCGCTTTGTGCAATCGCATTCTCACATTGAGAAAAACGGTTAATGAACCAGACTCGCCGACAACCTTGCGGTACGTTTTTAAACGCCCCCTGAGGGTGGCGAACCAGCGCAACGAGATCGCTCAGTTGCAAGGTTGCATCAGGTGTTAACCCGGTAATATCAGCAAACTGCGACCAGCGATGGACATTTTCTGTGCTCACTTTCGCGCCCAAAGTATGTCCTCCCATCACAGCAATCACGCAGCAACTGCTTTTGGGTATGCAAGGTTCGTGCTCATCAGGCGCTTTTAACGGCATTCCACGCGAGCCATCTGCTTCAATGAGAATTACGTCACACTCTGGTCGTTGCACCAGTGCATCAATCGCTTCTGGCGTAAATCCCTGCACTTTTCCCTGGTTCGCTTTCCAGCTGTGAAAACAAAATGAAATGGGGGATGTAAGAGACGCATGAGGAAGCATGGCGGGATCACGACAGAAAACCACGGGCCAGTGAGACGTTGGCATAAACATATGTGTCGTCGTCGTGATTAACACACGCCTGCCGCTAGCCTGGAGCAGTTCTGCCAGCCAAAAAAGCAAGCTGGTTTTCCCCCCAGCACCAACAACAGAAATCACAGTGGGACGTTTCTGCGCACCTAAATCAATGACTAATGCCGATGGGTCAACTATACTTTTCACGCGTCTTTATGACCTCTCTGGGATAAATTATCCCCAACTTAATCCATCAGGAAGTAACGCAATTATCAGGCGTTATTAGCCCCTATAAATAATGGAACCACTATGTCAGCCATCGACTGTATAATTACCGCTGCCGGATTATCATCAAGAATGGGGCAATGGAAAATGATGTTACCCTGGGAACAGGGAACAATTCTTGATACAAGTATCAAAAATGCGTTGCAGTTTTGTAGCCGAATTATTTTAGTCACCGGCTATCGTGGTAATGAACTGCACGAACGTTATGCGAACCAGAGCAATATCACTATTATTCACAACCCAGATTATGCGCAGGGTTTACTAACATCCGTCAAGGCCGCAGTACCCGCAGTGCAAACAGAACATTGTTTTCTCACCCACGGTGACATGCCAACCCTCACCATCGATATTTTTAGAAAAATCTGGTCGTTACGAAATGATGGCGCAATACTGCCACTCCATAATGGCATCCCCGGCCATCCGATTTTAGTGTCAAAACCATGCCTGATGCAGGCAATCCAACGACCCAATGTCACCAATATGCGTCAGGCACTCCTTATGGGAGATCATTATTCCGTCGAAATAGAAAATGCAGAAATAATTTTAGATATTGATACTCCGGACGACTTTATTACAGCGAAGGAAAGGTATACTGAAATTTAGAAAACGTAGTTAAACGATTGCGTTCAAATATTTAATCCTTCCGGCACTCATTATCATAATGATAAGGAATCACTGATTTTGAGAAAAGAGAAAAATTGATAAATGGGCTGGCAATAATAATTTTCAGGAGTGATTTTAATTCTCATTTAGCACCTGTGAGTTCATTCACAAAAAGCCCTTAAGTTTCGAGCCGCCTCACATTTTTTTATATTTCCCGCCAAACCTGGCAAGAGTGGTGCGATTGTTGCTCTATCCCCCTAAACCACCGGATTTCTCAACACCGGTCACTCAATGATATCTGTATAAGCTAAGGAGAGGGTTATGGGGGATATTATGCGTCCCATTCCGTTTGAGGAACTTTTGACGCGCATATTTGATGAATACCAACAACAACGCTCAATCTTTGGTATTCCCGAGCAACAGTTTTACTCACCTGTAAAAGGTAAAACTGTTAGCGTCTTCGGTGAAACCTGTGCCACTCCCGTCGGCCCTGCCGCTGGCCCGCACACGCAGCTCGCGCAAAATATTGTCACTTCCTGGCTGACTGGCGGACGCTTCATCGAACTAAAAACCGTCCAAATTCTTGACCGCCTGGAGCTGGAAAAGCCCTGTATCGATGCCGAAGACGAGTGCTTTAACACCGAATGGTCTACCGAATTTACCCTGCTTAAAGCCTGGGATGAATACCTCAAAGCCTGGTTTGCCCTGCACCTTCTCGAAGCGATGTTCCAGCCTTCTGATTCCGGTAAATCGTTCATCTTTAATATGAGCGTCGGTTACAACCTCGAAGGTATTAAGCAACCGCCGATGCAACAGTTCATCGACAATATGATGGACGCATCTGACCATCCGAAATTCGCTCAATATCGCGATACGCTGAATAAATTACTCCAGGATGACGCATTTTTAGCTCGCCACGGATTGCAGGAAAAACGCGAAAGCTTGCAAGCCTTACCCGCTCGCATCCCCACCAGTATGGTGCATGGCGTCACCCTCTCCACCATGCACGGCTGTCCTCCGCATGAAATCGAAGCCATTTGCCGCTACATGCTGGAAGAAAAAGGGCTCAACACCTTTGTGAAACTTAACCCGACCTTACTGGGGTACGCGCGTGTTCGTGAGATCCTCGATGTCTGCGGTTTCGGTTACATAGGCTTAAAAGAAGAGTCATTTGATCACGACCTCAAGCTGACGCAAGCACTGGAAATGCTGGAACGCCTGATGGCACTGGCAAAAGAAAAATCACTCGGCTTTGGCGTAAAACTGACTAACACTCTCGGCACCATCAACAATAAAGGCGCACTGCCTGGTGAAGAGATGTATATGTCAGGCCGTGCGCTGTTCCCGCTCTCCATCAATGTTGCAGCAGTTCTCTCTCGCGCCTTTGACGGCAAACTGCCCATTTCTTATTCCGGTGGTGCCAGTCAGCTGACTATCCGCGATATTTTTGATACAGGTATTCGCCCTATTACTATGGCAACCGACCTGCTGAAACCTGGCGGCTATCTGCGCTTAAGTGCCTGCATGCGCGAGCTGGAAGGCTCCGACGCCTGGGGACTTGACCATGTTGACGTCGAACGACTGAACAGACTGGCAGCAGATGCGTTAACCATGGAATACACCCAGAAACACTGGAAGCCAGAAGAGCGTATTGAAGTGGCAGAAGACCTGCCGCTGACCGACTGCTACGTTGCCCCCTGTGTTACTGCCTGCGCTATCAAGCAAGATATTCCGGAATACATCCGTCTGCTTGGCGAACACCGCTATGCCGACGCGCTGGAACTCATCTACCAACGCAACGCTCTGCCCGCCATTACCGGTCATATTTGCGATCACCAGTGCCAATACAACTGTACCCGCCTGGATTACGACAGTGCGCTGAATATCCGCGAACTGAAAAAAGTCGCGCTGGAAAAAGGTTGGGATGAATATAAGCAACGCTGGCACAAACCAGCCGGTTCTGGTTCACGCCATCCGGTTGCCGTGATTGGTGCAGGTCCGGCGGGTCTGGCAGCAGGTTACTTCCTTGCCAGAGCGGGCCATCCGGTTACGCTGTTTGAACGCGAAGCCAATGCGGGCGGCGTGGTGAAAAATATCATTCCTCAGTTCCGTATTCCTGCAGAGTTAATTCAGCACGATATCGATTTTGTTGCCGCTCACGGCGTGAAATTTGAGTATGGCTGCTCACCCGATTTAACCATTGAGCAGTTAAAAAATCAGGGCTTCCACTATGTTCTGATTGCCACCGGCACTGATAAAAATAGCGGTGTGAAACTGGCGGGCGACAACCAAAATGTCTGGAAATCACTCCCCTTCCTGCGTGAATACAACAAGGGTACAGCGCTCAAGCTGGGCAAACATGTGGTCGTTGTCGGGGCGGGTAACACCGCAATGGACTGCGCTCGTGCGGCGTTACGCGTTCCAGGCGTAGAAAAAGCAACGATCGTTTACCGTCGTTCACTACAAGAGATGCCCGCATGGCGCGAAGAGTATGAAGAAGCGTTGCACGACGGCGTAGAGTTCCGTTTCCTGAATAATCCGGAACGTTTCGATGCTGATGGCACCTTAACCTTGCGCGTTATGTCGCTTGGCGAACCGGATGAGAAAGGTCGTCGTCGTCCGGTTGAAACCAATGAAACAGTAACACTGCTTGTAGACAGCCTGATCACCGCCATTGGTGAACAGCAGGATACTGAAGCCCTGAATGCGATGGGCGTGCCGCTGGACAAAAACGGCTGGCCAGACGTCGACCATAATGGCGAAACTCGTCTGACTGACGTCTTTATGATCGGCGACGTACAGCGCGGACCATCCTCCATTGTCGCTGCTGTCGGAACCGCGCGTCGGGCGACCGATGCCATCCTTAGTCGGGAAAATATCCGTTCCCACCAGAACGATAAATACTGGAACAACGTCAATCCAGCGGAAATCTATCAACGTAAAGGCGATATCTCTATCACGCTGGTGAACAGTGACGATCGTGACGCGTTTGTCGCCCAGGAAGCCGCTCGCTGCCTCGAATGTAACTACGTTTGCAGCAAGTGTGTGGATGTCTGCCCGAACCGCGCCAACGTCTCCATTGCGGTTCCTGGCTTCCAGAACCGTTTCCAGACGCTGCATCTCGATGCCTACTGCAACGAATGCGGCAACTGCGCCCAATTCTGCCCGTGGAACGGTAAACCGTACAAAGACAAAATCACCGTCTTCAGCCTGTCGCAAGACTTTGATAACAGCAGCAACCCAGGCTTCCTTGTGGAAGATTGCCGGGTACGAGTACGTCTGAATAACCAAAGCTGGGTGTTAAACATCGACAGCGAAGGTCAGTTCAACAACGTACCACCGGAGCTGAACGATATGTGCCGCATTATTAGCCATGTCCACCAGCATCATCATTATCTGCTGGACCGCGTGGAGGTGTAATCATGTTGATTCTGAAGAATGTCACCGCAGTGCAGTTACACCCGGCGAAAGTGCAGGAAGGCGTTGATATCGCCATCGAAAATGATGTGATTGTCGCTATCGGCGATGCCCTGACGCAACGCTACCCCGATGCCAGCTACAAAGAGATGCATGGTCGGATTGTGATGCCGGGAATTGTCTGCTCGCATAACCATTTTTACTCGGGACTTTCCCGCGGAATTATGGCAAATATCGCCCCCTGCCCGGATTTCATCTCAACGCTGAAAAATCTCTGGTGGCGGCTCGATCGCGCCCTTGATGAAGAGTCGCTCTATTACAGCGGACTGATTTGTTCCCTGGAAGCGATTAAGAGCGGATGTACATCGGTTATCGATCACCATGCCTCTCCAGCCTATATCGGCGGGTCACTCTCCACATTGCGCGACGCATTTTTAAAAGTTGGCCTGCGCGCGATGACCTGTTTTGAAACTACTGACCGTAACAGCGGCATCAAAGAGTTGCAGGAAGGTGTAGAAGAAAACATCCGCTTCGCCCGTCAGATTGATGAGGCGAAGAAAGCAGCAACCGAGCCGTATCTGGTGGAAGCACATATCGGCGCTCACGCGCCGTTTACCGTGCCGGATGCCGGTCTGGAGATGCTGCGTGAAGCCGTGAAAACCACAGGTCGTGGTTTGCATATTCACGCTGCGGAAGACCTTTACGACGTTTCCTACAGTCACCACTGGTACGGCAAAGACCTACTGGCACGACTGACGCAATTCGATCTCATCGACAGCAAAACGCTGGTCGCTCATGGGCTGTACTTGTCGAAAGATGACATCACCCTACTCAATCAGCGCGATGCGTTCCTGGTGCATAACGCCCGTTCAAACATGAACAACCATGTCGGCTACAACCATCACCTTAGCGACATCCGCAATCTGGCGTTGGGAACGGACGGCATTGGTTCGGACATGTTTGAAGAGATGAAATTTGCCTTCTTTAAACATCGCGATGCGGGTGGCCCGCTGTGGCCTGACAGTTTTGCCAAAGCACTGGCTAACGGCAACGAACTGATGAGCCGCAACTTTGGCGCGAAATTTGGGCTTCTGGAAGCCGGTTACAAAGCCGATTTAACCATTTGCGATTACAACTCGCCGACGCCGCTGCTGGCAGACAATATCGCCGGGCATATCGCTTTCGGTATGGGCTCAGGCAGCGTTCACAGCGTGATGGTCAATGGTGTGATGGTCTATGAAGACCGTCAGTTTAACTTCGATTGCGATTCCATTTATGCGCAAGCCAGAAAAGCCGCTGCCAGTATGTGGCGTCGGATGGATGCGCTGGCATAAATAACAGCTCCCCTCTTCTTTCAGAGAAGAGGGGAAATTAAGGAAAGACGATGATTGAACAATTTTTCAGACCCGACTCTGTCGAACAAGCGCTGGAACTGAAGCGCCGCTACCAGGATGAAGCCGTCTGGTTCGCCGGGGGCAGCAAACTCAACGCTACACCAACCCGTACCGATAAAAAGATTGCCATTTCCTTGCAGGATCTGGAGCTGGACTGGATTGACTGGGATAACGGTGCACTACGAATTGGCGCAATGTCTCGCTTGCAGTCACTGCGTGATGCACGATTTATTCCTGCAGCACTGCGTGAAGCTCTCGGTTTTGTTTACTCACGCCATGTTCGTAATCAGTCGACCATTGGTGGTGAAATCGCCGCCCGGCAGGAAGAGTCGGTGCTGCTTCCCGTCCTGCTGGCACTGGATGCTGAACTGGTTTTTGGCAACGGCGAAACGCTGTCAATCGAGGACTACCTGGCCTGCCCATGCGATCGCCTGTTAACCGAAATTATCATTAAAGATCCGTATCGCACCTGTGCGACCCGCAAAATTAGCCGTTCTCAGGCAGGTTTAACCGTCGTGACGGCAGCCGTTGCAATGACAGACCACGACGGTATGCGAATTGCGCTGGATGGCGTCGCCAGTAAAGCACTGCGTCTGCACGATGTTGAAAAACAAAACCTGGAAGGCAATGCACTTGAACAGGCTGTCGCCAACGCCATTTTCCCGCAGGAAGATTTGCGGGGCAGCGTGGCCTATAAACGCTATATCACGGGAGTTCTGGTAGCCGACCTGTATGCCGACTGCCAACAGGCTGGGGAGGAAGCCGTATGATCATCCACTTTACTTTAAATGGCGCGCCTCAGGAGCTAACCGTTAATCCAGGCGAAAACGTGCAAAAGCTGTTGTTTAACATGGGAATGCACTCTGTACGCAACAGCGATGATGGATTCGGTTTTGCCGGTTCTGACGCAATTATCTTTAACGGTAATATCGTTAACGCGTCCTTGCTTATCGCCGCACAGTTAGAGAAGGCAGATATTCGTACCGCAGAGTCTCTGGGCAAATGGAACGAGTTAAGTCTGGTTCAACAGGCAATGGTTGATGTTGGCGTGGTGCAGTCTGGTTATAACGATCCAGCTGCGGCTCTGATTATCACCGATCTTCTCGATCGCATTGCCGCACCGACCCGCGAAGAGATCGACGACGCGCTTTCTGGTTTGTTCAGCCGCGATGCAGGCTGGCAACAATACTATCAGGTCATTGAACTGGCGGTTGTACGTAAAAATAATCCGCAGGCCACCATTGATATCGCTCCGACTTTCCGTGACGACCTTGAAGTCATTGGCAAGCATTATCCTAAAACTGATGCCGCGAAAATGGTGCAGGCGAAACCCTGCTATGTTGAAGACCGCGTAACGGCTGACGCCTGCGTCATTAAAATGTTACGTAGCCCACACGCTCACGCACTGATTACTCATCTGGATGTCAGCAAAGCTGAAGCCTTACCGGGCGTCGTTCACGTTATTACTCACCTGAATTGCCCGGATATCTACTATACCCCGGGTGGTCAGAGCGCACCGGAACCGTCACCGCTTGACCGCCGTATGTTCGGCAAGAAAATGCGTCACGTCGGCGATCGCGTTGCTGCGGTAGTAGCCGAAAGTGAAGACATTGCGCTCGAAGCATTGAAGCTCATCGACGTTGAATATGAAGTGCTTAAACCGGTAATGTCGATCGACGAAGCAATGGCGGAAGATGCGCCTGTCGTGCACGATGAACCGGTGGTGTATGTTGCTGGTGCGCCAGATACTCTGGAAGATGATAACAGCCATGCAGCCCAGCGCGGCGAGCATATGATCATCAACTTCCCGATCGGTTCTCGCCCACGCAAAAATATCGCTGCCAGTATTCATGGTCATATTGGCGATATGGACAAAGGCTTTGCCGATGCCGATGTGATCATTGAGCGAACCTATAACTCAACGCAGGCGCAGCAGTGCCCGACTGAAACACATATCTGCTTTACCCGTATGGACGGCGATCGTCTGGTGATCCACGCCTCCACCCAGGTACCATGGCACTTACGCCGCCAGGTCGCGCGCCTCGTGGGCATGAAACAACATAAAGTTCATGTCATTAAAGAACGTGTAGGCGGCGGTTTTGGTTCTAAACAGGACATCCTGCTGGAAGAAGTGTGCGCCTGGGCAACCTGCGTGACCGGGCGTCCGGTACTGTTCCGCTACACCCGTGAAGAAGAGTTTATTGCTAACACCTCTCGTCACGTCGCGAAAGTCACCGTCAAACTGGGAGCGAAAAAAGATGGTCGCCTGACGGCAGTGAAGATGGATTTCCGCGCCAACACGGGCCCTTACGGCAACCACTCACTCACCGTACCGTGTAACGGACCGGCGCTGTCGCTGCCGTTATATCCGTGCGATAACGTCGATTTCCAGGTCACCACCTACTACAGCAACATTTGCCCAAATGGTGCTTATCAGGGTTATGGCGCACCGAAAGGTAACTTCGCTATCACCATGGCATTAGCGGAACTGGCTGAACAGTTACAGATCGACCAACTGGAAATTATCGAACGTAACCGGGTACACGAAGGGCAAGAGCTGAAAATTCTCGGTGCAATCGGTGAAGGTAAAGCGCCGACCTCCGTTCCTTCCGCCGCCAGCTGCGCACTGGAAGAGATCCTGCGTCAGGGTCGCGAGATGATCCAATGGTCTTCACCAAAACCACAAAACGGTGACTGGCACATCGGTCGTGGCGTCGCCATTATCATGCAGAAATCAGGGATCCCGGATATCGATCAGGCTAACTGCATGATCAAACTGGAATCGGACGGCACCTTTATCGTTCATTCTGGCGGTGCGGATATTGGTACTGGTCTGGATACCGTGGTGACGAAACTGGCAGCAGAAGTGCTGCACTGCCCACCGCAGGACGTGCATGTTATCTCCGGTGATACCGATCATGCGTTGTTTGATAAAGGCGCATATGCCTCGTCCGGTACTTGCTTCTCGGGTAACGCGGCGCGTTTGGCAGCGGAAAATCTGCGGGAGAAAATTCTTTTCCACGGTGCGCAAATGTTGGGTGAGCCAGTGGCAGATGTTCAACTAGCAACGCCGGGCGTCGTTCGCGGCAAGAAAGGCGAAGTTAGTTTCGGGGATATTGCCCATAAAGGCGAAACCGGCACCGGCTTTGGTTCACTGGTGGGAACTGGCAGTTATATCACGCCTGATTTCGCCTTCCCGTATGGCGCGAACTTCGCTGAAGTTGCCGTCAACACGCGTACGGGTGAAATCCGCCTGGATAAATTCTACGCCTTGCTGGACTGCGGTACACCGGTCAATCCAGAGTTAGCGTTGGGACAAATCTACGGTGCTACCCTACGTGCTATCGGCCACAGTATGAGCGAAGAAATCATTTATGACGCCGAAGGTCACCCGTTAACGCGTGATTTACGCAGTTACGGCGCACCGAAAATTGGTGACATTCCGCGTGATTTCCGCGCTGTGCTGGTGCCGAGCGACGATAAAGTCGGCCCATTCGGGGCGAAATCGATCTCGGAAATCGGTGTAAATGGCGCCGCTCCGGCGATTGCTACCGCAATTCACGATGCATGCGGCATCTGGTTACGCGAATGGCATTTCACACCGGAGAAAATACTCACCGCGCTGGAAAAAATATAAATAATAAATGGCCGCTTCGGCGGCCTGTTTCTCTGTTTGGACGATGACTAAATAGTGACTGCGAAAATGAGATAAGCCGTTCTCAAGGCGTCCTGCGCCCCAAATTCGTGGGAATTTATTTTACTGATTCAGATGATCAAATTTACTTTAAAAGGAGTGAAGGGATGTCTGATATAAACCATGCAGGTTCTGACCTTATATTTGAACTGGAGGATCGCCCTCCCTTTCATCAGGCTCTCGTTGGTGCCATTACCCATCTTTTGGCAATTTTCGTTCCGATGGTAACCCCCGCGTTAATCGTGGGTGCGGCCTTACAGCTTTCCGCTGAAACAACCGCTTATCTGGTTTCTATGGCGATGATCGCTTCTGGTATTGGTACCTGGTTACAAGTAAACCGCTACGGCATCGTCGGTTCTGGTCTTCTCTCAATTCAGTCAGTCAATTTTTCATTTGTTACGGTCATGATTGCGCTGGGCAGCAGCATGAAAAGCGACGGTTTTCACGAAGAGTTAATCATGTCGTCGCTCCTCGGCGTCTCCTTCGTTGGCGCATTTCTGGTTGTCGGCTCTTCTTTTATCCTGCCCTATTTACGTCGGGTTATTACGCCTACTGTCAGCGGTATTGTGGTGCTGATGATCGGCTTAAGCCTGATTAAAGTCGGCATTATCGATTTTGGTGGAGGATTTGCAGCCAAAAGCAGCGGTACGTTCGGCAATTACGAACATCTCGGCGTTGGTTTATTGGTTTTAATTGTGGTGATCGGCTTTAACTGCTGTCGCAGTCCGTTGCTACGCATGGGAGGGATCGCCATTGGGCTATGTGTCGGCTATATCGCATCGTTATGCCTGGGCATGGTGGATTTCAGCAGTATGCGCAATTTGCCGTTAATCACCATCCCGCATCCGTTCAAATACGGCTTTAGTTTCAGCTTCCATCAGTTCCTGGTGGTCGGCACGATTTATCTGCTTAGCGTGCTGGAAGCAGTCGGCGATATCACCGCCACGGCAATGGTTTCCCGCCGCCCCATTCAGGGGGAAGAGTATCAGTCCCGACTGAAAGGCGGCGTGCTGGCAGATGGTCTGGTTTCTGTTATCGCCTCCGCTGTCGGTTCATTACCATTAACCACGTTTGCGCAAAATAATGGGGTTATTCAGATGACTGGCGTCGCTTCACGTTATGTCGGGCGAACCATCGCGGTAATGCTGGTTATCCTCGGCTTATTTCCGATGATTGGCGGCTTCTTCACGACCATTCCCTCGGCAGTTCTGGGAGGCGCAATGACGTTGATGTTTTCCATGATTGCCATCGCTGGGATTCGCATCATCATCACCAACGGATTAAAGCGGCGTGAAACACTTATTGTCGCCACTTCTTTAGGTTTAGGGCTTGGCGTCTCCTACGATCCCGAAATTTTTAAAATATTGCCAGCCTCTATTTATGTATTAGTTGAAAACCCTATTTGTGCCGGCGGGTTAACTGCGATTTTATTAAATATTATCCTCCCTGGTGGCTACCGACAGGAAAACGTTCTGCCTGGTATTACCTCAGCGGAAGAGATGGATTAACAGTAAAGGAGTCAATGATGTCAGGAGAACACACGTTAAAAGCGGTACGAGGCAGTTTTATTGATGTCACCCGTACGGTCGATAACCCGGAAGAGATTGCCTCTGCGCTGCGGTTTATTGAGGATGGTTTATTACTCATTAAACAGGGAAAAGTGGAATGGTTTGGCGAATGGGAAAACGGAAAGCATCAAATTCCTGACACCATTCGCGTGCGCGACTATCGCGGCAAACTGATAGTACCGGGCTTTGTCGATACACATATCCATTATCCGCAAAGTGAAATGGTGGGGGCCTATGGTGAGCAATTGCTGGAATGGTTGAATAAACACACCTTCCCTACTGAACGTCGTTATGAGGATTTAGAGTACGCCCGCGAAATGTCGGCATTCTTCATCAAGCAGCTTTTACGTAACGGAACCACCACGGCGCTGGTGTTTGGCACTGTTCATCCGCAATCCGTTGATGCGCTGTTTGAAGCCGCCAGTCATATCAATATGCGTATGATTGCCGGTAAGGTGATGATGGACCGCAACGCACCGGATTATCTGCTCGACACTGCCGAAAGCAGCTATCACCAAAGCAAAGAACTGATCGAGCGCTGGCACAAAAATGGTCGTCTGTTGTATGCGATTACGCCACGCTTCGCCCCTACCTCATCTCCTGAACAGATGGCGATGGCGCAACGCCTGAAAGAAGAATATCCGGATACGTGGGTACATACCCATCTCTGTGAAAACAAAGATGAAATTGCCTGGGTGAAATCGCTTTATCCTGACCATGATGGTTATCTGGATGTTTACCATCAGTACGGCCTGACCGGTAAAAACTGTGTCTTTGCTCACTGCGTCCATCTCGAAGAAAAAGAGTGGGATCGTCTCAGCGAAACCAAATCCAGCATTGCTTTCTGTCCGACCTCCAACCTTTACCTCGGCAGCGGCTTATTCAACTTGAAAAAAGCATGGCAGAAGAAAGTCAAAGTGGGCATGGGAACGGATATCGGTGCCGGAACAACTTTCAACATGCTGCAAACGCTAAACGAAGCCTACAAAGTGTTGCAACTACAAGGCTATCGCCTCTCGGCATATGAAGCATTTTACCTGGCCACGCTCGGCGGAGCGAAATCTCTGGGCCTTGACGATTTGATTGGCAACTTTTTACCTGGCAAAGAGGCTGATTTCGTGGTGATGGAACCCACCGCCACTCCGCTACAGCAGCTGCGCTATGACAACTCTGTTTCTTTAGTCGACAAATTGTTCGTGATGATGACGTTGGGCGATGACCGTTCGATCTACCGCACCTACGTTGATGGTCGTCTGGTGTACGAACGCAACTAATAATAAAACTTTAACATCCTCGTGAGGACATCATTATGTCTGGAGACATCCTACAAACACCGGACGCACCAAAGCCACAAGGCGCGCTGGATAATTATTTTAAAATTACCGCTCGTGGCAGTACCGTTCGTCAGGAAGTACTGGCTGGCTTAACGACCTTTCTGGCCATGGTTTATTCCGTTATCGTTGTTCCGGGAATGCTGGGCAAAGCAGGTTTTCCTCCCGCAGCTGTGTTTGTTGCCACCTGTCTGGTCGCGGGCTTCGGCTCGTTGCTGATGGGGTTATGGGCCAATTTGCCAATGGCGATTGGTTGCGCGATTTCCCTGACGGCGTTTACCGCATTCAGTCTGGTACTCGGGCAACAAATTAGCGTTCCTGTCGCACTGGGCGCGGTCTTTCTGATGGGCGTCATCTTCACCGCCATTTCCGTAACCGGTGTGCGTACCTGGATCTTACGTAATTTACCGATGGGGATAGCTCACGGTACAGGTATCGGTATCGGCCTGTTTCTGCTGCTGATTGCTGCTAACGGTGTGGGAATGGTTATCAAAAACCCGATTGAAGGCTTGCCAGTGGCACTCGGTGCGTTTACCTCCTTCCCGGTGATGATGAGCTTACTGGGGCTGGCGGTCATCTTCGGTCTGGAAAAGTGCCGCGTACCTGGCGGGATCTTGTTGGTGATTATTGCAATTTCGATCATCGGCTTAATCTTTGATCCAGCGGTGAAGTACCACGGTCTGGTGGCGATGCCCAGTCTGACTGGCGAAGATGGTAAGTCGCTGATTTTCAGCCTCGATATTATGGGGGCACTCCAGCCAACTGTACTTCCGAGTGTACTGGCATTGGTGATGACCGCAGTGTTCGACGCCACCGGTACCATCCGTGCCGTCGCCGGTCAGGCGAATTTGTTAGATAAAGACAACCAGATCATCAACGGCGGTAAAGCCCTGACCAGTGACTCAGTAAGTTCAATATTCTCCGGCCTGGTGGGCGCAGCGCCCGCAGCGGTTTATATCGAATCAGCGGCAGGAACCGCCGCCGGGGGTAAAACAGGGTTAACCGCAACCGTAGTGGGGGCGTTATTCCTGTTGATTCTGTTTTTATCACCACTGTCATTTTTGATCCCTGGTTACGCCACTGCACCCGCTCTGATGTACGTAGGTTTGCTGATGTTAAGTAACGTCTCGAAGCTGGATTTCAACGATTTTATTGACGCAATGGCTGGCCTGGTGTGTGCCGTGTTTATCGTTCTGACTTGTAATATCGTTACCGGTATTATGCTGGGCTTTGTGACACTGGTCGTAGGCCGCGTCTTTGCACGCGAATGGCAAAAGCTGAATATTGGTACGGTAATCATTACTGCCGCACTGGTCGCATTTTACGCGGGTGGATGGGCTATCTAATAGATTCTCCGCGCCTTTCAGCGCGGAGATTTCTTTCACAGAGGATTCTCACCGCTGGCAACAATACGCTGCTGGCGGACTCGCCTGAGTTCTCTTTCAGTAAGCAACTGCAGCGCCTGTGTCGGGCAAGATTCAACGCAGGCAGGCCCCTCTTCCCGCAGTTCACAGAGATCGCATTTCACGATTTGTTGCCGGGTATCCCCCGGCAACGACTGAATGGTGATCATTCCAAACGGGCACGCACTGACGCAACTCTGACAGCCAATACAACGGGCAGAATTGGTCTGCACCACCTGCTCGCCCATCGTCAGCGCCCCCACGGGGCAAGCGCTAACACAAGGGGCGTTTTCACACTGATGGCACATCACCGGCGCACTGATGCTGTCCAGTCGCTGTACCTTCAGCCGGGGTAAAAAGACATCGGCATTCAACTCCTGTTCTGAAGGGTGAGCGACCACACAGGCTACTTCACAAGTACGGCAGCCAATACAGTCAGCCGGATTAACGATAATTAACGATTTCATCACGATGCCTTCGTATCAAACAGAGTTAACATATCGCGCGCCGCCTGCCTTCCTGCGGCCATTGCAGTGACAACCAGATCCGCGCCATGAACAGCATCACCACCAGCAAAGACTTTTTTCAGATGCGTCTGGGTAGGTAAATACCCGACGTCACCGGTTTGAATCAGGCCCCATTTATCGAGTTTAATTCCGCTGCCCTGCAACCACGGCATGGCATGCGCCTGGAAACCAAAGGCCATAATGAGAACATCGGCGGGCAATTCAAACTCTGAACCCGCTACCGGACGAGGACGACGGCGACCATCCGGCCCCGGCTCACCCATGGCGGTACGAATCAGGCCCACCGCAGTTAAACGCCCATCTTCGTCACAAGCGATATATTGCGGCTGAACATTGAATTGAAACTCGACACCTTCCTCGCGCGCATTGACCACCTCTTTGCGCGAACCCGGCATACTGACTTCATCACGACGATACGCGCAGGTCACGCTGGCGGCATTGAGGCGGATGGAAGTCCGCAAACAATCCATGGTCGTATCGCCACCGCCCAATACCACGACTCGCTTACCTTCCACATCCGTCAGCGGATACTCTTCAGACTCCGGCAACCCCATGAGCTGGCGGGTATGGGCAGTCAGGAACGGTAGAGCCTGAATGACACCGGGCGCATCTTCATGCGGCAGATCTGCTCGCATCATCCCGTAAGTCCCCACGCCGATGAAAACTGCATCATATTCAGAAGTTAAATCGCCAAAGGTAATATCGCGGCCAATTTCACAGTTAAGATGAAAGTCGATTCCCATTGCGGTGAATATCTCTCGCCGCTGGCTTAATACCGTTTTATCGAGTTTGAAAGGAGGGATGCCAAAAGTCAGCATACCGCCAATTTCTGGATGGCGATCAAAGACATCAACCTGAACTCCTGCGCGCGCCAGAATATCAGCACACCCTAACCCTGCAGGCCCTGCGCCAATCACCGCCACTTTTTCGATACGGGGAACAACTTTGCTGACATCGGGACGCCAGCCCATCGCCAGCGCGGTATCGGTGATGTAGCGTTCCAGATTCCCGATAGAGACTGCGCCAGAGTGATCTTTCAAAGTACATGCGCCTTCACAAAGACGGTCCTGTGGGCATACCCTGCCGCAGATTTCTGGTAAGGAACTGGTCTGGTGGCAAAGTTCTGCCGCTTCAATAATCTTTCCTTCCTGTACCAGACGGATGTAATCCGGAATAGCGTTATGCAGCGGGCAATGCCAGTTGCAGTTAGCTTTTTCGGCGCAATAAACACAGCGGTCACTCTCATAAGTCGCTTGTTGTGGATCCAACCCGCAATAGATTTCGCCAAAGTGGGTTTTCCGTTCACTCGCTGAAATTTTATCTGCGCCTTTACGCGAGTTAACGGGGAGCAACGCTGCACTGCGAGATGGCTGAGCGTCTGATGACGCTTTTCCTGCTGCCGTTTTGCGCTGGCGGGCCACCTTTATCTGCTGCAACCCTTTATCGTCCATCAGCCGTAACGCCTGTGTTGGACAGACTTCAATACAGGCTTGCGTGCCGGAACTGCGCTGGTTACAAAGGTCGCATTTCTGCGCAATCGTATCGACCATCTCAACGACGCCAAAGGGGCAAGCGATTGCGCATCTTTTACAACCAATACATTTTTGCTCGTCCAGTTGTACGCTATCGGGCTGGAAAGTCAGAGCATTAACCGGACAAGCCGTAACGCAAGGGGCATTGTTGCAGTGATGGCAGGCCACCGGATTCGCAGCCTGGCCTTTCCCTACAACGTGGATACGTGGTCGAAAGTCACTGTGACTCAGCGGCCAGTTTTCTTGATTATGTGCCATCGCACAGGCAATTTCACAAGCATGACAGCCTATACATTCCGCAGCTTCAGCAGCGATAAACTTATTCATTTGCATCCCTTTCATTTAATGAGTTATGTCTTCTCAAATTTCGCGATGCAATAAATGGGCATATATTAGGTAGCATGGCCGATTTAATTATAATTTTGCGACTGAGTTCAAATTATTGCCCCTCAATCTATGCAGCTTTCATTATTTCAACATTGCCGATCAAAAGAATGCTATCCAGATAAAAACGATTAAATGCGAGAGTGCGACATGCCAGAATGATTAATGAAATATCAATATGAGAAAATTACAGATAATTCCATTGTCAGGTTCTCTTCTCATTTTCGTGGTTTAACCACGATTATGTGATTGCCTCCGCAATTCCTGTCTCTAACTCCCCTTCCTCGCAAAAACTGGCACTCCACGAGCATGTATTTAGACAGTTTCATGAACGTAAACGGTTGCTTTTTACTCTGGCGGGCGAAAGGAGAAACACTGATGAGCGCCATAGATTCCCAACTTCCCTCATCTTCTGGGCAAGACCGCCCAACTGATGAGGTTGACCGCATATTATCACCAGGAAAGCTGATCATACTCGGTCTGCAACACGTCCTTGTCATGTACGCAGGTGCAGTCGCTGTTCCTCTTATGATTGGCGACCGACTGGGCCTCTCAAAAGAAGCTATTGCGATGCTCATTAGCTCGGATCTCTTTTGCTGCGGGATCGTCACATTATTGCAATGTATCGGTATCGGCCGCTTTATGGGGATCCGCCTGCCGGTGATTATGTCGGTGACCTTCGCCGCTGTAACACCAATGATAGCCATTGGGATGAACCCGGATATCGGCCTGCTGGGGATATTTGGTGCCACTATCGCCGCGGGTTTTATCACCACATTATTAGCGCCACTTATCGGTCGCTTGATGCCTTTATTCCCGCCACTGGTTACCGGTGTGGTGATTACTTCTATCGGGCTTAGCATCATTCAGGTGGGTATTGACTGGGCCGCCGGAGGTAAAGGAAATCCGCAATATGGTAATCCCGTTTATTTAGGTATCTCCTTTGCTGTCTTAATTTTTATCTTGCTCATTACTCGCTATGCGAAAGGATTTATGTCCAACGTCGCCGTATTACTGGGGATTGTATTTGGCTTTTTACTTTCGTGGATGATGAATGAAGTCAATTTATCCGGGCTACATGATGCTTCATGGTTTGCGATTGTCACGCCGATGTCATTTGGTATGCCGATTTTCGATCCCGTTTCCATTCTGACCATGACTGCCGTGTTAATCATCGTGTTTATCGAGTCGATGGGGATGTTCCTGGCACTGGGTGAAATAGTCGGTCGTAAACTCTCTTCACACGATATTATTCGCGGGCTGCGTGTCGATGGCGTAGGGACAATGATAGGCGGAACGTTTAACAGCTTCCCCCACACGTCATTTTCACAAAACGTTGGCCTGGTTAGCGTGACGCGCGTTCATAGCCGCTGGGTGTGTATTTCTTCGGGAATTATATTAATCCTGTTTGGCATGGTGCCAAAAATGGCGGTGCTGGTCGCCTCCATTCCGCAATTTGTGCTGGGCGGTGCTGGGCTGGTGATGTTCGGCATGGTACTGGCGACAGGGATTCGAATTCTGTCGCGCTGTAACTACACCACCAACCGTTACAACCTCTATATTGTGGCGATCAGTCTCGGCGTTGGCATGACTCCGACGCTCTCTCACGATTTCTTTTCTAAGTTACCGGCCGTACTGCAACCGTTGCTGCATAGCGGCATTATGCTCGCAACCCTTAGCGCCGTTGTGCTGAACGTCTTCTTTAATGGCTATCAGCATCATGCTGATCTGGTGAAGGAATCCGTCTCTGATAAAGATTTAAAAGTCAGGACAGTACGTATGTGGCTTCTGATGCGCAAGCTGAAGAAAAATGAGCATGGAGAATAATATGAATCTTTTAATGCGCGCTATATTCAGTCTGTTGTTGCTTTTTACTCTCTCTATTCCTGTCATTTCTGACTGTGTTGCAATGGCCATTGAAAGTCGCTTCAAATATATGATGCTGCTTTTTTAAATGGTTTTACCTGTCGACATCCGCTCAAAACGGGCGGTTGTCGATAAACGCTCACTTGGTTAATCATTTCACTCTTCAATTATCTATAATGATGAGTGATTAGAATTACATGTGAGAAATTATGCAAACGGAACACGTCATTTTATTGAATGCACAGGGAGTTCCCACGGGTACGCTGGAAAAGTATGCCGCACACACGGCAGACACTCTCTTACATCTCGCGTTCTCCAGTTGGCTGTTTAATGCCAAAGGGCAATTATTAGTTACCCGCCGCGCCCTTAGCAAAAAAGCATGGCCGGGCGTGTGGACTAACTCGGTTTGTGGGCACCCACAACTGGGCGAAAGCAACGAAGACGCGGTGATCCGCCGTTGCCGCTTTGAACTGGGTGTGGAAATAACAGCACCAGAACCGGTCTATCCTGACTTTCGCTACCGCGCCACCGATCCGAATGGCATTGTGGAAAATGAAGTGTGTCCGGTATTTGCCGCACGCACGACCAGTGCGTTACAGATCAACGATGATGAAGTGATGGATTATCAATGGTGTGATTTAGCAGATGTATTACACGGTATTGATGCCACACCGTGGGCGTTCAGTCCGTGGATGGTGATGCAGGCGACAAATCGCGAAGCCAGAAAACGATTATCTGCATTTACCCAGCTTAAATAAAAAACCCCGACATTTGCCGGGGTTGTGAGCATAACGTAATGCTTATTTCACCGGACGCATCGCCGGGAACAGAATAACGTCGCGGATGGTATGGCTGTTGGTGAACAGCATTACCATACGGTCGATACCAATTCCCAGACCTGCTGTCGGCGGTAAGCCATGTTCCAGTGCGGTGACGTAATCTTCGTCGTAGAACATCGCTTCGTCGTCGCCTGCGTCTTTCGCGGCAACCTGATCCAGGAAGCGCTGCGCCTGATCTTCCGCGTCATTCAGCTCGCTAAAGCCGTTACCGATTTCACGACCACCGATAAAGAACTCAAAGCGGTCTGTGATTTCCGGGTTAACGTCGTTACGACGCGCCAGCGGAGAAACTTCTGCCGGATATTCAGTAATGAAGGTCGGCTGGATCAGATGTGCTTCTGCCACTTCTTCGAAGATCTCGGTAACAATACGGCCCAGACCCCAGCTCTTCTCAACGTGGATGCCGATAGATTCAGCAATCGCTTTCGCAGAGTCGAAGTTGTCCAGATCCGCCATGTCGGTTTCCGGGCGATATTTCTTGATCGCTTCACGCATGGTCAGTTTTTCGAACGGTTTACCGAAGTCCAGCGTTACGTCGCCGTAGGTCACTTCCGTCTTACCGAGAATATCCTGTGCCAGAGTACGGAACAGCGATTCGGTCAGCTCGATCAGATCTTTGTAATCTGCGTAAGCCATATAGAGTTCCATCATGGTGAACTCTGGGTTATGACGTACGGAAATACCTTCGTTACGGAAGTTACGGTTGATTTCGAATACACGCTCGAAGCCACCGACCACCAGACGCTTGAGGTACAGTTCCGGCGCGATACGCAGGTACATGTCGAGATCCAGCGCGTTATGGTGAGTGATAAACGGACGCGCAGCGGCACCGCCAGGGATCACCTGCATCATCGGCGTTTCAACTTCCATAAAGCCGCGATTCACCATGAACTGACGAATACCAGAGAGGATCTGCGAGCGCACTTTAAAGGTGTTGCGGGATTCATCGTTAGAGATGAGATCCAGATAACGCTGACGATAGCGCGCTTCCTGGTCCTGCAAGCCGTGGAATTTGTCCGGCAGCGGACGCAGTGCTTTGGTCAGCAGACGCAGCTCGGTGCAGTGGATAGACAGTTCGCCAGTTTTGGTTTTGAACAGTTTACCTTTCGCGCCGAGGATGTCACCGAGGTCCCATTTTTTGAACTGCTCGTTGTAAACGCCTTCCGGCAGATCGTCACGGGCAACGTACAACTGAATGCGACCGCCAACGTCCTGCAGGGTAACGAAAGACGCTTTACCCATAATACGACGGGTCATCATGCGGCCGGCAACGGCGACTTCGATGTTCAGCGCTTCCAGTTCTTCGTTCTCTTTACCGTCGAATTCTGCGTGCAATTGGTCAGAGGTATGATCGCGACGGAAATCGTTCGGGAAGGCAATCCCCTGCTCGCGCAGGTTCGCCAGCTTCTCACGACGCGTTTTTAGTTCATTGTTAAGATCGACTACCGCGTCAGCGCCCTGTGCGTGTTGTTCAGACATGTTGGTTCCTCATAACCCTGCTTTCAAACTTGCTTCGATAAATTGATCCAGGCTGCCGTCCAGCACGGCCTGCGTGTTGCGGGTTTCTACCCCGGTGCGCAGATCTTTAATGCGGGAGTCATCAAGGACATAAGAACGAATCTGGCTGCCCCAGCCGATGTCAGATTTGTTATCTTCCATCGCCTGTTTCTCAGCATTTTTCTTCTGCATCTCCAGTTCATAAAGCTTCGCTTTCATCTGCTTCATGGCCTGGTCTTTGTTCTTGTGCTGGGAACGGTCGTTCTGGCACTGAGTCACGATCCCGGTTGGGATGTGAGTAATACGCACCGCAGATTCGGTACGGTTAACGTGCTGACCGCCCGCGCCGGATGCGCGATAAACGTCGATGCGCAGATCCGCCGGATTGATTTCGATATCGATATCATCATCAACTTCCGGGTAAACAAACGCGGAGCTGAACGACGTGTGGCGACGACCGCCGGAGTCAAACGGGCTCTTACGCACCAGGCGGTGAACGCCGGTTTCTGTACGCAGCCAGCCATAAGCGTAATCGCCGGAGATTTTGATCGTCACGGATTTAATACCCGCCACTTCACCTTCCGACTCTTCGATGATTTCAGTTTTGAAACCACGCGATTCTGCCCAGCGCAGATACATACGCTCAAGCATGCTCGCCCAGTCCTGTGCTTCCGTACCGCCAGAGCCTGCCTGAATATCGAGGTAGCAGTCGGCGCTGTCATATTCGCCAGAGAACATACGGCGGAACTCAAGCTGCGCCAGTTTTTCTTCCAGGGCGTCGAGTTCAGCAACGGCTTCGTTAAAGGTTTCTTCGTCGTCAGCTTCTACAGCCAGTTCCAGCAGACCAGAAACATCTTCCAGCCCCTGTTTCATTTGGTCGAGGGTGTCGACAACGGCTTCGAGGGAGGAACGCTCTTTACCCAGCGCCTGTGCGCGTTCGGGTTCGTTCCAGACATCCGGCTGTTCCAGCTCGGCGTTTACTTCTTCCAGACGCTCTTTCTTGGCGTCATAGTCAAAGATACCCCCTAAGAACGTCGGAGCGTTCCGTGAGGTCCTGAATGCGATTATTTACCGGATTAATTTCAAACATGGTCTGATTTCTTTTATTGAGCTAGTCAAAATGCGGTGATAAGAGCGGGATTGTACCCAATCCACGCTCTTTTTTATAGAGAAGATGACGCTAAATTGGCCAGATATTGTCGATGATAATTTGCAGGCTGCGGTTGCCACGAAACTCGTTGATATCCAGCTTGTAAGCCAGTTGCACTTCGCGCACGCCGTTATCCGGCCAGAGGGCGGTATCGACATTAAAAGCAATACCGTCCAGCAGCGGACCGCCGCCGACCGGTTCGACCATGACTTTCAAATGACGTTCACCCACCAGTCGCTGTTGCAGCAGACGGAAATGACCGTCAAACAGCGGCTCCGGGAACATTTGTCCCCACGGGCCAGCATCACGCAGCAGTTGCGCCACTTCCATGGTCATCTCTGCCGCACTTAATGGGCCGTCTGATACCACTTCCCCTTGCAATAAAGAAGGATCTAACCACTCGGTAACCAGTTCGCCAAACCGTTGTTGAAAGAGTTCGAATTTATCCTCTTCCAGCGACAAACCCGCCGCCATCGCATGACCGCCAAACTTGAGCATCATGCCAGGGTAGAGCGTGTCTAACCGCTCCAGCGCATCGCGCATGTGTAGCCCCTGAATCGAGCGACCGGAACCTTTCAGCGTACCATCACCAACTGGCGCAAAGGCGATAACCGGACGATGAAAACGCTCTTTGATGCGCGAAGCCAGAATACCGACAACGCCCTGATGCCATTCGGGGTGATACATTGCCAGCCCGCCGGGTAGCGTGTCGCGGCTGCGCTCCAGTTTCTCGCACAGGGTCAGGGCTTCAACCTGCATTCCCTGTTCGATCTCTTTTCGCGTCTGGTTTAGCGCATCGAGTTCATTTGCCAGCACGCGCGCTTCGCCGATGTTGTCGCACAGCAACAGCGCCACACCAACGGACATATCATCCAGTCTCCCGGCTGCATTCAGACGCGGCCCCAGCGCAAAACCTAGATCGCTGGCGGCGAGTTTTTGTGCATCACGGTTTGCCACTTCCAGCAGCGCTTTAATTCCTGGACGGCATTTTCCGGCGCGTATGCGGCTCATCCCCTGCCAGGTGAGGATGCGGTTATTAGCGTCCAGCGGCACGACGTCCGCCACTGTCCCCAACGCTACCAGATCCAGCAGTTCTGCCAGATTAGGAATTGCGATGCCGCGCTCATCAAACCAGCCCTGATCGCGCAAAAAGGTGCGCAGCGCCAGCATCAGATAAAACGCTACCCCCACGCCTGCCAGTGATTTCGACGGGAAATTACAGTCGCGCAAGTTAGGGTTAATGATCGCTTCCGCCGCGGGTAAGGTTTCGCCCGGCAAATGGTGATCGGTAACAATAACCGGAATGCCCAACGAGCGAGCGTGTTCAACCCCCGCATGGGAGGAAATACCGTTATCCACCGTGACAATTAACTGCGCGCCACGGGCATGGGCCTGATCGACCACTTCCGGGCTTAAGCCGTAACCGTCTTCGAAACGGTTTGGTACCAGGTAGTCGATATTGCTGCAACCAAGCGAGCGCATCGCCAGCACGCTTAGAGCCGTGCTGGTGGCACCGTCGGCGTCGAAATCACCGACCACCATAATCCGCGTTCCTTCGCGAAAGGCGTTGTAAAGGATCTCAACGGCCTTTTCGACGCCGCTCAGTTGCTGCCAGGGCAGCATACCTTTAACACTGCGTTCCAGTTCTTGCGCACTGCGTACTCCCCGGCTGGCGTATAAACGGCGCAGCAAGGGCGGCAATTCAGCGGGCAAGTCTGCCGTTTCATCGACTTCACGGCGACGAAGTTGTATCTGTTGTTTCACGCGAATTATTTACCGCTGGTCATTTTTTGGTGTTCGTCGAGGAATTCTTTCATGTCTTTCGGTGGCTGGTAACCCGGAACAAGTGTGCCATTGCTCAGCACAATTGCCGGAGTGCCGCTAACGCCAAGCTGGACGCCAAGTGCGTAATGATCGGCAATATCGATATCGCAACTTGCCGGAGTGGCAGCTTTACCAGCCATCACATCATCAAACGCTTTGTTTTTATCTTTCGCACACCAGATGGCTTTCATTTGTTGCTCAGCCTGGCTCTCCAGCCCCTGGCGCGGGAAAGCAAGATAACGCACGGTGATCCCCAGCGCGTTGTAGTCTGCCATTTGCTCATGCAGTTTGTGGCAGTAACCACAGGTAATATCAGTAAACACGGTAATGACGTGTTTTTCCTGCGGCGCTTTATAAACGATCATCTCGTTTTCAAGCGCGTTCAGCTGCTTTAACAGCATCTTATTGGTGACATTGACCGGTGCCGTTCCGCTAACGTCATACATTGGCCCCTGAATGATATGTTTACCATCATCGGTGATGTACAACACACCGCTGTTAGTCAGAACTGTCTTCATGCCAGCCACGGGTGCAGGCTGAATATCGCTGCTTTTGATGCCCATTTTGGCTAACGTCTGTTGAATTGCCGCGTCATCCGCCTGAGCAAAGCCTGAAAACGCCGCCAACAACGTAAATAACATAAAACCTTTCTTCATAAATCTTCCCGTTCTTTTCAGACATCACGCCCGCGGGTGATGCTGTTGATGAAGTTGCCGCAGACGCTCTGTAGCGACATGCGTATAAATTTGCGTGGTGGAGAGATCGCTGTGGCCCAGTAGCATCTGCACCACGCGTAAATCCGCACCATGATTTAATAAGTGAGTGGCAAAAGCGTGACGCAACACATGCGGTGACAGCTTTTCGCTGTCGATACCCGCCAGCACAGCATAATGTTTAATGCGGTGCCAGAAGGTTTGTCTCGTCATCTGCTGCGCGCGCTGACTGGGAAACAACACGTCAATTGACACGCCATTCAGCAGCCACGGACGCCCATGTTCCAGATAGGTTTCCAGCCAGTAAACTGCCTCTTCACCTAACGGCACAAGGCGTTCTTTGTTGCCTTTACCAATGACCCGCACTACGCCCTGACGCAGGCTGATATCACTCATTGTCAGCCCGACCAGTTCAGAGACACGCAGTCCGGTAGCATACAACACTTCAAGCATGGCTTTATCGCGTAGCTCCAGTGGCTGATCAATTAATGGTGCCTGTAATAAACGTTCGACCTGCGCTTCGCTTAAATCTTTTGGCAAACGCTGTGGCAATTTCGGTGAAGCGAGATGCGCACTGGGATCGTCTTCACGAAACTTTTCGCGATAAAGATACTGGAACAATCGGCGCACTGCACTCAGCAAACGCGCTGAGCTGGTGGCTTTATACCCGCCCTCCAGCCTTTCTGCCAGTAATGCCTGCAAATCGTCACTTTGCACCGTCGCCAGCGTCAACCCGCGGTGATGCAACCACTCCACCATCATTGACAGATCGCGACGGTAAGCGTTCAACGTATTTTCAGCCAGATTTTTTTCCAGCCACAGAGCATCAAGAAACTGCTCGATGCGTGCCAGATCCTGTTTCACTTGCGCCCCTTATGGTCACTCATTTGATCCATTATGCCTTATTGTGCCGTGACTAAAGCGATTCTGATACACTAGCCACAAAAGCCACAGCAGAATCGAGAAGCTTACGTTATGAATATGGGTCTTTTTTACGGTTCCAGCACCTGTTACACCGAAATGGCGGCAGAAAAAATCCGCGATATTATCGGCCCAGAACTGGTGACCTTACATAACCTCAAGGACGACTCCCCGAAATTAATGGAGCAGTACGATGTGCTCATTCTGGGTATCCCGACCTGGGATTTTGGTGAAATCCAGGAAGACTGGGAAGCCGTCTGGGATCAGCTCGACGACCTGAACCTCGAAGGTAAAATTGTTGCGCTGTATGGGCTTGGCGATCAACTGGGATACGGCGAGTGGTTCCTCGATGCGCTCGGTATGCTGCATGACAAACTCTCGACCAAAGGCGTGAAGTTCGTCGGCTACTGGCCAACGGAAGGATATGAATTTACCAGTCCGAAACCGGTGATTGCTGACGGGCAACTGTTCGTGGGTCTGGCGCTGGATGAAACTAACCAGTATGACCTTAGCGACGAGCGTATTCAGAGCTGGTGCGAGCAAATCCTCAACGAAATGGCAGAGCATTACGCCTGATGTCACTGACGGCTTAGCACATATGCTTTGCCGTCATCTTTATCTTTGCGTCTCTTGTTGCAACAATATCCGCCGTAAATCCCGCCATTCGGCTTCGTCCATGCTGTCGGCTGCCAGCCATAAATGTTGCCGTTTACCGCTATCAGAACGTAAACGCAGCATCATGCCGCTCTTAATCATCCACGGCGCTTTGACGATGCTCCACTCCTGCCCTTGCCAACGCAAACGCCCGTCCATCAACAGGCGAATTTCTCCCTGGCGAGCATTAATGCGTCGCTGGCTGCGAACGCAATCAAACACCACCAGCGAAAGTAACACCATCCATAACGGGGTGTAACTGAGCGGCCAGGGCATGAGTAAAATAACAGCGGCAACCAGCCCGTGGATCAGCAAGGAAAGCCACTGTGCGCGCCAGGAGACGCGCAAATCAGATTGCCACAGGACCACGTTCCCGGTTCCGTGTCTGGATGAGTCGGACCATCATTTCCAGTTCTGCATCGGCCGGTTTACCATGATTCATCAGCCAGTTGAACAGATCGGGATCGTCACATTCCAGCAGACGAATAAAGATGCGTTTTTCGTCATCGCTTAAGCTGTCGTACTCATGTTCGAAAAACGGCATGATTGAAATATCGAGTTCGCGCATACCACGGCGGCATGCCCAATGAATGCGGGCTTTGTTGTTAATGTCCATCTTCTTCCTGTCTCACGAAAATCCAGTACCCCGCTATTGTAACGTGTTTTTCGACTTCTTTTGCGGGAATATCAGTAAACACAATCGCGATCGCGAAATTAATTCACAACAATTCAAGGGCTTCATTTTTTTGGAAGTCGCCTCGCAGAAGGCACAGATCGCGTAGTGAAAGCACTTGCATTGCCTCATAGCTCTTTTACCATTAGTCATTAATACGCCGTTAAGCAACTCAGGACTCTATTATGGCTTTTACACCTTTTCCTCCCCGTCAGCCTACGGCTTCTGCCCGTTTACCGCTGACGCTGATGACGCTTGATGACTGGGCGCTTGCCACCATTACTGGCGCGGACAGCGAAAAATATATGCAGGGTCAGGTGACAGCAGATGTCAGCCAGATGACAGAAGATCAGCACCTGCTCGCCGCCCATTGCGACGCCAAAGGTAAAATGTGGAGCAATTTACGTCTGTTCCGCGACGGCGATGGCTTTGCATGGATTGAACGGCGCAGCGTGCGTGAATCGCAGCTGACTGAACTGAAAAAATATGCGGTATTCTCTAAAGTGACCATCGCGCCAGACGACGAGCGTGTGCTGCTTGGTGTTGCCGGTTTTCAGGCGCGCGCCGCGCTGGCAAATATCTTTAGTGAACTGCCTTCGAAAGAAAAACAGGTAGTTAAAGAAGGCGCGACCACTTTGCTATGGTTTGAACACCCGGCAGAACGTTTCCTGATCGTAACCGATGAAGCCACTGCCAATATGCTGACCGATAAACTGCGCGGTGAAGCGGAACTGAACAATAGCCAACAGTGGCTGGCATTAAACATTGAAGCGGGTTTCCCGGTGATTGATGCCGCCAACAGCGGGCAGTTTATCCCACAGGCGACCAACCTCCAGGCGCTGGGCGGCATCAGCTTTAAGAAAGGATGCTATACCGGACAAGAGATGGTGGCGCGGGCCAAATTCCGCGGTGCCAACAAACGCGCGCTCTGGTTGCTGGCAGGTAGTGCCAGCCGACTGCCGGAAGCTGGTGAAGATTTAGAGCTGAAAATGGGCGAGAACTGGCGTCGTACCGGTACGGTGCTGGCTGCGGTAAAACTGGAAGATGGTCAGGTCGTGGTACAGGTCGTCATGAATAACGATATGGAACCGGACAGCATCTTCCGCGTGCGTGACGATGCGAATACATTGCGTATCGAGCCACTGCCGTATTCGCTCGAAGAGTAAATCTCTGTATCGCATCAGGCATTTATCGCCTGATGCGACGCTGACGCGTCTTATCATGCCTACAAAGGAACACCAATTACGCCTGCCCAATATACAAATAGATCGCCAGAAAGTGGCACACACTACCGCCGAGCACAAAGCCGTGCCAGATGGCATGATTGTATGGAATGCGCTTGCAGACGTAGAAAATCACCCCGAGCGAATAAACCACACCGCCTACCGCCAGTAAGGTAACGCTGCCCGCCGCGAGCTTAACTGCCATTTCATAAATTACCACCAGCGACAGCCAGCCCATCGCCAGATAGGTCACCAGAGATAAAATTTTGAATCGGTGCGCGATGGTCAGTTTAAACAGAATACCCAGCAATGCCAGGCTCCAGATAACAATCATCAACCCGCGCGCTAACGGAGAATCCAGCCCCACCAGCAAAAACGGCGTGTAGGTTCCGGCAATCAACAGATAAATGGCACAGTGGTCAAATTTCTTCAGCCACATTTTTGCCCGTTGATGGGGAATGGCGTGATAGAGCGTCGAAGCGAGGAACAGCAGGATCATACTGCCGCCATAGAGGCTGTAACTGGTTATCGCCGTGGCGCTGGCATTGAGATCCACCGCCTGAACCAGTAGCAACACCAGCCCAACGATACCAAACACCAGCCCAATGCCGTGACTGACGCTGTTGGCAATTTCCTCTGCCAGCGAATATCCCTGCTTAATGAGGGGCTTCTGAACCATAACTTGCTCCGGAGAAACGTACACGCACATGTATACCTCTCCAGCGTAACTGAGAATAGTTCCAGTGAACACCTGTTAGCTAAAATAAATTCTGATTTGAGATTAATCTCTGAAAAATCATGAAATTAAATGCGAAATTTCAACTAACAGGCGTGAGTTCAATTTAAAGGCATTTAAATTCAATCACATAAAACTGTGTCTGGTCGGGATAGATGTCGGCAATGACCTTTTTCAGTTCAGTCAGGGTCATATTTTCCTGCTCTGCATGTTTTTCCGTCAGCGTATCCAGCGTTACGGTTGAGGTTGCGGTAACTTCAATCGTGCAAAAATAACCGTCATCTTCAAACCGTCCGACACGAAGCACATCACCCGTTTTGAAGTGCGATTCAGACTCGTCGCGGATGGTGATGGTTTTACGCCCAGCCAGAATGTCATCCTGGAAACGTTGAAAAAAAGTGATGTCGTTTGGCTGCATGGTACTATTTCCTGTAAGAATTGACTCATCTGGAGCCTATGATAGTGAAAAAACTCACCTTACCGAAAAATTTCTTATGGGGCGGCGCAGTTGCCGCTCATCAGGTCGAAGGCGGCTGGAACAAAGGCGGCAAAGGGCCGAGCATTTGTGACGTTCTGACCGGTGGCGCACACGGTGTGCCGCGCGAAATCACCAAAGAAGTCTTGCCAGGCAAATACTATCCGAACCATGAAGCCGTTGATTTTTATGGTCACTACAAGGAGGACATCAAGCTATTTGCCGAAATGGGCTTCAAATGTTTTCGTACTTCCATCGCCTGGACGCGCATTTTTCCAAAAGGCGATGAAGCTCAGCCAAACGAAGAAGGGCTGAAGTTCTACGATGATATGATCGATGAACTGCTGAAATACAACATCGAACCGGTGATCACCCTCTCCCACTTTGAAATGCCGCTGCATCTGGTGCAGCAATACGGTAGCTGGACCAACCGTAAAGTGGTTGATTTCTTTGTCCGTTTCGCAGAAGTGGTATTTGAACGCTATAAGCATAAAGTCAAATACTGGATGACCTTCAACGAAATTAACAACCAGCGTAACTGGCGTGCACCGCTGTTCGGTTACTGCTGCTCCGGCGTGGTGTATACCGAGCATGATAACCCGGAAGAGACGATGTACCAGGTGCTGCATCACCAGTTTGTCGCCAGCGCCCTGGCGGTGAAAGCCGCGCGTCGCATTAACCCGGAAATGAAAGTCGGCTGTATGCTGGCGATGGTGCCGCTTTACCCTTACTCCTGTAATCCGGACGATGTGATGTTCGCTCAGGAGTCGATGCGCGAACGCTACGTCTTTACCGATGTGCAGCTACGCGGCTATTACCCGTCCTATGTGTTGAACGAGTGGGAGCGTCGCGGATTTAACATCAAAATGGAAGATGGCGATCTGGATGTACTGCGTGAAGGCACCTGCGATTATCTTGGTTTCAGCTATTACATGACCAACGCAGTGAAGGCCGAAGGCGGTACCGGCGATGCGATCTCTGGTTTTGAAGGCAGCGTACCGAATCCGTATGTTAAAGCGTCTGACTGGAGCTGGCAGATTGATCCTGTGGGTCTGCGTTACGCACTTTGCGAACTGTATGAGCGTTATCAGAAGCCGCTGTTTATTGTCGAAAACGGTTTTGGCGCTTATGACAAAGTGGAAGAAGATGGCAGCATCAACGACGACTACCGCATTGACTACCTGCGCGCCCATATTGAAGAGATGAAAAAAGCGGTGACTTACGATGGCGTGGATCTGATGGGCTACACACCGTGGGGCTGCATCGACTGTGTGTCGTTTACCACCGGGCAGTACAGCAAACGCTACGGCTTTATCTATGTGAATAAACATGACGACGGTACTGGCGATATGTCGCGTTCACGTAAGAAGAGCTTTAGCTGGTACAAAGAGGTGATTGCCAGCAACGGCGAGAATCTGTAATTAGCCGATGTGCCTGATGTGCTCCGCTCATCAGGCCTGGCACTCTTTTAATATATTGAGCTCGCAATATTTTATATTACGCCTCAGCCGAAACACACAAAGCGCACTTTATTAACAAGCGAAAAAGGCGCCGAAGCGCCTTTAGAAGATAGTCGAATCAGTAAATTACTGGTATTCGCTAATCGGTACGCAGGAGCAGAACAGGTTACGGTCGCCGTAAACATCATCCAGACGTTTCACTGTTGGCCAGTATTTGTCTGCCACGCCTGCCGGGAATACTGCAACTTCACGGCTGTACGGATGCGCCCACTCGGCGACCAGTTCGCTCTGAATGTGTGGCGCGTTCACCAGCGGGTTATCTTCCAGCGGCCAGACACCGGCTTTCACCTGGTCAATTTCTGAGCGAATAGCCAGCATCGCGTCGATAAAGCGATCCAGTTCCACTTTGCTTTCGGATTCGGTCGGTTCAACCATCAGCGTACCCGCCACCGGGAATGACATGGTCGGCGCGTGGAAACCGTAGTCGATCAGACGCTTGGCAATATCCAGTTCGCTGATGCCGGTTTCTTCTTTCAGCGGACGAATATCAAGAATACATTCGTGCGCCACGCGACCGTCGCGACCGGTATACAGCACCGGGAAAGCATCCTGCAGGCGGCTGGCAATATAGTTGGCGTTAAGAATTGCCACCTGGCTTGCTTTTTTCAGCCCTTCTGCGCCCATCATGCGGATGTACATCCAGCTGATTGGCAGGATAGAGGCACTACCGAACGGTGCCGCAGAAACCGCGCCCTGACGGGTTAACATACCTTCGATTTGCACCACGCTATGACCTGGCACAAACGGTGCCAGATGCGCTTTCACGCCGATCGGTCCCATACCAGGGCCGCCGCCACCGTGCGGAATGCAGAAAGTTTTATGTAGGTTAAGGTGCGAGACGTCCGCGCCAATAAAGCCCGGTGAGGTGATGCCGACCTGGGCGTTCATGTTCGCGCCATCAAGGTAAACCTGACCGCCGAACTGATGCACGACTTCACACACTTCACGGATCGTTTCTTCATACACGCCGTGGGTGGAAGGATAGGTCACCATGATACAGGAGAGGTTATCGCCCGCCTGTTCCGCTTTCGCGCGCAGATCAGCCAGATCGATGTTGCCGTTTTTATCACACGCCACAACCACCACCTGCATTCCTGCCATATGTGCAGAAGCGGGGTTAGTTCCGTGCGCAGAAGCCGGGATCAGGCAGATATCGCGATGCCCTTCGTTGCGGCTTTCATGATAATGACGAATCGCCAGCAGGCCCGCGTATTCGCCCTGTGCGCCGGAGTTCGGCTGCATACAAACGGCGTCGTAACCGGTCAGTTTCACCAGCCAGTCAGCCAGTTGCGCGATCATCTGCTGATAACCTTCGGCCTGTTCCGGCGGGCAGAACGGGTGCAGTTCGGCAAATTCCGGCCAGGTGATCGGGATCATCTCGGCGGCGGCGTTCAGTTTCATGGTGCAGGAACCCAGCGGGATCATCGCCTGATTCAGCGCCAGATCTTTACGCTCCAGCGAGTGCATATAGCGCATCATTTCGGTTTCGCTGTGGTAGCGATTAAACACCGGATGGGTGAGGATTTCGTCGTCGCGCAGCATCGCAGGCTGGATAGAGCGGCTGTCGTGAGCCACGTCTTTGTCCAGCGTGTCGATGTCCAGGCCGTGGTTATCCCCCAGCAGTACGCTGAAAAGCTGCATCACGTTTTCGCGCGTGGTGGTTTCATCAAGGGTGATCCCAACCGCGTTCAGGATATCGCTACGCAGGTTGATTTCAGCCGCTTCGGCACGCGCCAGTACGCCCGCCTTGTCGGCCACTTCCACACACAGAGTGTCGAAATAGTGCGCATGGCGCAGCTTCAGACCTTTTTGTTGCAGGCCTGCCGCCAGGATATCGGTCAGACGGTGAATGCGGTTAGCGATACGTTTCAGGCCAACCGGGCCGTGATAAACGGCATACAGGCTGGCGATGTTTGCCAGCAGCACCTGGGAAGTACAAATGTTGGAGTTCGCTTTCTCACGACGAATATGTTGCTCGCGAGTCTGCATCGCCATGCGCAGAGCGGTGTTGCCAGCTGCATCTTTCGATACACCGATAATACGGCCCGGCATTGAGCGTTTGTATTCGTCTTTCGCCGCAAAGAATGCCGCGTGTGGGCCACCGTAACCCATCGGTACGCCAAAGCGTTGCGCCGAACCAAAAACAATATCCGCGCCCTGTTTACCCGGCGCAGTTAACAGCACCAGCGCCATAATATCGGCGGCGACACTGACCACAATTTTGCGTGATTTCAGTTCGCTAATAAGCGCGGTGTAGTCGTGAATTTCACCAGTAGTGCCGACCTGCTGTAACAGCACGCCGAAGACGTCCTGGTGGTCGAGCACTTTTTGCGCATCATCGACAATCACTTCAAAACCAAAGGTTTCGGCACGAGTACGGACCACATCGAGCGTTTGCGGATGAACGTCAGAAGCAACAAAGAAGCGGTTGGCATTTTTCAGTTTGCTGACGCGTTTAGCCATCGCCATTGCTTCGGCGGCAGCGGTGGCTTCGTCAAGAAGAGAAGCAGAGGCCATATCCAGCCCGGTTAAATCCAACGTTACCTGCTGGAAGTTGAGCAGTGCTTCAAGGCGGCCCTGGGAGACTTCAGGTTGATACGGAGTATAAGCGGTATACCAGCCCGGATTTTCCAGCATGTTACGCAGAATAACCGGCGGTAGCTGCACGGCGGTGTAACCCATGCCGATGTAAGACGTGAAGCGTTTATTGCGACTGGCAATAGCCTTGAGTTCTGCCAGTGCGGCGTATTCGGTCGCCGGTGCGCCAACCTGCGGTGGTGTCGCAAGCTGAATATCTTTCGGCACAATCTGGCCGGTCAGCGCGTTTAACGATTGTGCACCAACGGCATTCAGCATTTCTTGCTGTTGCGCGGCGTCCGGTCCGATATGGCGTTCAATAAAAGCGCCGCTGTTTTCAAGCTGGCTTAACGTCTGTGTCATGAGCGATGGTTCCTGAAACGTGCAGTGAATTGTGAACCTCTCTCCTTGCGAAGAGAGTGAGGGTGAGGCGTAAATTTCCTCACCCTGATCCTCTCCCGCAGAAGAGGAATAAAGCCGTTACTCGTCTTCTAACAATGCTTCGTATGCGGTCGCATCCAGCAGTGATTCCAGTTCGCTTTCATCGCTGGCTTTGATTTTAAAGATCCAGCCGCCTGCATACGGTTCGCTGTTCACCAGTTCCGGGGAATCGCTCAGTGCGTCGTTTACCTCCACGATTTCACCGCTTACTGGCGCATAAATGTCTGACGCCGCTTTTACTGATTCGGCAACCGCGCAGTCATCGCCCGCGCTAACCGTTGCGCCCACTTCCGGTAGGTCAACAAACACCATATCGCCTAACAGCTCCTGAGCGTGTTCGGTGATGCCAACGGTGTAAGTGCCGTCGGCTTCTTTACGCAGCCATTCGTGTTCTTTGCTGTATTTCAGTTCTGCTGGTACGTTGCTCATCAATCAATCTCCAAAAAAGTAAATCACGCGACGGCTTTACCGTTACGCACAAAAACAGGTTTTGTCACTTTAACCGGCATTTCACGGTTGCGAATTTGCACAATCGCCGTTTCGCCAATACCTTCCGGCACGCGCGCCAGCGCAATGCTGTAACCCAGCGTCGGGGAGAAAGTCCCGCTGGTGATAATGCCTTCATGCTGGTTGCCCTGCGCATCAGTAAAACGTACCGGCAGTTCATTACGCAGCACGCCTTTTTCGGTCATCACCAGACCAACCAGTTTTTCTGTGCCATGTTCACGCTGCGCTTCCAGAGCTTCACGACCGATGAAGTCACGATCTGCCGGTTCCCAGGCGATGGTCCAGCCCATGTTGGCGGCTAAAGGAGAGATGGTTTCGTCCATCTCCTGACTATACAAATTCATGCCAGCTTCCAGACGCAGCGTGTCACGCGCGCCCAGGCCGCATGGCTTAACGCCCGCTTCCACCAGCGCGCGCCAGAAATCCGCCGCTTTTTCATTGGGCAGCGCAATTTCATAGCCCGCTTCACCGGTATAACCAGTGGTGGCAATAAACAGATCGCCCGCCTGCACGCCAAAGAACGGTTTCATCCCTTCCACCGCCTGTCGCTGGGCGTCATTAAACAGTGTGGCAGCTTTTGCCTGCGCATTCGGCCCTTGCACGGCAATCATGGAAAGGTCATCGCGAACGGTAATTTCGATGCCGAAAGGTTCAGCGTGTTGGGTAATCCAGGAGAGGTCTTTTTCGCGGGTGGCGGAGTTAACAACGAGGCGGAAGAAATCTTCAGTAAAGTAGTAGACGATGAGGTCATCTATCACACCGCCAGAGGCATTCAACATCCCCGAGTAAAGGGCTTTGCCGCTTTTGGTGAGTTTCGCCACATCGTTCGCCAGCAGATAACGCAAAAACTCCCGGGTGCGGCTGCCGCGAAGATCGACGATGGTCATATGTGACACATCAAACATTCCGGCATCGGTACGTACCGCATGATGTTCGTCGATTTGCGAACCGTAATGCAGCGGCATCATCCAGCCGTGGAAATCCACCATGCGAGCGCCGCAAAGCGTGTGTTGTTCGTACAAAGGAGTCTGTTGTGCCATCTTGTCCTCATTGAATAAGCGGGGCTGACAACTTTTTCATGGTGAAATTATCACCACGAAACCCAGCATCGGAGCCACTCCCGGTCCCCAACGCAATCGTTCTCTTTTCCCTGAACTTACCACCGAAACAGACTGTTAACCATAAGGTAAAATTGATCATCACATTAGCTTATGGTTAAAAAACGCCAAAATCACAACAGAATAAAAAACCAAAAAACACACTAATTTCTATAGAAAGATGATGTGATGAGAAAGTTAATTTGAATAAGACAATATTAAGAGCTAAAAAAATGTCAAAAAACACTAAATCAAAAAATCAAGATATTAGAAAATATAATGCGAAAACGGAGGTGAAATTAGTTTATTTCAAATGAGGAAAATCTCCCGGCGAAAAAACCGGGAGATGAAAGTGTGATGGGTATCAAATAAACAACAGAGGAGAAATTTTTAATGCAGCCATTCAGGCAAATCGTTTAATCCCATTGCCTGGCGGATAAGTTGTGGTTTAACGCCAGGAAGCGTGTCGGCCAGTTTCAGACCAATATCACGCAGCAGTTTTTTCGCCGGATTGGTACCGGAAAACAGATCGCGAAATCCCTGCATACCAGCCAGCATCAGCGCCGCACTGTGCTTACGGCTACGCTCATAGCGACGCAGGTAAATGTACTGCCCGATGTCTTTACCCTGACGATGCAACCGTTTCAGTTCGGCAATCAGCTCTGCAGCATCCATAAAGCCGAGATTTACCCCCTGCCCCGCCAGCGGGTGAATAGTATGCGCGGCGTCGCCCACCAACGCCAGACGGTGCGCGGCAAATTGGCGCGCATAACGCCCCGTCAGTGGGAACACCTGACGCGCGCTCTCAACCTTGCATAAGCCAAGGCGATTATCAAAAGCGATATTTAACGCGCGATTAAATTCGTCTTCACTTGCCTGCTGCATCCGCTGCGCTTCCTCTGGCGACAGTGACCAGACAATCGAGCAAAGATGCGGATCGCTAAGCGGTAAAAAGGCCAGAATGCCTTCGCCATGGAAAACCTGCCGCGCCACCGCATCATGCGGTTCTTCCGTGCGAATGGTCGCCACCAGCGCGTGATGCTGATAATCCCAGAAGGTCAGCGGAATATCGGCTTTGTTGCGCAACCAGGAATTAGCGCCGTCCGCGCCAATCACCAGACGCGCCGTTAACATGCTGCCATCTTTCAGCGTCAGGAAGGTTTCATTTTCTCCCCAGGCGACCTGCTGTAATTCTGCGGGGGCCAACAGAGTGATATCTGACGACTGCTGCGCTTTGTTCCATAGCGCGTAGTGAATCACTGAGTTTTCAACGATATGCCCAAGATGACTATAGCCCATGCTTTGATCGTCAAACGAAATGTGACCAAAACTGTCTTTGTCCCACACTTCCATACCGTGATAACAACTGGCCCTACGAGAGAGAATGTCCTGCCAGACGCCAAGACGGGTGAGTAATTTTTCGCTGGCGGCATTGATAGCCGAAACGCGCAGTTGTGGTGGTGCATCCGCCGCCAGAGGTTTCGGTACGCGCTGCTCCAGTACGGCAACGCGTAAGCCGCTCCCCTGTAAGCCGCAGGCAACCGCCAGCCCCACCATGCCGCCACCAACAATGGCTACATCAACACTTTGCATTGTTTATTCCTTAAAACCGCCTTCAACGCGCCACCCAACCGAGGGTGCGCTGCGCCAGCACATCGCGTGCCGGGGTAAATAATTCCATCGTCATCAGCCCGATGTTGCGCCCGACAACCAGCGGGGTCCAACGGTTGGCAAAAAGATGTACAAGGCTGTCCGTGACGCCGATGGTTGCTTCGCGATCGCTCTGTCGACGCTGCTGATAACGGCACAATACGCCGTAATCACCCATGTCTTCTCCGCGCTCCTGCGCCTGAGTCAGGGTTTCTGCAAGGCTCATCACATCACGCATACCGAGGTTGAACCCTTGCCCGGCGATGGGGTGCAGAGTTTGCGCCGCATTGCCCACCAGCACAGTGCGATGGGTAATCGGTCTGGCGGCGCGGGTTAATGCCAGCGGATAAGCACTGCGTTTACCGGCGTGGGTAATTTGCCCCAGTCGCCAGCCAAAGGCAGACTGGAGTTCACGGCAAAACTTCTCGTCGCTCCACGACAGCACCTCTTCGCGCCGTTCCAGTGGATAACACCAGACCAGCGAACAGCGTCCGTCAGACATCGGCAACATCGCCAGCGGGCCATGTTTCGTGAAGCGTTCAAAAGCGCGGCCTTCGTGCGCAACGGAAGTCGCAACGTTAGCAATCACAGCCAGTTGTTCGTAAGGCTCCTGCTGCCAGTCAACGCCGCACACAGTGGCTAACGCTGAATGGGTGCCATCAGCGGCTACCAGCACGCAGCCCGTCAGCGTCTCGCCGCTCTCCAGCGTCACTTCAACGTGACTCTGAGTACGGGCAACGTTAGCCACGCGATCAGGGCAATGCAGCGTTACGCCAGGTGCTTTGCGCAGCAATGCAAACAGCCGTTGCCCGACATTATGCAATTCGACAACCTGCCCCAGCGCCGCCAGTTGGTAATCTTCTGCGGCGAGGGTGACGAATCCGGCATGACCACGATCGCTGACATGCACGCTGGTGATGGCGGTTGCGCAATCAGCCAGAGATTGCCAGACGCCGATGCGCGCCAGTTGCTGACAAGTGCCCGCCGCCAGCGCAATAGCCCGTCCATCAAAGCCCGGATGAGCATGTGACTCTGGCGCAGTCGCTTCAATCAAATGTACCGGCAGCGCCCCGTGACTTAACCGGGAAATAGCCAGCGCCAGCGTCGCGCCCGCCATGCCGCCACCGACGATGATTACGCTCATTGCTTTCTCGCAGCTGCCATCAACGCTTCGATTTCTTCCGGCTTTTTCACCACGCTGGCGGTGAGGTTTTCGTTGCCGTTTTCGGTAATCACAATGTCGTCTTCAATACGAATGCCGATACCGCGATATTGTTCTGGCACATCCGCATCCGGCGCGATATACAGACCAGGCTCTACGGTCAGTACCATCCCCGGTTCCAGAATGCGCGAGCGATCCTGACCATAAACGCCAACGTCATGGACATCCAGTCCTAACCAGTGGCTAAGGCCGTGCATAAAGAAAGGACGATGGGCGTTCTGAGCGATCAGTTCATCAACATCACCTTTCAGGATGCCGAGTTTTACCAGGCCGCTAACCATGATGCGCACCACTTCACCAGTGACTTCCTGCATGGAAGTTCCCGGACGATACAGGCGCAGGCTGGTTTCAAGAGACTCCAGCACAATGTCGTAGATTTCACGCTGGGCCTGGGTGAATTTGCCGTTGACCGGGAAGGTGCGGGTAATATCGCCCGCGTAACCTTTGTATTCACAACCCGCGTCAATCAACACCAGGTCACCGTCGCGCATTTCACACTCGTTTTCGGTGTAGTGCAGAATGCAACCGTTTTCACCGCTGCCGACAATGGTGTTATAGGAAGGATAGCGCGCACCGTGGCGGTTAAATTCGTGGTGAATTTCGCCTTCCAGATGGTACTCGAACATACCCGGACGGCATTTTTCCATCGCCCGGGTATGCGCCAGGGCGGTAATTTCCCCCGCGCGGCGAAGTACGGCAATCTCTTCTGGGGATTTGAACAGGCGCATTTCATGAACAATGGGACGCCAGTCGATCATCGTAGCCGGGGCAGTGAGATTCTGTCGCGAGCCTTTACGCAACTTTTCCAGCGCGCTGTTCACGATTTCATCAGCATATGCATATTCGCCCTGAGCATGGTAAACCACATCCAGGCCGTTAAGTAGTTGATAAAGTTGCTGATTGATTTCACTGAATGCCAGTGAGCGGTCAACGCCCAGTTTCTCTGGCGCGGCATCCTGGCCTAAGCGACGACCAAACCAGATCTCTGCCGTCAGGTCGCGAACGCGGTTAAACAAAACGCTGTGGTTATGAGTGTCGTCGCTTTTAATCAGCACCAGCACCGCTTCCGGTTCGTTAAAGCCGGTGAAGTACCAGAAGTCACTGTTCTGACGATAGGGGTATTCGCTGTCGGCGCTACGTGTTACTTCTGGTGCAGCAAAAATCAGCGCGGCGCTGCCGGGTTGCATTTGCTCCACCAGGGCCTGACGGCGACGCTGAAACTCTTGCCGGGATATCTCACTCATAACACTCTCCTTACGTTTTTTGTTTTTAGTGTAGAGTCGGTTTTTGTACTTCTGGCGCGGTCGGTTGCGGATGAGTAAAGGTGTCGTGGCATAACAACGCGGCAACACGAACGTATTCGATGATCTCTTCAAGCGACATTTCAAGCTCTTCCTGATCTTCGTCTTCGTCGTAGCCCATCTGCGCGATGTTACGCAGATCGTCGATGGCTTCACCGGTTTCTCCGGTCACTTTGTCCAGCTTCGGTTGCGTAACGCCAAGACCAAGCAGGAAGTGATTGACCCAACCTGCCAGCGCATCAGCCCGATCGAAAACGCTGACATCATCGCCATCAGGCAGATAAAGCTGAAAAAGGAAGCCGTCATCCTGCAGGGCATCGCTGGTGGCAGAGTGCATTTTACGCAGTGCCTGTGCCAGCTCATGACCGAAAGCCATGCCTTCGTTCGTCAGGTCGTGAAGTAGCGGCAGCCATGAGCTGTCATCGTTACCGCCACATATCATCCCACTGATTAAACCATGCATCTCAGCAGGGGTCAGACCCGTCCCTTGTTGGTTCAGATACTGGTTCATTTCGTTGTAACCAGGCATTTCGTTCTGTATAGACATAAGCATTCGTCGTCAAAGGGAGGAATATTCATGATATGCTACCACTTTGGGCCCTGGTGGACCAGAAAAGGGCTTGTCTCTTCTCATCAGGGTAGCTATAGTGTCGCCCCTTCGCAGACCATGGGTCTAAAGACGAAGGCAGCGCAGTCAATCAGCAGGAAGGTGGCATGTCTGCACAACCCGTCGATATCCAAATTTTTGGCCGTTCACTGCGTGTGAACTGCCCGCCTGACCAAAGGGATGCGTTGAATCAGGCAGCGGACGATCTGAACCAACGGTTGCAAGATCTGAAAGAACGCACTAGAGTCACAAATACTGAACAGTTGGTCTTCATTGCCGCATTGAATATCAGCTATGAGTTAGCGCAAGAAAAAGCGAAGACTCGTGACTACGCGGCAAGTATGGAACAGCGTATTCGGATGCTGCAGCAGACCATAGAACAAGCGTTACTTGAACAAGGTCGCATCACCGAAAAAACTAACCAAAACTTTGAATGACACTTTTCGGTTTACTGTGGTAGAGTAACCGTGAAGACAAAATTTCTCTGAGATGTTCGCAAGCGGGCCAGTCCCCTGAGCCGATATTTCATACCACAAGAATGTGGCGCTCCGCGGTTGGTGAGCATGCTCGGTCCGTCCGAGAAGCCTTAAAACTGCGACGACACATTCACCTTGAACCAAGGGTTCAAGGGTTACAGCCTGCGGCGGCATCTCGGAGATTCCCTTCTTATCTGGCACCAGCCATGACGCAACTACCAGAACTCCCACTGACATTATCCCGACAAGAAATCCGCAAAATGATTCGGCAACGCCGTCGTACGTTAACGCCGGAACAACAGCAGGAAATGGGTCAACAAGCCGCTACCCGGATGATGACTTATCCCCCGGTGGTGATGGCACATACGGTCGCTGTATTCCTCTCTTTTGATGGCGAACTCGACACCCAGCCACTCATAGAACAACTCTGGCGCGCCGGTAAGCGCGTATATCTTCCAGTTTTGCATCCCTTTAGTGCCGGTAATTTGCTGTTCCTGAATTACCATCCGCAAAGCGAACTGGTGATGAACAGGTTGAAGATCCATGAGCCAAAACTGGATGTGCGTGACGTGCTACCCCTTTCCCGATTAGACGTGTTGATCACACCGCTGGTCGCCTTTGATGAGTACGGTCAGCGCCTGGGAATGGGCGGTGGTTTTTATGATCGGACCTTACAAAACTGGCAGCGCTATCAAATGCAACCGGTGGGTTATGCGCATGATTGTCAGTTGGTGGAAAAACTTCCCGTTGAAGAGTGGGATATCCCACTTCCTGCGGTGGTTACACCGTCGAAAGTCTGGGAGTGGTAAGGGCGACACACCTGCATCGCCCTGATTGACATCGTTGATTCTTTAACCTAATTTAGTGAGTAAGGGTAAGGGAGGATGACTCCTCCCCTGAGACTGACTGTTAATAAGCTGGGAAACTTATGAGTAACAGTACAATCAGTATGATGACAAGTCGCATCATAACCCTTCTCCTTCAAGCCCTCGCTTCGGTGAGGGCTTTACCGTTACAGCCCCATGCTGCCCTGCCATCGTAAATCCCCATTAAATAAACACAACGCATTGATCTGACTTTGATTTATTTTCTGGAGCAGACTCGCAAAGTAGAATGCGCAATGCGGCAACGGTGTGGAGAAGGGATAAAAAAACGGGCAAGTCAGTGACCTGCCCGTTAATTTTCAGAGAAGGGGAATTAGTACAGCAGACGGGCGCGAATGGTACCCGGAATAGCTTTCATTGCCTGCAGCGCTTTTTCGGCAACGTCTTCGTCGGCTTCAATATCAATAACTACATAACCCATCTGGGCGGAAGTTTGTAGATATTGCGCGGCGATGTTGACGCCCTGCTCGGCAAAAATTTTGTTGAGCGCAGTTAGTACGCCCGGACGGTTTTCGTGGATGTGCATCAGACGACGCCCACCGTGCAGTGGCAGCGAGACTTCCGGGAAGTTCACCGCAGAGAGCGTTGAGCCATTGTCAGAATACTTGATCAATTTACCCGCAACTTCCAGGCCGATATTCTCCTGCGCTTCCTGAGTCGAACCGCCAATGTGTGGCGTCAGAAGGACGTTGTCAAATTCACACAGCGGAGAGGTAAATGGATCGCTATTGGTTGCCGGTTCCGTCGGGAATACGTCGATTGCCGCCCCCGCCAGATGTTTGCTCGCCAGCGCGTCACACAGCGCCGGAATATCCACCACAGTACCGCGCGAAGCATTAATCAGCAGCGAGCCGGGCTTCATTAGTGAAATCTCTTTCGCACCCATCATATTTTTGGTGGACGGATTCTCTGGCACATGTAGACTCACCACATCGCTCATATTCAGCAGGTCAGAAAGATGCTGTACCTGAGTGGCGTTGCCCAGCGGCAGTTTGTTTTCAATATCATAAAAGTAAACATACATTCCCAGCGATTCAGCCAGAATGCCCAATTGCGTACCAATATGACCGTAGCCGATGATACCCAGCTTTTTGCCGCGCGCTTCAAAAGAACCCGCCGCCAGTTTGTTCCACACGCCACGGTGCGCTTTAGCATTGGCTTCCGGCACGCCGCGCAATAGCAGCAGTAGTTCGCCAATCACCAGCTCCGCAACAGAGCGCGTATTTGAGAACGGTGCGTTAAATACCGGGATACCGCGTTTTGCCGCCGCATCCAGATCAACCTGGTTTGTTCCGATACAGAAACAGCCAATAGCGACCAGTTTTTCAGCGGCGTTGATCACGTCTTCGGTCAGATGGGTACGGGATCGCAGGCCGATGAAGTGGGCATCGCGGATGGATTCTTTTAATTGTTCATCATCCAGCGCGCCTTTGTGAAATTCGATGTTGGTGTAACCAGCTGCACGAAGGCTTTCCAGCGCCTTTTGGTGCACGCCTTCTACCAGCAGAAACTTAATCTTGTCTTTCTCCAGCGATACCTTTGCCATTTACCCAATCCTGTCTTTTGAAATGTTGTGTGCGGATTTGCGTCCGCCTTTCAACATATCAAAAAATAATATTGCGGCAATATGAACGTTTGCGTCGCGATGTTGAGGAAATATCACGCAAAGGTATTTCTTGGATGAATATGCTGGTTTAGAGGATTTATTTAGAGCAATCGACAATAGCCAGGTAAAAACGTGACACATGTCACCAAATTTAATGAAGAGAATTTTTTTAACGGGGGAGGTTCCCCCGTCAGATCATTTCACAATGGTTTTGACACCGTCAGGTGTGCCAATCAGCGCAACGTCCGCGCCACGGTTAGCAAACAAGCCAACAGTCACCACGCCAGGAATCGCATTTATGGCGTTTTCCATCGCTATCGGGTCAAGGATTTCCATGCCGTGGACGTCGAGGATCACGTTGCCGTTATCGGTCACCACGCCCTGACGGTATTCCGGACGACCGCCCAGTTTCACCAGCTGGCGCGCCACTGCACTACGTGCCATCGGGATAACTTCTACTGGCAGCGGGAATTTGCCCAGAATATCAACCTGCTTGGAGGCGTCGGCAATACAGATAAATTTTTCCGCAACCGAAGCAATGATTTTTTCACGGGTCAGCGCCGCGCCGCCGCCTTTGATCATTTGCATGTGGCCGTTGATTTCATCTGCGCCATCAACGTAGATGCCAAGGCTGTCGACTTCGTTGAGATCAAAAACGTGAATGCCGAGGCTTTTCAGTTTTTCAGTGGAAGCATCTGAACTGGAAACGGCCCCTTCAATCTGGCCTTTCATCGTGCCGAGCGCGTCAATAAAGTGTGCGGCGGTGGAACCTGTACCTACACCAACAATGGTGCCGGGCTGAACATACTGAAGTGCCGCCCATCCTACTGCTTTTTTCAATTCATCCTGCGTCATGATCGTTTCGCCTGTGGTATGAAATTTCACACGCATTATATACAAAAAAAGCGATTCAGACCCCGTTGGCAAGCCGCGTGGTTAACTCATCCATAAAATATCGCGCAATGGCGGGCATCCCCTTTCGCCCGGCAAATAAAGCATACAACGGTCTGGGTATGCCGCTCCACGGTGCGAACAGAGGCAATAACGCCACGCCATTCAACATAACCAGGGCGCGAAGTCGCTAAGCGAAATGCAATAGCGCAAATCCCTGATCTTTTAAGCTGCGCGTTTAACCATTGATACAAATGTTACCCGCCGACGGCTTCGGTATATGCAACCTGACACAAAATTGTGTCATAGTGCAGGAAAAAGCATTTACCAGGAGCAGACAACAGCAATGAAACGCCCGGACTACAGAACATTACAGGCACTGGATGCGGTGATACGTGAACGAGGATTTGAACGCGCGGCACAAAAGCTGTGCATTACACAATCAGCCGTCTCACAGCGCATTAAGCAACTGGAAAATATGTTCGGGCAGCCGCTGTTGGTGCGTACCGTACCGCCGCGCCCGACAGAACAAGGGCAAAAACTGCTGGCACTGCTACGCCAGGTGGAGTTGCTGGAAGAAGAGTGGCTGGGCGATGAACAAACCGGTTCGACTCCGCTGCTGCTTTCACTGGCGGTCAACGCCGACAGTCTGGCGACGTGGTTGCTTCCGGCGCTGGCTCCTGTGTTAGCTGATTCGCCTATCCGCCTCAACTTGCAGGTAGAAGATGAAACCCGCACTCAGGAACGTCTGCGCCGCGGCGAAGTGGTCGGCGCGGTGAGTATTCAACATCAGGCGCTGCCGAGTTGCCTTGTCGATAAGCTCGGTGCGCTTGACTATCTGTTCGTCAGCTCAAAACCGTTTGCCGAAAAATATTTCCCTAACGGCGTAACGCGTTCGGCATTATTGAAAGCACCTGTGGTCGCCTTTGACCATCTTGACGATATGCACCAGGCCTTTTTGCAGCAAAACTTCGACCTGCCCCCAGGCAGCGTACCGTGCCATATCGTTAATTCTTCAGAAGCGTTCGTACAACTTGCTCGCCAGGGCACCACCTGCTGTATGATCCCGCACCTGCAAATCGAGAAAGAACTGACCAGCGGTGAACTGATTGACTTAACGCCGGGGCTATTTCAACGCCGGATGCTCTACTGGCACCGCTTTGCTCCTGAAAGCCGCATGATGCGTAAAGTCACTGATGCGTTGCTCGATTATGGTCACAAAGTCCTTCGTCAGGATTAATCCATCAAATAATGCCTGATAGCACATATCAGGCATTATCCTCACTTCTTTTTGTATTCCTTGAATCACATCACAAAATAGACAAATCTCAGGCGGCAAAAAACGACGTCTGAATGCATTTTTTTTGCTGGCGACAAACCCACGTAAAAAGCTCACCGTAAGCGCAAATACCCTCATTTTGATTGCGTTTTACGGAGCAAATAATGTCTAACGTGCAGGAGTGGCAACAGCTTGCCAACAAGGAATTGAGCCGTCGGGAGAAAACTGTCGACTCGCTGGTTCAGCAAACCGCGGAAGGGATCGCCATCAAGCCGCTGTATACCGAAGCCGATCTCGATAATCTGGAGGTGACAGGTACCCTTCCTGGTTTGCCCCCCTACGTTCGTGGCCCGCGTGCCACTATGTATACCGCCCAACCGTGGACCATCCGTCAGTATGCTGGTTTTTCAACAGCAAAAGAGTCCAACGCTTTTTATCGCCGTAACCTGGCCGCCGGGCAAAAAGGTCTTTCCGTTGCGTTTGACCTTGCCACCCACCGAGGCTACGACTCCGATAACCCGCGCGTGGCGGGCGACGTCGGCAAAGCGGGCGTTGCTATCGACACCGTGGAAGATATGAAAGTCCTGTTCGACCAGATCCCGCTGGATAAAATGTCGGTTTCGATGACCATGAATGGCGCAGTACTACCAGTACTGGCGTTTTATATTGTCGCCGCAGAAGAGCAAGGTGTTACACCCGATAAACTGACCGGCACCATTCAAAACGATATCCTCAAAGAGTATCTTTGCCGCAACACCTATATTTACCCGCCAAAACCGTCAATGCGTATTATCGCAGACATCATCGCCTGGTGTTCCGGCAACATGCCGCGATTTAATACCATCAGTATCAGCGGTTACCATATGGGTGAAGCGGGTGCCAACTGCGTGCAGCAGGTAGCATTTACGCTCGCTGATGGGATTGAGTACATCAAAGCAGCAATCTCCGCCGGGCTGAAAATTGATGACTTCGCTCCTCGCCTGTCGTTCTTCTTCGGCATTGGCATGGATCTGTTTATGAACGTCGCCATGTTGCGTGCGGCACGTTATTTATGGAGCGAAGCGGTCAGTGGATTTGGCGCACAGGATCCGAAATCACTGGCGCTGCGTACCCACTGCCAGACCTCAGGCTGGAGCCTGACTGAACAGGATCCGTATAACAACGTTATCCGCACCACCATTGAAGCACTGGCTGCAACGCTGGGCGGTACTCAGTCACTGCATACCAACGCCTTTGATGAAGCGCTTGGTTTGCCTACCGATTTCTCAGCACGCATTGCCCGCAATACCCAGATCATCATTCAGGAAGAATCAGAACTCTGCCGCACCGTCGATCCACTGGCCGGATCCTATTACGTTGAATCGCTGACCGATCAAATCGTCAAACAAGCCAGAGCCATTATCCAACAGATCGACGAAGCCGGTGGCATGGCGAAAGCGATCGAAGCAGGTCTGCCAAAACGAATGATCGAAGAGGCCTCAGCGCGCGAACAGTCGTTGATCGACCAGGGCAAGCGTGTCATCGTTGGTGTCAACAAGTACAAACTGGATCACGAAGACGAAACCGATGTACTTGAGATCGACAACGTGATGGTGCGTAACGAGCAAATTGCTTCGCTGGAACGCATTCGCGCCACCCGTGATGATGCCGCCGTAACCGCCGCGTTGAACGCCCTGACTCACGCCGCACAGCATAACGAAAACCTGCTGGCTGCCGCTGTTAATGCCGCTCGCGTTCGCGCAACGCTTGGTGAAATTTCCGATGCACTGGAAGCGGCATTTGACCGTTATCTGGTGCCAAGCCAGTGTGTTACCGGCGTGATTGCGCAAAGCTATCATCAGTCTGAGAAATCGGCCACCGAGTTCGATGCCATTGTTGCGCAAACGGAGCAGTTCCTTGCCGACAATGGTCGTCGCCCGCGCATTCTGATCGCCAAAATGGGCCAGGATGGGCACGATCGCGGCGCGAAAGTGATCGCCAGCGCCTATTCCGATCTCGGTTTCGACGTAGATTTAAGCCCGATGTTCTCTACACCTGAAGAGATCGCCCGCCTGGCAGTAGAAAACGACGTTCACGTAGTGGGCGCATCTTCACTGGCTGCCGGTCATAAAACGCTGATCCCGGAACTGGTCGAAGCGCTGAAAAAATGGGGACGCGAAGATATCTGCGTGGTCGCGGGTGGCGTCATTCCGCCGCAGGATTACGCCTTCCTGCAGGAGCGCGGCGTGGCGGCGATTTATGGTCCAGGTACGCCTATGCTCGACAGCGTGCGCGACGTACTGAATCTGATAAGCCAGCATCATGATTAATGAAGCCACGCTGGCAGAAAGTATTCGCCGCTTACGTCAGGGTGAGCGTGCCACGCTCGCCCAGGCCATGACGCTGGTGGAAAGCCGTCACCCGCGTCATCAGGCGCTAAGTACGCAACTGCTTGATGCCATTATGCCGTTCTGTGGTAACGCCCTGCGACTGGGTGTTACCGGCACACCCGGCGCGGGGAAAAGTACCTTTCTTGAAGCCTTTGGCATGTTGTTGATTCGTGAGGGACTAAAGGTTGCGGTTATTGCGGTCGATCCCAGCAGCCCGGTCACTGGCGGTAGCATTCTCGGAGATAAAACCCGCATGAATGATCTGGCGCGTGCCGAGGCGGCGTTTATTCGCCCGGTACCCTCCTCCGGTCATCTGGGCGGTGCCAGTCAGCGAGCGCGGGAATTAATGCTGTTATGCGAAGCGGCGGGTTATGACGTAGTGATTGTCGAAACGGTTGGCGTCGGACAGTCGGAAACGGAAGTCGCCCGCATGGTGGACTGTTTTATCTCGTTGCAAATTGCCGGTGGCGGCGATGATCTGCAGGGCATTAAAAAGGGGCTGATGGAAGTGGCAGATCTGATCGTTATCAACAAAGACGATGGCGATAACCATACCAATGTCGCCATTGCCCAGCATATGTACGAGAGTGCCCTGCATATTCTGCGACACAAATACGACGAATGGCAGCCACGGGTTCTGACTTGTAGCGCACTGGAAAAACGTGGAATCAATGAGATCTGGCACGCCATCATCGACTTCAAAACCGCGCTAACTGCCAGTGGTCGTTTGCAACAAGTACGGCAACAACAATCAGTGGAATGGCTGCGTAAACAAACCGAAGAAGAAGTACTGAATCACCTGTTCGCGAATGAAGATTTCGATCGCTATTACCGCCAGACGCTTTTAGCGGTCAAAAACAATACGCTCTCACCGCGCACCGGCCTGCGACAGCTCAGTGAATTTATCCAGACGCAATATTTTGATTAAAGGAATTTTTATGTCTTATCAGTATGTGAACGTTGTCACTATCAACAAAGTGGCGGTCATTGAGTTTAACTATGGCCGAAAACTTAATGCCTTAAGTAAAGTCTTTATTGATGATCTTATGCAGGCATTAAGCGATCTCAACCGGCCGGAAATTCGCTGTATCATTTTGCGCGCGCCGAGTGGATCCAAAGTCTTCTCCGCAGGTCACGATATTCACGAACTGCCGTCTGGCGGTCGCGATCCGCTCTCCTATGATGATCCATTGCGCCAAATCACCCGCATGATCCAAAAATTCCCGAAACCGATCATTTCGATGGTGGAAGGTAGTGTTTGGGGTGGCGCATTTGAAATGATCATGAGTTCCGATCTGATTATCGCCGCCAGTACCTCAACCTTCTCAATGACGCCTGTAAACCTCGGTGTCCCGTATAACCTGGTCGGCATTCACAACCTGACCCGCGACGCGGGCTTCCACATTGTCAAAGAGCTGATTTTTACCGCTTCGCCAATCACCGCCCAGCGCGCGCTGGCTGTCGGCATCCTCAACCATGTTGTGGAAGTGGAAGAACTGGAAGATTTCACCTTACAAATGGCGCACCACATCTCTGAGAAAGCGCCGTTAGCCATTGCCGTTATCAAAGAAGAGCTGCGTGTACTGGGCGAAGCGCACACCATGAACTCCGATGAATTTGAACGTATTCAGGGGATGCGCCGCGCGGTTTATGACAGCGAAGACTACCAGGAAGGGATGAACGCTTTCCTCGAAAAACGTAAACCTAATTTCGTTGGTCATTAATCCCTGCGAACGAAGGAGTTAAAATGGAAACTCAGTGGACAAGGATGACCGCCGATGAAGCGGCAGAAATTATCCAGCATAACGACATGGTGGCATTTAGCGGCTTTACCCCAGCGGGTTCGCCGAAAGCCTTACCCACCGCGATTGCCCGCAGAGCTAACGAACAGCATGAGGCCAAAAAGCCGTATCAAATTCGCCTGCTGACGGGGGCGTCAATCAGCGCCGCCGCTGACGATGTACTTTCTGACGCCGATGCTGTTTCCTGGCGTGCGCCATATCAAACATCGTCCGGTTTACGTAAAAAGATCAATCAGGGCGCGGTGAGTTTCGTTGACCTGCATTTGAGCGAAGTGGCGCAAATGGTCAATTACGGTTTCTTCGGCGACATTGATGTTGCCGTCATTGAAGCATCGGCACTGGCACCGGATGGTCGAGTCTGGTTAACCAGCGGGATCGGTAATGCGCCGACCTGGCTGCTGCGAGCGAAGAAAGTGATCATTGAACTTAATCACTATCACGATCCGCGCGTTGCAGAACTGGCAGATATTGTGATTCCTGGCGCGCCACCGCGCCGCAATAGCGTGTCGATCTTCCATGCAATGGATCGCGTCGGTACCCGCTATGTGCAAATCGATCCGAAAAAGATTGTCGCCGTCGTGGAAACCAACTTGCCTGACGCCGGTAATATGCTGGATAAGCAAAATCCCATGTGCCAACAGATTGCCGATAACGTGGTCACGTTCTTGTTGCAGGAAATGGCGCATGGGCGTATTCCGCCGGAATTTCTGCCGCTACAAAGTGGCGTGGGCAATATCAATAATGCAGTCATGGCGCGACTAGGGGAAAACCCGGAAATTCCTCCGTTCATGATGTATTCGGAAGTGCTACAGGAATCGGTGGTGCATTTACTGGAAACGGGCAAAATCAGCGGGGCCAGCGCCTCCAGCCTGACTATCTCGGCCGATTCCCTGCGCAAGATTTACGACAATATGGATTACTTTGCCAGCCGCATTGTGTTGCGTCCGCAGGAAATTTCCAATAACCCGGAAATCATCCGTCGTCTGGGCGTCATCGCTCTGAACGTCGGCCTGGAGTTTGATATTTACGGGCATGCCAACTCAACGCACGTAGCCGGGGTCGATCTGATGAACGGCATCGGTGGCAGCGGTGATTTTGAACGCAACGCGTATCTGTCGATCTTTATGGCTCCGTCGATTGCTAAAGAAGGCAAGATCTCAACCGTCGTGCCAATGTGCAGCCATGTTGATCACAGCGAACACAGCGTCAAAGTGATCATCACCGAACAAGGCATCGCCGATCTGCGTGGTCTTTCCCCGCTTCAACGCGCCCGCACTATCATTGATAATTGTGCACATCCTATGTATCGGGATTATCTGCATCGCTATCTGGAAAATGCGCCCGGCGGACATATTCACCACGATCTTAGCCACGTCTTCGATTTACACCGTAATTTAATTGCAACCGGCTCGATGCTGGGTTAATGACTCGTCCCGTCACGATCTTCAGCAATATGCTGAAGCATCGTGGCGGTATAACGATGATTTCTGATTGAATAAAGATATTCCTGCATATACATCGGCCTGTGCGGCGCATCAAAATATTTCAGCGTTGCCGGATTCACCAGTCGCCAGGCAAAATGCGGGATCACCGTCAGAAAATGTCCGCGCTCCACGGCGCTGATTTTGGCCATAAAACTGTAAGGTCGATAAATAATGGTGGGATTGATCCCACAAGGACGCATATTCGCATCAATCATTGCTTCGAAGTTGGCCCGGTTCTGAAAGCGCATTTGTAGCCAGGGTAGCTCCTGAAGCAACTCTTGCTCTTGTCGCTCTTCATAACGGCGAGAAACGAGAAAGCCCAATCGCAGCGGTGGTAGTTCACTGATAGTCAGGTTTTCCAGTTCCTGAACTCGTGCAGATACATGCTGTGGGGAGATAATAAAATCTAACTGACGGTCAAAAAGATTATCGATAACGCCGTTTTCGCTGAACTCAACTGGCTGGGCGGTCACGCCTTCATACTTATCTCCGAGACTAATCAACTGATCGAAAATAATTGTCGGATAAGTATTATCTATGCCAATCACAATTTCTCGTGAACGACGCCCTGAGTTATGGATTTCATTATCAATCGCAGAAAGTCGTTGATAAACCGGGAACAGTTTTTGATACAGTTCCTGTCCGGCTTTATTGAGGCTGATATTATTATCTTTGCGGGTAAATAGCGTATAGCCAATTTGTTCTTCCAGCGCGGCAATGCTTTTACCAAATGGCGAAGCCGTCATATGGATTTTTTCTGCCGCCCGGGCAATATTATTGGTTTGCGCTAATAAAATGAAATTGCGCATCTTTTTCGAAATAAAAATGTCCATACCCCCTCCCCCGCATCCTTGTCCGCTTAACCGTTTCAGTCAGCCTATCCTTGATGAAACCGCGAGCAAAGATAGGTGATTACGTCATGGTTTTACAGAAAATTACAGAAAAAGGAGGCAATATCGGGTAAAGGCATTAGCCCGACGAATACGTCGGGCTACAAATATTATTGTGCTGCAGGTGTTTTAGCGGGTTGTTGATCCACAGGTTCTAACTGGAAGACCACATCGACCTGATCATCAAACTGAATAGCGGCCTGCTCGTAAGTTTCCTGGGCGGACACCGGCGCGGCATCGGCTTTCATCATCCGCACCATTGGGCTGGGCTGATAGTTGGAAACATGGTAGCGCACGCTATATACCGGCCCCAGTTTACGATGAAAGCCGTTCGCCAGTTCCTGCGCCTGATGAATCGCGTTATCAATCGCTGCCTTACGCGCTTTGTCTTTATAGGCATCCGGCTGCGCCACGCCCAGCGATACAGAACGAATTTCGTTAAGACCCGCCTTCAGCGCACCATCCAGCAAGGAATTCAGTTTGTCTAACTGACGGAGCGTGACTTCCACCGTTCTCACAGCGCGGTAGCCTTTCAGGATACTTTTACCATCCTGATAATCATAATCTGGCTGGGTGCGTAAGTTCGCTGAGCTGATATCTTTTTTCGCGATCTGATTGAGTTCAAGGAAGGAAATGTATTGTGCGACGCGCTCATCCGCCTGTTTCTTGGCAGTAGCGGCATCCTTCGCGGCCACGTTGACTTCAATCGCAAGAGTGGCAATGTCTGGCACCGCATCCACGCTTGCCGTACCGGAGGTGACAATATGCGGTCCATCCGGCAATTCGTTAGCCTGCGCTGCCATCCCGCTAATACCCATTAATGCCGCCAGGGCGATAACTTTGAACTTCACGTTAGTCTCTCCGTGTTAATTGACTTGCCCAAAATTCAGGACCTCTGGAGGCAAGCTTAGCGCCTCTGTTTTATTTTTCCATCAGATAGCGCCTAACTGAACAAGGCTTGTGCATGAGCAATACCGTCTCTCGCCAGTTGCAAGGCAATAAACCACATAACACATCCCACTACCAGATTGATAATGCGCTGTGATTTTGCCGTGCGCAGGCGCGGTGCCAGCCAGGCTGCGAGAATAGCCAGACCAAAGAACCACAGGAAAGAGGCGCTAATTGTCCCGAGCGCAAACCAACGTTTTGGTTCCACATCAAGTTGCCCGCCAAGGCTGCCCAGTACAACAAAAGTATCCAGGTAAACATGCGGATTCAGCCAGGTCACTGCCAGCATGGTGGCGATAATTTTCCATCTGCCTTGCTTCAGGACTTCGGCACTGGCTAACTCAATATTGCTGCTCATCGCTGTTTTAAAAGCGCCAAAACCATACCACAGCAAGAAGGCTACGCCGCCCCAGGTGACCAGCGCCAGCAACCACGGCGACTGCATCAATAACGCGCTGCCACCAAAAATCCCCGCGCAAATCAGGACCAAATCGCTGATAGCGCAAAGTAAGGCAATCATAATGTGGTACTGACGACGAATGCCCTGATTCATCACAAAAGCATTTTGTGGACCGAGCGGTAGGATCATAGCTGCGCCAAGCGCAAGACCTTGAAAGTAATAAGAAAACACGTTGGATATTCCGAATTAAGTATCTGATGCAGAGACTATATCGCGGGATTGTTATTAGCGGAAATTGATAATATTAATTGGCAATCAGAAAAACTAATAAGAGAGAGGCCAGAGAGTATTATCTGGCCTCAGCGTTGATTACACAGCTTTGTCTTCTTTCACCCGCTTAAAGTTCACATCCATTTGCGGGTACGGGAAGCTGATACCGGCGGCATCAAATTCACGTTTAATACGCTCCAGCACATCCCAGTACACGTTTTGCAGATCGCCGCTGTTGCTCCAGACGCGGACCACGAAATTAATCGACGATGCACCAAGTTCGTTCAGGCGCACAGTCATTTCGCGATCTTTCAAAATGCGATCTTCAGACTGGATAATATTGGTCAGGATCTGCTTAACCTGATCGATATCGGAATCATACGCCACGCCAATAATAAATTCGTTACGGCGAACTGGCTCGCGAGAGAAGTTAATAATATTTCCGGCAATAATTTTACCGTTCGGAATAACGATAATTTTACCGTCTGCAGTACGCATGGTGGTGGAGAAAATCTGCACACTCAGCACAGTACCGGCTACGCCGCCGAGGTCAACATATTCTCCGGCACGGAACGGGCGGAACATGACAAGTAACACGCCAGCGGCCAGGTTAGAAAGTGACCCCTGCAAAGCTAGACCAACAGCTAAGCCTGCGGCACCGAGTACAGCAATGACTGACGCTGTTTGTACGCCCACGCGGCCCAGTGCAGCGATTAGCGTAAAGGCGATAATACCGTAACGGACTAATGCAGAGAGAAAATCAGCAACAGTGGCATCGATTTTACGGGAGATCATCAGGCGATTCACCGCGTTGGAAATCATCCGCGCGATAATCAAACCAACGATGATGATCGCGAGTGCCGCCACGATGTTTACTGCATAACTTAGCAGCAGCGCCTGGTTAGCCACCAGCCAGCTTCCCGCGCCGTTTATGCTATCGACAACATTCAAATCTTCCATTCAATATTCCTTTTCAACTGACTCAAAATGGAGAAATACACTCCGCCGCCTTATGACGGGCAGTCTGACAAGGGTAAACAATAAAGCATAATTTTGCCAAATAGATCACAGATTTCTCATCTGTATCACCTTGCTTTTGGCGAAAAAAAGACCCGCAGAGCGGGCCTTGAGATAAGCAGAAAGGAATGGCTTACAGAACGTCGATCGCGTTCAGTTCCTGGAATGCTTTTTCCAGACGAGCGATCATCGAAGTCTGACCGGCACGCAGCCATACGCGCGGATCGTAGTATTTCTTGTTCGGCTGATCTTCGCCTTTCGGGTTACCCAGCTGACCCTGCAGGTAAGCTTCGTTCGCTTTGTAGTAATTCAGAACGCCTTCCCAGGTTGCCCATTGGGTATCGGTATCGATGTTCATTTTCACTACGCCGTAGCTTACGGAGTCTTTGATTTCCTGAGCAGTAGAACCGGAACCACCGTGGAATACGAAGTTCAGGCTGTTGTGCGGCAGGTTGTGTTTCTTAGAAACATATTCCTGAGAGTCGCGCAGGATGGTCGGAGTCAGAACCACGTTACCCGGCTTGTAAACACCGTGTACGTTACCGAAGGAGGCAGCGATGGTGAAACGCGGGCTGATTTTGCTCAGCTCGGTATACGCATAATCAACGTCTTCCGGCTGGGTGTACAGTGCAGAAGCGTCCATGTGGCTGTTGTCCACGCCGTCTTCTTCACCACCGGTGCAACCCAGTTCGATTTCCAGAGTCATGCCGATTTTGGACATGCGCTCCAGGTATTTAGAGCAGATTTCGATGTTCTCTTGCAGAGATTCTTCAGACAGGTCGATCATGTGAGAAGAGAACAGCGGCTTGCCGGTAGCTGCGAAGTGTTTTTCACCCGCGTCCAGCAGACCGTCGATCCACGGCAGCAGTTTCTTCGCGCAGTGGTCGGTGTGCAGGATAACCGGAACACCATAATGTTCAGCCATCTGGTGAACGTGATGCGCACCAGAGATCGCGCCCAGGATAGCAGCACCCTGCGGAACGTCAGATTTCACGCCTTTACCAGCGATAAAGGAAGCACCACCGTTGGAGAACTGAACGATAACCGGCGCTTTAACTTTAGCAGCGGTTTCCAGCACGGCGTTGATGGAGTCAGTACCGACGCAGTTTACTGCTGGCAGTGCGAAGTTGTTTTCTTTTGCTACCTGGAAAACTTTCTGTACGTCATCACCAGTGATTACGCCAGGTTTTACGAAATCAAAAATCTTAGACATGTCTCTTGTCCTGTATCGTCGGGCCTTATACTCGTCATACTTCAAGTTGCATGTGCTGCGTCTGCGTTCGCTCACCCCAGTCACTTACTTATGTAAGCTCCTGGGGATTCACTCTCTTGTCGCCTTCCTGCAACTCGAATTATTTAGAGTATGAAAAAGTGCGTGCTTTAAAAGCGCGCTGCAACAAGGGCAGGTTTCCCTGCCCTGTGATTTTTTTACTTCTTAGCGCGCTCTTCGAGCATCGCTACTGCAGGCAGTACTTTACCTTCCACGAATTCGAGGAATGCACCGCCGCCAGTGGAGATGTAGGAGATTTTGTCAGCAATGCCGAACAGGTCGATTGCTGCCAGAGTGTCGCCGCCGCCAGCGATGGAGAACGCTTCGCTGTCTGCGATAGCGTTAGCCACGATTTCAGTACCTTTGCGGAAGTTCGGGAATTCGAACACGCCAACCGGACCGTTCCACAGAATGGTTTTCGCATTCTTCAGGATTTCAGCCAGTTCCTGAGCGGAAGCATCACCGATATCCAGGATCTGCTCGTCAGCTTTCACATCGTTAACAGATTTCAGGGTAGCCGGTGCAGTTTCAGAGAACTCAGTTGCTACACGAACATCAGACGGAACCGGGATGTTGCAGGTGGTCAGCAGACGTTTTGCTTCGTCAACCAGATCAGCTTCGTACAGGGATTTACCCACATCGTGGCCTTGTGCCGCGATAAAGGTGTTAGCGATACCACCACCAACAATCAGCTGGTCAGCGATTTTAGACAGGGAGTCCAGAACGGTCAGTTTGGTAGATACTTTAGAACCACCAACGATAGCCACCATCGGGCGAGCAGGTTCTTTCAGTGCTTTACCCAGCGCGTCCAGTTCAGTTGCCAGCAGCGGGCCTGCGCACGCAACATCAGCGAATTTACCGATACCGTGAGTAGAAGCCTGCGCGCGGTGAGCAGTACCGAATGCGTCCATTACGAACACGTCACACAGTGCAGCGTATTTTTTGGACAGGGTTTCGTCGTCTTTCTTCTCGCCTTTGTTGAAGCGAACGTTTTCCAGAACAACCAGTTCACCTTCAGCAACGTCAACGCCGTCGAGGTAATCTTTAACCAGACGAACCGGGTTAGACAGTTTATCTTTCAGGTAGTTAACAACCGGCAGCAGAGAGAATTCTTCGTTGTACTCGCCTTCGGTAGGACGACCCAGGTGGGAAGTTACCATCACTTTTGCGCCTTGTTTCAGGGCAAGTTCGATGGTCGGCAGAGAAGCACGGATACGCGCATCGCTGGTTACTTTCCCGTCTTTTACTGGTACGTTCAGATCCGCACGGATAAATACACGTTTCCCAGCAAGATCCAGATCGGTCATCTTAATTACAGACATGGTGAATCCTCTCGTTGATTCTAAAAGTTTTGCAGACGCTGCTTGCGTCTTACCTGAAAGCAACAGTAGCCATAGCTAACGTCGTGTCGAGCATTCTGTTAGCAAAGCCCCATTCGTTATCGCACCAGACCAACGTTTTGATCAGGTGTGCGCCACTGACCCGGGTTTGGGTGCCATCGACAATGGCACTGTGCGGATCGTGGTTAAAATCTACAGAGACCAACGGCAATTCCGTATAGTCAACTATACCATGAAATGCACCTTGTGCTGCTTTTTGCAGCAACAGGTTGACTTCATTGGCTTTTACAGGTTTCTTCACCGTCACGCTTAAATCGATTGCCGTCACATTTATGGTTGGCACACGTACCGCAATCGCTTCAAAGCGATCGTTAAATTGCGGAAAAAATCGTGTGATACCGGCGGCCAGTTTAGTATCGACCGGAATGATCGACTGGCTGGCTGCCCGGGTGCGACGCAGGTCAGGATGGTATGCATCAATAACCTGTTGATCGTGCATGGCGGAGTGAATTGTGGTCACAGTGCCGGACTCAATACCGTACGCATCATCTAACAATTTGATGACGGGAATTATGCAATTCGTGGTACAGGAAGCGTTAGAAACGATGCGGTGTTCCGCACGAAGTTGATCCTGATTGACGCCGTAAACAACGGTCGCGTCGAGATCGTTACTGCCAGGATGTGAAAAGAGCACTTTTTTGGCCCCGGCGGCAATATGCGCTTCGCCATGCTCGCGGGAGCCATATACGCCGGTGCAGTCGAGGACTACATCAACGCCAAGTTCACGCCAGGGGAGCGATTGCAGTGAATGTTCATGCAATACACGGATGGCGTCATCACCAACAAAAAGTTGATCGCGTTCCTGTCGTACTTCCCATGCAAAACGGCCATGGCTGGTGTCATATTTCAACAAATGCGCCATGCCCGCAGCATCCGCCAGTTCGTTGATTGCCACCACGGTAATTTCCGCCCGGCGTCCGGATTCATACAAAGCACGAACCACATTACGCCCGATGCGACCGAAGCCATTTATCGCTACGCGTACGGTCATAGATCTCCTGCAAGGTTTTCCCTGAGCAAATTTGCCAGACAGAGTAATCCAGCAAATCGTTCGGGGAAACCTTACCTGTCGCAAACTGCGACTGATTGGTTAATTGTCGAACATTTAATCGACTGAAACGCTTCAGCTAGGATAAGCGAAACGTGGAATAAAAGGAATGATTGTCCAGTCAAAGAAGACAATTATCTGACTTACGTCACGTTTTCAGCCCCGCCCCTGTGGAATTTATTCCACTTTGCAGAATCACGAATAAGCGTAGCAAAATCTTTTCGTTGTGCCGTCACAAACCCTGACTTATATCAGAATATGACTGATGCAGCGTCGATATTATCCGCAATACGTCCGAGTTTCGGAGTACTCCAATGATGACATTGCCCTACCCATATTCTTCCTCCGCACGTTTTTACGCGCTGCGCCTGCTCCCCGGGCAGGAAGTTCTCTCCCAATTACGCGCCTTCGCGCAGCAACAACAACTTCACGCCGCGTGGATTGCAGGTTGTACCGGCAGTCTGACTGACGTCGCCTTACGCTATGCCGGGCAAGAAAACACTGCCCTGCTAAGCGGTAAGTTCGAAGTCATCGCATTGAACGGCACGCTGGAACAGAGTGGTGAACATCTTCATCTCTGCGTTTCCGATCCACACGGCACGATGCTTGGCGGTCATATGATGCCCGGCTGTACCGTGCGGACCACGCTTGAACTGGTGATCGGCTGCCTTGAGGAACTGGCGTTTAGCCGCCAGCCTTGCGCGCTTTCTGGTTACGACGAGTTGCATATTTCCCCCGTTAACTAACTATTTTCAGAGAGGTTTTCTTATGGCGCGTCGCCACTTTTCCAGTCAGGCGCTGGTGTTAATCGTTATATCTATCGCCATCAATATGATCGGCGGGCAACTGGCCAGCATGGTCAAATTACCTATATTTCTCGACTCCGTCGGCACACTTATTAGCGCGGTACTGCTTGGTCCGGTGATCGGGATGCTGACCGGCTTACTGACCAATTTACTCTGGGGATTGCTGACCGACCCGATCGCCGCCGCATTTGCGCCCGTCGCGATGGTCATCGGCCTGGTCACCGGTTGGCTGGCGCGAGCGGGTTGGTTCCGCACCCTGCCAAAAGTCGTTGTTAGCGGCGTGATTATTACGCTTGCGGTAACGGTCGTCGCTGTACCGCTGCGTACTGCGCTGTTCGGCGGCGTGACAGGAAGCGGAGCCGATTTGTTCGTTGCCTGGATGCACTCGATGGGGCAAAACCTGGTGGAGTCGGTGGCGATTACGGTGATAGGCGCGAACCTGGTCGATAAAATTCTCACAGCGGTGATTGTCTGGCTTTTACTGCGTCAGCTACCGATTCGCACCACGCGCCATTTCCCGGCAATGGCTGCCGTGCGCTAAATGCATCCGTTTACATCCTTAACGCTGTGGGCGCTGGCGGCCTGCACCACGCTTATCCTGCCCACACAGACAATATTGCCAGTCTATAGCGCGGCGACCTTTTTCTGCCTTATTGCGCTAAAGGCCACGCGGCGGCGGGCAAAATATGTCGTCTGGCTGATGTTCTCGCTGGGGGCTGGACTGTGGTTGGTACACGGTGGCTGGCTGACAGAATGGCTAAGCGGCACGCCACGCTCGCCAGAACGGTGGACGCATGCTATTACGCTCTGGTTGCGGATTCTGGCGATTGTTTCAACCTCGCAGTTGTGGATGCAGTACGTCCCAGTGCAACGTTTTATCCGCGCTTTGTTTGCTTCTCACCTGCCGCCGGGCGTCGCTTATCTGTTCGCCGGGCCGTTGTTGGTCGTTGAGCAGTTAAAACGGCAATTAGCGATTATTCATGAAGCGCAGCGCGCCCGCGGCGTGCCGCTGGATGAGGGCTGGTATCAGCGTTTACGTGCTATGCCCGCGCTAATTATTCCGCTAACACACAATGCGCTAAACGATCTGGCTATCCGTGGTGCGGCGCTGGATATGCGGGCATTTCGAATCAACAATAGGCGCACTACGTTATGGGCACCAGCCGATAGCACCCTACAACGCGTAGCACGTTACACCATGATCTTGCTGATGCTGGCAGAATTCGGAGCGTGGATATGGTTACGTTAGAACAGTTCCGCTATTGCCCGACACACTCAACGCATCCTCCGTTCTGTTATGACTTTCACTATGTCAAACCGGGGATGGTCGCCATCTTTGGTGACAACGGCAGTGGCAAAAGTACGCTGGCGCAGCTGATGGCGGGCTGGTATCCGGACTTTCTACCAGGAGAGATAACCGGCACGGGGACGCTTCTCGGTACGCCCATTGGGCGTCTCCCGCTTAATGAACAATCCGCCACCATCCAGCTCGTCCAGCAATCGCCCTATTTGCAGCTCTCCGGCTGTACCTTTAGCGTGGAAGAAGAAGTTGCCTTTGGGCCAGAAAATCTGTGTCTTGCTGAAAAAGAGATTATGGCGCGGATTGACGCCGCCCTGGCCCTGACCGAGTGCCAGCCGTTGCGCCATCGTCACCCGGCAACACTCTCCGGTGGAGAGACACAGCGCGTGGTCATCGCCTGCGCCATCGCGATGCAGCCAAAACTCTTAATTCTTGATGAAGCCTTTAGCCGCCTGACGCCGCAGGCCAGCGAAATGCTGTTGCAGCGCTTACAACACTGGGCGTCTGAACGTGGTTCGCTGATTATTCTTTTTGAACGTCATCGCACACCTTTCCTGAACTACTGCCAGCAAGCGTGGCTATTGCAAAACGGAGCGCTCCAGCCACTATGTTAACGTTAAATCAGATAACTTATCGCTGGCCTGGCGCGGCAACGGATTGTCTTTGCGACATTTCTCTGCAACTCAAACAAGGTGAATGGTTGGCGCTGACCGGCGACAATGGCGCGGGAAAATCGACGCTGTTACGAGTAATGGCAGGTCTTCTTACGCCCACAACCGGTACGGTTATGCTGCAACAACAGGCGATGAAAAACCTGAAAAACCGCCAACGTGCAGCAAAGATTGGCGTACTGTTTCAGGAAGCGGAAAACCAGCTTTTTCACAGCACCGTCGCCGACGAGATCGCATTTGGTTTGAAACTGCAAAAATGCCCGGCGGATGAAATCACTCAACGTACCAATGCTGCCCTGCAATGCTGTCAGTTAGCAGACACTGCCAGCGCGCATCCGCTGGATCTGCATAGTGCGCAGCGACGGATGGTCGCCGTCGCCTGCCTGGAAGCACTCTCTCCGCCGCTATTGCTGCTGGACGAGCCGAGTCGGGATTTTGACGAAAATTGGTTGAGCGTGTTTGAACGCTGGCTGGAAAAGTGCCGCCAGCGAGGCACGAGCGTCGTAGCAATCAGTCATGACGCCGCATTTACCCGGCGTCATTTCTCTCGTGTGGTGCGACTGGAAGATGGTGTAATCAGGAACGTTAATCCACCAGACGATATTCACCCGTAGCGGTCATCATTAAGGTCAAATTTGCAGGCAGACTCTCTTCCAGCACCCGGCGAACATTCGGCCCGTCGGTACGGTCATAAAAGTCTTCTGCGTCTGCCAGCGATAACCCTCCCGCCAGCTTTCGCCCCACCAGTCGTTCCCGCAACGCAGTAGCTGGCGCGTTGATAAAGATAGAGAAATCACAAAATTGCGCAAGCTGGCACCACTTCTCGTCGTCCAGCAACAACCAGTTTCCTTCGACGATGACGAGTGGTGCGGTAACGTGCAGCGCATCTTCAACAGGATCATGCTTTTGTCGATCGTACTGCGGCCACGTACAATCCCCTTCCACGACCTGGCGCAGATTTTCCGCCAGTTTCGCAACGTCAAATGTCTCTGGTGCGCCTTTGAAGGGGCGCAATTGATGCGCATCCAGCCAGCTATTGTAATGGTGAAAACCATCCATCGGTAGCGTCTGAATAGCGGGCAGTTCCGGGTCTTGTTGCGCGATATATTCCCAGAAGGTGGTTAGGGTAGATTTACCCGTCCCCGGCGGAGCGCAAAGAAAAACCACCGTACGCCGCTGCGGATTTACCGTCTGTAAGGCCGCCAACATGTGCAGCAACGGTTTATGTACATTTTCAATCTCTTCGTTCTGGTACTGTGCCTGTATCTTCAGCCCATTCACCGTTAATTCAATTTTCACGGCGTTAATTCCTTTAAGGTGGTCGTTACTGCCAGCGTCAGCGCCGTTTTGACCATCCCGCTAAAACGCGCCTCTGACCAGACGGCGAAATCGGCGAACTTCATCGCTTTCAATGCGTCATAGAGCGTCGCATTGCGGGTTATACTATTGACGTTGCTGATAAAATCCCAGGTCATGTCATCGGCAAATCCGGGCGTTTCATCCTGTTCGTTCAGGTAATGCCAGAACTGGGAAAAATGCGTGATATCGGCGTACAGCCATTTATCCATTTTCCCCAGCGCATAAATCAAACGCAGCGCAACATCAATATCGTCAAGCGGGCCGCTTTGGGCGAGTAACGGCTTCACTGCATATTCGACGATCTCTTCATCGTTATCGACAAACAGCGACGGCAGAAACTGGCGTATCCCCTGGAGCAAAATAGAATGCGCAGTTTTCATAAATGAAAATAAATTGTCCTGTGCGTCCAGTTGCTCAAGCACATCATCTTCTGTCAGCGTCGCCATTGGTCTTCCGATAGATCACCATCAATGCAGGGAGTCTATTATATTACACGTTTGGTCCGCGCCGCCGATCAGTAATGTCTGCGTCCGCACCCCATTCGCCGTCTGTTGGATACCGTTCACCAACTCGCCACCCGTCACGCCCGTAGCGCTAAAGAGGATATCGTTCCCCCTCACCAGTTCATCGAGCGAGTACACACGGTTAACGTCAACGCCCATTGCCTTGCAACGCTTGCGCTCCTGCTCTGCAATCTGCCGATTTTCCGTGTAATCCCCTTTAGCCTGACAAAAGTCAATCAGCTGGGCCTGCATATCCCCGCCTAATGCTTTAACGGCACAGGCAGAAATCACGCCTTCTGGCGCACCGCCGATGGTGTACATCACATCGTAAGGATTATCCTGCCAGCAGGTCAGCACGCTGGCGGCGACATCGCCATCCGGCAGAGCGAAAACCTTCACGCCCAGCTGTGTTGCTTCTTCAATCGCGGCACTCAGGCGCGGTTTATCCAGCGTAACCATGCGCAGCTTGTCCAGCGGTTTGCCTAACGCTTTCGCCACGTTGCGCAGGTTGTCCACCAGGGGCAAAGACAGATCAATCGCGCCCGCCGCCAGCCGATTAACAACCAGTTTTTTCATATACATATCGGGAGCGTGTAGCAGGCTGCCTCGTGGGGCGAAGGCCATGACTGCCAGCGCATTGCTCTGTCCCATCGCCACCATCCGCGTACCTTCAATGGGATCAACCGCGATATCGACTTCTGGCCCATCGCCTTTGCCCACCTCTTCGCCAATCCACAGCATCGGCGCATGGTCAATCTCTCCCTCGCCGATAACCACTCGCCCACGAAAAGCGACGTCGTTTAATGCCTGGCGCATCGCGGTGACCGCCAGGCCATCAATTTTATTTTTGTCGCCACATCCGGTTTGCGGCCAGGCAGCCAACGCTGCCTGTTCCGTAACGCGAAATAATGGCCACGCCAGGGACATCATTGCGCGGCCTCCCCAATATCAACGCCAAATTGCGCCAGCAGATATTTCTCGGCCTGCTCATTCCAGATGCCGTGCGTTTCCTCAACCAGCCGCGCCAGCTCTTTAAACAGCGGATCGGTTTTGCCTTTTTCGGCAAAATCGGCAATGGCAGTGAGCGGCATGGTCACGCCGTTATAAATGAGTTTTTTACCGCCTGGGATATCCGGCAGATTGAGCACGGTTTCTGGCACCGCATCCAGGCCACCAATATGGGTCACCATAAACGACGGCTGTAACTGTCCCGTAGCGCTAAGGGTAATCGCCTCTTTCATGTCGTCCGTTGAACCGCCGGATGTACCGACGACGTGCGTGCTGTTGTAATGGACGTTGTAGAAATTAAACGGCACTTTGAAGTTTTTATCCGTCGGCCCGGCAAAGAAGTTCAGGCAGCCATCTTCCGCCAGTAATTCGTCAGCCATCTCAACGACAGCAGGCACCGCCGCATAAACAAAAATGTCATCGAACCCGACATCTCCTGTCAGCGCCCGCAGCTTCTGTACCGGATCGCTCATCCCTTTGGTATTCACATACACCAGCTCAATGCCTTTACTGGCCGCCAGCTCCACCGGCAGCAGCTTCTGTACCTGCGCCAGGCGTTTGTCGTCGATATCGACCACCACCACCCGCGACGGTTGTATACCTCCGTTAATGGCGTAATCGATAGCGCCAATGCCCATCGGACCTGCACACGCCAGCAGCGCAATATTGCCGCCAGGTTTGACGCCCATGCGATGCTCATAAACATATTGCGTAGTGTGATAATTGGCATGATAAGCGCCAATAATGCAGCACATAGGCTCTGCCAGCGACGCCGCAGCAAAATAAGAGCCGTGATACGGTAATACGCAGCCCAAATTAATGGCGATTTCGGGAATAATCATATAGGTGGCGTTACCGCCAAAATATTCGTAGCTGTAGCCCGCTGAATATCCGCTTGGTAACCCCATCGCCGGTTGCAATACAAAACGCTGGCCTTTTTTATATTTGCCAGTGAGATTTTTACCCACTTCGACAATAACCCCGGCACATTCATGCCCGGTAATGACCGGATGATTTTCTAAATCGTCGGGTACGCGTTTATGTTCACTACCGAGTAACGCCGCTTTCCAGGTGGATAAACAGACGCTGTCAGAAATTACACTCACCAGCAGTTCATTATCGGTAATTTCTGGCAGTTCAAATTCGCGCAGACGGACATCCCGCTTGCCATAAATAGCAGCAACTTTGGTTTTCATTTTTACCTCTGTAATCAGTGTTTATGTTCTGCGGTTAATTGATTAAATAAAGTGTCGAGTTTTGGATCGCCAATATAGTTATTAATCAATATCAGTGATTTATCCGTCACACGTTTCACGCGCCCTTCCAGACTGGCATGAGTAACGACGATATCCGCATCCGCAGGCACGTTTTCTATCGCGTAATGTTTTACTTCAATTGGCAGCCCCGCTTTTTCCAGGCGTTTACGGAAGGTGGTTGCGCCCATCGCGCTGGAGCCCATCCCCGCATCGCAAACAAAGGCGATACGCTTAACTCTGCTTAGCGAGAATGCACCCTCTTGTTTCATCGCCTTAACCGCATTGGCTGACTGAGCAAACTCATCTTCGCTCTCCGTTTCCACCGTTTTTTCCATCTTCAGTATCAGCGAAGTGATAGCAAAGGACACCAGGGTACCTACCGTAACACCAGCAATTGTCGCCAGGAATGAGCCTTTCGGCGTCAGCGCCAGGTAAGCAAAGATAGACCCCGGACTTGGGCCAGCCACCAGACCACCGTCCAGTAAGTTAAACATCCAGGTGCCAGACATACCGCCCGCAATCATGGCAATAATGGTCAGCGGCTTCATCAGCACATATGGGAAATACAGTTCGTGGATCCCACCGAGGAAGTGAATAATCATCGCCCCGGGCGCAGAACGTTTACTCATCCCTTTACCAAACAAGGTAAACGCCAGCAGCAGCCCCAGGCCCGGACCTGGGTTAGAGGCCACCATAAAGAAGATGGATTTACCGTTAACCGAAGCCTGTTGCATTCCCAGCGGATAATAGACGCCCTGATCGATCGCATTATTAAGGAAAAGCACTTTCGCCGGTTCATTGATGACTGACAGCAGAGGCAGATAACCCGCATGTACCAGCGCCTCAATACACTCTTTGACGAAAGTATTGGCAATTAACACCGCCGGGCCGATCACTTCAAAACCCAGCAGACAAAGGAGCATCCCCGCGATACCTAATGAGAAGTTATTGATAACCATCTCAAAACCAGCAGGTATGCGTTTTTCCAGTGCCTTATCGACATATTTTATGACCAGCCCACCGAGCGGCCCCATAATCATTGAGCCAAGGAACATCGGGATCTCTGCGCCGACGATCACACCAATAGTACCTATTCCGCCCATGACCGCGCCGCGTTTACCGCCGACCAGATGACCACCGGTAGAACCAATCATCACGGGCAATAAATAGGTAATCATCGGGCCGACAATTTTGGCGAAATGTTCGTTAGGCTGCCAACCGGTGGGAATAAATAACGCAGTAATAAAACCCCAGGCAATAAAAGCACCAATATTGGGGATGACCATTGCAGTCAAAAAGCCCCCAAAAGCCTGGACCTTTGCACGAGCAGACTTGTTTTCCATAATATTATCCTGTAGAGGAGAGAGTAATTATCCGCGGCTGATAATGTCCGCTAATTGTTTTTCTGATGATGCTGTTAAGAGTTGTTCGAGTATTTCTTCTTCGCACAGTAATTCACTTAACGCCTGAATAGCGCCAATGTGCGAATCGGCATCGGCAGCAGAGAGTCCGATGAGTAATTTAATTGGTTCGTCATTCCCCGGAAAATAAACACCTTGTTCAAGTAATGTCAAAGACATCCCGGTTTTAAGCGCCCCACATTCCGGTCGCGCATGAGGCATTGCCACGCCTGGTGCGAGAATATAATAAGGGCCATTGTTAATGGTGGAATCTTTAATTGCCTGAATGTAATTCTCGCTGATATAGTTTTTATCCAGCAATGATACCATCGAGAAATCGATAGCTTCCTGCCAATCTTTTGCTGAATGTATAACTGAGATTGATGATTCTGGAAAATAATCACTAAGCCGCATAAATTATCCTTATTTTATTTTTAGGGTACCGTCCGGCGGTAAAAATAAAATACTCGTGCGGTTTAATGAAAGCAATTGGGTACGCGAGAAGAAAAACCCCATAAACCAAAATAATAAAACCTTAAATAACAACAATATGAAATTGATATTTTTAAAGTCAACTTTGTATTTGTTATGTTTATCACAAAATCAACATTTTGTTTGTTATTGTATTTGTGATGCATATCGCCATTTATTTATTGAATATCCGAAAACATACTTTTTTTAATGCAACGTTTTTTCGCTATACCCCTTTATAGATTCTGAATTCTCACCTGTCGGCTATTTTCTCCTTACCTCATGTGACATATTCCCCACTTTACTCAAGGAAGATTCATATGAAAGCACCTGTTTCATTAACCTCATTTCGCCCACAAAAATCTCTTGCTATCGCCATTGGCGTGCTTGCCGTGGTTGTGCTGCCATTTCTCTCGTATTACACCGTTAATGAAGGTGAACGCGGCATTTTGCTGCGCTACGGAAAAATCGTAAAAGTTGCCGAGCCGGGTCTGGGTTTTAAGATCCCGTTTATGGAAAGCGTGGAGAAAATTTCCACGCGTAATCAGGCTGTGGTCTATCAGGGATTACAGGCCTACAGCCGCGACCAGCAACCGGCACAAATGACAGTATCAGTCAGCTTCCACATTAAACCTTCAGAAGCAGGCGCGGTTTATACCACCTACAACACCATTGAAGCATTAAAAGATCGTCTGATTGTCCGTCAGTTGCCAACTCAACTGGAGAACGTTTTCGGCCAATATACCGCCATCAGCGCGGTACAGGATCGTACAAAACTGGTTCAGGATCTGCAAAATGCCATGCGCAAAGCCGTTGTTGGGCCAGTGGTAATTGACGGGGTCCAGATTGAAAATATTGATTTTTCTGACGCTTATGAAAAGTCGATTGAAGACCGAATGAAAGCAGAAGTCGCCATTGCCACGCGTAAGCAAAATCTGGAAACAGAGAAAATCCAGGCGCAAATAGCGGTAACTCAGGCCCAGGCAGAAGCAGACAGTAAACTGGCGGCAGCTAAAGCAGAAGCGGAAACTATTCGCGTAAGAGGCGCGGCAGAGGCTGAAACTATTCGTTTAAAAAGTGCGGCTGAAGCAGAAGCGATCCGCCTGCGCGGTGAAGCTCTGCGGGATAATCCCGGACTTGTAGCCCTCACCACTGCCGAACGTTGGGACGGTAAACTGCCCGATACCATGATCCCCGGCAGCACAGTTCCGTTTATCTCTACTAAGTAAAAAAAGGGCCGCTTTCGCGGCCCTTCTCACAAAGCATCTTACCGATTACAGCAGTTCTTTTGCTTTCGCAACAACGTTGTCAACGGTGAAGCCGAACTCTTCAAACAGCAGCTCTGCCGGAGCAGATTCACCGAAGGTGGTCATGCCGACGATAGCACCGTTCAGGCCAACATACTTGTACCAGTAGTCAGCAATACCCGCTTCCACCGCAACGCGTGCAGTAACCGCTTTCGGCAGTACAGACTCACGGTAAGCCGCATCCTGCTTGTCGAACGCGTCGGTAGACGGCATGGAAACCACGCGCGCTTTCACGCCTTCAGCAGTCAGTTTTTCGTAGGCAGCAACCGCCAGTTCAACTTCAGAACCGGTCGCGATGAAGATCAGTTCCGGCTGACCGGCACAGTCTTTCAGCACATAACCACCGCGCGCGATGTTTGCCAGCTGCTCTTCAGTACGTTCCTGCTGCGCCAGGTTCTGACGGGAGAGGATAAGCGCAGTCGGGCCGTCCTGACGCTCAACGCCGTATTTCCATGCCACTGCAGATTCAACCTGGTCACACGGACGCCATGTAGACATGTTCGGGGTCACGCGCAGTGAAGCGACCTGCTCAACCGGCTGGTGAGTCGGGCCATCTTCGCCCAGACCGATGGAGTCGTGGGTGTAAACCATCACCTGACGCTGTTTCATCAGCGCAGCCATACGTACGGCGTTACGTGCGTATTCCACGAACATCAGGAAGGTGGAGGTGTACGGCAGGAAGCCACCGTGCAGGGAGATACCGTTAGCAATCGCGGTCATACCGAACTCGCGAACACCGTAGTGGATGTAGTTACCCGCAGCATCTTCGTTGATTGCTTTAGAACCAGACCACAGGGTCAGGTTAGACGGTGCCAGGTCAGCAGAGCCGCCGAGGAATTCCGGCAACAGCGGGCCGAACGCTTCAATCGCATTCTGAGACGCTTTACGGCTGGCGATTTTCGCCGGGTTAGCCTGCAGTTTAGCGATGAACTCTTTCGCTTTGGCGTCGAAGTCAGACGGCATTTCGCCTTTCATACGGCGGGTAAATTCAGCGGCTTCCTGCGGATAAGCTTTCGCGTAAGCAGCGAATTTCTCGTTCCATGCGGATTCTTTCGCCTGGCCTGCTTCTTTCGCATCCCACTGAGCATAGATTTCAGACGGGATTTCGAACGGTGCATATTTCCAGCCCAACTGTTCGCGGGTCAGGGCAATTTCAGCGTCGCCCAATGGCGCACCGTGGGAGTCGTGGGTACCGGCTTTGTTCGGGGAACCGAAACCGATGATGGTTTTGCACATCAGCAGGGACGGTTTGTCAGTCACTGCGCGCGCTTCTTCTACTGCGCGTTTGATGGATGCCGCGTCATGACCGTCGATGTCGCGAATAACGTGCCAGCCGTAAGCTTCGAAACGCATTGCGGTGTCGTCGGTGAACCAGCCTTCAACGTGACCATCGATAGAGATACCGTTGTCATCGTAGAACGCAATCAGTTTACCCAGCTTCAGCGTACCCGCCAGAGAGCAAACTTCGTGGGAGATGCCTTCCATCATGCAGCCGTCACCCATGAAGGCGTAGGTGTAGTGGTCGACAATGTCGTGGCCCGGACGGTTAAACTGCGCCGCCAGCGTTTTTTCTGCAATCGCCATACCGACTGCGTTGGCAATACCCTGACCCAGCGGACCGGTGGTGGTTTCCACACCAGCGGTATAACCTACTTCCGGGTGGCCCGGAGTTTTAGAGTGCAGCTGACGGAAGTTTTTCAGTTCTTCCATCGGCAGATCGTAACCGGTGAGGTGCAGCAGGCTGTAGATCAGCATGGAGCCGTGGCCGTTGGACAGCACGAAGCGGTCACGGTCAGCCCAGGACGGATTCTGCGGGTTGTGTTTCAGGAAATCACGCCACAGGACTTCGGCAATGTCAGCCATACCCATAGGGGCACCCGGGTGACCGGATTTGGCTTTCTGTACTGCGTCCATGCTCAGCGCACGAATAGCATTGGCAAGCTCTTTACGTGAGGACATTTTGACTCCAGATCGGATGATGAAGGGCACGCCCTTAACGACTTGACGACAGCGCGTTTTGGGCTACGCCGGAAAATTTGCCAACAATTTACCGCAAGCCGCGCGTCATGTACATGGAACATCCTTTTGCCGCTTCAGAAATCTCTGGATCATGCTCGCATGTTGCGCAATCTGCTCGCCCGTCCGCTGCGCTTTTCCTTATACTGAGACTGAGCGTCGATTCACCTGCAAACGGCGCATTTTTAGAATAATCCTGACCTTGTGCGGAAGAGAAAACATGAAAATTCGCGCCTTATTGGTAGCAATGAGCGTGGCAACGGTACTGACCGGTTGCCAGAATATGGACTCCAACGGACTGCTCTCATCAGGAGCGGAAGCTTTTCAGGCTTACAGTTTGAGTGATGCGCAGGTGAAAACCCTGAGCGATCAGGCATGTCAGGAGATGGACAGCAAGGCGACGATTGCGCCAGCCAATAGCGAATACGCTAAACGTCTGACAACTATTGCCAATGCGCTAGGCAACAATATCAACGGTCAGCCGGTGAATTACAAAGTGTATATGGCGAAGGATGTGAACGCCTTTGCAATGGCTAACGGCTGTATCCGCGTCTATAGCGGGCTGATGGATATGATGACAGATAACGAAGTCGAAGCGGTGATCGGTCACGAGATGGGGCACGTAGCGTTGGGCCATGTGAAAAAAGGGATGCAGGTGGCACTTGGTACAAATGCCGTACGAGTAGCTGCGGCCTCTGCGGGCGGGATTGTCGGCAGTTTATCTCAATCACAACTCGGTGATCTGGGCGAGAAATTAGTTAATTCGCAATTCTCCCAGCGCCAGGAAGCAGAAGCCGATGATTATTCTTACGATCTTCTGCGCCAACGCGGCATCAGCCCGGCAGGTCTTGCCACCAGCTTTGAAAAACTGGCGAAGCTGGAAGAAGGCCGTCAAAGCTCAATGTTTGACGACCATCCAGCATCCGCCGAACGCGCCCAGCATATTCGCGATCGTATGAGCGCGGATGGAGTTAAGTAAGCATTTTATTACGCCGGATTTGACGCATAACGCATCTTATCCGGCGCTTACTCGCCCTTTTTCGCCGCCTGGATATACAGCATTTCCAGCGCCAGCGTCGCCGCAGCCAGAGCGGTGATTTCCGACTGATCGTATGCCGGAGCCACTTCCACTACGTCCATCCCAACAATGTTGAGATCTTTCAGGCCGCGTACCAGTTTAATAGCGCGATCGGAGGTCAGGCCGCCAATTACTGGCGTACCGGTTCCCGGCGCGAAAGCAGGATCCAGGCAGTCGATATCAAAGGTCAGGTAAACCGGCATATCACCCACAATCTGTTTCACTTGGGCGATAACGTCATCCACGCCGCGATCGTTCACCTGGCAGGCGTCCAGTACGGTAAAGCCGTTGTCTTTATCAAACTCGGTACGAATACCAATCTGTACGGAGTGATTCGGGTCGATCAGACCTTCTTTCGGCGCGGTATAGAACATGGTGCCGTGGTCAAATTCACAACCGTTCGCATAGGTATCGGTGTGGGCGTCAAAGTGTACCAGCGCCATTTTGCCGAAATGCTTCGCATGAGCACGCAGCAGCGGCAGGGTAACAAAGTGGTCACCACCGAAGGAGAGCATACGCTTACCGGCAGCCAGCAGCTTTTCGGCATGCGCCTGCAGCTTCTCGCTCATCTCACGAGCATCGCCGAAGGCATACACCAGATCGCCGCAGTCCACCACGTTCAGACGCTCGCGCATGTCGAAATTCCACGGGAAGCGGTTGTGTTCCCAGGCCAGATTCGTCGAAACCTGACGGATCGCCGCCGGACCGTGGCGTCCACCCGCACGACCAGAAGTGGCCATATCGAACGGCACGCCGGTAATTACCCAGTCAGCATCGCTGTCATACGGCTGGAAGTTCATCGGCAGGCGTAAAAAACCAAAGGCGTTGGAAACCAGTGAGTTATCGTATTGATGACCTAAGGTGCTCATGGATGGACTCCTATTACAAAGTCGATATAAAAAAACCCTTCCGCGTCGTTAGGCCCGACGAGGAAGGGTTGGATTTGCGAAACACAATTTTGTGCTAATTATCGCCTTAAATGGGCGAGGCATCAAGCGAGGTTACTATTTCCGACACGGTGGCGGCGCATAGCCATTGTTGTCCGCCGGAAACGCTTGTCCAGAGCACGGTGGCAGCGCGTTTTGCGCCGTGCCTTGTAATTCAAAGGCGGCAAAGCCGATTACACCGGTATTACGCACATCGCCTTGCGCCGAATTGGCTGCGTAGGAATCAGCAACGTTGGCGAACTGAAAAGCCGCTTCGGTATGTTTATCTTTGCGGAATCCTTTAATCGCTAACGAATCTCCGGCATTCACAATATAGCCATTGTTATTCAGCGAACCTTGCTTGCCGTTCAGCACATCCAGGCCATCAACCGTAGCAACGATCTCGTAGTTGGTGTTACGACTGTAATTACGGATATATAATTGATAATTCATTCCGATTCTGGCATGGACAATATAGCGTGGTTCATTATTGGATGAATCATAAACCCGCGTAATAGGTAGAGAATTAAAATTACCATCGCGAATAGCATATTCCAGTTCGTTAATACGAATGCTATAAACGCGGTCGTAGCCCGAAGGAACAGTAGTCGAATAACTAATAACGATCATCTCTGCCGGATCGCGCCAGGCTCGCTCAGCAGATACGCCCTGAACCGATGAGTGCACATCCCCACCCCAGGCGGTGCCGACATTGCCCGATGTACTGCTATTATACTGCGCATTACTGGAACAACCGGCCAGCAGCACGACTAATGCTATCAACGCGCTACGTACTTTCCATTTTTTCATAACCGTTCCCTCTGTATTTAATTAATGCAGCGATTGTAGGGGGATTATTTAATAAGAAAAGCAGCTAAATTATTTTTAAGAATATATAAAAAGAAAGCGGGCCGATTTACGTAAATAAATCGACCCGCCAGCGGAATAATCTTAATTATTCATCTTCAAGATAGGTATAACCGTACAAACCTGCCTCGAACTCTTCAAGGAACTGTTGTTGCAGTTCAGCATCAAGATCGGTTTTCTTCACTTGATCACGGAACTGGGTTAACAACGTTTTCGGATCGAGCTGTACATATTGCAGCATATCCGCCACGGTATCGCCTTCGTCAGACAGTTCTACTTCTACGCTGCCGTCAGGGAAGACGAACACGTCAACCGCTTCGGTATCACCGAACAGGTTGTGCATGTTGCCGAGGATCTCCTGATATGCGCCGACCATGAAGAAACCGAGCATCGGCGGATTCTCTGGATCGTACTCCGGCATTGGCATTGTCGTGGCAATACCATCACCATCAATATAGTGATCAATAGCACCGTCAGAGTCACAGGTAATATCCAGCAGCACAGCGCGGCGTTCCGGCACTTGATCCAGCCCTTCCAGCGGCAGAACCGGGAACAACTGGTCGATCCCCCACGCATCCGGCATCGACTGGAACAGCGAGAAGTTGACGTACATTTTGTCCGCCATACGTTCCTGCAGCTCGTCGATAATCGGACGATGAGCACGGTTTTGCGGATCCAGCTGCTTTTGCACTTCATGGCACATGCTCAAATAAAGCTGCTCAGCCCATGCGCGTTCTTGCAGGCTAAAGGTGCCGGAAGAGTAGCCGATATGAATATCGTGCAGATCCATCTGGCTGTCGTGTAACCATTCACGCAGAGAACGGCGAGTTCCCGGTTCGTGCATCTCCTGCCAGGTTTCCCACATGCTTTGCAGGGCGCGCGGTGCGTCTTCTGCAGGCGCGGTCGGCACCGTGTATTCGTTACGTTCCACGCCGATGATATTCGACACCAGCACGGTGTGATGCGCAGTCACCGCACGACCCGATTCGGTGATTACCGTCGGATGCGGCAGACCATTTTCTTCACACGCATCACCAATCGCCCAGATGATGTTGTTGGCGTATTCATTGAGGCCGTAGTTCACCGAACAGTCGGACTGCGAACGGGTGCCTTCATAGTCCACGCCCAGACCGCCGCCGACGTCGAAGCACTGAATATTGACGCCCAGCTTGTGCAGCTCAACATAGAAACGCGCGGATTCACGAACGCCTGTCGCGATATCGCGAATATTCGCCATCTGCGAACCGAGGTGGAAGTGCAGCAGTTGCAGGCTGTCGAGACGCCCGGCTTCACGCAGCGTTTCAACCAGTTGCAGTACCTGAGTCGCCGCCAGGCCGAACTTCGATTTTTCCCCGCCAGAGGACTGCCATTTACCCGAGCCCTGCGAAGCCAGACGTGCACGCACGCCCAGACGAGGAACGACATTCAGACGTTCTGCTTCATCCAGCACAATGGCAATTTCTGACATCTTCTCAATGACCAGATAGACCTTGTGGCCCATCTTCTCGCCAATTAATGCCAGGCGGATATATTCGCGGTCCTTATAACCGTTGCAGACGATGACGCTACGGGTCATGCCAGCATGTGCCAGCACCGCCATCAACTCCGCTTTGGAACCGGCCTCCAGGCCCAGCGGTTCGCCCGAATGAATCAGGGACTCAATCACGCGGCGGTGCTGGTTAACTTTGATCGGATAAACGAGGAAGTAATCGCCGTTATAGCCGTAGGATTCCCGCGCTCGTTTGAATGCGGCGTTAATGGAACGCAAACGGTGCTGCAGGATCTGTGGGAAACAGAACAGTGCAGGCAGACGCTGGCCCTGTGCTTCACGAGTTTTCACTAACTGCGCGAGATCGACGCGAGCTTCCGGGACGTCCGGGTCCGGGCACACGCTAATGTGGCCCAGCTCGTTAACGTCATAGTAGTTATTGCCCCACCAGGCAATATTGTAAGTACGCAGCATCTTGCTGGCTTCCTGGGAGCTCATTGCAACCTCCTGCATGGAGCGTAGTACACCGTGTTCGCCCGCTGACGAAGGCAAACCCATAGACATGTCGTCAGACATAGCGAACCTCAAATTATTTTATTAAGTGTAAAACAGTTAACGACTATCGCAGCCTGGAACTGCGATAACAACCCATAAGCACATGGATTTTCCAGCAGTGAATGCTGACGCTCCAACTGCGCAACCGGTTTCTTTTTCATAACATTATTAAGCACATAACCGAACGTAAGTGTGACAGTTCGGCGAAACCACGAGAAAACTCTTGTTTTTACAAGAGCGCCCTTGTTCAGTCCTCAGTAACTGTAACCAGCTCTTGAATCCTGAGAAGCGCCGAGATGGGTATAACATCGGCAGGTATGCAAAGCAGAGATGCAGAGTGCGGGGAACGAATCTTCACCAGAACGGTGAGACAGGTTAAGCAGCAGACAACGGTTCATTATTTCGTATCACCTCCACGGCCGCCTGTTAAGACGAACCCACAAGCCAAAACTCTGATTTCAACCCGGCTGGAAGTGGCAACACGAAAGAAACGTCGTGTGCTTTTTATTTAAGCCGCGCGCCGCGTTTTATACCCCACAATGGCAGAAAATTGCAAAAGATAAATACGCAGAATGCCAGCATTGTCAGGAAAAATTTCCAGCCACGTTTTTAACAGAATGAGACACGATTCAAAAAAAAGTGGAAATTGGGTGAAGAACTGACCTAAAATAGCCATCCAGATGTTAATCCATCCATACCGATTAACACTCAGACTGCCAGTGTTTTTAACCTGCAGAGTCGTGGTAGGATCCGCTACCACAGAAAATCCACACAACAGTTTGAGCTAACCAAATTCTCTTTAGGTGATATTAAATATGGCAAAACACCTTTTTACGTCCGAGTCCGTCTCTGAAGGGCATCCTGACAAAATTGCTGACCAAATCTCTGATGCCGTTTTAGACGCGATCCTCGAACAGGATCCGAAAGCACGCGTTGCTTGCGAAACCTACGTAAAAACTGGCATGGTTTTAGTTGGCGGCGAAATCACCACCAGCGCCTGGGTAGACATCGAAGAGATCACCCGTAACACCGTTCGCGAAATTGGCTATGTACATTCCGACATGGGCTTTGACGCTAACTCCTGTGCGGTTCTGAGCGCTATCGGCAAACAGTCTCCTGACATCAACCAGGGCGTTGACCGTGCCGATCCGCTGGAACAGGGCGCGGGTGACCAGGGTCTGATGTTTGGCTACGCAACCAATGAAACCGACGTGCTGATGCCAGCGCCTATCACCTATGCACACCGTCTGGTACAGCGTCAGGCTGAAGTGCGTAAAAACGGCACTCTGCCGTGGCTGCGCCCGGACGCGAAAAGCCAGGTGACTTTCCAGTATGACGACGGCAAAATCGTTGGTATCGATGCTGTCGTGCTTTCCACTCAGCACTCTGAAGAAATCGACCAGAAATCGCTGCAAGAAGCGGTAATGGAAGAGATCATCAAGCCGATTCTGCCGGCTGAATGGCTGACTTCTGCCACCAAATTCTTCATCAACCCGACCGGTCGTTTTGTTATCGGTGGCCCGATGGGTGACTGCGGTCTGACTGGTCGTAAAATTATCGTTGATACCTACGGCGGCATGGCACGTCACGGTGGTGGTGCATTCTCTGGTAAAGATCCATCAAAAGTGGACCGTTCCGCAGCGTACGCAGCACGTTATGTCGCGAAAAACATCGTTGCTGCTGGCCTGGCCGATCGTTGTGAAATTCAGGTTTCCTACGCAATCGGCGTGGCTGAACCGACCTCTATCATGGTGGAAACTTTCGGTACCGAGAAAGTGCCTTCTGAACAACTGACTCTGCTGGTACGTGAGTTCTTTGACCTGCGTCCATACGGTCTGATTCAGATGCTGGATCTGCTGCACCCGATCTACAAAGAAACCGCAGCATACGGTCACTTTGGTCGCGAACATTTCCCGTGGGAAAAAACCGACAAAGCGCAGCTGCTGCGCGATGCTGCCGGTCTGAAGTAATCTTTCTTCACCTGCTTTCAAAGGCCAGCCTCGCGCTGGCCTTTTTCTTTTACCTCACCGCGGTGGATAGGCGTTCACGCGGCATCCGGCAAAAAGCTGCCCGCACAATAACATCATTCTTCCTGAACACGTTTTACCGCAAATTATCATCGCTACTGAAACCGATTACACCAACCACACCAGACAAAGATTTGTAATATTTTCATATTATTATTCGGTTTTCACAGTTGTTACATTTCTTTTCAGTAAAGTCTTAATTGCAGATAACAGCGTTTAATCTATGATGATATAACTCAATTATTTTCATGCAATTAAATCATAACTAAGATAAATGTTAGTGTAAGCGATTACACTGATGTGATTTGCTTCACATCTTTTTACGTCGTACTCACCTATCTTAATTCACAATAAAAAATAACCATATTGGAGGGCATCATGCCTGACGCTAAAAAACAGGGGCGGTCAAACAAGGCAATGACGTTTTTCGTCTGCTTCCTTGCTGCTCTGGCGGGATTACTCTTTGGCCTGGATATCGGTGTAATTGCTGGCGCACTGCCGTTTATTGCAGATGAATTCCAGATTACTTCGCACACGCAAGAATGGGTCGTAAGCTCCATGATGTTCGGTGCGGCAGTCGGTGCGGTGGGCAGCGGCTGGCTCTCCTTTAAACTCGGGCGCAAAAAGAGCCTGATGATCGGCGCAATCCTGTTTGTTGCCGGTTCACTGTTCTCTGCGGCTGCGCCAAACGTTGAAGTACTGATTCTTTCCCGCGTTCTGCTGGGGCTGGCGGTGGGTGTGGCCTCTTATACCGCACCACTGTACCTCTCTGAAATTGCGCCGGAAAAAATTCGCGGCAGTATGATCTCGATGTATCAGTTGATGATCACTATCGGGATCCTCGGTGCTTATCTTTCTGATACCGCCTTCAGCTACACCGGTGCATGGCGCTGGATGCTGGGTGTGATTATCATCCCGGCAATTTTGCTGCTGATTGGTGTCTTCTTCCTGCCAGACAGCCCTCGTTGGTTTGCCGCCAAACGCCGTTTTGTTGATGCCGAACGCGTGCTGCTGCGCCTGCGTGACACCAGCGCGGAAGCGAAACGTGAACTGGATGAAATCCGTGAAAGTTTGCAGGTTAAACAGAGTGGCTGGGCGCTGTTTAAAGAGAACAGCAACTTCCGCCGCGCGGTGTTCCTTGGCGTACTGTTGCAGGTAATGCAGCAATTCACCGGGATGAACGTCATCATGTATTACGCGCCGAAAATCTTCGAACTGGCGGGTTATACCAACACTACCGAGCAAATGTGGGGGACGGTGATCGTCGGCCTGACTAACGTACTCGCCACCTTTATCGCAATCGGCCTTGTTGACCGCTGGGGACGTAAACCAACGCTAACGCTGGGCTTCCTGGTGATGGCTGCTGGCATGGGCGTACTCGGTACAATGATGCATATCGGTATCCACTCTCCGTCGGCGCAGTATTTCGCTATCGCCATGCTGCTGATGTTTATTGTCGGCTTTGCCATGAGTGCCGGTCCGCTGATTTGGGTACTGTGCTCCGAAATTCAGCCGCTGAAAGGCCGCGATTTTGGCATCACCTGCTCCACCGCCACCAACTGGATTGCCAACATGATCGTTGGCGCAACGTTCCTGACCATGCTCAACACGCTGGGTAACGCCAACACCTTCTGGGTGTATGCGGCTCTGAACGTACTGTTTATCCTGCTGACATTGTGGCTGGTGCCGGAAACCAAACACGTTTCGCTGGAACATATTGAACGTAATCTGATGAAAGGTCGTAAACTGCGCGAAATCGGCGCTCACGATTAATCTCCTCAGGCTTCCTCCCGTCGCGGAGGAAGCCACCTCTTGCAGTCATCTTTTCTTCGCTCTATCCTCTGCCGCTATGAAAACATCCCGTCTCCCTATCGCCATCCAACAGGCCGTTATGCGTCGCCTGCGGGAAAAACTCGCCCAGGCCAACCTGAAGCTAGGGCGTAACTACCCGGAGCCAAAACTCTCTTACACCCAGCGCGGCACCTCCGCCGGAACAGCCTGGCTGGAAAGCTATGAAATCCGCCTCAATCCCGTTTTGCTGTTGGAAAACAGTGAAGCCTTTATTGAAGAAGTGGTGCCGCACGAACTGGCACATTTGCTGGTATGGAAACATTTCGGCCGCGTAGCGCCACATGGCAAAGAGTGGAAGTGGATGATGGAAAGCGTGCTGGGCGTTCCCGCCCGCCGTACGCATCAGTTCGAACTGCAATCCGTGCGCCGCAACACCTTCCCCTACCGCTGCAAGTGCCAGGAGCATCAGCTTACCGTACGCCGTCATAATCGCGTAGTTCGTGGCGAAGCCGTCTATCGCTGTGTTCACTGCGGCGAACAGCTGGTTGCAAAGTAACCACCTGAACTATCAGGAACTTTCCTGATCTGGCTGATTGCATACTAAAACAACTTTCGCTACGTTGCTGGCTCGTTTTAACACGGAGTAAGTGATGTACCGTTATTTGTCTATTGCTGCGGTGGTACTGAGCGCAGCATTTTCCGGCCCGGCGTTGGCCGAAGGTATCAATAGTTTTTCTCAGGCGAAAGCCGCGGCGGTAAAAGTCCACGCTGACGCGCCCGGTACGTTTTATTGCGGATGTAAAATTAACTGGCAGGGCAAAAAAGGCGTTGTTGATCTGCAATCGTGCGGCTATCAGGTGCGCAAAAATGAAAACCGCGCCAGCCGCGTAGAGTGGGAACACGTCGTTCCCGCCTGGCAATTCGGTCACCAGCGCCAGTGCTGGCAGGACGGTGGACGTAAAAATTGCGCCAAAGATCCGGTCTATCGCAAGATGGAAAGCGATATGCATAACCTGCAACCGTCAGTCGGCGAGGTGAATGGCGATCGCGGCAACTTTATGTACAGCCAGTGGAATGGCGGCGAAGGCCAGTACGGTCAATGCGCCATGAAGGTCGATTTCAAAGAAAAAGCTGCCGAACCACCAGCGCGTGCACGCGGTGCCATTGCGCGCACCTACTTCTATATGCGCGACCAATACAACCTGACACTCTCCCGCCAGCAAACGCAGCTGTTCAACGCATGGAACAAGATGTATCCGGTTACCGACTGGGAGTGCGAGCGTGATGAACGCATCGCGAAGGTGCAGGGCAATCATAACCCGTATGTGCAACGCGCTTGCCAGGCGCGAAAGAGCTAACCTACACTAGCGGGATTCTTTTTGTTAACCCCTACCCCACGCGTACAACCGCGTGGGGAGACGACGCGGATTTTTAACTATGCGTATCCCCCGCATTTATCATCCTGAACCACTGACCAGCCATTCTCACATCGCGCTTTGCGAAGATGCCGCCAACCATATCGGGCGCGTACTGCGCATGGGGCCGGGGCAGGCGTTGCAATTGTTTGACGGCAGCAACCAGGTCTTTGACGCCGAAATTACCAGCGCCAGTAAAAAAAGCGTGGAAGTGAAAGTGCTGGAAGGCCAACTCGACGATCGTGAATCTCCGCTGCATATTCACCTCGGTCAGGTGATGTCGCGTGGCGAAAAAATGGAATTTACTATCCAGAAATCGATCGAACTCGGTGTAAGCCTCATTACGCCACTTTTTTCTGAACGCTGCGGCGTTAAACTGGATAGTGAACGTCTGAACAAGAAGCTCCAGCAGTGGCAGAAGATTGCAATTGCTGCCTGTGAGCAGTGTGGTCGTAACCGGGTGCCGGAAATCCGTCCAGCGATGGATCTGGAAGCCTGGTGTGCAGAGCAGGATGAAGGACTGAAACTGAATCTTCACCCGCGCGCCAGTAACAGCATCAATACGTTGCCGTTACCGGTTGAACGCGTCCGCCTGCTGATTGGCCCGGAAGGCGGTTTATCGGCAGATGAAATTGCCATGACTGCCCGCTATCAATTTACTGATATCCTGTTGGGACCTCGCGTTTTGCGTACAGAGACAACTGCGCTCACCGCCATTACCGCGCTACAAGTACGATTTGGCGATTTGGGCTAACGGAGAAGAATAATGATCAAGCTCGGCATCGTGATGGACCCCATCGCAAACATCAACATCAAGAAAGATTCCAGTTTCGCTATGTTGCTGGAAGCACAGCGTCGTGGTTACGAACTTCACTATATGGAGATGGGCGATCTGTATCTGATCAATGGCGAAGCCCGCGCCCATACCCGCACGCTGAACGTGAAGCAGAACTACGAAGAGTGGTTTTCGTTCGTCGGTGAACAGGATCTGCCGCTGGCCGATCTCGATGTGATCCTGATGCGTAAAGACCCGCCGTTTGATACCGAGTTTATCTACGCGACCTATATTCTGGAACGTGCCGAAGAGAAAGGGACGCTGATCGTTAACAAGCCGCAGAGCCTGCGCGACTGTAACGAGAAACTGTTTACTGCCTGGTTCTCTGACTTAACGCCAGAAACGCTGGTTACGCGCAATAAAGCGCAGCTAAAAGCGTTCTGGGAGAAACACAGCGACATCATTCTTAAGCCACTGGACGGTATGGGCGGCGCGTCGATTTTCCGCGTGAAAGAAGGCGATCCAAACCTCGGCGTGATTGCCGAAACCCTGACTGAGCATGGCACTCGCTACTGCATGGCGCAAAATTACCTGCCAGCCATTAAAGATGGCGACAAACGCGTGCTGGTGGTAGATGGCGAGCCGGTACCGTACTGCCTGGCGCGTATTCCGCAGGGGGGCGAAACCCGTGGCAATCTGGCTGCCGGTGGTCGCGGTGAACCTCGTCCGCTGACGGAAAGTGACTGGAAAATCGCCCGTCAGATCGGGCCGACGCTGAAAGAAAAAGGGCTGATTTTTGTTGGTCTGGATATCATCGGCGACCGTCTGACTGAAATTAACGTCACCAGCCCAACCTGTATTCGTGAGATTGAAGCAGAGTTTCCGGTGTCGATCACCGGAATGTTAATGGATGCCATCGAAGCACGTTTACAGCAGCAGTAACCCACCTTAGCGAGAAGGATCTCGTTGAGACTCTGAGTGACAGCGCCCTTCTTTCCACGCATACTGGGCGCTGTTGCTTTTTTGAACCAGGAAACAGAACCTCTGACAATGAATTTACAGCATCACTTTCTTATTGCCATGCCTGCTCTCCAGGATCCGATTTTCCGTCGTTCCGTGGTCTACATTTGCGAACATAATACCAATGGTGCAATGGGGATCATCGTCAACAAGCCGCTGGAAAATCTCAAAATTGAAGGGATTCTGGAAAAGCTGAAGATCACGCCGGAGCCGCGTGATGAATCAATCCGTCTGGATAAACCGGTTATGCTCGGCGGTCCGCTGGCTGAAGATCGCGGGTTTATTTTGCATACTCCGCCCTCCAATTTTGCTTCCAGCATTCGCATTTCAGACAACACGGTAATGACCACTTCCCGCGATGTGCTGGAAACGCTCGGCACCGATAAACAACCGTCTGACGTATTGGTGGCTCTGGGCTATGCCTCCTGGGAGAAAGGTCAACTGGAACAAGAAATTCTCGATAACGCGTGGCTAACGGCCCCGGCAGATCTGAATATTCTGTTCAAAACGCCGATTGCCGACCGCTGGCGCGAGGCGGCAAAACTGATTGGTGTGGATATTCTCACCATGCCTGGTGTGGCAGGACACGCCTGATGAGTGGAACCTTACTCGCCTTCGACTTCGGTACCAAAAGCATTGGTGTAGCGGTCGGCCAACGCATTACCGGCACCGCTCGCCCATTGCCTGCAATTAAAGCACAGGACGGTACGCCGGACTGGAACATTATCGAGCGTTTACTGAAAGAGTGGCAGCCGGACGAAATCATCGTCGGTTTGCCGCTGAATATGGACGGCACCGAACAGCCGTTAACCGCCAGAGCGCGTAAATTTGCCAACCGTATTCATGGTCGTTTCGGTGTTGAAGTAAAGCTCCATGACGAGCGTCTTAGCACCGTGGAGGCACGTTCCGGTCTGTTTGAACAGGGCGGCTATCGGGCGCTCAACAAAGGCAAAGTTGACTCTGCCTCTGCGGTTATCATTCTCGAAAGTTATTTCGAGCAGGGATATTAAGGCGATTTAAAAGCCTGGCGGATAGTCGTACCATCCCGCCATCTTGCCGGATGCGGCGTGAACGCCTTATCCAGCACACATCTGGCAGCGGCTGTAGGTCTGATAAGACGCGTTAGCGTCGCATCAGACGTTTATTGCCGGATGCTGCGTTTGTATGCCTGATAAGCGTAGCGCATCAGGCATATTTACTAAACTAATCAATCACTTTAGCCTCACAAACGTCCTTCCCCCACCCGCTGCTGATAACTCTGCTGAAACGTTAACATCCCCACCTGCTGCCCGGTTTGAATAACATGCGGCAACTGGTGGGTTTTCCCTTCGCGAATCAAATTCCCCACCGCGGGAGTGTTAATCAGTAATTCAAACAGCGCCACGCGTCCTTCCTGTTTATCCACTTCCAGCTTTTGTGACAGCACTGCCCGTAAACTACCCGCCAGTTGATTACGTACGGGATCTTTTTCCTGCGCCGGAAATGAATCCACCAGTCGCTCAACTGCCTGCGCCGCACCACGCGTATGTAAAGTTGCCAGCACCAGGTGTCCGGTTTCTGCTGCCGTCAGCGCCAGACGGATTGTCTCGCTGTCACGCAGCTCTCCGAGCAAAATCACATCGGGATCTTCCCGCAATGCGGCCCGCAATCCCGATGCGAACGTCATACAGTGCAAACCAATTTCCCGCTGCTGGATCAAACATCGCTGGCTGGCATAAAGATATTCAACAGGATCTTCCAGCGTCAGAATATGCGCATCGGCATGTTGATTAAGATAGCCAACCATCGCCGCCAGCGTGGTAGATTTGCCACTCCCCGTCGCCCCCGTCACCAGAATCAGGCCATTCTCGCTCTTGAGTAATTCCGGCAATATCAGTGGCGCACCAAGCTGTTCGAGCTGTGGACAGTGCGAAGGTAACAACCGTAATGCCAGAGAAATACCTTGCCGTTGCGCGAACGCACTGCCACGCAACCGCTGGTTTTCCGCCAGCGACACAGCAAAATCCAGCTGACCATTCTCCAGCAATATTGCCCGCTGATCGTCATCCAGCCACTCCCGCAGTAGCTCTTCGACGTCCGGCGCATCAAACGGCACAGCTTCCATTCGCCCGCGAATACGCCATCGTGCGGGCCAGGCGCTGCACAGGTGTAGATCCGAGACGTTATGCTTTACACTAAGGGCCACAATTTCTTCCATATTCATACTAAGATCCTCGGAAAATGAACGATATTGCGCATAACCTGGCACAGGTCCGGGACAAAATCTCAGCGGCTGCAACGCGTTGCGGCCGTTCTCCAGAAGAAATTACGCTGCTTGCAGTCAGTAAAACAAAACCTGCGAGCGCCATCGCAGAAGCCATTGATGCCGGGCAGCGTCAATTTGGTGAAAACTACGTTCAGGAAGGGGTAGATAAAATTCGCCACTTTCAGGAACTGGGCGTAACAGGATTAGAATGGCATTTTATTGGCCCGTTGCAGTCTAATAAAAGCCGCCTGGTGGCAGAACATTTCGACTGGTGTCATACCATCGACCGTTTGCGCATTGCTACCCGCCTCAACGATCAGCGCCCGGCAGAACTTCCCCCTCTTAACGTACTGATTCAAATTAATATTAGTGATGAAAACAGTAAGTCCGGGATTCAACTGGCAGAACTGGACGAGCTGGCAGCTGCGGTCGCTGAACTACCGCGTTTACGTCTGCGCGGGCTGATGGCAATCCCTGCGCCTGAGTCAGAATATGTAAGGCAGTTTGAAGTTGCACGCCAAATGGCTGTAGCATTTGCCGGACTGAAAACGCGCTACCCGCATATCGACACGCTCTCTCTGGGAATGTCGGACGATATGGAAGCCGCTATTGCGGCAGGTAGCACGATGGTTCGTATCGGCACTGCAATTTTTGGTGCGCGTGATTACTCTAAAAAATAAGGAATTAAAGGAACGCCATGAATACGTTGACTTTCCTGCTTTCAACGGTCATTGAGCTGTATACCATGGTGCTGTTATTACGCATCTGGATGCAGTGGGCTCATTGTGATTTTTACAACCCCTTCTCACAGTTTGTAGTGAAGGTAACGCAGCCAATTATCGGGCCACTGCGCCGCGTTATTCCGGCAATGGGTCCCATTGATAGCGCCTCGCTGCTGGTTGCGTACATTCTCAGTTTTATCAAAGCCATCGTGCTGTTTAAAGTGGTGACCTTCCTGCCAATCATCTGGATTGCCGGTTTACTGATTCTGCTGAAAACCATCGGCCTGCTGATTTTCTGGGTCCTGCTCGTGATGGCGATTATGAGCTGGGTAAGCCAGGGTCGTAGCCCGATTGAATACGTGCTGATTCAGCTGGCCGATCCGCTGCTGCGCCCGATTCGCCGCCTGCTACCGGCAATGGGTGGGATTGATTTCTCGCCGATGATCCTCGTTCTGCTGCTGTATGTCATCAATATGGGTGTCGCAGAAGTCTTGCAGGCGACCGGAAATATGCTGCTGCCGGGGCTGTGGATGGCGTTATGAGTGCCGTAACAGTTAATGATGACGGTCTGGTTTTACGGCTCTATATTCAGCCGAAAGCCAGCCGTGATTCTATTGTCGGTTTACATGGCGACGAGGTAAAAGTCGCCATTACCGCGCCGCCGGTTGACGGCCAGGCCAACAGCCATCTGGTGAAGTTTCTCGGTAAGCAATTCCGGGTTGCCAAAAGTCAGGTGGTGATTGAAAAAGGCGAACTTGGCCGCCACAAACAAATTAAAATCATTAATCCGCAACAAATCCCGCCAGAAATCGCGGCGTTAATTAATTAGGTATCCTATGCAAAAAGTTGTCCTCGCAACCGGCAATGCCGGTAAAGTGCGTGAGCTGGCGTCGCTGCTTAGCGACTTCGGTCTTGATATCGTGGCCCAAACAGACCTCGGCGTAGATTCCGCTGAAGAAACCGGCCTGACCTTTATTGAAAACGCGATTCTGAAAGCGCGCCATGCGGCAAAAGTGACCGGTTTACCGGCAATTGCCGACGACTCCGGTCTGGCGGTAGATGCGCTGGGTGGCGCGCCGGGTATTTACTCCGCGCGTTATTCCGGTGAAGACGCGACCGATCAAAAGAATCTGCAAAAACTGCTGGAAACGATGAAAGACGTACCGGACGACCAACGTCAGGCGCGTTTCCACTGCGTGCTGGTATATCTGCGTCACGCGGAAGATCCCACTCCGCTGGTATGCCACGGTAGCTGGCCAGGCGTGATTACTCGTGAACCAGCGGGCACTGGTGGCTTTGGTTATGATCCAATCTTCTTCGTACCTTCCGAAGGGAAAACCGCTGCCGAACTGACCCGCGAAGAAAAGAGCGCCATTTCCCACCGTGGTCAGGCATTGAAACTGCTGCTGGACGCTTTACGTAATGGTTAAATTACCGCCGCTGAGTCTCTACATTCACATCCCGTGGTGCGTGCAGAAATGCCCGTACTGCGATTTCAACTCTCACGCGTTGAAAGGAGAAGTGCCGCACGACGATTATGTTCAGCATCTGCTTAGCGATCTGGACAACGATGTGGCTTACGCTCAGGGCCGTGAAGTAAAGACAATCTTTATTGGCGGTGGTACGCCGAGCCTGCTTTCCGGCCCGGCGATGCAAACGCTGCTGGACGGCGTGCGTGCGCGTTTGCCGCTGGCAGCGGATGCAGAAATTACGATGGAAGCGAACCCTGGTACGGTAGAAGCAGATCGCTTTGTCGATTATCAGCGTGCTGGTGTGAACCGCATCTCTATTGGTGTGCAGAGTTTTAGCGAAGAAAAGCTGAAACGACTTGGGCGCATTCATGGCCCGCAAGAAGCGAAACGAGCTGCGAAGCTGGCGAGCGGTTTAGGGTTACGTAGCTTTAACCTTGATTTGATGCATGGGCTGCCGGATCAATCACTGGAAGAGGCGCTAGGCGATCTGCGCCAGGCTATTGAACTGAATCCGCCGCATCTTTCCTGGTATCAACTGACCATCGAACCTAATACGCTGTTTGGCTCTCGCCCGCCGGTGCTGCCGGACGACGATGCGTTGTGGGATATATTCGAACAGGGGCATCAGTTATTAACCGCAGCGGGCTATCAGCAGTATGAAACATCCGCTTACGCCAAACCAGGTTATCAGTGCCAGCACAATCTCAACTACTGGCGTTTTGGCGACTACATCGGTATTGGCTGCGGCGCGCACGGCAAAGTGACCTTCCCGGATGGGCGCATTCTGCGTACCACCAAAACGCGTCATCCGCGTGGTTTTATGCAGGGAAGATATCTGGAAAGCCAGCGTGATGTCGAAGCCGCAGATAAGCCGTTTGAGTTCTTTATGAATCGCTTCCGTCTGCTGGAAGCCGCGCCGCGCGTGGAGTTTAGCCAGTATACTGGCCTTTCTGAAGAAGTTATTCGCTCTCAGTTAGACGAGGCCATCGCTCAGGGTTATCTCACAGAATGTGCGGATTACTGGCAGATAACGGAACATGGTAAATTATTCTTAAACTCACTTCTTGAATTATTCCTCGCTGAGTAATCATTAATGCGCCTGCGGGCGCATTAATCACTTCTTTTACCCCCCGTTAATTAACTTCGGCAAAAATATATTTCTTACTGAATAAATATCGACGATATTTATTATATATATTTAGTGAATATTTACTCATCATTTATTGATTATAAACATGTACAACCTGGCGCACAAAATTAATATTTAATTTCTGACTTTATTTCAAGTTGTGATAAACATAGACAAGTTGTCAGACAGGTTAACCAATTTGTCGCACAAAGCACTGATAAGCACAATTAGATATCAACCAATTTCCATTCTTCAACAGGGAGTTTTTTTATGAAAATGAGGTCATTTACCCGCTCATTAGTCTGCGCATCCTTGCTGGCTCTGGTTAGCACTGGCGTAAACGCCGCAGAAAAAGTGACGTTAAAGTTAGCACACAACCTGGAAAGAAGTCATGTTGTACATCAGAGTTTTGAAGAGCTGGCGAAAGAAGTAAAACAGCTGTCAAAAGGTAATATGGTGATCCGTATTTACCCCAGCAGCCAGATGGGTAATGCGCGAGAAACTATGGAGTTGTTGCAAAATGGTGCACTGGATATGACCAAAGGTTCCGCCAGTGATCTGGAGTCTTTTGATAATATTTATGCTATCTATAATTTGCCGTTCTTATTTAAAGATCAGGCGCACTTCAACAAAGTGGTTTTTGGTGAAGTTGGTAAAGAAATTATGGATTCAACAAAAGATAAAGGCTTTTTTGCTTTATCAGCTTATGTAGCGGGTACACGCAGTTTCTATGCGAAAAAACCGATTACTAAGCCAGAAGATCTTAAAGGGCTGAAAATTCGTGTTCAGCCAAGCCCGACCACCATCAAAATGATTGAACTGATGGGTGGCTCACCCACTCCAATTTCATTTGGCGAAGTTTATACTGCGATGCAGCAAGGTGTAGTAGATGGCGCAGAAAATAACGTGCCTTCCTGGGTGCAGACTCGACATATCGAAATTGCCAAAGTCTTTTCTGAAGATGAACATGCCTCAATTCCTGACTTTTTGGTTATCTCCACCAAAACATGGAATAAATTAACCCCAGAACAGCAACAAATCCTCGAAACAGCGGCGAAGAAATCCGAAGCTTATCCACAAAAATTGTGGGAAAAAATTGACGCTGACACACGTGCTCAGGCGAAAGCTATGGGTGGTGAAATCGTTAAGGTTGATAAAGCCCCATTCCGTGCCGCAGTTCAACCTCTGTTTGACGACTTCAAAAAAGATCCAAAACAAGCTGCTTTGTTAGAGAAATTCGACAACGCTGCTCAATAATATTTCGGGCCAGTCTCTGGCCCTGATTTTCCAGGATGCTTACAATGATATTTAACCGCCTGAAACTTGCGGTAGACCGCGTCATTGCCGCGTTTTCTGTCGCCGTAATGCTTGCTCTGGTTGTATGCGTAGTCTGGCAAGTATTTAGCCGCTACATACTTAACCAGCCAAGTACATTAACCGATGAGCTGGCACGCTTTTTGATGATCTGGGTAGGATTATTAGGTGCTGCATATACCGTCGGCGCGCAGAGACATCTCTCTATCGATTTATTTGCTCTCGCCCTGAATAAGCGCAAGCAATTACTTCTTAGTATAGTCATTAACATTCTCATTTTAGGTTTTGCCGGTTCGGTCATTGTGACTGGTGGCCTGAAATTAATTGATAAAACGCTGGCAACATCACAAGTATCTGCCGCGATGCAAATACCGATGGGATACGTATATATCATTCTGCCATTAAGTGGAGTGGTGATGATGTTTTATGCCTTGTGTTTTATTAATCAAAGCATTCAACAACTGAAACAACCTGCGCAGGAGGCCAGTTAATGGATAGTTATATCGCGCTTACACTATTTGGCTGTTTTTTTGTGCTGGTCTTTATTGGTGTGCCCATTTCGTTCTCAATCGGTATTGCCACTGTAGCTTCAATGCTGTTGATGTTTCCCTGGGATATCGCGGCAATCACTGTTTCGCAACGACTGGCTAATGGACTGGATAACTTTGCCCTGTTGGCAATCCCCTTTTTCATCTTTGCCGGAACGCTGATGAACAGCGGCGGTATTGCGATACGTTTGATTAACCTCGCCCAGGTAATGGTTGGCCGCGTTCCTGGTTCGCTTGGTCATGTGAACGTCCTGGCGAATATGATGTTTGGTTCCATTTCTGGTTCAGCCGTTGCGGCAGCTGCTGCCGTTGGTGGCACACTGAATCCCATTCAGACCAAAGAAGGTTATGATCCGGCATTTTCTACCGCTGTAAACGTCTCATCTTGTATTACTGGATTACTGATACCGCCCTCAAACGTGTTAATTGTGTTTTCCCTGACAGCTGGCGGCGTTTCTGTAGCATCGCTATTTATGGCGGGATATTTGCCAGGGATCTTAATGGGTCTTGCGGTAATGATAGTCTGCGGCATTATTGCTAAACGCCGTGGCTACCCACTTTCAGAAAGAGCAACCTTTGCTCAGGCCTGTAAAGCGTTTCTGGATGCCTTACCAAGTTTGCTTCTGGTGTTCATTGTAATGGGCGGCATTCTGGGCGGCATTTTTACCGCAACTGAAGCGTCAGCAATTGCCGTTGTCTACACATTTATTCTCTCGGTGCTGATTTACCGGGAAGTAAAATGGCGCGATTTACCCAAACTGATTCTGGAATCGGTTGTTACCACTTCGATTGTATTACTGTTGATCGGTTTTTCCGTGGGCATGTCCTGGGCAATGACCAATGCTGATATTCCTTATATGATCAGCGACGCGTTGATGGGGATTTCTGATAACCCACTGATCATATTGCTGCTGATTAATATCGTCTTATTAATTGTCGGCATCTTTATGGACATGACACCGGCTGTACTAATCTTCACACCAATCTTCTTGCCGATTGCACAAGAGCTGGGAATGGATCCGGTACATTTCGGTATTATGATGGTGGCTAACCTTTGTATTGGGCTGTTAACACCGCCGGTGGGTAGTGCGCTATTTGTTGGTTGTTCTATTTCAGGTGTGAAGATTCAACATTTGATCAAACCATTGCTGCCATTTTATGCCGTATTGTTAATCGCGTTGATGATGATCACTTACATCCCGCAAATATCCTTGTTCATTCCACAGCTACTAGGGCTAATGTAAAAAATAATTTGCCGGATAACTTTTTATATTATCCGGCAAAGGTACTTAACATGAGTTACTTAATCACTCCATTGCGCCGCAGTTGTTCGGTATCTTTTTTCCAGCGTTCATTAGCCTGGTTGATATCATCAATTTTCATCAAAATAGCGACTTTTTTACTGTTTATTTCTGAAACTTTCATCGTTAACGGATATTGCCCTTTTTCGAGCGTTATCCAGTCATCCTGCAATTTACGGCTAAGTTTTTGTGATTGCAGAAAAGTCTGTCGCCGTTGTTCGTTGATATCGAAATCTCGCTTCTGCTGAATCGGCACTTCATAACACTCTGCACTCTGTTTATGACATGCCGCAATCGCCGGTTGATAAACCTCTTTGTCATATTTAACCGCGAAAGCCTCGCTATCGTTCTGTTTATTAAACTCATCACGCTGTTGGTGAATTTTTTTAAAGGCGTCTTCGCGGGTCATTTGCTTACCGTTTGCATCTTTTCCCCAATATGCATCCGCTGCTTTCTGCGCCGCCACCATTTGCTTATCAAGCGCTTTCACTTCCTTTTCCAGCGCAGGAATCGAGTTCTTCTGGTTATTCAACGCAGACTCAAGCTGACTAAAGCGATAATTGAAATCTTCGCTATTCACGATCAGATATTTATTATTCGTTTTGATATCGTCGACCACCCGCCCACGATCGCTGGCTGCCGCCTGAAAAGAGTAAAAGTTCACCGACCAGCCAGACGCGGGCGTTCCTTTACTGGTTAACATCGCCGAGAATTTTACCGGTTTATCTTTCGTCCAGGTCTGTTCGAGCAGTTCGTAATCTGCCAACTGACCGACCCAGGTATAGAGATCGTCACTGGAAGAGACATCGCCTTCCGCTGACCAGGTGGCCTGATTACCCTTAGCATCAAGATTTTTTAAGCTGATAGCATCAAGCTTGAGAATGCCGTGATACTGCTTTTTGAATTGATCTTTTAAGATATTTTCAGTTGGCGGTTCGCCATCTGCCCAGACATTACCAGTCATCAACATAAGCAGCGCCGTGCCAACAATCCATTGCTTTTTCACCCGAAAACCCTCTCGCGGAATAATTTATTCCAGTGATTATCATCAGGGTAATGAAAATTGGCAATGGACGTAAGTCTGAAGTGAAAAAGCCCCGGCACGTTACCGGGGCGAGGTGATTAGTACTGATTGAAGATCTGCTGGATCTGCTGCGGATCTTTGGTTTGCGTCAGAACAAGCTGCAGCAGAACGCGCGCTTTTTGCGGGTTCAGCGTGCCAGAGGCGACGAAGCCGTATTTCGCATCATCCACTTCAGCATCCTGAGTGGTAGCGCCCGTCGGTACGCGGGAAGAACGCACGACTGCAGTGCCGTTTTTCGCGGCGGTCGCCAGAGTGTCAAATACGGTTTTATACAGGTTGCCGTTACCCACACCAGCGCTAACAATGCCATCATAGCCCGCATCTACCAGTGCTTTAGCCGGAAGATCGGATGCGTTAGCGTAGTTATAAACGATGCCGACTTTCGGCAGCTCATTCAGCTTAGAGACATCGAATGGCGTATCGCTGGTGTGCTTACGTGCCGGGGTACGTTGGTAGTCAATCTTACCGTTGTGAATGTATCCCAGAGGACCGTAGTTAACAGACTTGAAGGTCGCTACGTCGGTGGTGTTGGTTTTGGTGACATCGCGACCGTCCAGTACGGTGTCGTTCATCACCACCAGCACGCCACGATTAGCGGAGGCTTTATCAGCTGCGGTCACTACCGCGTTATACAGGTTGAATGGACCGTCTGCGCTCATGGACGTGGACGGGCGCATTGCGCCGACCATCACCACCGGTTTGTCGCATTTCACCGTCAGGTCGAGGAAGTAAGCGGTTTCTTCCATCGTGTCGGTACCGTGAGTAATGACGAAGCCGTCGGTTTTATCGCAGTCGGTGTTAATTTTTTTCGCCAGTGTCAGCCAGACATTATCGTTCATGTCCTGGGAGCCGATATTCACTACCTGCTCGCCTTTTACGTTCGCAATGTCCTTCAGTTGCGGCACCGCATTAACCAGATTTTCTACGCCAACTTTACCCGCTGTGTAGTTAGATTTGGTTGCGGAGTCACCACCACCGGCAATGGTCCCGCCGGTTGCTAAAATGGTGATATTGGGTAATGCCAATGCTGCACCACTAAAACCCATAACCAGTGCGGCAAGTGCCGTCTTTTTGAAAAACTCCATTTCATTCCTCCAGTTACGTGAACGCTACGCATTATCCCTTAGCTTTGTATGGGAAATTTGACGTTAAACAATTTACAACGTGAATATATTTTGGAGATCTACAAAGTTAGAGGCAGGTAACAAAACGAAGAATTAAACGGCATAAAAAAGTATTATGCCGTCTTAAAATAGAGGATTATTTTAAATTCCCGACCAGGGCTTTGCGGCTATCTTCCAGAGTCACAACGCGGCTACAAACATCTTTGCCAAACTGCTGGAAATCTTTTTCCTGCTTTTTCCATTCGGTTTGGATTGAGGATTGCAGACCGCCCAGGCTTCCCAGCACATTCTGTAATGGGTTACCGCCGCTTTTCAGCACCGCTTTCGCGCCCATTTCATTAATGCTGTCCTGTAAAATTCCGCCCATTGCCTGATTCACTAATTGCTGGCCTTCGGCGCGAACCTGATCAATGGCTTTATAGTGAAACGTCAGGCCATCGCTGCGCGTTTCGATAATGCGGTTCATCTGCTCTTTCAGTTGCGCATCAAGTTTGGTCAGACGGCTGCGCATTTTGCTGCTTTCGCCCATCTCCTGAACGATAATTTTATCCAGCGCAATACGGGCTTTCTCGACGCGGCTTTTCGCGCCTTCATCAATCCACGGCAGCGTGTTACGTAGTTCAGCCTGATAATCCTTCGCCTGCTCGCGCTGGGCGGCATTCAGGGAATATTGCTTACCGTTATACATCACGTTGCCGTCTGGCGTGATCACCAGATTGCCGTTTTCGCCCTTCACCTGCACGGTTTGCGGGCTGACAATCACATCGTCACGCGGCGTGACGCTGCACTGGTAGTCGGCGTGAGCGGTCATTGCCGTCACTGAAAGTGCTGCCGCCAGCAGCATTTTGCGCATCATAGTCTTCCCTCAAGAACAAATCAGGCCAGCATTTGCTGGCCCCAGATTGATAACAAACTGGCTTAAAAGTCAAAAGGGGCACGGTTTTCCCCCTCGCCCTTTTAGGGAGAGGGTCGGGGTGAGGGTAAATAATCGCGCCAGTGCTGGTCTGTTCCCCTCACCCTAACCCTCTCCCCGGAGGGGCGAGGGGACTATCCGAGCGCTTTTTTTAACTTTGTCATCGCCCGTATGTTTTCTTAGTCCCACCAAACGTCGAAAAGTTCGCTGGTGCGTACCTCGCCCAGTTTGCGCTCTTCCAGCCACTTACGCACAATCGCCTGATGTTCTTCGGTGCATTTGCCGATTTCCTGCATGCAGATCAGACCTTCCCAGGCCAGATAACCGCTGCCGTCAAAGGCCAGTTTGTTCGGTTCGATAACCTCGTTAATAAAGTCATCAACGGTTTTATCAATCTGTTCTTCCGATGTACCTTCCGGGAATCGCCATGCCACCGAAAATCCTAATTCCTGGAATTCGTCGATGTGCATTTTTTTACGCAGACGACGGCTACGGTTCTTTGCCATTATTTCACCCTCTCGAACATTAAGTCCCATACTCCGTGACCAAGACGATGACCACGTTGTTCAAATTTCGTCACCGGACGTGATGCCGGACGCGGTACGTAATCATTGCTCTCTGACAGGTTTTTATAACCGTCAATAGAAGACATCACTTCAAGCATATGTTCCGCATAAGGTTCCCAGTCGGTCGCCATATGGAATACGCCCCCCAGTTGCAGTTTGCTTTTTACCAGTTCGGCAAACGGCACCTGAACGATACGGCGTTTATTATGGCGCGCTTTGTGCCACGGGTCAGGGAAAAAGAGCTGCACCATGCGCAATGAATTGTCAGGAATCATTTTATGCAGCACTTCAACCGCATCGTGACACATCACGCGCAGGTTGCTTAAGCCCTCTTCATGCGCAGAAGCCAGGCACGCACCAACGCCCGGTGAATGCACTTCAATGCCGAGGAAGTCCTGCTCGGGGCGATCTTTAGCCATTGCCACCAGCGACGCCCCCATGCCGAAACCAATCTCAAGCGTCACCGGCGCTTCACGGCCAAAAAGCGCAGGGAAATCCAGCATATCTTCGCTGAACTCAACGCCCATCACCGGCCAGTAGTTTTCCAGCGCATGTTCCTGGCCTTTGGTCAGTCGCCCCTGGCGGCGCACAAAACTACGGATACGGCGCAGTGGGCGGCCGTTTTCATCAAATTCCGGTGAGATGACGTCGTTTTTCATAAAGATTTAGTCGCTTGTGAAAGTGTTCTGAAAACGGGCATTATCCAAAGTTAGTTGCCGGATGCAAGCATGATAAGGCCGTGGCTGCGGAAAGTTCCGGTTTACACCCTGCCGTCGCTGTGCTGCAATCTTGCCCCCAACAACAGTGAATTCGGTGACCATGCAAGCGTCGCAATTTTCAGCCCAGGTTCTGGACTGGTACGATAAATACGGGCGGAAAACGCTGCCCTGGCAAATTGACAAGACGCCCTACAAAGTATGGCTCTCAGAAGTGATGTTGCAACAAACTCAGGTTGCGACCGTTATCCCCTATTTTGAACGCTTTATGGCGCGCTTCCCAACGGTGACCGATCTCGCCAATGCGCCGCTCGACGAAGTTCTCCACTTGTGGACCGGGCTTGGCTATTACGCCCGCGCGCGCAATCTGCATAAAGCGGCACAGCAAGTGGCGACCTTACACGGCGGTAAATTCCCGGAAACCTTTGAGGAAGTTGCAGCACTGCCGGGCGTCGGGCGTTCCACCGCAGGCGCGATTCTCTCGCTTTCTCTGGGTAAGCACTTTCCGATTCTCGACGGTAACGTCAAACGCGTGCTGGCGCGCTGCTATGCTGTAAGCGGCTGGCCTGGGAAAAAAGAGGTCGAGAATAAACTGTGGAGTTTGAGCGAGCAGGTGACGCCCGCGGTTGGCGTGGAACGGTTTAATCAGGCGATGATGGATTTGGGCGCGATGATTTGTACGCGCTCTAAGCCGAAATGTTCGCTCTGTCCGCTACAAAACGGATGTATTGCCGCCGCCAACAATAGCTGGTCGCTTTATCCGGGCAAAAAACCGAAACAGACGCTGCCAGAGCGCACCGGCTACTTTTTGCTGTTACAGCACGAAGATGAAGTATTGCTGGCGCAGCGTCCGCCGAGCGGATTGTGGGGCGGTTTATACTGTTTCCCGCAGTTTGCCGATGAAGAAAGTTTGCGGCAGTGGCTGGCGCAACGACAGATTTCTGCCGATAACCTGACGCAGCTGACCGCGTTTCGGCATACCTTCAGCCATTTCCACTTAGATATTGTGCCTATGTGGCTTCCCGTGTCGTCATTCACCGGCTGCATGGATGAAGGCAATGCGCTCTGGTATAACTTAGCGCAACCGCCGTCAGTTGGCCTGGCGGCTCCCGTGGAGCGTTTGTTACAGCAGTTACGCACTGGCGCGCCGGTTTAGCGCGTGAGTCGATAAAGAGGATGATTTATGAGCAGAACGATTTTTTGTACTTTCCTGCAACGTGAAGCAGAAGGTCAGGATTTTCAGCTGTACCCCGGCGAGCTGGGAAAACGCATCTATAACGAGATCTCCAAAGAAGCCTGGGCGCAGTGGCAGCACAAACAAACCATGCTGATTAATGAAAAGAAACTCAACATGATGAATGCCGAGCACCGCAAGCTGCTGGAGCAGGAGATGGTCAACTTCCTGTTCGAGGGTAAAGAGGTGCATATCGAGGGCTATACGCCGGAAGATAAAAAATAAAAACAGTGCCGGAGGTCGCCTCCGGCAACTTGCATAAAAACAAACACAACACGCACCCGGAATGATGAAAAAATATCTCGTGCTGGCTTTGATTGCGCCGTTGCTCATCTCCTGTTCGACGACCAAAAAAGGCGATACCTATAACGAAGCCTGGGTCAAAGACACCAACGGTTTTGATATTCTGATGGGGCAATTTGCCCACAATATTGAGAACATCTGGGGATTCAAAGAGGTGGTGATCGCCGGTCCTAAGGACTACGTGAAATACACCGATCAATATCAGACCCGCAGCCACATCAACTTCGATGACGGTACGATCACTATCGAAACCATCGCCGGGACAGAACCTGCCGCGCATCTGCGTCGGGCAATTATTAAAACGTTGCTGATGGGTGACGATCCGGGTTCGGTCGATCTCTATTCCGATGTTGATGATATTACGATTTCGAAAGAACCTTTCCTTTACGGTCAGGTGGTGGACAACACCGGGCAGCCGATTCGCTGGGAAGGTCGCGCAAGCAACTTCGCGGATTATCTGCTGAAAAACCGTCTGAAGAGCCGCAGCAACGGGCTGCGTATCATCTACAGCGTCACCATTAACATGGTGCCGAACCACCTTGATAAACGTGCGCACAAATATCTCGGCATGGTCCGCCAGGCGTCACGGAAATATGGCGTTGATGAGTCGCTGATTCTGGCAATTATGCAGACTGAATCTTCCTTTAACCCGTATGCGGTCAGCCGTTCCGATGCGCTGGGATTAATGCAGGTGGTACAACATACTGCCGGGAAAGATGTGTTCCGCTCGCAGGGGAAATCCGGCACGCCGAGCCGCAGTTTCTTGTTTGATCCTGCCAGCAATATTGATACCGGCACCGCGTATCTGGCGATGCTGAACAATGTTTATCTCGGCGGAATTGATAACCCAACATCGCGGCGTTATGCCGTCATCACAGCCTATAACGGCGGCGCAGGCAGCGTGCTGCGAGTCTTTTCGAATGATAAGATTCAGGCTGCCAATATTATTAACACCATGACGCCGGGCGATGTTTATCAGACGCTGACGACCCGCCATCCTTCTGCGGAATCTCGCCGTTATCTTTATAAAGTGAATACCGCGCAAAAATCCTACCGCCGCCGATAATTCCACTAACCGCCCCTGACGATGCTCAGGGGCAAAAATGTTATCCACATCACAATTTCGTTTTGCAAATTGGGAATGTTTGCAATTATTTGCCACAGGTAACAAAAAACCAGTCCGGGAAGTTGATAGAATCCCATCATCTCGCACGGTCAAATGTGCTTTTTCAAACACTCATCCGCATCACGATGTGAGGAAATTAACATGAATCTTAAGCTGCAGCTGAAAATCCTCTCTTTTCTGCAGTTCTGTCTGTGGGGAAGTTGGCTGACGACCCTCGGCTCCTATATGTTTGTTACCCTGAAGTTTGACGGTGCTTCTATTGGCGCAGTTTATAGTTCACTGGGTATCGCCGCGGTCTTTATGCCTGCGCTGCTGGGGATTGTGGCCGACAAATGGTTAAGTGCGAAATGGGTATATGCCATTTGCCACACCATTGGCGCTATCACGCTGTTCATGGCGGCACAGGTCACGACGCCGGAAGCGATGTTCCTTGTGATATTGATTAACTCGTTTGCTTATATGCCAACGCTTGGGTTAATCAACACCATCTCTTACTATCGCCTGCAAAATGCCGGGATGGATATCGTTACTGACTTCCCGCCAATCCGTATCTGGGGCACCATCGGCTTTATCATGGCAATGTGGGTGGTGAGCCTGTCTGGCTTCGAATTAAGCCACATGCAGCTGTATATTGGCGCAGCACTTTCCGCCATTCTGGTTCTGTTTACCCTGACTCTGCCGCATATTCCGGTTGCTAAACAGCAAGCGAATCAGAGCTGGACAACCCTGCTGGGCCTCGATGCATTCGCGCTGTTTAAAAACAAGCGTATGGCAATCTTCTTCATCTTCTCAATGCTGCTTGGCGCGGAACTGCAGATTACCAACATGTTCGGTAACACCTTCCTGCACAGCTTCGACAAAGATCCGATGTTTGCCAGCAGCTTCATCGTGCAGCATGCGTCAATCATCATGTCAATTTCGCAGATCTCTGAAACCCTGTTCATTCTGACCATCCCGTTCTTCTTAAGCCGCTACGGTATTAAGAACGTAATGATGATCAGTATTGTGGCGTGGATCCTGCGTTTTGCGCTGTTTGCTTACGGCGACCCGACTCCGTTCGGTACCGTGCTGCTGGTACTGTCGATGATCGTTTACGGTTGCGCATTCGACTTCTTCAACATCTCTGGTTCGGTGTTTGTCGAAAAAGAAGTTAGCCCGGCAATTCGCGCCAGTGCGCAGGGGATGTTCCTGATGATGACTAACGGCTTCGGCTGTATCCTTGGCGGCATCGTGAGCGGTAAAGTTGTTGAGATGTACACCCAAAACGGCATTACCGACTGGCAGACCGTATGGTTGATTTTCGCTGGTTACTCCGTGGTTCTGGCCTTCGCGTTCATGGCGATGTTCAAATATAAACACGTTCGTGTCCCGACAGGTACACAGACGGTGAGCCACTAATTACGCAAAGAAAAACGGGTCGCCAGAAGGTGACCCGTTTTTTTCTTACTTCAACACATAACCGTACAATCGTTTCATGCCATCTGCATCGGTTTCGCTATAGACACCTTGCAGCTCCGGCGAAAATCCCGGCAACAAATTCACCCCTTCTTCCAGCGCAAGGAAATAACGTTGAACCGCCCCACCCCAGACTTCTCCGGGTACCACGCAAAGCACGCCAGGTGGATAAGGCAACGCCCCTTCTGCCGCAATTCGCCCTTCGGCATCACGAATCCGCACCAACTCCACTTCACCGCGAATATAAGCGCTATGCGCATCCTGGGGATTCATCACCACTGACGGGAAACTCTGCTGGCGGAACATCGCTTTTTGTAGGTCTTTGACGTCGAAACTGACATAAAGATCGTGCATCTCCTGACACAACTGACGCAGGGTGTAGTCGCGATAGCGCACCGGATATTTGTTATAAACGCTCGGCAACACCTCAGCCAGCAGCGAGTCATCCTCAATATGCTGTTCAAACTGCGCCAGCATCGCCACCAGTTGTGCCAGCTTCTCGTGGCTTTCCGCCGGAGTTAATAAGAACAGAATGGAGTTGAGATCGCACTTCTCCGGCACAATGCCGTTCTCACGCAGATAGTGCGCCAGAATCGTCGCCGGAACGCCAAAGTCGCTATATTCGCCAGTTTCGGCATTGATACCTGGTGTAGTGAGTAACAGCTTGCACGGATCAACAAAATACTGATCCACGGCATATCCTTCAAAGCCGTGCCACTTCGCCCCCGGCTCAAAACTGAAAAAACGGCGGTCGCTGGCTAACACTGACGTCGGATAATCCTGCCACAATTTGCCATCAACAACGGGCGGGATAAACGGGCGGAACAGCTTACAGTGCGCAAGAATAGCCTTGCGCGCTTCAATCCCTATCTCAACACACTCAGCCCACAGCCGACGCCCACTCTCTCCTTCATGAATTTTGGCGTTAACGTCCAGCGCGGCAAACAGCGGATAGAACGGGCTGGTAGAAGCATGGAGCATAAAGGCATTATTCAACCGCTTATGCGGGCAAAAACGCGCCTGTCCGCGGATATGGTTATCTTTTTTATGGATCTGCGACGTCTGTGAGAATCCCGCCTGCTGTTTGTGCACTGACTGGGTCACAAAGATCCCCGGATCGTTTTCGTTAAGTTCTAACAGCAGCGGCGAGCTATCCGCCATCATCGGGATAAACTGTTCGTAACCGACCCACGCGGAATCAAACAGAATGTAATCACACAGATGCCCAACGGTATCGATCACCTGGCGGGCGTTATAGACAGTGCCGTCATAGGTTCCCAACTGAATAATCGCCAGGCGAAACGGGCGCGGCAACTCAGCTTTTTCTGGCGCAACGTCGCGAATTTGCTGGCGCAGATACTCTTCATTAAAACAGTGCGCATCAATACCGCCAATTAAACCAAACGGGTTACGTGAAGCTTCCAGATAGACCGGCGTCGCCCCCGCCTGAATCAGCGCGCCGTGATGATTCGACTTATGGTTGTTACGGTCAAAGAGCACCAGATCGCCACGCGTTAACAGCGCATTCGTCACCACTTTATTCGCTGCCGATGTGCCGTTCAGTACAAAATAGGTTTTATCGGCATGAAAGACTTTGGCTGCGAATTTCTGCGCATCCTTCGCCGATCCTTCATGAATTAGCAGATCGCCCAATTTTACGTCAGCGTTACACATATCGGTGCGAAAGACGTTCTCACCAAAGAAATCGTAAAAATGGCGTCCGGCAGGATGCTTTTTAAAGAACGCACCATGTTGATGCCCAGGGCAAGCAAAAGTGCTATTACCCATCTCAACGTACTGCGTCAGCGTGTCATAAAACGGTGGCAGCAAATTCTCTTCATACTGACAGGCTGCGGATTCCAGCTCCAGCCACTGCTGCTCGTTGCCGTTGATTACCGCCGTAACGCCCGCAGGTAATTCAACAACATGTTCGGAATACAAAAACACCGGTAGATGAAAACCGGTGCGCTTAAGCAACGCAAGAATGCCACTGCGACTATCCGCAGCGGTAATGACGACTGCCGCGACGTCCGTAAAATCAGTATCTCCCAACGCCACCACGCAGCGATGAGTAGAAAGTCGGGATACCAGTTCACTACTGGCGGCAATATTCATTGATTTCATAAGCGCAAAACCCGTTTAGGGGAAGTAAGAATACCGGACAAGGTGGAAAACCCTGCCCCATGAGATATGGGTCAAACTGGTCACCAGCTCCGACCACCAGACATCAGTAAAAGCAGAAACGCTCTGATTTTACTGTTGTCCTGCAGTGAGCGTGCGTTAACTTCACCGCATGAGCAGTAGCATAAAAAGAGAAGAGTTTCGCGCGAAACGGCGATAAGCGAGAGAATGTAAGGAGGTGGCGTGCATCGGGCAAACTCCGTACAGAGAGGAGAAAATTCGCGCAATCATGGCACCTTTCGCTAAAGCGTGCAAGCCAGGACTTTGCGAACAAACAAGCCATCGACGGCGCCAAAAGTTCATAATAAGAAAATCAAACAATACAGCTAACAGGAACTCTTGTGGTCATCGGCCCTTTTATCAACGCAAGTGCAGTCTTACTGGGTGGCGTTTTCGGCGCACTCCTTAGCCAACGCTTACCGGAACGTATCCGCGTCTCCATGACATCAATTTTTGGTCTGGCATCGCTGGGGATTGGTATTTTACTGGTGGTGAAATGCGCCAACCTTCCGGCGATGGTTTTAGCAACCTTACTCGGAGCTTTAATCGGCGAAATTTGTCTGCTGGAAAAAGGCGTCAATACAGCGGTCGCCAAAGCACAAAATCTGTTTCGTCACTCACGTAAGAAGCCAGCGCATGAATCTTTTATTCAGAATTATGTCGCGATTATTGTCCTGTTTTGCGCCAGCGGCACCGGGATCTTCGGGGCGATGAACGAAGGGATGACCGGCGATCCGAGTATTTTAATCGCCAAGTCATTTCTCGATTTCTTTACGGCGATGATCTTCGCCTGCTCGCTGGGTATTGCGGTGTCGGTAATTAGTATCCCATTACTGATCATCCAGTTAACGCTGGCGTGGGCTGCCGCGCTGATATTACCGCTGACCACACCGTCGATGATGGCAGACTTCAGCGCCGTAGGCGGTTTATTGCTGATGGCAACCGGATTACGCATCTGTGGCATTAAAATGTTCCCGGTGGTCAACATGCTTCCAGCACTCCTTCTGGCAATGCCGCTTTCCGCCGCCTGGACCGCCTGGTTTGCCTGACAATGCGTGCAATAGCGGCAAAGTGATGATAGATTGTGCAGTCTGCACTAAATTGAAGAAATTTGATTGACGAGACGAGGCGAATCAGGTTTAATGCGCCCCGTTGCCCGGATAGCTCAGTCGGTAGAGCAGGGGATTGAAAATCCCCGTGTCCTTGGTTCGATTCCGAGTCCGGGCACCAAATTCATATAAACGGACCTCCACGGAGGTCCGTTTTTCGTTTCAGGACGCCACGATTTAAGCGTTCTGCCTCCAAATCAATTCTACCGAACTCAACCAGATTCTCCCCACATCAACCCCATTGTGTGGGTATAATTGCGGGTATACCCCAGTTCGACAGAATTTGTACCCTCTTTAACGCATTCAGAAGGCTGAACTATGGCACTGACTGACGCAAAAATCCGGGCTGCAAAGCCCACTGACAAGGCTTATAAACTCACTGACGGGGCCGGCATGTTCCTGCTGGTTCATCCTAATGGTTCCCGTTACTGGCGTCTCCGTTATCGTATTCTGGGTAAGGAGAAGACTCTGGCACTTGGTGTGTATCCAGAAGTTTCTCTCTCCGAAGCTCGTACAAAACGGGATGAGGCCCGAAAACTGATTTCAGAGGGGATTGACCCTTGCGAACAGAAAAGAGTTAAAAAAGTTGTCCCTGATTTACAGCTCTCTTTTGAACATATTGCACGACGCTGGCATGCCAGTAATAAACAATGGGCACAATCACACAGCGATAAAGTACTCAAAAGCCTCGAGACACACGTTTTCCCCTTTATCGGCAACCGGGATATCACAACACTCAATACCCCGGACCTGCTTATCCCTGTTCGTGCTGCAGAAGCAAAACAAATTTATGAAATCGCCAGTCGTCTGCAGCAAAGAATATCTGCTGTAATGCGTTACGCCGTACAGTCTGGCATCATCAGATATAACCCGGCTCTGGATATGGCTGGTGCATTGACCACGGTAAAACGCCAGCATCGCCCTGCTCTGGATCTTTCACGCCTGCCTGAACTTCTGTCGCGTATTGACGGTTATAAAGGCCAGCCTGTCACCCGACTGGCAGTTATGCTGAATTTACTGGTTTTTATTCGTTCCAGTGAACTCAGATATGCCCGCTGGTCTGAAATTGATATTGACAATGCCATGTGGACTATTCCAGCCGAACTCGAACCTCTGCCAGGCGTAAAATTTTCATACCGGGGCTCCAAGATGCGAACACCACATCTTGTGCCACTCAGCCAACAGGCTGTAGCCATACTGGCAGAACTTCAGACATGGGCAGGTGAAAATGGTCTGATCTTTACGGGAGCACACGACCCACGTAAACCAATCAGTGAAAATACCGTAAATAAGGCCCTCAGAGTGATGGGGTATGACACAACCAAGGAAGTCTGTGGCCATGGATTCCGGGCGATGGCGTGCAGTGCATTGATTGAATCCGGCTTATGGTCAAGAGATGCGGTTGAACGTCAGATGAGTCATCAGGAGCGCAACGGAGTACGTGCCGCGTATATTCATAAAGCAGAACATCTGGAAGAACGTCGGCTTATGCTGCAATGGTGGGCAGATTTTCTGGATGCAAACAGGGAGGAGTGTATCAGTCCGTTTGAATATGCAAAAGTTAACAATCCACTGAAAAGGTGACTGAACGCCATTTACACACATGCTCTTCCTCTTAAGGGGAAGAGCACCCGCCTCAATCAATTTCTTTTTTATGCCGGCGGAACCATCAGCCAGGCTGAGGTTCTCATTCAATAACTCAACGTCTTACCACAGAACAGAATTCACTGTATTATCATGGGCAACGTTAATCCCGGACAATAAAAGGACACCGATGCCAGGCATCACAATTTTTATAGCCTGCAGGTTATGGTCCATCCTTTTTTACAGGTTCAGAATATGACTGGCAAATTACGCTTTGAAGTGAACGATAACCAGGGCTGTTTCATATTTCCGGAAACCTGGTTTGGCTCGTTGCTGGATGAGTTTGAAGAACTGATTGATGCATACGATGCGGATGAAATCAGCGAAACAAGTTACATCAACAAACTCAGGCGCCTTGCCCGACAGGAGAATGACTTTATTGATGTACACGCTCACTTGGCATACGTATTTCTGGAGCAGAATGCCCCGCGTAAGGCGCTGAATGCTGCCCTTAAAGGGCTGGCAATTGGCAATCGTCTTATCCCTGAAGGTTTCAGTGGCAGAATCATCTGGATACATCCTGACAACCGACCTTTTCTTCGTGCCCTCTATGCGGCAATCCTGGCAAATGCACATTTACAGCGTCATCAGGATGCCATCATGCTCATTGAAAAAATACTGGATTACAATCCCGAAGATAATCATGGTGCACGCTGGCTACTGGGACCGGAACTGTTACGCACTGGCGCTCATGAACAGGCACGCCATATACTGCAGGAACATGCAGATGAATTTTCACCTTACTGGTATGAACTCGGCCTTCTGCATTTTCTTAATGGGGAACTGGTAAAAGCTGCAACTGCATTTCGTCGCGGCTTTGCGGCAAATACTTACATCGCAGAAATACTGTGCGGAAATCTGCATCCATTTCCACTTGCTGTATGGCATAACTTTTCAGGCGGTCCGGATACTGCCGAAGATTATTATGCCACATACCACCCGTTATGGGGGCAATATCCGGAAGCATTGCTGTTTGTAAACTGGCTCTATAATCATTCCTCTGTGCTGCATGAACGGGCAGAAATCATTAAATGCGCCGAAATGCTGATGCAGGAAGATGATTTCGAAATATGCGAAAGTATTTTAAGACAGCAGGAGAAGTTGCGTGAAAGAATTGATGAGACGCTTTCTGAGAAAATTGTACAGAAATGCAGAAATATGAATGGTGAATATGTCTGGCCCTGGATATTGCCGTTTTCAGCGGCAGGCATGAAACATACTGGCATACAGTATCAGTAGATATTGCATTAGTGTATCCTGCACACAAGTAATAATTTATCCACCAATAATAACACTGTTAATGCCCCCTTCCCCTGGTTGTCAGCCAGGGGTTATCTTCTGAATATTTCTTTTGAAAAGGATAACACAGTAAATTATTTTTATGAATTATCCCATGGACTCATTAACACCCTTTCATGATGCTTTATTGTCAAACACGTTATGGCTGACATCAAAAAAAACCGGATTTCCTCTGCCAGCGGGTAATCACCTTCCCGGTGTTTTCGGTTGGTCTGGTTACTCCTGTCTGGTTATTAGCAAGATAATTGCTATAAACAGTGGAAAACTCATCGTACATAATCTGGTGATGAACATTACGCTTATTTTCCCTTGACCGGAAGAATCAGAGGCTGTGGTTTCAGACTGTCTGCCAGTACATTCCTCTCTCCGTTAAAAACCATAACGGGTTCATTATCTTCGTCTGTCAGCAGATTGAATGGCGGTATATTTTCAGTACGAATGCCGGTCAGCCACTGAAAAATACCTGCGAAATGACGGGCACTGATTTTTCTGCTGACGGACTGATGAGACGTGATGTCACTGGCGGTAATAATCAGGGGAACGCTGTAGCCTCCTTGTATATGGCCATCATGATGAACAGGATTAGCACTATCGCTGACCGACATCCCATGGTCAGAAAAGTAAAGCATGGCGAAATGACGGGAATGCCGGCGAAGGATACCATCAAGCTGACCGAGAAAGTTATCCAGTTTACTGATGCTGGCGAGGTAACAGGCAACCTTTCGGGGATACTGCTCCAGGTAATGATTCGGCCAGGAGTGAAGCCGGTCACACGGGTTCGGATGAGACCCCATCATGTGCAGGAAAATCACCTTCGGAGAGGATTTATCCGCCAGTGCACGTTCTGTTTCCTGTAACAACAACATGTCATCCGTTTTACGGGAAGCAAAGCTGCCTTTCTTGAGGAAAACGGTATGCTCCGCATCAGATGCAATAACAGAGATGCGTGTATCATGCTCCCCCAGTTTTCCCTGATTGGATATCCACCATGTGCTGTATCCTGCTTTTGCTGCCAGCGCCACCACGTTGTTGCCGGAATCAGGGTTCTGCTCATAGTCATAAATCAGTGTCCGGCTCAGGGAAGGCACAGTACTGGCTGCTGCCGATGTATAGCCGTCAATAAATAAACCGGGAGCAGTATTCAGCCACGGTGTGGTTGGCACGGGATAGCCATATACCGACATATAATCCCTGCGCACACTCTCACCAGTGACGATAACAATCGTGTCATACAACGGTACACCCGGCAGGATTTTCCAGTTGTCAGCCCCGTGCTGATTCGTAAGCGTCGTCTCAGCACCGTCTGGCAGATCCTGAAATTCCTGAGAGAATAGTGGACACCAAATATGGTGGACGCTATCCATGAAATCATTAACCGCAGTGCGTAAAAAAAGCCCTAATTATCCCGTTGAGTTCAAAATCAAAATGGTTGAACTCTCGCATCGACCAGAGATCTCCGTAGCGCAACTCGCTCGTGAGCATGGGATCAACGATAATTTGCTGTTCAAGTGGCGCCAGTACTGGCGCGAAGGAAAACTACGTCCTCCTTCAACAACAGAAAACAACGTGCCTGAGCTGCTCCCGATAACACTTGATGCCGAAGATGTTGTCCCTACAACCTCCCCCCGGTCACAACCTGTAGCTGCTGCGACACCTGAATCACTCAATATCAGCTGTGAAGTGACGTTCCGGCACGGATCACTCCGTCTGAATGGTGCCATCAGCGAAAATATCCTGAACCTGCTGATACGGGAGCTCAAACGTTGATCCCATTACCATCAGGGACAAAGATCTGGCTGGTCGCTGGCATCACCGATATGAGAAACGGCTTCAACGGCCTGGCGGCAAAGGTGCAGACGACGCTGAAAGACGATCCGATGTCAGGTCACGTTTTTATCTTCCGTGGGCGTAATGGCAGTCAGGTAAAGCTCCTCTGGTCTACCGGCGATGGACTGTGTCTGCTGACCAAACGGCTGGAGCGCGGCCGCTTCGCCTGGCCGTCAGCCCGGGATGGCAAAGTGTTCCTCACACCGGCACAGCTGGCGATGCTGCTGGAAGGTATCGACTGGCGGCAGCCTAAAAGACTGCTTACGTCCCTGACTATGTTGTAAGCCTCTTTATCCTGGTCGACGCTGAATGAGCCTGGTAATATACCCGGTATGAGCAGCTCACTTCCTGACGATATCAATGCACTGAAACGTCTCCTTGCCGAACAGGAGGCGCTGAACCGTGCCCTGCTGGAAAAGCTGAACGAGCGTGAACGCGAAATAGACCATCTGCAGGCACAGCTGGATAAGCTGCGCCGGATGAACGTCGGCAGCTGCTCCGAAAAAGTCTCCCGTCGTATCGCACAGATGGAAGCTGACCTGAAGGCACTTCAGAAAGAAAGTGATACCCTTACCGGTCGGGTTGACGACCCGGCCGTGCAGCGCCCGCTGCGTCAAACCCGCACCCGCAAACCGTTCCCCGAATCACTCCCCCGCGATGAAAAACGGCTGCTGCCGGCAGCGTCATGCTGCCCGGAATGTGGAGGCTCGCTGAGCTATCTGGGTGAGGATGCCGCCGAACAGCTGGAGCTGATGCGCAGCGCCTTCCGGGTTATCCGGACTGTACGTGAAAAGCATGCCTGTACTCAGTGCGATGCCATCGTGCAGGCCCCCGCGCCTTCACGGCCCATCGAGCGGGGTATCGCCGGACCGGGGCTGCTGGCCCGCGTGCTGACCTCGAAGTATGCAGAGCACACCCCGCTGTATCGCCAGTCAGAAATATACGGCCGGCAAGGTGTGGAGCAGAGCCGTTCACTGCTGTCGGGCTGGGTGGATGCATGCTGCCGGCAGCTGTCTCCGCTGGAAGAGGCGCTTCATGGCTATGTGCTGACTGACGGTAAGCTCCATGCTGATGACACGCCTGTCCCGGTGCTGTTGCCAGGCAATAAGAAAACGAAGACCGGGCGGTTATGGACCTACGTTCGTGACGACCGTAACGCCGGGTCAACGCTGGCGCCGGCGGTGTGGTTCGCTTACAGCCCGGACAGAAAAGGCATCCATCCGCAGACCCATCTTGCGGGGTTCAGTGGTGTACTGCAGGCGGATGCATACGCCGGGTTCAACGAGCTGTACCGGGATGGCCGGATAACGGAAGCCGCCTGTTGGGCTCACGCCCGCCGTAAAATCCACGATGTGCACGTTCGCACCCCGTCAGCCCTGACGGAGGAAGCGCTGAAACGGATCGGCGAACTGTACGCCATCGAGGCAGAGATAAGGGGAATGACGGCGGAGCAGCGCCTTGCCGAACGTCAGTTGAAAACGAAACCGCTGCTGAAATCCCTGGAAAGCTGGCTGCGTGAAAAGATGAAAACCCTGTCGCGACACTCAGAACTGGCGAAAGCGTTCGCATACGCCCTGAACCAGTGGCCGGCGCTGACGTACTATGCAGATGATGGCTGGGCTGAGGCGGACAATAACATCGCTGAAAATGCGTTGCGGATGGTCAGTCTGGGCCGCAAAAACTACCTGTTCTTCGGTTCGGATCATGGAGGAGAGCGGGGAGCGCTGCTGTACAGCCTGATCGGGACGTGCAAACTGAACGGAGTGGAGCCAGAAAGCTACCTCCGCTATGTCCTTGACGTCATAGCCGACTGGCCGATAAACCGGGTCGGCGAACTGCTCCCCTGGCGCGTAGCACTGCCGACTGAATAACACATCCCCGTCAATACGGTTCTTGCTGCACGCTTACGCTGATTCAGTTGTTTATAACGCTGCATTTCACGCAATGTGTCAGTTGTCCCCACAACAGTTCCTTTAACCATCCGCAAAGGCCAGCTGTTTACTGAGCATAATACGAACAGCAGCAGTGCCAGCCAGTTACGGTGACCGCGGTGGTGTGTTCGCCAGAAAATCACCATGAATACCAGAATCGCGGCACTGACCAGAAAATGATAAACAGGAATCATCCCGGTAAACTCCGCTGCCTCATCAGTTGTGGTCTGCAACAACGCGACAATAAAACTGTTGTTGATTTTACCGTACGTCATACCGGCAGGCGCATACAGTGCACAACAGAACAGAAATAACAGCGCTGTAATGGATGTGAGGGTATTTCTGTGTGCAAGGAGAAGAAGGAGAAACAGAAGCAGCACATTTCCTGTGGCATTCTTCTCAGTGTATCCGCATGCAATTGTGGTTATTACAGAAACAATAAAAAAGAATAAAAACAATAAAATCTGGGGTGTATTGCCCGGACAAAACAGTTTTCTGATATTCATCGGAGTATATCGACAACATTATTATGAAGAGAACAGGATAATAAAAATCAGAAATTATCTGTAAAACAAATAACAGACAACTCTGCAGTAATAGACTGCAGGGTATTTCTGTTTAATTGCAGAAGATATTCAATTATCTTAATTACAGAATATACGCAATTATCGTTCAGGAGCAGTGTCGTCAGAAGTTATAAGTCATACCAAGCATGATGGGTTGGTGACCATAAAGAACCAGCTAAAGCTGTACTCCTGTACTCAGTATATACACGACGACTTAATTTCGTTTTCTCTATTTCATGCTCCACTCTTTTTACCGTTTCACTAACATCAGAAACATTTTCAATCACAAAACTCTTACGTTCATAAATAAGCCTGCTTAATGTATTTATATCTAAAAATTTCGCATCAAAAGAATCAATCTGTACTGTTTTTTCTTGTACTGACATCTTCTTTTCCTGGCTGGTATGGCAAGTGACGGAGACAAGAGAAACGTTTTAAGCTCAGTTATCTCCGCCATCACTTTCCACGAATGACAAGTAATTTTGCCTATTTTAAAACCATGCAAAAGGCAGGGTAAAAGGAGAAAATTCGATCGAATCGATCGACAAAATCGATCATACATGATGAAGATTTTTTATCGAATCCATAAAAATAGTGACAGCTAACCGGCGTTGCAGGAACAGTCAGAAATGGGCGTTTGGGAAAGAGCCATAGCACTACGTCGTCGCTGACATAGAGGAACTGTGCTTTGTTGATAAGATCCTTTATACGGCAACCAATCCATTGGACAAAAGATGAACTACGTAATCACCGGGTTCTCACTGACGAAATACAGAAGTTAATGACACAACTGTGCCATGTACCTTGTACAACAGCGGTGGAAAGCTCTCAGAACAATGGAATTGCAGAAAGGTGTTAAAACGATGAAAGCCTTCATACCCAAATCGAATGTAAGAACGGCAGTAAAGACTGAATTGCGTAACCTTGCAGTAGCTCGAGTATTACACTGCATAGTGTGCAGGGTTATCTCCCATTGAGAAAATATCGGCGCCAGCGAATAACGTCACCTTAGATGTAGCAGTTGCCAAATAGTGACTCAAGGGCGGGCTTACCGCATACACTGACACTTAGCGGATCGACAGAATATTATTAGCAGATCATCACTGAACGCTACGTAATTATCGTAATAAAGGCTTTTTCTGGCTACCAGGAAGACCTGACATGGCTCTGCTCTGGAACCAGCCGCAGGAAGCATCAATCTGGAGTTTATCAGCTACTGGAATTCCGGTGTATTGGCAGCCCCTGATAATCACCTGACCCACGAAGAGCGCTCTGCTTTGCAGAAACTCTGGGGCGGTTTGGAGACAGGAGATGCCATTTAACGATTATAGGACGTTCTGATAAAGCCCATGATTTTACCTCCGCCTTAATTAACTGTTTTCTTTCTGAAGAAAAAATTGTCTGGTGGCAATCAGGTGGCATTTTCCCGGATCCCTGGCCCGCTAATATATCCCGGCTGAACAGACGATTAACGCGATATTGCAAATATGGCATCTGAATCGATCATGATTTGGCGGCATCCATCTCCGTTCACAGTTTGGCATGCTTCCGATCATTGATTGGCATCCAGCCAGTCACTCCGGGAATTAACTCTTTTCACCGCAGTCTCCATTGCCGTGTTTAAACCAATGGAGACGTCAATGTCCAAAAAGAGAATATCCAGGAGCACTATGGATACCTGTTTTAAGATCCTTCAGCTCAAGTTCGACCAGAAGCTGGCTAACCGTTGTATCGGACTTGCAAAACACCAATGGGGATTGATCTCTATTTTGCGACACAGACGCATTATCAATACATCGATGGTGCGATCAAATACCTCAGTGGTCTCACCGTGGATCAAATCCAGCAATTGCTCACAGATTAAGACTCGTCGGGAGTTTTGAGCCAACGCCAGCAGTAACCCATATTCACCTTGAGTGAAATCTACAGGCTGTTGATGAGCATCAACCAGCACGTAACGGTCCGGGATCAAGTGTCCAGCCGTTAAAAAAACCACTCTACTACCCTGCTCGACCTAAGCCTCGGCGTTCAGCCGCCTGAACGGGTATGGCAAGGGTGAAAAGAAACAGCATCCCCACAGTACCGACCAGACGACAGGATGATGCTGGAACAGAAAGCATTCGCACCTCCCTTAGAATTAGACAGTGCGTACAGGATACGTAAGACAGGGTGACGGGGCGGCGATAAACTCTATTTACAAAGCTGAAAATTTTCTGACGATGAAAAACTATTCAACAAGGTTATCTGAGGCGTTAAAATAACCAGCTCGATTAACGACTAACTTGAGGTGAATATGAATTTAAAAAATATAATTTTAAGTACTGTTTTATCAATCGCTAGTTGTCATGCCTTGGCTGTAGGTAATTCTCAAATAGCGCTATCTAACCTTCATGTGGAAAACACCCCAAGTGGGACGAAGGCAATTGTGGGTTATGCTGAAAATAAATCAAACTCTGTTGTCAAAAATGCTTATGTAAAATTTAATCTTTTAAAAGATGGAGTCGTTATCGGTCAAACAATCGACACAGCATCCAATCTTGAACCAGGCCAGAAGTGGAAAATACAAGCCTTCATTAACACCTTTAACGGCAGCCCTGACTCATTCAAAGTCACTGAAGTGAAAGTAGTTAACTGAGTGTGCCACTGACTGCCGCTACAAAAATTATATGGAGGTCCTGGGAAAGGGCAGCTCTGCACCAGGCCGCCATAAAGGAATCAAATACTCTCGTTGTTTATGACACCGAAGAACTTTTATGTGAGATTACCCAGCGGCCCCGAGTTTCCCCTGAAGTCGGTGAGTTGCAGTTTCACCGTGCGGATCGCGTAGTGGACATTTCGCACAAGTCGAAAACCATATGAGAGCGTATGAAAATCACTCTCCTCGGCCCCATCGCCATCAGCATGGCCCGCTGAACAATACAATCCCGCAATGCAGGGCTCCCCAGTGGTCGCTGTTTGCTGTTGCTTTTAGGGATAGCAACATGTTCATGACCACCACGTTTATACCGGTGAGTCGGCTGCTGACAGCTGACCAGCCCCAGCTCTTTCATGAGCCTGCCAGCAAGCCAGCGTCCCATCTGGTAGCCTCTCCGGGTTGCCATTGTGGCGATGCTTCTTGCTCCGGCCGAACCGTGGCTGATGCCATGTAGCTCAAGTACCTGACTGTGTAATACAGCCCATCTGGTTTTTCAGGACGGTTTTTCCAGTATCTGTAGCTACTGCGATGAACCCTGAACACATGGCAGAGTGTGACCACCGGATAATGCGCTCTGAGTTTCCCGATTATCGGGAACTATTCAGGGAGTCTGATATCAAGAGCGCGGTAGCCTTTTTTAATATCGTATTTTGTTCCTCCAGACGACGCACCTGCTTTTCCAGCTCACGAATACGTTGCTGCTCTGATGTGAGTGGTACTGCAGAAGGCGTGATATCCTGACGTTCCCGTCTGAGCTGACATACCCATGCCTCCAGAGTAGAGAAACCAACATTCATAGCTTCAGTAGCTTCCCGGTATGAGTAACCTTTATCAACGATAAGTTGGGCGCATTCCAGATTAAACTCAGGAGAGAAGGTACGCTTTGTTTTCTTGTTGTTTTATGTTGTGGTGAGAATATCACCTTTAATCAGGTGGCCAAATTTACTGTGCCACTACAACGCGATGGAGGAGAGCATCAATGGTCTTTACAAAACGGAGGTAATACACCGTAAGAGCTGGAAAAACCGGACAGAAGTGAAACTGGCCACACTAACGTGGGTGGACTGGTATAACAATCGACGATTACTGAAAAGGCTGGGCCATATTCCTCCGACAGAAACAGAAAAAGCTTATTATGCCTCCATCGGAAACAATGATCTGGCAGCCTGAGTTCACAGATAAAATACTCTCCAGGAAAACCGGGATGGTTCACCGGAGTGTTAAAGTGTGGCTTAAAATTATGCAGTTGCCGCCTGGCGGTCAAGACTGTCGCTACAGGATAAATCGCTCCGGTGAAACACAACTGCGCAAATCACCATACTGTGCATACGTATTACCGTGAAGGAGATCGGTGAGTTACGGGGTTATTGGGTGATCTCCTTCCATGAAAATACGCAGAGCACTTAAATCGCTGCTGGCGCGCACTAAAAACGTGTCAACCGGTTCCATTAGCGTAACATCAAAGCGAGTATTTAAGAAGCAGGAGAGCAACCTACAGGTTAACCCGAACCATATTAAATTCATAATCTTTTAACTGCTCAGACCCGATCACCAGAAATCTGCCATTACCTGACTTAAATGATTTTGATAAAACAAGAGTGGTATCATATCTGGCTAAAACATAATACCACCCGTCATTATAATTCATCATTTCATATTCTTTCTTGAATTGCGGCTTGTAAAAGCCAACAGAAAATGAAAAAACCCAGAAATATATGACAAAGCCGACAAAACATATTTCAGAAATATGTTTTTTTACAAAGATACTCTCTGAAAAACATGATGCTGAAACACGGTGGCCACAGGTTCTTATAAGAAAAACAAGAATAAGGGATACCGCTACTGATAAGGTAAGAAGTTTTAATGCCAGATGATTCTTTAGCACAGAGAACTCAATCACCACCGGAACAAACAATAAGAATGAGGCAAGAAAAAGTCTGAAAAAGCTCAATTCATGCATGCTTGCTTTGTTTTTTATTCCAAGAAAGAAAAGTACTCCCGCGCCCCATGAGAGAAACAGGATGACCATTATAGTAATTGCATGAAACAGGCTTCTTGCAACATCGTCAATACCTGCACTGACAACCCACCATGGGAAACCATAATAAAAAGAGACACCCCACCCGTAAAAATATGCACTTCCCCATCCGAGACATCCCATATAAGCCACAAATAAGGAAGAATTTTTGAGCAACGCGTTGCTGTTCATTTTTACCCCTGTAAAACTGGAATAAGTAACAGAATAGCATTGACATTGTCAAGATGAACAGCATGCATTGTAACAGTCTGCAGTTTATGTTCTCCGTGGATAATTATTCTTATTTCATGGTGATTTTTGTTATATTTTAAAATGCATATCTCACCATTTAGTTTTTTATATCACAAAAACATAGTGATGCAATCATACACACCTGCCTCTATCGTACAGAGAAAACGGGCAATTATTTGTATTATTCCTTCATAACGACTTCAGTATACAGGATGACCGCAACCACGCTCCTTCTCCTGCCCGGGCGAAGTGCCTGGTTCAGACAATTACATTAACTGGCTGAAATTTTCGACGCGGTACAGGCCTCCCTGCTTTGAAAGGTGGCCTGGCGCTGCAATTTTTTACTTTTGTTTTTGTATCCGGAAAAACACATCTGCAAGAATCATTATTCTCTTGCCTGAAGCTATCCAGCATCCTCAGATATTTCGCACTTTATGAGCTGGCATCAGAAAAATGTGCCAGTAATTTTTTATTAATGACTTCAAACAGTTCCTGTTCATCATGGGTCAGATAATCCCAGATTTCTTTCAGATACATGCTTTGTGCAAGAGTGAGCCTCTGAATAAAAAACATACCTTCAGATGTCAGACTGATTTTTTTAGCACGGCGATCCTCCCTGCTATCCGTCCTTTTTACATATCCGGCTTTTTCTAAAAAATCTGTAATGCGGGTAATATTAGTTCTGGTAAACTGAAGTTTCTGGCTTATCTCTGAAGGTGACAGACAATGGTTCTCCGCTGCGAATAATGTGGTGAGAACCATATATGCTGAGTGATTTATTCCATACGCCCCCAGAAATTCAGATATATTATCCTGCATTCTTTTATTTGTGCGAATACAGAGCTGCATCAACAAATGTTCCCGAAAGGGATATGCGGGGTCTTTGTTTTTTTGGTGTCTGATTATTTTTTCTAATGTGTCTGTGTTATTCATTTCATTATTCTCCATATTACTGAAACACACTGTCTGTGTACAAGCGCGCATCAGTCATCCGGTAAACATCGACTTTCCACTACAATTTATTCCTACCTGATTTCTGTATGACAGAGTAGTCCCGACAGGCAGACGGATAAATTCCCGCAGATAAAAGAACATAAATGCTGGCTGCTGACAAGTCTGTGAAAAAGGATTATTGTAGTGGTTCACAAAATCAGGACACCGGAATAACCTGTTTCCACTTTTCTTCATGTAAGCAAGGCGGTAAACCATCGTTGTTCGTGTGAGGTCGATAAACGTTGTAATAACCATTAATCCACTGGTTTATATCACGTACCGCATGGATAAAATCACCATAACCACCTTTCGGAAGCCATTCATTTTTAAGGCTGCGAAAGACTCTTTCCATCGGCGAATTATCCAGGCCATTCCCTCTGCAACTCATACTTTGCATTACCCCATAACGCCAGAGTAACTTTCTGTATTTATTGCTTTTATACTGAACACCTTGATCTGAATGAAACAGCAGACGGCCATCACGTGATCGTGTTTCCAGTGCATTACGCAAAGCCCTACACACCAACTCAGCATCAGCGGTTAATGAGAGGGCTGAACCGGTAATCCGCCGTGAATATAAATCAACAACGAGCGCGAGCTAACACCATTTGTCATGCAGGCGAATAAAACTGATGTCGCCGCACCAGACGCGGTCTGGTGCGGCGGGGTGAAATTGCCGGTTCAGTAAATTTGGCAATGGCGGACTTTTGTCTTCGTTGACCCGGTAGTGATGTTTAACCATCTGTCGACTTGTCAGCCCGCATTCCCGCATCAGTCGTCGTGCCAGCCACCGGCCTGCATCAACGCTACTCTGGCGCAACATCTGACTGATTGCACGGCTACCGGCTGCGCCACGACTGAGAGCATGGAAAGCCCTCACCCGACTTCGTAAGTCAATTCTTTGCACATTAACAGGACGCGTCACCTGCGCGTAATAAACGCTACGGTTAATACCGAATAAATGACAAATAACCCACACTGGCCACTTTGCTTTCAGCCGTGTGATTAGCGCGACAGCTTCCCGGGGATTTCGCTCATCAGCACGGCAGCCTGCTTTAGTATTTCTTTTTCCATCTCAACGCGCTTTATCTGCGCTTTAAGCTGCTGAATTTCGCGTTGTTCAGGGATAATAGCATTACCAGCGGACTCAATACCCTGAAATTCCTGCTTATACAACCGTATCCATTTACGCAAATGGTCAGGATTGAGCTCAAGTGCCAGCGCGACTTCTCTGACATCACGCTGGTATTTAACCACCTGTTCGATAGCTTCAAGCTTGAACTCCGGGAAAAAGGTACGTTTAGTCCGACGAGTTTTGATTATGCATCACCTCATTTTCACTGTTTTAACATTAACAAGATTTCGAGGTGTCCTGAATTACCGATCCACTATACATCATTCGTTGCATAGAAACGCCAGGTGAAATTTCTCTCCTGTCTCACCATAAACATGGTTTTGTATTCAGGGAAGATGCATGATCATCGTCATTGAACCAGACAAAGCACCAGAAGTTATCTTGCCTGCTTCACCATACAACTTGCTTCCAACTGTCACTGTCCTGGATCCTGCAGTATTCCAGCGCAATGTTTCCTCATTTCGCTTGACACCATCAAGATATATTATTGAATCCCAGCCATTGCCCAAACCAACCGCAACCCCCTGATTATTATATGCTGGTTGTGTATTGCTGAATAGTGAGATTTTAACAGTAACCGGGACGTCACAATAAATGGTAACAGCTTGGCTTGCATAATTACCATGGGCACTATCAATAGAAAGATTACCGTGGTTTATTTCAAGAGATTGAGCGGAAGGGCGACAACTTCCAGTATTATTAAATGACAGCATTAGAGTATTTGTAGCAGGTAACTGCTTAACCTGACTGTAGGGCATTTTATAATGCTCACGCCAGCCATTATAATAATGATGCTGTATCCCCCTGATATATTTAATTGGAACCTCATAGCGCCCTTTGGGTAGATCTGCAGGCAACAGTAAACTAAACCTTAATTCATTGAAAGTGTTACTCAATTGTTTTGTATTTCCTACCGGAGCACACACCCGCCCCCCATCGCTTGTCCAAGTATCCCATTCATATCCGTTGAGGAAATAATAATACCCATAATCACCTGTATTTTCCTGATTCCAGCCATATTTACTGTAGACATCAAAAAAAACAGTATATCTATCAGTGGTTTGGGTACTTCTCGGAACTAACACCCATGCTATATATTCCTGAAAGTAAACACCGCTCACGAATTCTGGAGTCTGACATGAGCTATAGATTGCGGATGCTGCTCCTGTTTTCCATGGAATAGTGAATTGTCCCCTGTCAAAAATTGTCATATTACCAGAATCATAACCAGAATAGTCATTAAAAGCATAAAACATTACATTGTGCCATCCAGCTAAAGCATCATTACAGCCTGACAGGGATAAAAATAAAAAAGCAAGGAACCATTTTTTCATCAGAAATCACTTCCGTAATTACAGTTATTCATTTAGGTATGACTCAGTTATAAATCATGCTCATACTGGCCGTGGTCCGGAAATCCCCGCCATTCAGTATCCCGCTGCCATTACGAAAGGGCACTGAAGTAAAGGTGAACGTTGAACGTGCTGTGTCCAGACCTGCTGTCACTCTGTAACCATTTCCTGAACCATTACCTAATGTAAGAGGTGTTGACATCCCTTTTCCCTGATAAAGCGCTATACCAAAATGAGTTATATTTGTTGCCAGTACATTATTCTGACCTCCTCCCATAGTATTTCCCGTAACTTTTATCCAGAGAGAGCCACTCTTATACGGGCAGGATATGCTTATGGTTTTTGTGACTTCACCACGTGAGTTGTCCACGTGCTCAGGATTAATATTCCCAAAATCAACAACAATATTCTGCCCGTTATTAATGGTGCATGGGGGGGATATAAACATTTCCCCTGATGTTAATCTGCACATCAGCCAGTACAGCGACCGATGTCAGAAGCAACGATATAAATAATGATAAACGAATCATCCCCCCTCCGGAGAGCGGCACAGAAAACATTTTATTTTATGAGATATAAAATCGGCGTATTTTAGTTGATACTATTACGAATATGATGCAACCAGCGTTGCTGTCGCAGAAAAATCCCCAGCCTTCAGACTCTGCATATTCCCTTTATATCCAAGTTTGGCATGAAGTGATATAGTTTTATCTGCATTATTACCTGTGATTTTTCCGGGCGTAAATGGAGTCCCTAAAGTTATCGCAGTCCCAATATTTCCTGCATTACTGTTATAAAGATAAACAAGTAACCCATCAGAAGATGTGTTTGATGTATTCTGAACTAAAATAGCATTGTTATAAGTGTTTGTTGCCGTTATCGTAACCTTCATTGTTCCCAAATGATAAGGACAGGTCATCTGGACAGTAAAGTCTTTCTGATTTCCGCCACTCGGTACCAGCTTCTGAATTTCAATATCACCCCAGTTAACTTCAGCATTTTGTACAGTACAGGCAGGAATAATCAGTTTTCCTTTAAAGGTCAGATTATCAGCTGCATGTACATGCTGAGACATTAACACTGCCCCCAGCATTACCGGAAGACACAAACCTCTTATCTTTTTCATCTGAAATATCCTGTACAAAAATTTTGCTAACGATATGTCAATTCAAACGTGGCTGTTGCTTCATAATCACCGGGTACCACACTCTTCGTCCGCAGGGCTTCCGGCGTTGCCACAACATACGCGCCGAAAGGAAGCTCAAGACTGTTTCCGGTAACCTTTTCCCCCTGGCCTTTGTTATGGGAAGCGCCGGGTTTCAGCAGACTGCTGCCATCGGTGTCCAGCAGTGCAATGCCTAACCGGCCGGCATTCACTCCGGTTACCTTCAGATGGCCCGGGAGGGCCGCCTCTTCCGTTCCCTTAAAGGTCAGGGTCACAATTTTGCCAACTGCTGTTGCATGACAGTTTTCCAGCCTGATGACAAACGACTCTGTCGGCGAACGTCCGGGCGGATACCAGAAATCCCTGGACGCCCGGGTTTTGAAGACGACATGTTTATTCAGACTGTCACCGGACACATGGCAGGGTCTGTCAAGCAGATTACCCCTGAATGCCACATCTGAGGCTATTGCCTGTCCGGCAGACAGTGCGGCAAACAGTAAAAGAGCGCCTGTGCTTTTTATCATCACATTCCCTTACTCATATTTTATGCTCAGACGCAGCATGGCCGGATTGCTCCTGGCATCAGAATACTCACCCTCCTGTGTCGCCCTTTTCCTCCAGGCGGCCAGCATCTCCTCCTGTCGCCGGTCAGGCCGACACAGTAAAAAGGTATCACCATCGTGTATAACAAGATGGTCACAGCCGGATAGCTTACGGTCAGGAAGTAAAGCACTTCCGGTTCCGGGACCGGTTACCAGTGAGCCGGAGACTGTCATCGCAACGCCCCGTTTTCCGGGCTGAAGTGCACCACCGTCCCCACATCCTGCCAGCCTCAGCATCAGAGATGCTCCGGCTGCTGCAGAGTGATTTTCCGGCCGGAGGCTTAACGGCACCTCATTACTCACCAGCGTGCAGGGTGAGGACAGCAGTGCACCACTGACTGCCAGGCTTCCGGTGCGTCCCCCCCGTTCATTTATCCGGTAATGATGCAACTCATCTGCAGTAAAGACGTCATCGTATATACCCCGCTCTTCAGCCCGCAGGAAAGTATGGATGAAACCACTCAGCGACAGTGCAATAAGATACAGTACTGCTGTTGTTTTATTCACAACCATAATATCCCACCCGCATTTAACCGTTATTGCGGTACATTATTTCTCTTTTTTCACAGAGCAACGGCTGCCATTACAGATAAACGACAGTACCGGGCGACCACCATAGTCGTTAATATAAGACAGATAAGGGGTATTATAATTTGCCGATTTTACTGTCTGCTCTGAACGGGGAGACAGCATCACGGTTTCAAACTCACCTTCCTCTGCCTGCTTTTCACTTCCTCCCAGACCAATAACAGTGACATAATAGGGGGTCGGGTTTTCAATACGATACCCACCGCTGACTTTGTTCAGAATTAACTGGTCCTGCCATACTTCATTTGGTCTGGTTTTAATTGCTGCCGGGCGATAAAAAAGCTTTATTTTGGTCTGTAAGGCTATCTGCAGTACATTGGCCTTTTCACTCCTCGGCGGTATTTCCCGGAGATTAAAATAAAACAGTGATTCCCTGTCCTGAGGAAGTTTACTGATATCCGGTGTGGTACTCAGCCTGACCATACTTTTCGCACCCGGCTCAAGGCGCTGAACCGGAGGGGTGGCAATAACCGGCCCTGTAATAATTTTTTCCTGATTTTCATTTTCTATCCATGCCTGAGCAAGATAGGGCAGTTGTTTGTTATCATTGGAGATATCAAGCGTCATTGACTTCTCACTCCCGTCAAACACCGCGCGGGTTCTGTCCAGCGAAACAGCAGCGTCTGCCCCGGATATAACAAACAGGGGGATGGCGGCCATCAGAATCTTTTTTCGAATCATACTTAATTTCCACATTCTGTAATTTCACCTGGTCCGGAAAATGGCATAACCGTATTCATCAGCCGTTAATATTCCGGACTTTCATTTATTTCTGAGGCGTACAGGGAAGCAATAACTGCTGGTCAGATATTGCTGTCTCCGGTACATTTACCTGACACTGTATTTTTCCATCCCAGTTTACCGACAGGGTTTCCCCCGGCGTCACGCCACTCAGCCAGGCAAGGCCTTCGTCGGCCACCATGCCCAGCTCCCGGCCTTTTTCACTGGTTACACTGGCACCAAACGGGGGCTGAGAGCCATCAGCAAGACGCAGTATTGCAAACAGACGTTTCCCTTTAAGCACGCTGAATTTCCGGTAACCAATGGCACCTTCTGTCAGCGCCGATTCCACAACAGAACGGGTTGCTTCCACATCATCCGGTAAGCGCTTCAGGTCAACAGAGGTTGTATTCCGGTAATAACTGCTGATGTCAGTCACCACGCCCGTTCCCCAGCGATTTGTCACCACCTGCCCGCCATCAACCGGTACACCTCCCACACCATCCGTGTCAACAAGAAGACGTGTTCCACCGGACATTCCCCCTGCATGTAACGCCGCACCTTTTCCGGTAATTGTTGCCCCACCGGAAGCACTGACGCCGAAAGACGTATATCCTTTCTGCAGGGATGCAATATTCGCGGACAAATTTGCCAGCGGACTACGATGACTGTAATAGGCATTAATCTGACGTTGCGATGTCAGTCCACCGCCACTGTTAAGGCCGGCGTTCAGGCTGTAGCTGTCCAGACCGTCATTGAACGTGTCAGTGTAGCCGGCCATATTCACATAACGGTCATTACTCATACTGCCACTGTAGCTCGCAGTCCCCGTCCCCAGCGGCACGGATATACGCAGGTAAGCAGAATCGTTATCACGCCCCAGATATTTAGACCTTGAGGCTGACAATCCAACCGCCACGCCCTGCAGTCCGAAAACATTAAAGTAGCGGTTGACGCTCACCGTATAATAGTCCGTTTTCCGTATGTCCCAGTATGTCTGACGGCTGTACTGCAGGTTAAAAGAGGTGTTCCAGTCCGCCACGTTTTTATTCAGCGTAACGGTATACATCTCTTTTTCCCGACTGCTGTAATCATTACGGTAGCGGGCGTTCAGGTACTGCTCCATGGTCATATAGTTTCGCTCTGAGAAACGATACCCGGCGAACGTAATGTCGGCATCCGCATTATCAAACCGTTTGGAGTAGCTAAGACGCCAGGATTTTCCCTGAAACGTTCTCTCTCCCTCAATACGGGCTACTGACTGCGTGATATCAGCGGAAAGGGTCCCCGGCACACCCAGGTCCCAGCCGGCACCGGCTGCCAGTGCATTATAATCACCGGCAAGCACAGCCCCGCCATACAGCGACCACTGGTTACTGAGCCCCCAGGACGCCTCTCCGGTCGCAAATACAGGCCCTTCGGTCTCATGCCCGTATCCGCGGGAACGACCGGAGACAAGTTTATACCGGACCTGTCCCGGACGCGTCAGATAAGGAACCGAGGCCGTATCGACCTGAAAGGTTTTCTTCCGTCCGTTCTGTTCAATAACCTCAACATCAAGACGTCCGCGAACTGAACTGTCCAGGTCCTGAATACTGAATGGCCCTGCGGGGACCATCGAGTCGTACAGCACCCGTCCCTGCTGCGACACCACAACACGGGCATTAGTCTCCGCAATCCCGGTAATCTGCGGTGCATAGCCTCGCAGTCTGGGTGGCAGCATCCGGTCATCGCTTTCCAGGCTGGCTCCCGTATAACTCCATGACCGGAATATATCTGAGTTGATATTATTCTCGCCCAGCGTCAGGTTTGCCCGCCATCGTGGAATGGCACGGAACAGATAAAAGCGACTCCATGTGAAATTTCTGTTTGTCGTTTTTTCCCCGTTGTAGCGGCTCTGCTCCTGGCTTCCCTGATAGTCAGCCCGCAGGCGCCAGGGCCCCAGATTCCCCCCCACAGTCCCGTTATAACTGAACTGATGAGAGTCTCCTCCCTGATAATTACGGGAAACCGTCCCGTTGAGGTTATAATCCAGCATCAGTCCGGGAATGCCGTCGTCCCAGCGTGAAGGAGGCAGCCAGGTGGCATCAGAATACTCAAGCCAGGCCTGCGGCATATTGATGCGTAATACGCCCGCTCCGGTATCAGGACGAATATCCACTCCCGGCAACCCATGAAAATCCGCACACTGACCATCATGCCAGTAAACAACTTTATCCAGAGATTCTGCTGTTAACCCCATCAGTCTGACCATATCTGATGTCAGACAGGCCTGTGGCAATTTTTTTTCTGCCTTATCTCCTGACGACTGAGGTTCAACAAATGAAATCTGTAACGATGCGGGAGAAATACTTTGCCCGTTAACAATCACATCCAGAAGATATTGCCCCGGCAGAACATAACCGGCTTCTGAAAAACGGGTGAAGTCAATATTTTTCTTGTCCGCTGCGTCAAGTACATCTGTATTAAACTCAACGGCACTGGCTGCGTTACAAAACAGAGACAACAATATCACACAGGTAATATTGTTGACTGCAAAAGGTATTCTGTCTTTCATTCCACGCATCACCAGATTCACAAAAAAGATAAATAACCGGACATCTCACCGGAGTGACTCACTCATAATCGACCCGGAATCCCAGCACGGCAAAATAATTTCCGGCTTCAAGTTTTTTTCCGTTTCGCACAATTCTGAGGGTGTAACCCAGCGCTTCTTCATTACCCGTCAATGGTATTGCAGGCATTACTTTCCCTGCCCGGGCAATATTTCCCCTGGCATCAGCTATCTGCAGATTAATGCCTTTTGCCTGACCGGATAAATTAAACTTATCCGGCGTTTCACCCCGGACACCATCGAAAGTCACCCTTATCCGGGAATCAGAGAAAAGGTTCCCACCCTGACTGTTAAATTCACAGTTCCTGAGCCGTAGGCTGAATTTTCTTTCAGGTCCGGAAAAACCATTCTGTAAATCCCGTACCGGGGTTTCCCCCATATCGATAATCTGCCAGGCGTCTTCCATCGCCAGAGTACAGGCAGGTCTGACAACCTCACCATGAAAAGCAGCCCTGCCGTCCCACCATACGTGTTCTTCTCCCCAGTATTCAGGAAGGGACATGCCGGGCGGAGGAAATGGCTCTGAAGATACAGCATGAAGTAATGTACTCCAGAAATACATCACAAACAGAACACAAAAATTCTTCATACCTTAAATGTCGTTGTCAGACACAGGGTGGGTCTTGCCTCACCCTGTAAAAATCAGATGAATTACTGGTAACTTAAATTAAAGGTTGCGACTGCAGAAAAAGCACCCTCAGTGACTTGGGCATTATTGGCTGACGACTTCTTAACAATCGCAGTATAATGCAGCACATTATCACCATCTTTCAGGGTATTAGCATCACCTTCTGTGCCATCGAAAGAAACGTTTTTACCTGCAGCCTGAACTACAATAGCCGTACCTGTACCGCCGGTGGTGTCTAACTCATCACTATGGGCAGCAACTATTGGGCCAGTAAAAGCTAACTTCACCGTCCCTGCTTTTGCAGTACCACCTACAGCACTTGGTTTTTTGAATGCAGTAATATCACAATTAACTAACTCAATATCCAGATCCATTGGCTTGGATACACCTCCTGCTTCAAGGTAGCTTTTTGAGAGCTGCCCAAAATCAATAGACTGATCAGCTGATTTCTGAGAAATGCTGCATGGAGCAGCAACAACAGTTCCGTTAAAAGTTACTTTACCCTGCCCCTGAGGAATAGTTGGAGCAGCATGTGCACCAAAAGACACCACTGCCATAGCTACCGCACCGGCAATAACCGACTTAATCATAAATAACAACCTCTTTTTCATTACTGAACACACCAGAGATATCTGGCAATTTAAAATGACCCGATTACCTTTAATAACCAGATCAATACAAATAATATTCTCGTATTTTCAGGGCAGGTTATTTATCGACAGAATACTGATATAACCTGTCTGCTTTCTGATAAGGGCTTCTTTTTTTATCTTCCAGAAACTCCGGAATGCCATAATTTAGTCAAATGCCGACGACTCATCTGTATAATAAGGTGCAAGCCTTGCTGCAAGAGCATTCAGCCGTATAAGTCTCCCCAGTGTTGTACTGAAATACCCATTATTCATCTGGTATTTCTCGCAGACCTCCTTACGGGAGTGCCCACCTACCAGATAGTCCTTCATAGCCAGAATGACCCTGTCACTGTGAATAGAAGAAATACCTATCAGTAAAAAAAATGCATTTCAGACATAGAGCCGGGCAACAGCACGCTCTCGCGTATATTCAGCAAAAACGCATTTCCTGACCGACTGATGACTTCATGATGCGCCATGTTTCCCCCTTCTGTCGGGCCCCTGGATATATGCTTCCGGCCCGGAAATACTCTTCACGCAATAAGTTAAATTTAGTTTTTTATGTTGTAAATATTGATTTAAACGATATTTTAACCCACAAAACAAAATTAAACTAGAATAAAACACTAACAACAAGAATACACTCAGATAAAAACATCATGGTGAATTGAATTTACAGCATAAAAGATCGTCTAAATGCATTTTTACGGACTTTCTTTTCACAGAAAAATAACACACAAAATGTGATACACATCAAATAAAGCCAACAAAAAGCAAATTCACTAAATTGCACAAATAAAGCAAACACAGAGAATAAAAATACCTTTCCGTTGATAACAGAGAGCATGATTTTTATTATTCGAAGAAACTTTGTTACAGTGAGATGAGTGAATATATGAAGAATGAAATACTGGAATTTCTGAACAGGCATAATGGAGGGAAAACCGCAGAAATTGCGGAGGCGCTGGCGGTAACGGATTATCAGGCACGCTATTACCTGTTATTACTGGAAAAAGAAGGTGTGGTTCAGCGCTCTCCATTAAGGCGAGGCATGGCAACATACTGGCTTCTGAAAGGAGAGAAGCAGGCGGGGCAGAGCTGTTCTTCCACAACTTAATAACTCAATCTGTGGGCATGCTTCACTGAAACAGATAAAAGTTACATCAGAGTGCAGATTCAATTTTGCAGCATTCATCACAAAATAGAAATTTAGTATTTTATGTCAGAATACTTCACATGATAATAAAAACCTGTCTGGATTTACTGCATGGCCAGACATTACAAAATACAAACGCCATAAACTTCATTCAGCCTTCTTGCTGTTCGGTAACGGAGGCTGCTTTTTCGTTACACCTTTCCCCGGCAGCATCAGTAGCAGTAATTTATAGATTCTACGAACTGAGACTGTCTGTCCGGGGAGAACGTACACAGCCCGACACAATGTACCAGTCAATAATATCCGGTTTCTGATTCCCTGCCTGACAGACCACTCTCTGGCAACTTTGTATTCAGTTCATCTACTACTGGAGACAGATTTATAAAATCCAACTCCACGATCTTTGACCGTCCGCATCCCCTACTCTCTGTGCTGCGGTCATCGGTTAATTCCAGCGTAGACTGGCCCCCTGAATCTCCAGACAACCAATATCACTTAAATAAGTGATAGTC